>Ga0206131_10000882_pt1 | contig 40289 bp, 34 predicted proteins | sample Helgoland_Spring_FD_148636 | JGI IMG/M metagenome (GOLD analysis project Ga0206131, IMG submission 148636) | Pelagic subsurface seawater microbial communities from Kabeltonne, Helgoland, North Sea - Helgoland_Spring_Bloom_20160517_1 | ecosystem: Environmental > Aquatic > Marine > Epipelagic ... | reverse complement strand
TCGGTCGATCTGGCCGCGGGGCTGGCCTATGTCTGGGATGGTCGCGCGCTGACGCGGGTACACCGGTTCGCGCCGATGCCCATCGACCTGTTGATCGGGATCGATCGCCAGAAATCGGTGTTCGTCGACAATCTGCGCCGCTTCGCCGATGGGGCCGCCGCGCACGACATGCTGTTATGGGGCGCGCGGGGGACGGGCAAATCGGCGCTGGTGAAGAGCGCGGTCGCCGCGGTGGCGGCGGATCACCCGGCGCTGGCGCTGGTCGCGGTCGGCGCGAGCGAGGGGCTGACCGCCCTGTTCGCGCAGCTGGCGGCGGTGGACCGACCGTTCCTGCTGTTCTTCGACGATCTGGGGTTCGACGGCCCGAGCGAGGGGCGGGCGCTGCGATCGGTGCTCGACGGCGGTGTCGAACAGCGCCCCGCGAACGTGCGGCTGGCGGTGACTGCGAACCGCCGCCACCTGATGCCGCGCGACATCGCGGCGCAGGACAGCGCGATCAACCCGCGCGATTCGATCGACGACGAACTGGCGCTGGCCGACCGGTTCGGGATCAGCCTGGGCTTCCATGCGCTCGACCAGGACGGCTATCTCGCGATCGTCGCGGCCTATGGCGCGGCGCATGGCGTGGCGGTCGACCCCGCCGCCGCGATCGAATGGGCCGCACGCCGCGGTGGGCGATCGGGACGCGTGGCGTGGCATTATGTCGTCGAGGCGGCGGGCCGCGCGGGGCAGGACTTGCGCGGGAGCTGAACGCCGACCCGAGCAGGATCAGCCGAGCGCCTCGACCTGTTCGGCGAGATCGAGCCAGCGGAGTTCGGCGGTATCCTTGTCCGCGCGAGCGCGATCGATCGCCGCGCTCAGCGCCGCGAACCGCGCCGGGTCGCGGGTGTAGAGCGTCGGATCCGCCAACGCGTCCTCGTCGCGGGCGATCGCGGCGTCGAGTTCCTCGATCCGCTTGGGCAGCAGGTCGTAATCGCGCTGGTCCTTGTAGGTCAGCTTCCCCTTCGCCTGCACCGGCGCGATCGTCGCGGGCTTGGCCGCGGTCTTGCGGGCGACGACCTTGGGCTGGCGCTGGCGGACCCAGTCTTCATAGCCACCCGCGACGACATCGACATGCCCCGAACCGTCGAGCCCCAGCGTCACCGTTACCGTGCGATCGAGGAAATCGCGGTCGTGGCTGACGATCAGCACGGTGCCCGCATAATCGGCGATCACTTCCTGCAACAGGTCGAGCGTCTCGAGATCGAGGTCGTTGGTCGGTTCGTCGAGCACGAGCAGGTTCGATTCGCGCGCGAATTCGCGCGCCAGCAACAGCCGCGATTTTTCGCCGCCCGACAGCGTGCCGACCTTCGCCTCCGCCAGCGACGGGTCGAACAGGAATTCCTTGAGATAGCCGTGGATATGCTTGCGCACGCCGAGCACGTCGATCCAGTCGCCGCCATCGGCCAGCACGTCGCGCACGGTCTTCTCAGGCGCCATCAGGCTGCGCTGCTGGTCGATGACGATGCCGTCGAGCGTCTTGGCGTGTTTGACCTCGCCGGTGTCGGGCGCAATTTCGCCCGTCAGCAATTTCAGCAACGTCGATTTGCCCGCGCCGTTCGCGCCGACGATTCCGATCCGGTCGCCGCGGGTAACCCGCAGCGTCAGGTCGCCGATGATCGTCCGGTCGCCATAGACCTTCGTCACATGCTTGGCATCGATGACGATCTTGGAGCGCGCATCGTCGGCGGCGGTGGCGAGGTTCGCCGCGCCCTGCGGCCCCATCATCGCGGCGCGTTCGGCCCGCATGTCCTTCAGCTTGGCGAGCCGCCCCTGGTTGCGACGGCGACGCCCGGTGACGCCGCGGTGGAGCCAATGTTCCTCGATCTTCAGCTTCGCATCGAGCCGCGCGGCGTTGCGCGCCTCCTCCGCATAGACCGTCTCGGTCCACGCCTCGAACCCGCCGAAGCCGATTTCGGCGCGGCGGATCGCGCCGCGGTCGAGCCACAAGGTCTGTTTCGTCAGCCGCGTCAGAAAGGTGCGATCGTGGCTGATCGCGACGAACGCGCCCTTGAATCGGCCCAGCCATTCCTCGAGCCAGTCGATCGCGGCGATGTCGAGATGGTTGGTCGGTTCGTCGAGCAGCAGCACGTCGGGGTCCTGCGCCAGCGCGCGGACGATCGCGGCGCGGCGGCGCTCGCCGCCCGACGCGCTGGCGGCATCGCGCGACAGGTCGATGCCCAGCTGGTCCGCGATCGCATCCGCCTCATGCCGTTCGGGCGCGTCGTCGCCCGCCATGACGTAATCCGCGAGCGTCGCGATCCCCGTCATCGCGGGTTCCTGTTCGAGCAAGATGACGCGCGTCCCCGGCACGATCGTGCGCCGCCCCTCGTCCGCCTCGACACTGCCCGCGAGCAGTTTGAGCAAGGTCGTCTTGCCCGCGCCGTTGCGCCCGATCAGCGCGAGCCGGTCGCGCGCGCCGATGTGGATGTCGAGGTCGCGAAAAAGCCAGCCCGATCCCTGGACCAGACCGAGATGCTCGAACGATAAAACAGGTGCCGCCATGAGCGGGGCAGGTAGGCGGGGTGGTCGCGGGGGGCAAGCGGTCTGCGTCGTCCCCCCGTCCGGTTACAGCGTGGCCGACCCGCTCAGCGCACGCGCATCGCCGAGGAACCGGTCGAAATAATAGAGCCGCGGCGCATCGAAGGTGATCATGTAGAGCTTGCCGTCGACGATCGTCGCCCTGGCCTCGCCGCGGCGGGTGAGCAAATCCTCGTCGGTATAGTCATAGGTGAACAGGACGCCGTCATGCCCCAGGAATTTGACGGGGTCGGTCGAGACCAAGGTGAACGCGCCGATCGATTTATACGTCCGATACGTCCCCTCCAGCAGTTCGGGAATCTCGACGATCTGCGTCGTCGCGGTGAATTTGGGGAGCGGATCGCGTTTCTTGCTGCGTTCCTTCACCAGCGGTTCGCCGGGCGCGATCCCCGCGTAGAAGGTCACGTCGTCAAGCTGTTCGCCGTCGAGCGTCCAGGTTTCGGCGTGTTTGCCTGGCGACTGGCCCAGCCGGTTCCAGTCGCGCGTCGGCGTCACCGTCAGTGACGAATCGGCGACGGTGACCGCCACGCCCTTCTCGCGCAATTTATGCGCCAGCGCTGGCATTGCGACGAGCGCGATCGACAGCGCGGCGACGATGACGCGATGGGGCAGGCGTGGCGTCATGGATTTGTTCCTTGTGGCACCATCATCCGGACGAGCTTGGCACCCGGCGCGGTGGGGCTGAGCGCGAGATAGCGGCGCAGCGCATCCTGCCCCTCGGTCGTCCGCCCGGTCTTGACCAGGGTCAGCCCCAGTCCGCGAAAGGCGGGGGCGAGCGTCGGGTCGAGATCGATCGCGTTGGCGTAGAAGGTCGCCGCGTTCGCGTAATCGCGTTGCGCACCGCGTGTCCGGTACAGGTCGCCGCGCGCGAGCCATAACGGCGCGGTCCAGCCCGTCTCCGCCAGGTTTTCGATCAGATAATCGCTGCCCCCGAAATCGTTGAGCTTGATCTGGTCGTCGAGGAAGACGGGCATCCACGGCGCCAGCGCGGCGCGATAGCGGTCGGCCCCGTCCGCCCGCCCCGCGTCATCGGGGGCGGCGAGCGCCGCGAGATAGTGCGCGCGTTCCGCCTCGGGCGGGTGCGAGGCGGTAAAGGCGATCGTCTTGAAATTCGGTTTCTTGAGGCCTTTCGCGCGCGCGGACGCTTCTGCCTCCGCCATGACCGTGTGCCACATGACGCTCGCGGACTGGGGGCGGAAATGACTGTGGTTGAGATAGGCGATGCCCAACCGGTCGGCCTCGCGTTCCTGATCGCGGCCGTGGCGAAAGATCGACCCATAGACCGAATAGCGCAGGTCGTCGTAGCTGCGCGCCATGCCGTAACTGGGCGCGACGCTGGCCAGCAGCGCGGTCCAGGCGAGCAGGTCGGTGCCGCTGCGGCGACCCTTGAACGCTGCCAGCGTGTGGCGGCTTTCGAAATGGCCGAATTCATGTCCCAGCACTGCGCCGAATTCGCTGTCGTTGCGGACGCGCAGGAACAGCCCGCTCAATACGCGCATCGTGCCGTTGGGCGACATCGATGCGTTGAAGGCCGGTTCGCGGATGATGTAGATGCGGATCGGCGCGCATCGGTCGTCGCCGACGGTGTCGCACAACACCCGTTTGACATAGGCGGTCAGTTTTTCGTCGCGGATGACGAGGGGCGAGGCGGCGAGCGCATGTTCGTCGTCGTCATCGTCATGCCATAGCCCGATTTCGTCGACCCCCTGCGGCTGGTAGACCCCGGCATAGGGCGGCGGCAGCACGGGGTCGGTCGCCCGTGCCGCAATGGGCGTGATCGCGGCGGCGATCGTGCCGACGATTACCGCCCATCGGATCGCGGTGGTCTTCATGGCGGTCATCGTGGCGCCGCCACGGTATCGGGCCGTGGCGCGGCGACCGGCGGGTCGGCGGCGGGCTGGTCGGCGGTGGCGCGGATGGTGCTGCCCGGAAAATCCTCGAGCAGCTGGCGGACGCGCTTTTCCGATCCCTCCGCGTCGCGCACGTCGCCCCCCATCGCGGCATCGGCGTTGAGCCACAGCAGGTCGCCCGTCCTGAGATCGACGAGGCCTGCATAGCCCAGATGTTCGCCCGATTTCACCGCCAGACCCGGGCCGAGCGCGGCTAGCACCTGCAGCACCTTGCGGCCCGTCGAGCCATAGGCATCCCGGTTATAGATGAAGAGCCCGTAATCGGCATCCTTCGCCCCCGGTAGCGACGCCACCCCGGTGCCGAGCGACCAGTCGAAGACATCGGCCTTGTTATCGCGCTTCTTGGTGGGCAGTCGGTTGCCCTTGAAGAATTGATATTGGATCACCGCATCCGATACCGCGGCGAACAGCGCCATATGTTCCTGAAGTGTCTGCGCATCGTCGCCATAGGCTTCGGGCGCGGTCACGACGGTGTTGCCCAGCGTCGACTGGAGCTTGGTGAGTGAGGCGGCGATGTTTCGCGTCGCCTTGTCGGTCCAGTCGGCATTGGGTTCGAACATCCCGCCGGTCGATTGCGCGCCAACCCTTACCGATGGACGAAAGACCAGAATTCGTTTCGCGCTATTCGCCGGAAGGTCGAATCCCTGCTTGGTTGCCGACCGTTCCTGTGCGGTCGTCGGCGCGGCGACCAGTGCAGCGATACCGGTCGCGATGACAAAGCTCCGCAACGCACGCGTCATTTGTTCGGTCTCCCCCGTTCGACACCATGCGCCCCCGCACAAAAGCTGTCGATGACCACGCATCCTATGGCCGACCATTGCAAAGTAAAGAGCCGTTACGGCTTCCATGTCTTCTTCGGACCAGCAAGGCCTTGGCGTCGATCCCATTGCGGCTGGCGGGGTACTGCGGAGCCATTCACAGGCTGTTCAACGGCTTCCACCTATGCGACGTCTCATGATGATGGTGCCCGCCCTGTTGATTCTGGCCGCTGGCGTCGCGGTGCCGGGGGACCCCGACCAGCGGCGATCCGAACAGGCGCGCGCCTATGAAGCGACGCGCGAGGGGCGAATCCTGTCGCCGCGCGTGATCGAGGCGCGGGTGACGCCGACGATGAAGGATTGCCAGTATCTGGGGTTCGACCTGGATTTCGGCACCGGGATTTACACGTTGAAGTTCCTGCGCGATGGAACCGTGATCTGGGTAGAGGTCGATGGGCGGTCGGGACAGATCCTCGGTCGTACCGGTAATTGAAGGGGTTTCGTCAATGCGCGTTCTGATCGTCGAGGACGAACCGAATCTGGGGCAGCAGCTCAAGAACACGCTGGAGGGGGCAGGGTATGCGATCGACCTGGCCACCGACGGCGAAGAGGGGCATTTCCTCGGCAGCACCGAAAATTACGACGCGATCGTACTCGATCTGGGGTTGCCCGAAATCGACGGGCTGACCGTGCTCGACCGCTGGCGCAAGGAAGGGCGGACCGCGCCCGTATTGGTGCTGACCGCGCGCGACAGCTGGTCCGACAAGGTCGCCGGGCTGGATGCGGGCGCCGACGATTATGTCGCCAAGCCGTTCCAGACCGAAGAACTGATCGCCCGGCTGCGCGCGCTGATCCGGCGCGCCAGCGGCAATGCGTCGTCGGAACTCACCGCGGGCGAGGTGCGGCTCGACACGCGGTCGGGCAAGGTGACCAAGGCCGGTGAGCCGGTGAAGCTGACCGCGCAGGAATATAAGCTGCTGAGCTATCTGCTCCACCACAAGGGCAAGGTCGTCAGCCGCACCGAATTGATCGAACATATCTACGATCAGGATTTCGACCGGGATTCGAACACGATCGAGGTGTTTGTGACGCGGATTCGCAAGAAGCTGGGTCAGGATGTGATCACGACGATCCGCGGGCTCGGCTACAGCCTCGAAGACCCCGACGCCTGATCGCGTGCGGCTGCGGTTGTCCGCCCTTGGACCGCGGCGTCCCGGCCTGATCCTGGGTCTGCTCGGCGGGATTGCGCTGTGCATCCTGGGGCTGTGGATCGGGCTGACGATCGACTGGATCGCGCGGATCGCGTTCGTCGTCGGCGCGCTCATCATCGCCTGGACGATGTGGGCGGGCGCGGTGCAGGATCAGGCATCCGCCACGTCCGTCGCCACGACCGGATCGCTGGCCCGGCGGATGATCGTGATCGCGGCGGCGTGGATCGCGCTGCTGCTGGCAGGGGGTGGCTTCGCGCTCGACCGCGTGCTGGCATCGGCGGTGACGCGCAATTTCGACGATCAGCTGGAATATGTGCTGAAGGCGCTGATCGTGTCGGCCGAGGTCGATCCATCGGGCGAGGTGTCGTTCAATCGCGAAGCCGCCGACCAGCGTTTCCTCGAACCCAATTCGGGGCTGTACTGGCAGGTATCGGCGCCCGATCACGAGGATTTTCCCTCGCGCTCGCTCTGGGACCGGCGGCTGGCGCATGGCGATCGGCATCTCGATCGGGACATCCACAGTTACGACAGCAGCCAGTTCGGCGAGGAAAAGCTGCGCGTCGTCGAACGCGACATCACGCTTCCCGGATCGACCACGCGCTGGCGATTCCAAATCGCGCAGAGCACAGATGGGCTCCGCGCGCAGATCAGCGTCCTGCGGCGGACGCTGGTGCGCAGTTTCGCGCTGCTGGCGCTCGGGCTGATCGTGCTCGCCGCGCTCCAGACCTTTTACGGGCTGTGGCCGCTGCGCCGGGTCCGCGAGGAGATGGTGCGGATGCGCAGCGGCCAGTCGAACCGGCTGACGCGGGCGATGCCCGACGAGGTCGCGCCGATGGTGGAGGAACTGAACGCGCTGGTCGAACATAACGAACGGCAGGCGGAGGAGGCGCGGCGGCATGCGGGCAATCTGGCGCATGCGCTCAAGACCCCGCTGACGGTGATCATGAACGCCGCGACCGCCGATGCGGATGATCTGGGCGACACCGTCATTCGCGAAGCGCGGACGATGCGGCGGCAGGTCGACCATCATCTGGCCCGCGCGCGCGCGGTCGGGCGGCGGGGATCGGCGCATAGCCGCGCTGAGGTCTGGCCCAGCCTGGAATCGGTCGAACGCGCGGTCGCCCGCCTGTATCGCCATATCCGGATCGACGTCGACGGCCCGAAAGACCTGTCGGTCCATGTCGAACGGCAGGACCTCGACGAAATGCTCGGCAATTTGATCGAGAACGCCGCCAAATATGGCGGGGGCAGCGTGTTCGTGACGGTCGGCGCGCAGGCGGGGTTCGTCGAATTCCTGATCGAGGACGATGGCGTCGGCATTCCCGAGGAACAGCGGGTGCGAATCTTCGATCGCGGCGTCAGGCTCGATTCGGGCAAGCCGGGTACGGGCCTCGGCCTCGCGATCGTGCGCGACGTCGCCGAAATCTACGAAGGCACCGTCAGCCTCGAGGAGAGCGAGGATCTGGGCGGGCTAATGGTCCGGTTGCGGTTGCCCGCGGCGACCTGAATCAGGCCGCCAGTTTCAGCTCCTGCATCGCATCGGCGGTCAGCGTCAGGCTGCGCTTGCGGGCGTCGTGATCGTAGATCGCGCTGGCGACCATGATCTCGTCGACCCCGGTGCGCTCGACGAATGCCGCCATCTGGCGCGCGACCGTCGCCGGGCTGCCGACCGCGCTGCACTGGAGCACATGGTCGAGGATCGCGGACCCCTGCGCGCCCAGGCTGGCACGATAGCCTGCGACGGGCGGGGGCAGCTGGCGCGGGTTGCCGGTGCGCAGCGCGACGAATGATTCTTGTTGCGAACTGGCGAGCAGTTCCGCCTCCGCATCGGTATCGGCGGCAAAGACGTTGAACCCGGCCATGACGTGCGGGCGATCGAGCCGCGCCGAGGGGCGGAAATCCCGCCGGTACGTCGCCAGCGCCTGATCGAGCGCATCGGGCGCGAAGTGAGAGGCGAAGGCGTAGGGCAGACCGAGCGCGGCGGCGAGTTGCGCCCCGAACAGGCTGGACCCCAGGATCCACATCTCGATCGTCGCACCCGCACCCGGCGTCGCGCTGATCCCGGTCTGGCCATCGTCGGCGAAATAGCTTTGCAGTTCGAGCACGTCCTGCGGAAACGCGTTGGCATCGCTTTCCAGCGTCCGCCGCATCGCGCGCGCGACGCGCTGGTCGGACCCCGGCGCGCGACCGAGACCCAGGTCGATCCGGCCCGGAAACAGCGCATCGAGCGTCCCGAACTGTTCGGCGATAACGATTGGCGCATGGTTGGGCAGCATGATCCCGCCCGCGCCGACGCGGATCGTCCGGGTCGCGGCGGCGACATGCCCCAGCACGACCGACGTCGCCGCGCTCGCGATCCCCTTCATCCCGTGATGTTCGGCGCACCAATAGCGGGCGAACCCCAGCGTTTCGGCGTGCCGCGCCAGATCGGCGGCGTTGGCCAGCGCCTGGGATACGGTGCCGCCTTCGACGACGGGGACGAGATCGAGCAGGGATAAACGGGTCATAATATTGATGTGGGGATTGTCGCGCCGGATGCCAGATGTCGCCCCGGTCAGAAACCCAGCGCGTAGCGGACGGCCAGCCCGTAATCATCGGGCAGGCTGGCGAAATTCCCCGGATCGCGCCGCCAGAAGAGGTTCGTCCGCAGGTCGCCGACGGGCATCGACACGCTGTAACGCGCCTCGACATCGATTTCCCGCCCCTTTGGTGCCAGGTTCAGGACCTGCGCGGTGTAAGTGTCGACCGACAGGGCCGCATAGTCGTAATGCGTCGGCAGCTGATACCCGATCCCGCCGCGCGCGACCCGCAGGGGCTGGGCGATGCGCAGGCCGATACCGTCGCGTCCGAACACGCCATCCTTGCCGATGTCGGCGGCATAGCCGCTGGTCAGCAGCAGGCCGTGGCCGCTCGTCCCGCCGTCCAGCCGGGCGGCGCTCCACCCCCGGCGGGCGGTGGCGCCCAGCGTCCAGCCATTCTCGCTGGTCCAGCGCGCCCCGGCGTCGAGAAACCGGGTGGTGGCGCGGGCGGTGCCCAATGCGGCGTCGAACCGTGCGCCCAGCAACGTGTCGCGTTCGACCAAGGTCGTCGCGCCGAGCGTCGCGACGACATCGCCCAGCCGCGTGTCCAACCCCAGCGTCATCCGGTCATATCCCGACCGGCGATAGCCCGCGGGGCCGGTTAGCAGCGCCGGATCGCGGGCGAGGACATCGCCGCTCTCGACCGCGGCGGTGATGCCGATGCCGCGAAACTCGTGCCGCAGCGCCGCGGCGGATCGGGCGCGTTCGTCGAAGCCCGATCCGCCGCAGCCCGCGACCAGAAACGCAGGCTCGGCGGCGCCGATCAGCTGCGCGGTCAGGGTGGTGCTGCCCTGCGCGATGCCGAACGCGACGCCGGTTCGCCGATCGATCCGGCGCGTCACGAGGCCCGCGATCGCCCGCGCACCGTCCGCGTCGCGGGTCGACAGCATCGTGCGCGACAGGCCCGCATCGCCGGGGCCGCGCGCGCTGATCGTCAGCGCGATCGTCATGCCGCCCGATGCCATCGCCACGGTTCGCGCCTGCGATTGCAATGCGCCGAGCAGCATCGGTCGCTGCGCGGCGCGTTCGATCGACGATGCCAGGTCGATCGCGAACGCGCGCGCATAGCTGTCGAGAATGACCGCGCCGAGCTGTCCCGTCGCGGCATCTCCCATCGGCGCGGACAGCACCGCATTGCCGCCGAGCGACACGGCGGCGCGCGACCCGGCGAGCGCGCTGGTCCCGACCGGCTGGAACGCCCGGGTCAGGTCGATCACGCCATTGCCATAGACGGAATCGACTCCCGGCGCGCCCGTATCGCGCGCGGTGCGATAGAGAAGGTCGACGATCTGCGCGCCCGATAGATTGGGGAACGCCTGCGCCAGCAGCGCGATCGCGCCCGAAATCTGCGGCGCGGCAAAGGAGGTGCCCGACCAGAGATAGGCGACGTTGCTGGCGTTGGGCGCCCGGACGCTTTCGCCCACCGCGGCCAGATAATGCGCGGCGGCATCGCCCGCCCGGTCGCTGAACGACGAGATGCCATCGTTCGCGCCGACCGACCCGGCGACGATCACCAGGTTGCGCGCGACCGCAGTGTTGTTCGCGACGCCGGCGAACGGATCGACGTTCGCGCTGCCGTCGTTGCCCGCGGCGATGACGACGATGATCCCCGCGGCGGTGGCGCGCCCGATCGCATCGGCCAGGTTCTGCGGCATCGCCGACCCGCCGAGCGACATGTTGATCACGCGCGCACCCGCGACGCGCGCGGCATCGACGCCCTTGGCGATCGCGTTGGTGTTGAACGAACAGCCCGAATCGTTGCTCCCCGCGCTCGCGGTCGCACAGCTGCCCGGCGTGTCGGCGCGCAGCACGACCAGGGTCGCGTCGAACGCGACGCCGTGGCTGCCCGCATCGTTGCGCCGCCCCGCCGCGGTAAAGGCGACCGCGGTGCCATGGCCGTCCTGATCGGTGATCGAGCTGTTGCCCGCGACATCCTGTGACGTGGCGGCGATGCGACTGCCGAATTCGGCGCTGCTCGTGTCGATCCCGCTGTCGATGATTGCCAGGTTGATGCCCGCCCCGGTCGCGCCCTTTTGATAGGCGGACAGCGCGTTCATCGACACCGCGCCCACCGTCGCGCGATATTCGGTGGTGTCGTAATTGATGGTCGGGGCAGGGGTCGGCGTGGGCGTGGGCGTGGGTGTTGGCGTGGGGGCGGGCACCGGCGTCGGCGTGGGAGTCGGGAGCGATGCCACCGGTGGGGTCGGTGTGCTGGCGACGCCGCCGCCCCCGCCACAGCCCGCCACCGCCAACAGCGGCGCCAGCCAGGCCAGGGGCGCGGTCGACCGGACAAGCGTTCGTGCCATCATCGTCGCGGCCCCATTCCCTTTTGTCGAGCGTGAATAGTTTTCAGCCAATTTACAAACGCTTAATCCGCGGCGCTGCGACGACCCCCGGCGCAGGCCGCTTGCCGTGTCCGGATCGTCTGCCTAGAGGCGCTGTCATGTCCGCGCGCCTCGATCATGTCGATACCTGGATCTTCGATCTGGACAACACGCTGTATCCGGCGCGCGCCAACCTGTTCGCCGCGATCGATGCGAAGATGACCGCCTATGTCGCGCGGACGCTGTCGATCGATGCGGAAGCCGCGTTTCGCGTCCAGAAGGACTATTTCCACCGCCACGGCACGACGCTGGCTGGATTGATGGCGGACCATGGCGTCGATCCACATCATTTCCTGGCCGATGTCCATGATATCGAGATGGACGTGCTCGAACATGACGCGCCGCTGGTCGCCGCGATCGCCCGGTTGCCGGGGCGCAAGCTGGTCTTCACCAATGGCGACACGCCCTATGCGCTGAAGGTGCTCGACCGGCTGGGGCTGCGCGACAGTTTCGAGGCGATTCACGACATCCATGCGATGGGGCTGGTGCCCAAACCCGATCCGTCGGCCTATGCGGGGCTGTGCGCGGCGTTGCGGATCGATCCGGCGACCAGCCTGTTCGCGGAGGATATGGCGCGCAATCTGGCCCCGGCGAAGGCGATCGGGATGACGACCCTGTGGGTCGACAACGGATCCGAACAGGGGCCCGAGGTCGCGCGCGATTTCATCGATTATACCGTCCGCGACCTGTCGTCGTGGCTGACCGACCTAGTGGAGACCCTATGAACAACCAACTCGCCGCCACGATCGATCAGGCGTGGGAAGACCGTGCATCGATCGGGTTCGACACCATGGGCGACGTGCGCGATGCGGTCGAGGGCGCGCTCGCGCTGCTCGATTCGGGCAAGGCGCGTGTGGCCGAACCCGACGGCGCGGGCGGATGGCGGGTCAACCAGTGGTTGAAGAAGGCGGTTCTGCTGTCGTTCCGGCTGAACGACAACGCCCTGGTCGACGGCGGCGCGGCGGGCGCGCCCGCGTTCGACAAGGTGCCGTCCAAATTCGCCAACTGGGGTGAGGCGGAATTCCGTCAGGCGGGGTTCCGCGTGGTGCCGGGCGCGGTCGCGCGGCGGGGCGCGTTCATCGACAAGGGCGCGATCCTGATGCCCAGTTTCGTCAACATCGGCGCGCATGTCGGCGCCGGCACGATGGTCGACACCTGGGCGACGGTCGGCAGCTGCGCGCAGATCGGCAAGAACGTGCATATCTCGGGCGGCGCGGGAATCGGCGGGGTGCTCGAACCGCTCCAGGCCGGGCCGGTCATCATCGAGGACGGCGCGTTCATCGGCGCGCGATCCGAAGTCGCCGAGGGCGTGATCGTCCGCGAAGGCGCGGTGCTGTCGATGGGCGTGTATCTGGGCGCGTCGACCAAGATCATCGACCGTGCGACCGGCGAAGTGTTCCGCGGGGAGGTGCCGCCCTATGCGGTCGTGGTGCCCGGATCGACCGGGGGCGGCAATCTGGCGCTGTATTGCGCGGTGATCGTGAAGCGCGTCGATGCGCAGACCCGGTCGAAGACCAGCGTCAACGACCTGCTGCGCGACTGAGTGCCTCGACAGCGTCATGCCCGCGACCTAAGCCCCCCGTAAATCCCAAGCCGCCCGTAGATCCAGTGGAGAGCAATCGATGACGTCCGACACCCCCAAAGCCAGCAAGGTTCTCGATCGCGTTCTGGTGCTCGAGATGGTGCGGGTGACCGAAGCCGCGGCGATCGCCGCCTCGGCGCTGGTCGGGCGGGGTGACGAGAAGGCCGCCGATGCCGCCGCGGTCGAGGCGATGCGCGCCGCGCTCAACACGCTCGACATGGACGGCACCGTCGTCATCGGCGAAGGCGAGCGTGACGAGGCGCCGATGCTGTACATCGGTGAAAAGGTCGGCACGGGCAAAGGCCCCGCGATCGACATCGCGCTCGATCCGCTGGAGGGGACGACGATCACCGCGAAGGCGGGGCCGAACAGCCTGGCGGTGCTGGCGATCGCGGAGGGCGGCAACCTGCTCAACGCCCCCGACGTCTATATGGACAAGATCGCGGTCGGGCCGGGCTATCCCGACGACATCATCGATCTCGACAAGTCGCCGACCGAGAACATCACCGCGGTCGCCGCGGCGAAGGGTGTGAAGCCCAGCGAGATCATCGTGTGCGTCCTCGACCGGCCCCGTCACGAGAAGCTGATCGCCGAACTGCGCGCGATCGGATGCGGCGTGATGCTGATCGGTGACGGCGATGTCGCGGGCGTGATCGCGACGTCGGATCCCGACACCACGGTCGATGTCTATATGGGATCGGGCGGCGCGCCCGAGGGTGTGCTGGCGTGCGCGGCGCTGCGCTGCGTCGGCGGCCAGTTCAAGGGCCGGTTGCTGTTCCGCAACGACGACGAGCGCGCACGCGCCGCGAAATGGGGCGTGACCGATCTCGACAAGCAGTACGACCTGTCCGAACTGGCGAAGGGCGACTGTATCTTCGCCGCGACGGGCGTCACCGACGGATCGCTGCTCGCAGGCGTCAAGCGCAAGCGCGGCGGGATCATGACCACCGAAAGCGTCGTGATGCGATCGTCGTCGGGCACCGTCCGCTGGGTCAAGGGCGAGCACCGGCTGGGGTGATCCCCGCCGCGATGGCCGCGACGATCGGGGCGTGGTTGCCGCTGGCCACCGCGCTGGCGGCCTATGCGGGTTTCATGTGGGGCAATATCGGCGCGGTGCCGGTCGTCGCGCGCTGGCTTTGGCGGGGCGGGCGCGGTCGCCATACGGCCTTGTGGTGCGCGAAGTCGATCGTCCTGTTCGCGCTGGTCAGCCTGATCGGGCTGCTGATCGCGGGGCGGGCTGGCGCGGTCATCGCGCTGCCTGCCGAATTCGGCCCGGCGCGGCAGCTGGCCATATCGCTGGCGGGTGACGGGCGCGGGATACCATTGTGGTGGATGGTGCTCGCGCTGGTCGCAGGCGGCGTGATCGGCGGGCTGGTCGACCGGTTCCGACCGCGCGGGCGCCCGTGGATGTTGGGGGATATCAGCCGGTTGATGCCCCGCCACCGCCGCGACCTGATCGGGGGCGCCGCCATGGCGATCGTCGCGGGGACGAGCGAGGAGCTGTTCTTCCGGCTGTTCGTGCCACTGGCGGTCGCGATGGCGACGGGCAGCGCCACCGCCGGGTTCGCGCTGTCGGTGATCCTGTTCGCGGGCGCGCATGGGTATCAGGGCTGGGTCGGGGTGGTGACCACTGGCGGCGTCGGCGTGTTGCTGACATTGTTCTACCTGATGATCGGATCGCTGGGCGCCGCGATGCTGGTCCATGTCGTCCTCGACCTCAACGGGTTGGTGCTGCGCCCGGTGATGGCAGGCGTGCTGCGCGTCAGTTCTTCATCCGCCACCCGGTCTTGAAGATCCACGCGATGATCGCGAGGCACAGCGCGAGGAAGGCGGCGGTGACGCCCAGGCTGATCCCGATCGAGACGTCCCCCTTGCCGAAGAAGCTCCAGCGGAACCCGCTGACCAGATAGACGACCGGGTTGAACAGGCTGACCGTGCGCCACGGCTGGGGCAGCATGTCGATCGAATAAAAGGCGCCGCCGAGAAAGGTGAGGGGGGTGATCAGCAGCGCGGGGACGAAATTGAGCTGTTCGAAATTCTTCGCCCACACCCCGATGATGAACCCGAACAGGCTGAACGCGATCGCGGTCAGCAGCAGGAACGCGACCATCGCGCCGGGATGTTCGATCCTGAGCGGGACGAAGAACGCCGCGGTCGCCAGGATGATCAGCCCCAGCAGCACCGATTTGGTCGTCGCCGCCCCGACATAGCCGAGCACCATTTCCATCGCACTGATCGGCGCGGACAGGAGTTCGTAGATCGTGCCGGTGAATTTGGGGAAATAGATGCCGATCGCGGCATTCGAAATGCTCTGCGTCAACAGCGACAGCATGATCAGCCCCGGCACGATGAAGCTGCCGTAATCGACCCCGCCGACGGTCTGCATCCGGCTGCCGATCGCGCCGCCGAAGACGATGAAATACAGGCTGGTCGTCAGCACGGGGGTGACGAGGCTTTGCCACAGGGTGCGCAGCGCGCGCGCCATTTCGAAGCGATAGATCGCCCAGACGCCATGCGTGTTCATGCGGATGCGCCCTGCGTGACGTTGACGAAGTTTACACGGAATCGCCTAATTGTCGCCCGTGGCGCCAGATATGTGCCGCGCATCACGCCGCCTCCCGTTCGCCGACCAGATCGACGAAAATATCCTCGAGGCTGGATTTCGAGGTTTCGAGGTCGGTGAAGGCGATGCCGACCTCCCCCAGCTTGCGCAGCAGCGACGGGATGCCGGTATGCTCCGCCTGCGCATCGAAGATGTAGCGGAGCCGCTTGCCGTCGCCCTGCAACGACAGGTCCCAATCGGCCAGCGTATCGGGAATGGCCTGCATCGGCTGGAGCAAGGTGATGTCCATCTCGCGCTTGCCGAGCTGCTTCATCAACGCGGTCTTTTCATCGACCAGCAACAGCTTGCCCTTGTTGATGACCCCGACGCGGTCGGCCATCTCTTCGGCCTCCTCGATATAATGGGTGGTCAGGATGATCGTCGTCCCCTTGTCGCGCAGCTTGTGGACCAGCCGCCACATATCGCGCCGCAACGCCACGTCGACCCCCGCGGTGGGTTCGTCGAGGAACAGGATATCGGGTTCGTGTGCCAGCGCCTTGGCGATCAGCACGCGCCGCTTCATCCCGCCCGACAATTCCATGATCTTCGCATCGCGCTTGTCCCACAGCGTCAGGTCGCGCAGCACCTGTTCGATATAGGCGCTGTGCCCCGATCGCCCGAACAGGCGGCGGCTGAACGTCACCGTCGCCAGCACGGTTTCGAACATGTCGACGTTGAGTTCCTGCGGCACCAGCCCGATGCGGCGGCGCGCCTGTTTCATCTCGTCGATCGCATCATAGCCATCGACGGTGATCGTCCCCGCCGAGGGGGTGACGATACCGCAGATGATGTTGATCAACGTCGTCTTGCCCGCGCCATTGGGGCCGAGCAGCGCGAAGATTTCGCCGCGATCGATGCTGAGATCGGTCGGATGCAGCGCGGTGGTGCCGCTGCCATAGGTCTTCGCGACACCCGCGACGGTCAGGATCGGATCAGGCATCAGGGTCCCCTTGCGTCACGGGAGGTAGGGACGCAGGCGCATGATGGAAAGGGTCGGCGCCGTGATACGCATCCTCGCGCGTGATTAGGGCGTCACACCCGACCGCGCGCGCCTGCGCGCGCGGGATCGTCGCGCGGGCAGCGCGGGCAGCTATCCCTCGCGGGCGGTGGCGATGGCGCGCTTGAGTTCGTCGAGCGGCATTGCGCCCGACAGGATCCGGTCGCCGACGACCCAGCTGGGGGTGCCGGTCAGCCCCAGTTTCTGCGCGATGGTCATGTTCTTCGCCAGTTCGGCATCGATCGCGGCGTCGTCCGCGGGGGCGACGGCGACCCCGGTCTGCGCGGCGGCGGCGGCGATCGTCGCCGCGCTGACCGGCCCGGCGGCATAGAGCGCATCGTGGAACGCGCGATATTTGCCCTGTTGCGCCGCGGCCAGGCTGACGCGCGCGGCATCGCGGCTGGAGGGGGCGAGGATCGGAAAATCGCGATAGACGATGCGGACCCCCGGATCATCCTTCAGCAACTGGTCGATCACCGGCAGCGCGGCACGGCAATAGCCGCAATTATAATCGAAATATTCGACCAGCGTGACATCGCCCTGGGGGTTGCCCGCCCAGGCGCTGCCGAACGGTTCGACGATTGCGGCACGGTTGGCGGCGACGATCGATCCGTTCTCGCGATCCTGCAGGCGCCGCATCGCTTCGGGAATGATCTCGGGATGCGCGAGGACATAGTCATGGACGACGCCCTCGATCTGCGTCCGGCTGGCGGCGTCGGGCGTGGCGATCCGGTCATAGCCGACGACCGCCCCGGCGCCGATCGCCGCACCCGCCAGCCCGATGGCGGGGAAGGTCCAGCGGTTCATCGGCGTTTATATTTCTTGGGATTGTCGTCGATGTCGTTCTGCGCGGTCATCGCGATGTCCTGTGCGCGGATCCAGTCGGTGGTGTTGGCGGGGATGCCCGCCATCGCGGTGCGCGCGCTGCGCACCGCGGTACGCTGGTCGCCCGTCATGTTCGCGCGTTCCGCGGTCGCCAGCGCGGCGCGCGGCACGTCGCCGGTGAGTTCGTACGCGGTGCCGAGCTGATACCAGGCGAAGGGATTGTCGTCGTCGCGCCCGATCGCGAGGCGCAGGACCTTGATCGCCTCGGCATAATTCGCCTTGTCCTCGGTCGCGATCAGCGCGTGGCCGAAGGTCGTCGCGATCAGCGGGTTGTTGCCCGACGCCTGGGTCGCCGAGCGCAGCGGCGCCAGCGCCTCCTGCGGTTTACCCGCCTCGAGCAGGATCTGGCCCTGGATTTCCTGGAAATAGGGGTTCGCCGGATCCGCCTTGAGCAGCGCGGCGGCCTCGGCATCCGCCTTTTGCGGATAGCCCGCCTTATGAAAGGCATAGGCGCGCGCATAATGCGCGTAGATCGACGGATCGGTATCGGGGAAATCGGCGAGCGTGCGTTCGGGGGGCATCGTATATCCCTCCAGCTTCGCCTTCACCCGGCGCAGGCGTTCGTCGAGCATGGGATCGATTTTCGTATTCCACGCGGGCGAGGCCTGGAGATCGGCGGACATGTGCGCGATGCGTTCGCCCGACAGCGGGTGGGTCTGCATGAACGGATCGATATTTTCGACGCCGTAGCGATATTCCTGCTGCTGCAATTTCTTGAAGAAGGTCAGCATCCCCTTGCCGGTGATCCCCGCGCTGGTGAGATAGCGCACCGCGGCGGCGTCCGCGCTCGATTCGACCGTCCGCGAAAAGGCCAGATAGCTGCCCAGCCCCGCCTGCTGGCCCGCCGCCATGATCCCGGCGCCCGCCTCCGCACTCCCCGCCGCCATCGCGGCGATGCCGAGCACGAGCGACAGCAGCGTGATCCCCATCGCGGGCCGCGTCCCCGCGTCGCTGAGGACGACGTGACCATCGGCGATGTGGCCGAGTTCGTGCGCGATGACGCCCTGTACTTCGTTGGCGTTGCTCGCGGCCTGGAGCAGGCCTGCGTTGATGTAGACGGTCTGCCCGCCGATGACGAAGGCGTTGATCGAATCGTCGTTGACCAGCACGACGTCGACCGACCGCGGCGACAGCCCCGCCGCCCTGACGAGCGGCGCGGACATATCCTTGAACAGCGATTCGGTTTCGGCATCGCGCAGGATCGATTGCGCGGTGGCGGGTTGCGCCATCAGCAGGATCGATACGGTCGCGGCGGCCAGGAAACGCTTCATCAGCGATGATTATCCGTCAGTTGCATGACCGGCGCAATGGCCGCGATCGGCTGAACCCGCGATGAAACGACGCGGGGCCTGCCGATCCGGGCGATGCAGGTGCTGCATCGACCGAACCGACAGGCCCCGTCGCGGGTCGTCACGACCCTTGGGCGACCCTTGGGCGATCAGGCGCCGAAGGTGCGCTGCCACCAGCCGCGACGCGGGGTCGCATCGCCATCGGCATCGGTAGCGCCATCCGTGGCGCCACCGGCACGGCTTGCGGTGGCATCGTCGTCGGCCCCGGCGCTGTCCGGCAACGTGCCATCCTGCGCGACGGCGAGCGTCGATACAGGGTCCTGCGGCGCGTCGACCACGTGTGCGTCCGCAGCCGGGGCGTCGCCGGTCGGGGCGTCGGTGCCCGTCCCGGCGTCGGGTGCCGCGACCGGCTTGCGCGAGCGACGACGCGGCTTGGGCGCGAGCTCCGCCGCCGCATCGGTGTCGGCGGGCGTTACCGTGTCGCCGACCCCGTCCTTGGCCCCGTCCTTATCGCCGCCCTTGGCCGTGTCGTCGGCCTTGGGCGCTGCCTTCTTGCGGGTCCGCTTGGGCTTCACCGGCGGCTCGCCGACGAATTCCGCGTCGGGCGCGCTGACGGTGTCGGGGGCGGCATCGGCGGGCGGGGTGACCGTGGCATCGACCGACGCGGTGTCGGTCGTGGCCAGACCCTTTGCCTTGGCGCGTGCGCTCGGGCGGCGGCGGGTCTTGGGCTTGGCCTCCTCCTGCGTCGCGGCGGCGACATCGAGCGGGGTCGTGATCGGGCCGACATCGCCCGCCTCGACCACCGGATCGGTCGCGACCGAATCGCCCTCGGCGCCTGTGGCTGGTTCGCCGCCATCCTGCGCGGAGCGATCGGCACCGCCGTCACGACGACCGCCGCGACGACCACGACGGCCCCGACGACGACGACCGCCTTCGCCGGTGTGCTGGTCGCCATCGGCCTCCGCCTCGACCGGTTCGCGATCGGTGTCGGCACCCGTATCGGCGTCGTCGTCCGCCTGCGTCACGGGCTCGTCCGCGTCGGCATCGGTATCGGCGCCATGGTCGGCGCCGTCCTGCGCCTCGCCCTCTTCCCGGCGACCACGACCGCGGCCACGGCGGCGGCGGCGGCGCTTGCCGCGACCACCGGCGTCGTCGGCCTCGCCCTCGGCCCGTTCCTCGCGCGCGCGGTCGCGGCGGGGTTCGTCGGCTTCGGCTTCCTCGACCTCCTCGTCGATATCATCCTCGATATCCTCGGGATAATCATCGTCGTCATCGTCCTGGACGAGCGCTTCGAACTTCGGTGCGTGCGCGGGCGGGGGGCCGCTCGCGTCGACCGACATGCGCGCGCCCTCTTCCTCGCGATCGGCGAGAATATCGACATGGACGCCGTAGCGATCCTCGATCTCGGCGATGTCGGCGCGCTTCTTGTTGAGGACGTAGAAGGCGGCTTCCTGGCTCGCGCGCAGCGTCAGGATCGATCCGCGACCGCGCGCGGCCTCGTCCTCGATCAGGCGCAGCGCGGAAATCCCCGCCGACGAGGCGGTGCGGACGAGCCCGGTGCCTTCGCAATGCGGGCAGGCGCGGGTCGATGCCTCGAGCACCCCGGTGCGCAGCCGCTGGCGGCTCATTTCCATCAGCCCGAACGAACTGATGCGGCCGACCTGGATGCGGGCGCGATCGTCCTTCAGCGCTTCCTTCATCGCCTTTTCGACCTTCCGGACGTTGGACCCGTTGTCCATGTCGATGAAGTCGATGACGACGAGGCCCGCCATGTCGCGCAACCGCAGCTGGCGCGCGATTTCCTTCGCGGCTTCGAGGTTGGTCTGCGTCGCGGTCTGTTCGATCGAATGTTCGCGGGTCGACCGACCGGAGTTGATGTCGATCGAGACGAGCGCCTCGGTCGGGTTGATGACCAGATAGCCGCCCGATTTCAGCTGGACGACCGGATGGTACATCGCGGCCAGCTGTTCCTCGACATGCGCGCGCTGGTACAGCGGGATCGGGTCGGCATATTGTTTCACGCGGCGCGCATGGCTGGGCATCAGAAGCTTCATGAAGTCCTTCGCCTGGCGATAGCCCTCGTCGCCCTCGACGATGACCTCCTCGATCTCCTTGTTGTAGATATCGCGGATCGCGCGCTTGATCAGGTCGCTGTCGCCATAGACGACCGCAGGCGCCGCCGATTTCAGCGTCGTTTCGCGGATTTCGTCCCACAGCCGCGCGAGATAATCGAAATCGCGCTTGATCTCGACCTTCGTGCGGCTCAGCCCGGCGGTGCGGACGATGCAACCCATCGAGGGGGGCAGCTGCATGTCGGCCATGATCGATTTCAGCCGCTTGCGGTCGCCCGAATTCGAAATCTTGCGGCTGATCCCGCCGCCGTGCGACGTGTTGGGCATCAGCACGCAATAACGGCCTGCGAGGCTGAGATAGGTCGTCAGCGCCGCGCCCTTGTTGCCGCGTTCTTCCTTGACGACCTGGACCAGCAGCACCTGGCGGCGATGGATCACGTCCTGGATCTTGTAGCGACGGCGCAGGTTCAGCCGACGCTGGCGCAGCGCCTCGACCTGATCGTCCTTCGCCCCGCGCGAACGGGTGGGGGCGGCGACGCCGTCCTCGTCGTGCAGATCGGCATGATCCTCTTCCGGGCCGGACGAGGTGCCCTCATCCTCGCCGCGCTCGACGACCTCGACGCCGTCGTCGGCATCGTCGTCATCGTCGAAATCGGCGCGCAGCGCGGCTTCCTCGGCGGCATGTTCGGCCTCTTCGGCGAGCAGCGCGTCGCGATCTTCCTTGGGGATCTGGTAGTAATCGGGGTGGATTTCGCTGAACGCGAGGAAGCCGTGGCGGTTGCCGCCGTAATCGATGAACGCCGCCTGCAGCGACGGTTCGACCCGCGTGACCTTGGCTAGATAGATATTCCCCTTGAGCTGTTTACGCTCGGCACTTTCGAAATCGAACTCTTCAATCCGGTTTCCCTTGACGACGGCAACCCGGGTCTCTTCCCGGTGGCGTGCGTCGATCAGCATACGCGTGGTCATGTGTTGGTCTCCACGCGCGTCCCGTCCGGGCGGCGTTGGCCGGTCCGGTGGTCGCGCGACGATATGAGGCGCGGGGGATTCCCGCGCGGTCTGTTGGCAAAGATGCGTCTGCTCGCGATGCATGGCGTGAAACACGACCGTTCCGACCGACTGCCCGACCATCGGCGAGAGCCGATGGCGGTGGGGCAGGGAAGGAATGCATCATGCGAGCGTCAACCTGGTTCGAACCCGTGCCCAGGAAGGGCCGGGGACCGGGGCGTCGGCGCGATTGAAATCACGCGACGCACGGGTGCGACGACGTGGGTAGCATCGCCCAACCCGTATCGCAACCGGCACGATTTTGCCGGGGTGCGGCCAGAAAATGCCGAACACCCCGTTAACCGCACCCTGCAACCCCCTCTTGTCACCCCGGCGCTATCGATGGCGACGGCGATCTAGTTGATCGACTGGGTAAAATTTCACCGACAGACACCGGCAACCCGTTGCCGGTGCAGGGGGCGACGATGGCTTTTCACTGGACCGATGCAGGCGTTGCACGGCAAGGACGGCGGGTGCTTGCACTGTTCGCCATGATGCTGGGCTGGCTGACGAGTGTGCCCGCGATGGCCGCGACCGCGATCGAAAGCGTGGCGGCGGTCGGGAACACGATCGTCATCCGCTTCGACGCGCCGGTCGGCAATGCGACGGGCACGATGATCGATTCGACCGGGCAGATCGCGATCGCGATCGACGTCGCGGGTGTGTCGCCGGGCGAGGCCACGAGCATCGGCGGTGCGATCCGCGGCGTGCGGCAGGTCCGCAGCCTGCAGGGCACGCGATTGTTGTTCGACCTGTTGTCCCCCACCGTCATTCGCGACGGGCAGTTCGCCGCCGATGGCCGCGCGCTGATGCTGTCGCTGGGCAGCGCCGATGCGGCGAGCTTCGCCGCGGCGAGCCTGGCGGGGCCGATCAACTTCCTGTCGCTCGACCTGGGCAGCTGGTCGAGCCATCCGGCGCCCAGATACAAGGTCGTCCAGGACGTGCCGCCGCCCGCGCGCGGGCTGCCGCTGCCGACGGTGCGGGGGGACGACGATCGTCCGCTGGTCGTGATCGATGCAGGCCACGGCGGGTTCGATCCGGGCGCGATCAACCCGGAGACGGGGTTGCGCGAAAAGGACGTGACGCTGCGGATCGCCAAGGCGATCCGGGACGAGCTGCTCGCCTCCGGCCGGGTGCGCGTCGCGCTGACGCGGGACGACGACAAATATTTGGTGCTGCGCGAACGCTATAATGTCGCGCGGCGGCTCCACGCCGACCTGTTCATCTCGATCCATTGCGACAGCGCGACGTCGACCGAGGCGACCGGATCGTCGGTCTATACGCTGTCGGACGTGTCGTCCGACAAGGAAGCGGCGCGGCTGGCGGCGCGCGAGAACAAGGCCGACGTCATCAACGGCGTCAATCTGGCGGAGGCGAACCCCGATGTGTCGTCGATCCTGATCGACCTGACCCAGCGCGAAACGATGAACGCGAGCGCCGGGTTTGCGCGGCTGCTCGGGCGCGAGGCCAAGCCGTTGATCCCGACCAAGGCGGTGTTCCACCGGATGGCGTCGCTGATGGTGCTGAAGGCGCCCGACACCCCGTCGATCCTGTTCGAGACCGGCTATATCTCGAACCCCGCCGACGCCGCCTTCCTCGATTCGAGCCAGGGCCGCGAGCGGATCGCGCAGAGCGTGACCCGCGCGGTGGAGGTGCATTTCGCCCGCCGCTTCGCCGCGCGCTGATCCGATGATCGGCAACGCGTCGGCGCGGCGTGGTGGCGCCCGGACGATCGCGACTGGCAAGCGCGCGCGAACCTGCTACACGCTCGCCCCATCGTTATGGCGTCCGATCCCCCCTCCACCACCCGCTTCACGCTGACCCGCGATATCGACGGCTTCCGCGGCGCCGTGCGCCGCGCTTGGGGACGGTGGTGGGTGAAGGCGCTCGCCGCGCTGGCGGCGCTCGCGGTCGTCGGCGTCGCGATCCTGTGGCTCGCGGTGCTCCGCGACCTGCCCTCGGTCGATGCGCTCAAGACCTATGAACCGCCGCTGCCGACCAATGTCCGCGGCGGCGACGGCGTCCCCATCCGCTCCTATGCGCGCGAACGCCGGGTCGAGCTGAGCTATGCCGAATATCCCCCGCTGATGGTGCAGGCGTTCCTGTCGGCGGAGGACAAGAATTTCTTCAATCATCACGGGCTCGATTACGGCGGGCTGGTGCGCGCCGCCTATCAGGGGGTCGTCCACGGCAAGACGCCGCGCGGCACGTCGACGATCACGCAACAGGTGGTCAAGAACCTGCTCGTCGGGAACGAGGCGAGCTACACCCGCAAGATTCGCGAGGCGATCCTGGCGTACAAGATCGAAAACACGCTGACGAAGCCGCAGATCCTCGAACTCTATCTCAACCAGATCGCGCTGGGGCGGAACGCGTTCGGGGTCGAGGCGGCGGCCCATGCCTATTTCGACAAGGAATTGCCCGACCTCGATCTGGCGCAATTCGCCTATCTGGCGATCCTGCCCAAGGGGCCGTCGAACTATGATCCGTTCCGCCACACCGATCGCGCGATCGAACGCCGCCATTATGTGCTGAGCGAGATGCTCCAGAACGGCTATATCGACCGTGCCCAATATGCCGCGGCGGATGCGGAGCCGATCGGCGCGGTGCTGCGCCGGACGCCCAAGTTCGAATCGGTCGGCGGCTATTTCGTCGAGGAGGTTCGCCGCGAACTGATCGACCGGTTCGGCGAGACCGCGCGCGATGGGCCGTACAGCGTGTACGAGGGCGGCCTGTGGGTGCGCAGTTCGCTCGACACCCGGCTGCAGGAACTGGCGACCGAGGCGTTGCGCGACGGTCTCGTCCGGTTCGATGCGGGGCGCGGGTGGAACGGGCCGCTGCGGCACGTCGACCTGGAGGCGGGCGACGATGGCGAGGTGAAGTGGCAGCAGGCGCTGCTCAACACCAATATCGCGCTCGATTACAAGGATTGGCGCGCGGCGATCGCGATCAGCCCGTCGAGCGACGGCTGGTCGATCGGCTTCGCGGACGGCGCCACCGGGCGGTTGCCGCGATCGAATGCGGCGATCCCCGTTCGGGGCAAGGGTGGCAGCGCGTATAACGCGATCAAGGCGGGCGACATCATCGCGGTCGCGCCCAGCGGGTCGCAGTTCGCGTTGCGCGCGGTGCCCAAGATTTCGGGCGGGTTCCTGGTCGAAGAGCCCGCGACGGGCCGGATCCTGGCGATGCAGGGCGGGTTCGACGCGCGGGTCCAGTCGTTCAACCGCGCGACCCAGGCGATGCGCCAGCCCGGATCGACGATCAAGCCGATCGTCTATTCCGCCGCGCTGGAAAACGGGATGACGCCCGCGACGATCATCCAGGACTCGCCCTATTGCGTGTATCAGGGCGCGCGGCTGGGGCAGAAATGCTTCGTCAATTTCGGCGGGGGGCAGGGGTCCGGGCCGCACACGATGCGCTGGGGCATCGAACAATCGCGCAACCTGATGACCGTCCGCGCCGCGGCGCAGACGGGGATGCCCAAGGTCGTCGACGTGATGAAGCGGATGGGGGTCGGCACCTATGCCCCCTATCTGTCGTTCGCGCTGGGCGCGGGCGAGACGACGGTCGAACGGATGGTCAACGCCTATGCGACGCTGGCCAACCAGGGGCGGGCGCACGAACCATCGGTGATCGATTTCGTCCAGGACCGCCATGGCAAGGTGATCTGGCCCGAGAACTGGCGCCCCTGCGACGGGTGCAACGCCGCCGATTATACCGGGAAGCAGATGCCGCGCCCCGCCGATCGCACCCGGCAGGTCATCGATGCGATGACCGCGTTCCAGATGGTGCATATCACCGAAGGCGTCGTCCAGCGGGGCACCGCGGTCGTGCTGCGCGACCTCGATCGCCCGATGTTCGGCAAGACCGGGACGACGAACGGCCCGACCGACGTGTGGTTCATCGGCGGCACCCCGCAATTCATCGGCGGGCTGTATCTGGGCTATGATTCCCCCTCCAACCTGGGCGGGTACGCGCAGGGCGGGCGGATCAGCGCGCCGATCTTCAAGCAATTCGCGCTCAAGGCGTATGAGGGGATGCCCAAGGAATTGTTCCGGGCGCCCGCGGGGATCCGGATGGTCAGGATCGATCGTGCCTCGGGTCGCCCCGTCTATGGCGGCTGGCCGGGCGACGATCCCAAGTCGGCGGCGATCTGGGAGGCGTTCAAGCCCGAAAGCGAACCACGCCGCACCGCGCGGAGCAGCGCGGCACCCGCCGCTGCGGCCAAGGCGACCGCCGCCGCCCCCGCCGCCGCCACGCGCCAGCGCGACAGTGATTTCTTGCAACGGGAAGGCGGAATCTACTAGCCGCATCCCTATATTGGGGCAGCGACCGCTTTCCCCCACCGATTGTCCGGAGAATATCCATGCGCGCCGAAGCGCAGGCCCATGTCGACACCATCCACGAGGCGCTGGCGCTGTTGCGCCGCTTCCTCGACTGGGACCGCGCGCTGCGCCGTCTCGACGAGCTGAACGCGCGCGTCGAGGACCAGGACCTGTGGAACGATCCCAAGGCCGCGCAGGAGGTGATGCGCGAACGTCGTCGCCTGGACGAGGCGATCAGCGCGACCCGCGCGATCCAGAGCGAGGTCGACGACACCGTCGAACTGATCGAGATGGCCGAGGCCGAGGGCGATACCGAGATGGAGGCCGATGGCGTCGCGTCGCTCGCCGCGCTCGCCAAGCGCGCCGACAAGGACAAGGTGCAGGCGCTGCTGGCAGGCGAGGCCGACGGCAACGACACCTATATCGAGGTGAATGCGGGCGCGGGCGGGACCGAGAGCCAGGACTGGGCGGGGATGCTCAGCCGCATGTACACCCGCTGGGCCGAACGCCGCGGCATGAAGGTCGAACTGATCGACCAGCATTCGGGCGAGCAGGCGGGGATCAAGTCCGCGACGCTGCTGTTGAAGGGCGAAAACGCCTATGGCTTCGCCAAGACCGAAAGCGGGGTCCACCGGCTCGTGCGGATCAGCCCGTACGACAGCGCGGCGCGGCGCCACACCAGCTTCGCCAGCGTCTGGGTCTATCCCGTCGTCGACGACAACATCGAGGTCGATTACAACGAAAGCGACCTCCGGATCGATACCTATCGGGCGTCGGGTGCGGGTGGTCAGCACATCAACACGACCGATTCGGCGGTGCGCATCACGCATATCCCGACCGGCATCGTCGTCCAGTGCCAGAACCAGCGATCGCAGCACAAGAACAAGGCGGAGGCGTATAACCAGCTGCGCGCGCGCCTGTACGAACGCGAATTGCAGATCCGCGAACAGGCCGCCAACGCCGAAAACGCCAGCAAGACCGACATCGGCTGGGGACATCAGATCCGCAGTTACGTCCTCCAGCCGTATCAGATGGTGAAGGATCTGCGCACCGGCGTCACCTCGACCGCGCCGGGCGACGTGCTCGACGGCGATCTCGACGATTTCATGGCCGCGGCCCTGTCGCAGCGCGTGACCGGCGAGGCGGTCGAGGTGGAGGACGTCGAGTGAGACGCCCCGCCGCGCCGATTCTTCCCGCGCTGATCCTGTTCGCGCTGGTCGGCGCCTGCGACGGATCGAAGACCTTGGTCCACCATGATGCGACGCCGCCCGGGCCGTTTCCGGCGGCGGATCGCCCGGTCGCGCACATCGTGTCGTCGCGCTGGTCGACCGAGGAGGCGCGCGACCGGCTGAACGAGGCGGGCGAGGTGATGGACAAGGCGGGGATCGCGCCCGGCATGACCGTCGCCGACATCGGCGCGGGCGAGGGCTATTACACGATCCGGCTGGCGCAGCGCGTCGGCAAGGCCGGGCGCGTGCTGGCCGAGGATATCGTCGCCGGGGTCCGCGACACACTGGCCGATCGCGTCGCGCGCCAGCGGCTCGACAATGTCAGCGTCCGGCTGGGCGAGGCCGCCGATCCCAAGCTGCCCGCCGCCAGTTTCGACCGCGTGCTGCTGGTCCATATGTATCATGAAATCGAACAGCCCTATGAATTCCTGTGGCGGGTGCGCCCGTCGCTGAAGCCCGACGGGCTGGTCGTCGTCGTCGATGCCGATCGCGCGACCCAGAACCACGGCACCCCGCCCGCGCTGCTCGCGTGCGAATTCGCCGCGGTCGGCTATCGGCAGGTGGCGACCAGCGACATGCCGTCGGCGGGCGGGTATCTGGCGACGTTTCGCGCGGTGGGGCCACGGCCCGAACCCGACGCGATCAAGCCATGCCGGTTGAAATAGGCGGCTGGGCCGGTTGATCCCGCCAAGCCCACCCCCGACACCAATTTTTGGGGGTGGCCGGCGCGGCGGGGCGGACCTACTCCCGGCTGCGATGGATACCGCGCGCAGCACCGACTGGGCTCTGACGGAGCGGGAGAAGCAGACGCTGCGGCTGATGGTGCGCGGTCACGACGCCAAATCGATCGCCCGCAGCCTCGATCTGTCGGTCCACACGATCAACGAACGGCTGCGCGATGCGCGGCGCAAGATGGCGGTGTCGAGCAGTCGGGAGGCGGCGCGGATGTTGTTCGAGGCGGAGGGCGCGGCCCCGTCGCGCGACCCCGAAAATCTGGGGGACACGCCAATCGGGGCAGACGCGGAGCGCCGGTCGCGCGAGGTCGAGGCCGCGCCGGTCGACGGCGTGGAAGCCGCGGCGCGCGGTTTCCGGTTCTTGCCCGGAGTGATGTTCATGACCCTTGTCCTCGGCCTGCTCGCCCTTGCCGCCATTTCCCATCAGACGGCGGCGCCGACGCCCGCCGTCGCTGTCACCGCCGATCCGGCGCAGCCCGCGGTCGTGGACGCGGCGCGGCGCTGGCTTGCCCTCCTCGACCAGTCGGATTGGGATGCCAGCTATCGCGCGACCGGCGCGGCGTTCCGGAAACTCAATACGCTCGACCAATGGGCGGCGGCATCCGAACACGCCCGCAGGCCGTTGGGGGCGATGGTCTCCCGCACGTTCCTGAGCCAGGAAAACCTGCCCGCGCCGCCCCAAGGCTATGAGGTCGTCAAGTTTCGGACCCGCTTCGCGAACAAGGCCGAGGGGATCGAAACGGTCACGCTCGATCGCGAGGATGGCGAATGGCGCGTCGTCGGGGTGACGGTCGGCTAGCCTGCCTCACGGGTGGGGGCGCCAAAAAGGCAGGCGCGCACGCGTCCGCTCACACCCACCCCCGCTCGCGCATCGAGGTGATGGCGTCGCGGGTGACGATCAGATGGTCGGCGAGCGGCATGTCGATCAGCTGCAGTGCGTCGGCCAATCGCCGGGTTATCGCGATGTCCTGATCGCTCGGTTCGGGATTACCGCTGGGATGATTGTGCGCGAGGATGACGTAGCGGGCCCGAACCGCCAGCCCATGTTCGACCAGCGCCCGACCCTGCACCCCGACCGCGCCCGCGGCGCCCGGGAAACGGCGCCGTCCGCAAAGCCTCCATTTCGGATCAAGATATAGCGCCGCCGCGACCTCGCCCGGCTCGTCCGCCAGCCGCGCGACCAGTGCGCGGGCGGTGTCGGTGTCGGTCACCAGAGGGGCGGGGGGTAGCATTCGCCCCCCTGGCGCCGGTCGCGGCGCGACGCACCGCGAACCCGATCCGCTTCGGTGGCTTGGCACCGGCGGCGGCGCGCGCTACCCCGCCACGATGCGCCAATATCTCGACTTGATGGACCGTGTGCTGACCAGCGGCGCGGAGCAGATGGACCGGACGGGGACGGGGACGCTGTCGGTCTTCGGCGCGCAGATGCGGTTCGACCTGGCGCAGGGTTTTCCCGTGCTGACGACCAAGAAACTCCACCTGCGATCGATCATCGTCGAACTCCTGTGGTTCCTGCGCGGCGACACCAACGTCCAGTGGCTGCGCGATCGCAAGGTCAGCATCTGGGACGAATGGGCCGATGCGGCGGGCGATCTGGGGCCGGTATATGGCAAGCAGTGGCGCGACTGGGAAACCCCCGACGGGCGGCACATCGACCAGATCGCCGAGCTGATCGACCAGATCAGGCATCAGCCCGCCAGCCGTCGCCAGATCGTGACCGCGTGGAACCCCGGCGACCTGCACGCGATGGCGCTGAGCCCGTGCCATTGCCTGTTCCAGACGCATGTCGCGAACGGGAAACTGTCGCTCCAGCTCTATCAGCGCAGCGCCGACATCTTTCTGGGGGTGCCGTTCAACATCGCGAGCTATGCGCTGCTGACCCACATGCTGGCGCAGCAATGCGGGCTGGCGGTCGGCGACTTCATCTGGACGGGGGGCGATTGCCACCTCTACACCAATCACCTCGATCAGGCGCGGACCCAGCTGGCGCGCGATCCCGGCCTGCTGCCACGGCTGGAGATCCTGCGCACCCCGGCATCGATCGATGCGTATGAGTATGAGGATTTCGTGCTCCACGATTATGTCGCGCAGCCGCATATCAAGGCCCCCGTCGCGGTCTGATCGCGGGAACCGCACCGCCTGATCGCGGGAACCGCACCGCGCCGCCGCCGTTCCCCTGACGACACGCACTCGAAGGGGCCAGACCATGGACATCACGCAGCTCATCATGGACGAACACGCGCAGCAGCGCCGGTTGTTCGCGCAGATCGACGATATCGATCCGTCCGATACCGACGCGCTGTCGGCGCTGTGGACCCGGCTCAAGAACCTGCTCGATGCGCATGCGGAGGCGGAGGAGCGGTTCTTCTATCCGCGGTTGCTGGAAATCGGCACCGGCGGCAACGATGCCGATTCGGCCGAGGAGGAAACCGAGGACGCGATCGACGATCACAACGACATCCGCGACACGGGCGAGGCGGTCGGCCAGCACAAGGTCGGATCGCCCGAATGGTTCGAGGCGGTCGGCGCCTGCAACAAGGCGAACAGCGCGCATCTGGCGGAGGAGGAACGGCAGGGGATCACCGATTTCCGCAAGAATTCGACGTTGCAGGAACGCCATGACCTGGGCGTGAAATTCGCCGCGTTCGAGGCGCGGCACATCGACGGGATCGCGGTCGTCGACAAGGATGTCGATGCCTATCTCGACGATCCGCGCGGCTATATGAAGGACAAGGCGCCCGAGTAACCGCTCGCCTTTCGCGGTGGCGACGGGCAGAAGCGGGTGATGGTCACGCTGATCCTCGCCCGTGCCGACAATGGCGTCATCGGTCGCGACGGCGCGCTGCCGTGGCGGCTGCCCGCCGACCTCAAACGGTTCAAATCGCTGACGATGGGCAAACCCATGGTGATGGGGCGCAAGACGTTCGACAGCTTTCCCGCGCCATTGCCGGGGCGGCGGCATATCGTGCTGACGCGCGACCGCGACTGGTCCGCCGCCGGGGCGGAGGCGGTGCAGTCGCCCGCCGCGGCGCTGGCCGTCGCGGGCGGTGACGCGATCGTGATCGGCGGCGCCGAAATCTACGCGCTGTTTCTGGGTCGCGCCGACCGGGTCGAACTGACCGAAGTCCATGCCACCCCGTCGGGCGATGCCACGGTCCCCGCCTTCGTCGGCTGGCGCGAAACGGCGCGGGAGGATCATCCCGCCGATGGCGACCGACCGGCGTATAGTTTCGTGACATTGGTGCCCGACGCATCGGGACGCAGCGATTGATGATGGGCTTGCGCCGCGCGGTGGCGGGTTCGCGCTGCACGGCGGCGGAATCGCGCTGCGCGGCGGCGGGGATTGTCCCCGTCCATCGCGCCCCGTAAGGCGCTGGCCATGCAGCGGCTCGACGGGGGCGCGGCGATCCCCGCGGCGCTGGCGGGCGGGATCGTGGCGCTCGGCAATTTCGATGGATTTCATCTCGGCCACCAGGCGGTGGTCGCGCGCGCGATCGCCCGCGCCCGGGCGGAGGGGCGGCCTGCGCTGGTCGCGACGTTCGACCCGCATCCGGTGCGGTTGTTCCGCCCCGACACGCCGCCGTTCCGGCTGACGACGCTGGACCAGCGCCAGGCGCTGTTCGCGGCGGCGGGGGCGGACGCGATGATCGTCTTCCACTTCGACCGGCCGCTCGCGGCACTGAGCGCGGACGCCTTCGTCGCGGAACGGCTGGTCGCCGCGCTGCGCATCGGCGGCGTGGTCACGGGCGAGGATTTCACCTTCGGCAAGGGCAAGGCGGGCGACGTCGCGACGCTGGCGGCGCTGGGCGCGGTCCACGGATTTTCCGCCGATACGGTCGGGCCGGTGACGTTGAAGGGGGAGACGGTGTCGTCGACGCGCATCCGCGAGGCGCTGCGCGCGGGACGACCGCGGGACGCGGCGCGGCTGCTGACCCGGCCCTTCGCGATCCGGGGCGTCGTCCAGCATGGCGACAAGGTCGGGCGGACGATCGGCTATCCCACCGCCAACGTCGACATGGGCAAATATCTGCGCCCCGCCTATGGCATCTATGCGGTGACCGGGCGGCTGGCGGACGGGCGGCTGCTCCACGGTGCGGCGAACCTGGGGATCAGGCCGAGTTTCGATCCACCCAAGGAATTGCTCGAACCCTATTTCTTCGATTTCGACGGCGACCTGTACGGGCAGACGATCGAGGTCGCGCTGGTCGAATTCCTGCGCGCGGAGGCGAAGTTCGACAGCCTGGCCGCGTTGACCGCGCAGATGGACGCCGATTGCGCGAGGGCGCGGGCGATCCTGACCGCCTGACGCCCCTGACCCTTCGGCGCCCCAGTCCACCCGGCGCGGACTCCGGGCGGGTAACATCGGTGTTTGTGGAATAGGCCGCACACGCTAAAGCGCGGACAGCTATGACCGACGCGCCAGACTATAAAGACACCGTCTTCCTGCCGAAGACCGATTTCCCCATGAAGGCGGGTCTCGCCGCCAAGGAGCCCGCGATCCTGGAACGCTGGGCGCGGCTTGGCGTGTACGACCGGCTGCGCGAACAGCGCGCCGGGCGCGACCGCTTCATCCTGCACGACGGCCCGCCCTACGCCAATGGCGATATCCACATGGGCCACGCGATGAACAAGGTGCTGAAGGACATCATCGTCCGCAGCCAGTCGCTGATGGGCAAGGATGCGCCCTACGTCCCCGGCTGGGATTGCCACGGCCTGCCGATCGAATGGAAGGTCGAGGAGGCGTATCGCAAGCAGAAGCTGAACAAGGACGAGGTCCCCGTCGCGCAATTCCGCGCCGAATGCCGTGCGTACGCCGAAAAATGGGTCGCGGTGCAGCGCCCGCAGTTCGAACGGCTGGGCGTGATGGGCGATTGGGCCGACCCGTACCTCACGATGAAATACGAGGCGGAGGCCGCGATCGTCGGCGAGCTGCTGAAATTTGCCGAAAGCGGCCAGCTGTATCGCGGCGCCAAGCCGGTGATGTGGTCCCCGGTCGAAAAGACCGCGCTCGCCGAGGCGGAGGTCGAATATGAGGACGTCGTCTCGACGCAGATCGACGTCGCGTTCGAGATCGTCGAGGCGCCCAACGCGCCCGAACTGGTCGGCGCGCATGCGGTGATCTGGACGACGACGCCGTGGACGATCCCGGTGAACCAGGCGCTGAGCTATGGGCCGGAGATCGAGTATCAAGTATACGAAATCGTACTTGGTGGTCCTCCGGAAGAGCTAGAGCGCTTGTCTTCGGCAAATCCTGTGCGAGGCGTCCGCTTTCTAATCGCGGAGGCTTTGAAAGAGGAGTTTGAAAAGCGACTTCGTGGAGGAAAAGGCCCGTGGTCCTTTGAAAAGCCTTCCGAGCGCCCCGTATTCATGGGTGTGGCAGAAGTTGCGGGATCCGTGCCTTCTCTGACACGTGAAATTGGCTTTGGTGGCTGGGGTCCCAAAATCAAAGGCGCGCAGCTCGAAGGCGCCACCGCCCGCCACCCAATGCACAAGCTCGGCGGCTTCTTCGCGAAACCCCGCCCGTTCCTCCCCGGCGATTTCGTCACCACCGATGCGGGTACCGGGCTCGTCCATATGGCGCCCGATCATGGCGAGGACGATTTCCTGCTGTGCAAACAATATGGCATCGACCCCGTCTTCGCGGTCGATGGCGCGGGGATGTATCGCGACGACTGGGCGTGGCTCGGCGGGCAGGGCAGCGTCATCAACAAGAAGTTCGTGGCATCCGACGGGCCGATCTGCACCGACCTGCGCGCGGCGGGGGCGCTGATCGCGGCGTCGGACGATTTCGCGCACAGCTATCCGCATTCGTGGCGGTCGAAGGCGAAGGTGATCTTCCGCGCGACGCCGCAATGGTTCATCCCGATGGATCGGGAGGAGACCGGTTTCGCGACGTCGCTCGACACCAACGGGGAAGGGGATGCGACCCCGGCCGCCGGTCGTCCTGAGCCTGTCGACGGACGTGTCGCGGGCGGCAACGGCGCCACGCTCCGCGAGATCGCGCTGGACGCGGTCGCGCGGACGCAGTGGATCCCCGCGCGGTCCGAAAACCGCATCCGGTCGATGGTCGAGGGGCGCCCCGACTGGGTCATCAGCCGCCAGCGCGCCTGGGGCGTGCCGATCGCGCTCTACGTCAACCGCGCGAGCGGGGCGTATCTCAATGACGTCGCGGTCAACCAGCGGATCATCGGCGCATTCAGGAACGGCGGCGCGGATGCGTGGTTCACCGCGGATCATGCCGATCTGCTCGGCCCCGATTATGACCTCGATGATTGGGTGCCGCAGCAGGACATTCTCGACGTGTGGTTCGATTCGGGATCGACCCACGTCTTCGTGATCGAGGCGCGCTATGGCGCGGGCACGCGCGCGAACCTGTATCTCGAAGGGTCCGACCAGCATCGCGGCTGGTTCCAGTCCTCGTTGCTCGAATCGTCGGGCACCCGCGGGCGCGCGCCCTATGACGCGGTGCTGACGCATGGCTTCGCGCTCGACGGGCAGGGGCGCAAGATGTCGAAATCGCTCGGCAACGTCGTCGATCCGCTCAAGATCATCCAGGAATCGGGCGCGGACATCCTCAGGATGTGGGTCGCCTCGACCGATTATTTCGACGATGTGAAGATCGGCAAGGAGGTGCTCGGCACCGCGAGCGATGCATATCGCAAGCTGCGCAACACCTTCCGCTATCTGCTCGGCGCGCTCGACGGGTTTACCGACGCGGAGAAGGTGCCGGTCGCGGACATGCCGGAGCTGGAGCGGTACATCCTCCATCGGCTCGGCATGATCGATACCGAGCTGCGTCAGGCGGCGACGGGGTATGAATTCAACAAATATATCCGCCTGCTGACCGATTTCGCACAGGACGATCTGTCCGCGTTCTTCTTCGATATCCGCAAGGATTCGCTCTATTGCGACGCGCCGGGCGACATCAAGCGACGGTCGTATCGCACGGTGCTCGACCTGCTGTTCCACGCGCTGGTCCGCTATGCCGCGCCGGTGCTGTGCTTCACCGCCGAGGAAGTGTGGCAGACGCGCTTCCCGAGCGATGACGGGTCGGTCCATTATCTCGAATGGCCCGAATTGCCCGCGCTGCCGACGACGCTATCGACCGACTGGAGCGCGGTGCGCGCGTTGCGCGAGCGGGTGACCGAAGCGATCGAGCCACTGCGCCGCGAAAAGACCGTCCGGTCGAGCCTGGAGGCCGAGGTGACCGTGCCCGCGATGCCGATGGACGCGGGCGATCTCGCCGAAGCGTTCATCGTCGCCCGCGTGTCGACGGGTGACGGCGTGACGGTGACGCGCACCGATTACCATAAATGCGGGCGATGCTGGCGACACCTGCCCGATGTCGCGCAGGATGGCGCGCTGTGTGGTCGCTGTGCGCGGGTCGTGGCCGATGCGTAACGTCGCGCGTGCCGGATTCGCGACCGCCGCGATCGTGCTGCTGCTCGATCAGCTGAGCAAGGTCGGGATCACCGACGGGCTCCGCCTGAACGACCTGACCGATGCGATCACGATCACGCCCTTCTTCAACCTACGCTTCGTCGCCAATCACGGCGTGTCGCTGGGGCTGCTCCACGCCGATACCGATGCGATGCGCTGGGCGCTGGTCGCGTTGACCGGGGCCATCGCGGCGGGCGTGGCGGTGTGGATCACGCGCGAACGCAACCGCGCCGACCAGATCGCGCTGGGCGCGATCCTGGGCGGGGCGATCGGCAATATCCTCGATCGTATCCGGCTGGGCTATGTCGTCGATTTCGCCGATTTGCATATCGGTGCGTGGCGGCCATTTCTGGTCTTCAATGTGGCCGATGCGGCGATTACACTGGGGGTGCTCGTGCTGCTTGTCCGCGCGCTCCTGATACGCGACAAGCACGACGACCTCACGGAGAATTCCCATGCGTAAGATTGTACCCGTCGCTCTTGGCCTGACCGCCGTCGCCCTGTTGTCGGGCTGCGGCAAGCGGGGATATGATCGGGCGCGCCCGGACGAATTCGCGGTCGCGCGGCAGGCGCCGCTGGTGATCCCACCCGATTTCGCGCTGGTCCCGCCGCAGCCGGGCGCAGCCCGCGTCCAGAGCTCGACCAGCCAGCAGCAGACGCTGGAGGCGCTGTTCGGCAGCAACACCGCGCGCAGCGCCGCCGAAAATGCGACGCTGGACCAGGCGGGCAGCGACGCGGCCGATCCCGGCATCCGCTCGTCGGTGGGCGATCCGTCGACGACCGTCGTCGACAAGGGCGCGACCACCCGCGACATCGTCGCCGCGCCGCAGGGCGATGGGCAGGACGTGCGGGTCGGCACCCAGTAAGGCGCGCGTCCAGCGGGGTCAGTGCGCGTCCCGCGGGGGGGTCAGCGGGACGTAACACGAAAAAAGGGGGGCGGCACTCGGGTGAGTGCCGCCCCCCTTTTTTCGTCAGTCGTTGTCGTCGATCAGAAGGCGGCGGTGACGCCGAAGACGACGCGACCCTTCGCGATGCTGCTGCCATCGGTCGATTCGCGGAAGTTCGGGGCGAGATAGGCCGATTCGGCCAGCCCGATATCGGTGCCGACGAAGGACACGTTGAGCGTCAGCTTCTTCAGGAAGGCGACATCGGCACCGACCGAATAATCGATATATTTGCCCGTCGGCGCCAGGCTGGTGCCGTTGGGGCCGAGACCCGGGTTGCCCTTCGAATAGCCGAAATGCCCCTTCAGCGTGACCGGCGTCTGCGGGATGCCGACCCCGACGTCACCGCTGAGGTAGAGATTGTCCCACCGGCGCGGGTTGGTCGGCGTGCCCGCGGCATAGGCGGCGCCGCTATTGTAGATCTTGCCGAGCGAGGTCTGGGTCGGCGCATAGGCCGCGCCGACGGTGACCGATGCCGGGCCGACCGTGCGCGAGGCGCGCGCGAACAGTTCGACGACGTCGCTTTCGGCAAAGCCGCCCGGATAGGTGTACCAGGTGATGCCGCCGTCCAGCGTCGTGCCGCCGAAATCATGCTTGTATCCGCCGATCGCGTCGAGTTCGAGATTGGCGCCGCCGAACGTGCCCCAACCGGCCAGGTTCGACGCGAACGTCCCGATGTAGAAGCCGCTTTCGTGCGCGATCGTCAGCGATGCCTGCAAGGCGGCATGCTTGTCGGTCTGCGACACGCCGCGCAGGCGATAATCGCTGACGACGGTCGCCGAACCGCTGACGGTGATCGCCGAGGGCGGATCGGTTTCGCTCTGCGCGAAGGCGGGAGCGGCGGCAGCGAGCATGACGCCGCCAAGGAGGAGAGTGGTGAAGCGCATCGTTTCCCTTTCGTATCGGAAGGCCGATGTCCCCGCCTGCACGCGAAGGTGATCGCATCTCCCGGCCATCGGCCAGTGCGCGATCTTCGCTTCGACCCCGTCGCCATGCCAGCCGTTGCTGCGTCGCACAAGACTATTATTGCGCCCGGTCGCGCGGATTGTGACTGAATGTTGCCCGATTGCCGCAGTCGGCGGCGGGTCAGGCGTCGCTCGGCGGGTCGTGGGGGGACAGGCTGGCGGGCGGGGGCGCCGCCGCGTTGCTGGGGACGCTGCGCAGCCGGACGTCCTGCTGCGGAAAGGGAATTTCGATGTTATGTTCCTTGAACATCCACCACAACCGGTTGAGCACGTCCGAGCGGACGTTGCCGACCCCGCTTTCGGGATCGCTGATCCACGCGAGGATCTCGTGGTCGACCGAATAATCGCCATAGCTGGTCAGCCAGACGTTCGGTTTCGGGCTGTCGAGCACGCGCGGGCTGTCGAGCGCGGCCTGGAGCATCAGTTTCTGGGCGACGCGCAGGTCCGATTCATACGCCACGCTGACCGGGATGCGGACGCGGACGTTGCGATCCGAATAGGACCAGTTCTCCACCTCCTGCGTCATCAGGTTTTCGTTCGGGATCAGATGTTCCTTGCCATCGCGCGTCACCACCGACACCGCGCGCACCCCGATCTTGTTGACCCACCCGAAACTGTCGCCGACGACGATGACGTCGCCGGGCTTGATCGACCGGTCCATCAACAGGATGATGCCCGCGATCAGGTTGCCGACCGTCTTCTGCAACCCGAACCCGACCGCCAGCCCCAGCGCGCCGCCGAACACGGCAAAGGCGGTGAGGTCGATGTTGAGCATGTCGATGCCGATGAAGAACGCCGCGACGATCACCCCGATCGACGCGAGTTTCTGCGCGAGCAGTTTCTGGGTCGGGTCGAACGCCCGCGATCGCGAAATCGAATGGGCGACGACCCGGTTGGCCAGCCGGACGATCGCGACCAGCGCGACCGCGGTGATCATGATCGTGATCAGCCAGAGCAGCGACAGCCGCCGCTTGCCGATATTGAACCCGACCAGGTCGAGCGTATGGGTGATCGCATCGAGCCCGCCGACCGATCGGCTGAACAGCGCGACGAAGATGATCGTCGCGACGATCCACGATATCCACCGGGTGATGCCCAGCCCGCGCAGCATCTGCTGGACGAACAACGCGCCCGCCGATCCCAGCGCCAGCCCGATCGGGACGCCCGCCAGCGGGCTCCACGAATAGGCGCTTTCGACCAGCGCCAGGATCAGCGCGGCAAGCCCGTGGCGGACCATCGACGTCATCCGTGGGCCCAGCCCTTCGCCATGGCTGGCGACATGCGCCTTCCACAGGTCGGTCAGCCGCTGGCCGATCATTCGGCTGGTCAGCAACCCCACGACCAGCGCCACCAGCACCAGCCCGCCCGCGATCGCGGTTTCGACCAGATCGTCCTGCGAGGGGACCGACAGGCCGTTACCGACGAACCATCCCGCGATGCTGTTCATCCCCGTACCGCGCGGTATGCGGCCAAGCCGCGATCGAGGTCCGCGATCAGATCGTCGGGATCCTCGAGCCCGATCTGGAGCCGGACGATCGGCCCCGCGTCGGCGCGCGTCGTGACGCTGCGATGGCGGGCGGGGTCGACGGGGATCGCGAGGCTTTCGAACCCGCCCCAGCTATAGCCGATCCCGAACAGCGCGAGCGTATCGATGAAGGCGGCGCGCGCGGCCTCGTCGCCGCCATCGAACACGAAGGAGAACAGCCCGCTCGCGCCCTTGAAGTCGCGGACGAAATGATCGTGGCCGGGGCAGGAGGGGAAGGCGGGGTGCAGGACGCGCGCGATTTCGGGGCGGGCATCGAGCCACGTCGCGATCCGCATCGCGCTGCGCTGATGCTGCGCCAGCCGCACCGCCATCGTCCGCAGCCCGCGGCTGGCGAGCCACGCGTCGTCGGGGCTGACGCAATGGCCGAGCTGATGACTGGTGTCGCGCAGCGCGGCGACATGATCGGGCCCGGCGGTGACCGATCCCATCATCACGTCCGAATGGCCGACGACATATTTGGTGCAGGCGAGGATCGTCAGGTCGATCCCGTGCGCCAGCGCCGGAAAGAACAGCGGCGTCGCCCAGGTATTGTCGAGCAGCGTGACCAGCCCGTGCGCCTTCGCCACCGCGACGATCGCGGGGATGTCCTGCACCTCGAACGTCAGGCTGCCGGGGCTTTCGAGAAAGATCGCGCGGGTCCGCTCCCCGATCAGGTCGGCGATGCCGGCCCCGATCAGCGGATCGTAGAAGCGCGTCGCGATGCCATAGCGTTTCAAGAGCGACAGCGTCAGCGACCGCGTCGGATCATAGGCGCTGTCGACCAGCAGCAGCTCGTCGCCCGGCGACAGGACGCTCATCAACGCGGTCGCGATCGCGGCGACGCCGGAGGGATAGAGCATCGTCCCCGCCGCGCCCGGTTCCAGCGAGGTCAGCGCATCGGCGAGCGACCATTGGGTCGGCGTGCCCTTGCGCCCGTAGAACAGCGCATGCGGGTCGGACAGGCTCGCGGCGGATCGCATCGTCGCGACATCGTCGTACAGGATCGTCGAGGCGCGCCAGACGGGGGGATTGACGATCCCCCTCCCGTTGCCGTCGTGCGTCCAGGCGGCACGACGACCGGCGGTGACGACGCGCGTGGCATCGCCGATCGGCCGGTCGTCGGGCGCGTCGTTCATGCGGCGCCGGTCGCCTTGGGCGTCGACCGGTCGGCACCCCATTCGGACCAGCTGCCGTCGTACAGCGCGGCATCCTTGCCGAGCAGGTGGAGCCC
>Ga0206131_10000880_pt1 | contig 40369 bp, 58 predicted proteins | sample Helgoland_Spring_FD_148636 | JGI IMG/M metagenome (GOLD analysis project Ga0206131, IMG submission 148636) | Pelagic subsurface seawater microbial communities from Kabeltonne, Helgoland, North Sea - Helgoland_Spring_Bloom_20160517_1 | ecosystem: Environmental > Aquatic > Marine > Epipelagic ... | reverse complement strand
GCATAAAGGTTCCTTCCCATAAATGACTTTTCCTACTGTATATAATCCCAAGCGGCGTGGGTCAAGACCCAAATACGGAAACAAGAAAGTTATCATACAAGGAATCAAATTTGATTCCAAGTGGGAGGGCGAAAGATACCTATACCTAAAGTCACTAGAACGCGCAGGAACTATAAGAGATTTAGAGTTACAGGTACGATTTAACTTAATGGTTAATGACCAGAAGATATGCGCTTACATCGCTGACTTCTGTTATGAACGTGAAGACAAAGATGGTGTATGGCACTACATTGTTGATGACGCTAAAGGCGTTGAAACGCCTGAATTTAAGCTAAAAAAGAAGCTTATGAAAGCCTGTCTAGGCATTGATATTCTATTATCGAAAAAAACTGCTTGACACAAACCCACTCTATATGGTTATAGTTGGGACTCTAGTAAACAGCAGAAAGGATTCGACATGAATAGTCGTGAATTATTCGAAGTCCGAGAAGAGCTAAAGGCAGCAATTGATAAATTGCGTAGTGATTTGAAGGACGTTGAGCAAAACTTAAAAGACACATATCTAACTCGTGCGAAAGAAGCATTAGGTGTCGATGGTAAAGATTTTGGCACAGCAAGTTTTATGGATGGCAACCGCAAGATTAAAGCAGTTGTCTCTAAAAAGGTGTCTTGGGATCAAGATTCTTTGCGTGAAGCTTTAGGTAGTTTATCTGAAGAAGACGCTAGGCACTATGGTAAGTTGACTTTTGCCGTAGAAGAGCGCAAGTTTACAAACGCTCCACCTGCAATCAGAAGCATTCTTGAAGAATGTCGTACAACAGAAGTTGGTCGCTTCACAGTAGAATTGGATACATAATATGGCTTTACAAATAATCACAGCCGATCAAAGACTTGCCGAGAAGAAGGGTCATAAGATCGTAGTTTGCGGTGCAAGCGGTGTAGGTAAAACTACACTTGCTCGCACACTTAATCCAAGCACAACATTGTTTATGGATTTAGAGGCAGGGGATGCAGCTATTGAAGGTTGCGCAATCGACGTTGTTCGTCCGAGAACTTGGGCAGAATGCCGTGATCTTGCTTGCTTTTTAGGTGGACCAAATCCATCATTAGCAGAAGATCAGCCATACAGCGAATCACATTATAACTATGTTGAGCAGATGTATGGCGATGGCGCTGACGTGTGGCAAAAGTATGACACTTTATTCGTGGACTCGATTACTGTTGCAGGTCGTCTTTGTTTTCAATGGTGCTTACAGCAACCAGAAGTCAGATCAGAACGGTCTGGAAAACTAGATACACGAGCCGCATATGGTTTGCATGGTCGTGAAATGATGTCTTGGCTTACTCACATACAGCACATTCGCTCTAAGAACGTTGTGTTTGTAGGTATTCTTGATGAAGTCACAGATGATTACGGAAGAAAACAGTACCACCTTCAAATTGAGGGTAGTAAAACTGGAAGAGAATTGCCCGGAATTGTTGACGAAGTTATCACTATGTCTATCTTGACAGGTGATCACGGACAGTACCGTGCATTTGTATGTCAGCCTTTAAACGAATGGGGCTATCCTGCAAAGGATCGCTCTGGAAGACTTGACGTAATTGAAGAACCACACTTAGGCAAGCTCATGGATAAAATGAGTAGCGGTGGACATAAAACTGACAAAGAATTAATCTTTGTTGATCCAACAACACAAAACACTAGCGAAGGAGAAGCGTAATGCTTAATTTAAATAACGTTCCACAGGACGATAACCCACAAAACCAAGAGTTTACATTAATCCCAAAAGGAGCAGTAGTTCGAGCAATCGTGTTAGTACAGCCGGGAGATATGGAAATCCCTGAGTTTGGACAAGGGGCTTGGTTTAAGAAGTCTGCGAGTACATCTGCAAAGTGGATGAACCTTGAATTTACTATTATCGGTGGCGAGTATGACCGTAGAAAGTTTTGGCACAGCATATTCGTTGATGGCGATAAGCTAGGTCAAAGTGGTATGCCATTGGCAAAAGAAATCGGTTTGCGCACATTAAAGAGTATTGTTGAGAGCGCGAGAGGTATCTTACCATCTGATATGACGCCACAAGCACAGCAAAACCGAAATATTACAGGTATGGCAGACTTGAATACATTGGAGATTTGTGCGAAAATCGGTATCAAGAAGGGTACTAATGGTTACGCCGATAGCAATCAGCTTATGGCGGCACTAACACCCGATAACAGAGAGTTCTTTACTCAAGGAGTGGCACAGCAGGGTTCAGCGCCTGTTGCCAACACAGCACCACAAGCGGCAAGTCCGCAACCAACTGGTGCAGTACCTTCTTGGGCGCAAAGTTAATCTAGTGGCAGGGTCTATCTGCACCCGCTAGAACACGGACAGGGGGGCCGTGCGCCACAATCCCCCCAACTATTCTAGCAAATAGGTTTATTATGATATTACGTCCTTACCAAGAGGTAGCCGTTTCTGACGCGTGTAACGCATTAGACAAACACGGTAATACCCTAATCGTCGCTCCTACAGGAGCAGGCAAAACAATTATGCTTTCTGCTTTGGTTGGTAAGAGACATGAAAAAGGCAGAAGAGTTTTAGTAATACAGCATCGTGACGAACTCGTTTCGCAAAACAAAGCGAAATTTGAGAAGGTCAATCCGTATATTACCACAAGCATTGTTAATGGCACTGTTAAGCATTGGGATGGCGAAGCCGTGTTTTCAATGGTTCAAACAATGTCGAGAGACAGAAACCTACGTGATCGCCCAATGTTTGATATGGTTGTAGTTGATGAAGGACACCATGCAGCCGCACCAACTTACATGAAAGTAATTAACGCTGTTCTTGAGGACAATGACAGCGCAGAGATCGTGGGTTTTACAGCTACGCCTAACCGTGGCGATGGCAAAGGTTTGCGGTCTGTATTCAATAATTGCGCACATCAGATTGAATTAGCAACTTTAATTCGTGAAGGATTTTTAGTGCGCCCTAAATCATTCGTGATTGATCTTGGCGTTGGCGAGCAACTTGATAACGTCACTAAGCGCGGCAAAGAATACGATATGGAAGAAGTTGCGGCTATCATGGATCGACAGGTGATTAATGATAGGATCGTATCTGAGTGGAAAGCCAAAGCATCTGGAAGAAAAACTGTTGTGTTTTGCTCTACAGTCTCACATGCCGAACATGTTTGTGACTCGTTTATAAACTCTGGTGTTAAAGCAAACTTTGTCACTGGAGAGACAGACAAAGACGAACGCGCACAGATGTTACATGATTTAGAGTTTGGCGACTTACAAGTAATCGTAAACGTTGCCGTGCTTACAGAAGGGTTTGATGCTCCACCAGTATCTTGCGTGATCTTAACCAGACCATGCTCACAAAAAGGCACAATGGTTCAGATGATAGGCAGGGGTCTAAGAATACTCGATCCAGAGCTATATCCAAATACTATTAAGACAGACTGTATCGTCATGGATTTCGGCACATCTATCATTACGCATGGTGGGTTGGACGAAACAGCTAACTTAGATGGCGCGCACAAGACTGAGGGTGGCGAAGCTCCTACCAAGATATGTCCTGATTGTGGAAGTGAAGTATCTGCAAATACGCGCATATGTCCTATCTGTGAGCATGAGTTCCAGAAAAAAGTTAAAGAAGCATTAGATAGTTTCATTATGACTGAGTATGACCTGATGAAGTTATCTCCGTTTATGTGGATTGATCCATTTGGGAACGGAAATGCTATGATGGCTATGGGCTTCAGTGGGTTTACTTTGGTAGGTAATATCGGAAAATACTGGATAGCTATCGTGAAGGCTCAGAATGGGCGTCCTAGAGTGGTTTCTATCGGTGAGAAGGTACAAGCGATGGCGGCAGGCGATGATTTTCTTCGTGAGATCGAAGACAGCAACGCGGCTAACAAAACTAAGCGTTGGTTAAATCAAGCAGCTACCGACAAACAGAAAGAGCATTTACGCAGAAATGGCGTACAAATCAGTGCGATTGATTTCTCTTGGACAAAGTATAAGGCAGGATGTTGCTTAGGGTACTATTGGAATAAGCAAAAGATTGATAAGATAATTTCAGAACAAGTTAAAAAATTAACAGGGACTGAATAGATGCCAAGATTTGAAATGTATCTTATGCTTGCTGAAAAAGAAGATGATAAAGTTGAGACTTGTGAATACGAGATGATTTGTTGGGTTAAAGACTCAACTAACATGGAAGAAATAAAAGCTTCTGCGAATGAAAAAATCAACGATCACATTGAAGAGGCCAAGAGTATTGTCCTGTTTGGCACCGCAAGTATTAGAGTTAAAGGTGAAGAAGTTATAAACATTGGGTTTAGAAACAGCGAAATAAATCCTGATGACATTGATGATGTCATAGATTTGTTCGACTTAAATGAGGAGACAGTACATTGACAGCAGCAAGTAATGCACCATCAGCACTACCGCCAATGAAAGAGTTGGCGTTCGTATTAGGTAAGTATGGTTGGGATAAGAGGTTTTGTGACCTCACAGAAGAAGAAGTACAAACACTAATATTTGCAATACAGGAATCAACACCTCTAACTAAGGAGATAAACATTGGGAAACTCGAAGAAATCTACTATAAGTCAACAGGCGCTTGGCCTTCTACTTCAATCCCATTCTAATGAAAATCCTGTAGCAGATAGTATTACTAAGGTCGTAGATGATGCGATTGTTGCGAATGAAGAAAAAAGGGAGAGACGCAAGTATATCGGTGCTTCTAGCATTGGTGATGAGTGTCAGCGTAAAATACAATATCGCTATTTAAACTATGCGATTGATAAAGATAAAGCATTTAGCGCAAGAACTTTGCGTATCTTTCAGTTCGGTCATGAGATAGAAGAGTATGCTTCTAAGTGGTTAAAAGATGCAGGGTTTGATTTACGCACAGAACAAAAAGATGGAAAGCAGTTTGGTTTTTCTATAGCGGATGGAGAGATTCGCGGTCATATAGATGGCGTAATATGTGATGGTCCTGTTGAAATGGGCTACCCTGCTCTTTGGGAATGTAAGTCAGCAAATGATAGCAAGTTTAAGGCGTTTGTTCGTCATGGTGTAGCCAAGGCTAACCCAGTGTATGCTACGCAACTTGCATTATACCAGACCTATATGGAGCTTTATGAACATCCTGCGTTGTTTACTGTTATCAATAAAAACACGTCTGAAATATACTATGAGCTTGTACCTTATGATAAAAGGTTGGCTCAAGAGGCAAGCGACAAGGCAGTGAATATCTTGACTGCGGCGAAAGCAGGTGACATTCTACCTCGTATTGCTCACACCAAAGATTTTTTTCTTTGTAAGTTTTGTGAGTTTAGGGAAACTTGTTGGGGAGCAGATCAATGAATATACTGAGCGTTGGCAAGTCACCTAAAGATGTAGCCGAGCGTATTTCGAGAGAAGTGCCTCGTAGCGTACAGCTACAAACATTGATAGATACATATCCAGAAGGCGTTCAAAGGGGTAAAGAATTTTATATTGGATCTCTTCGTGGTGAGGCAGGAAAGTCTATGGTTATTAACATAGACATGCAAAGTCCTTGGTTTCTTAACGGGAAAGATTTCGAATCAGGTGAAGGTGTCGGGGGCATATGCAAGATATTTAAAGAAGGTCGGGGCTATTCACTAGCTGAATGCGTTGAATACTTTAAAGAATACATAAGCCCAGACTACGTTGCCCCGCCAGAAAACATTGTTAAGCCGAACAATCCGTCAAACTTTGCAGTTACAACTGCGCAGCAGGGATTTCCACAGCAACAAAAGAGCATGAGCATCAACTCAAGCACAGATTTTGAGGATGAATACAACTATACCGACGAAAATGGCATAGTTATTGTATCAGTTCGTAAGTATTTTGAGAAAAATGTAGAAGGTGAATTGGTACTTGACGCATCTGGTAAGCCTAAAAAGCAGTTTCGTCAGTTTATGGAAGGTCGCCAAGGCATTCCAGAACCTAGACCTCTATACAATATCCCGAACATTTTGGATTCAGACAAAGTTATTTGGGTTGAAGGTGAGAAATGTGCTGATGCGCTTACATCTCTTGGGTATGTAGCAACTTGCACAATTGGCGGTGCTGGTATGTTGTCAGAAAACACAGCATATAAGTTTGATTTCACGCCGCTAAAAGGTAAAGAGCTAATACTTTGGCCTGATAATGACGCCGCAGGCAAGAAGCTTGCATCTATTGTTGAAGCTCAAGCGAAAGAAGCGGGCGTAAAGTCCACAATGATTCTTAAAATACCTACTACTAAGTCTGAAAAGTGGGATGCCGCTGATGCCGTTGAAGAGGGCTTTAACATTGAGAAGATGCTCAAGAAGAATGAGAGAAGTGTAAAGAAACCAATTAACTTACTTGATGAAAGCCTGTTAGTTGACCAATACTTTATCGGGTCAGTGCCTGAGCAGAAGTTTCTCATTGGTGATACAATACCTCTTGGAGTTCCATGCGTATTTGCGGCGGCAGGAGATAGCGGTAAAGGCATGATGACACTTGATTTAGCCATGAAGGTTGCGTCAGGTACATCTATGCAGTCTGCTTTTGGTGGTTTAGTTGCAGAACACGGCGATGTCATATTAATTACAGCAGAAGATGACAAAGACGAAATGCACAGACGTATTTCTCGTCTTGACCCTCAAAGACATAGAGAAGTTTACAGCCATAAACTGCGCGTCTTACCATTGCCAAACCTTGGTGGTGTCTTTCCTATCATGCAGAAGTTCGACAATACATACTTGATGGGTGAAGAGTTCTCTCGGATTTATGATCAGATGCTAGAGATGGAAACGTTAAAGCTAATCGTAATTGACCCTATGGCCTCGTTTGTTCACGCAGATGTAAACGCTGATCCGGCGGCAGGGGCTGCATTCATGAGTTTACTTGCACAGATGGCTACTGAAACTGGTGCTACTGTTATGGTTAATCACCATATGGCAAAGATCAAAGACAACGATCCAGTCACAACACCAGAACAAGCGCGTAGTCTTATTCGTGGTACTTCTGCTATTGTTGATGGCGTTCGGTCTGCATTTGCGGTCTGGTCTGTCGATGAAGGCACAGGAAAACAACGCTGTCGTGATCTTAATGTAGAATATACGCGTAATGGTGTATTTGATGGAGCTGTCGTTAAGTCAAATGGTCCTGCAAATCGAGATATTAGACATTTTATCCGTAATCCAAATACAGGTTTGCTTGAAGATAGATCACAAGACATAAGGTCTATAACGATGTCACAATCTGTTCGGGATAGACTAGCGCATATTGTTGAGTTTGTTAGAATTAGAGAATTAGATGGTCGTGCCGTTACACATGGTGGTGTCAATAGTGGTATATTCCATGCTATTCGTGAGTCGGAAGCTATTGAGCCTTGTGTAGTTTATTTGAAAAATGCAGGCCGTGAAACAACTATCAAGAAAGCCGTTACTGAAGCTCTCGCTATGGGAATGATACGAAAGTATGCCCTATCAACAGGTGGTGATGAGAGGTGGCTTGGCGTTATGGATGGATCACTCGCTAGAGGTGAGTATGAGCGTCAAACAGGTCGAGATAACATTTGACAATCATGGGAAAATATGGCAATAATCCCATCTTTAAGGAGAAATAAAATGATTCACATTTTTAAAGATAAGAAACCCACATTGGAAGAGGCACAGTCTCTTGTAGATGGGTATGTTGAAATGGTTCGTTCACCTATTCATGGAGATATTCAGATTCTCGTCAATGAAGAAGGGTTATTGAAAGGGCTAGATTATAATAAGGAAGCATCTGAAACTTATGGGACGGGCATTGTAGGCAATGCAGTTGTCCTTAAAGGCGATGCTAGGTGGGACTAATGGATAAAATTCCACAAAAAGTTGTTGATAAGTATCAAGATGTATATAAGCAGTTTTGGGAAATTCAAATGAAGAAAGATCGCAAAGCTAACCCAAAGCTTGATTCAATATCGCCTAACTATAAAAAAAGAAGAGCATCGTTTCACATTGTTAAAGATGAAAGCAGTGAAAAAGAACCAAAAGCCCTTACAAAGCAAGCAACTACAATTAATATGTTGTTGCTTCGGGGCTTCGGGATTAAAGAAATATCAGCAGTTATACATACTTCTGAGAAAGCAATCGTAAAGATTAAAGATAAATACGAGCTGCCAAGAGAAAATTAATAGAATTGCTGCGCTGGCTGCTGTCCATAACCTGAGAAATTGTTCGAGTTACCATACTGCTGCGGCTGGTACGGGTTTGACATCGGGGCAAAACTACTCTGACCACCATAACCTTGACTCATTCCGTACCCGCCGTATTGTTGCGGCTGGGGATAAGGCTGTTGATAAGGACTTTGCTGGTATCCGCCACCTTGCATTCCGTATTGCTGGTAAGGTGATTGCATTGGCTGCTGCCCATAACCCGAATAATTCATAGGCTGCTGCATTCCATAATTCTGCTGCGGGCGCTGCATACCATAACCCGAATAATTCATCATTGGCTGCGGGCGCTGCATACCACCATAACCCGAATAATTCATTGGCTGCTGGGGCCTGAACATTCCGAATCCACCCATAATACCTTGAGGTCTTTGCGGAAATTGAGGTCTTTGAGGAAATCCACCAAACATTCCCATGCCCGTAGGTCTTTGACCGCCAATACCCATACCCATGTTCGGGTTACGATACTGCTGAGTCGCTTGGTACGTTTGATTTGCACCATAACTTCCTACTAAATTTTTTTGAGCTTGAGTTAATCCACCCATAAACTCATCAAAAGCGGATTGATCAAACTTAGGTCCAGTATAATTAGGATTCATTGGATTGTTTGGGAGATGCGAACCACTGTGTGGTGGCCTTCTTGGACTGAAATCAGGTTGAGGTTGATTAGTTTTAAGAGGTGGTTGACCAGAAAATGAAGCCATAGAATTTTTACGCTCATCTCTATACTCTTCAAAAGTTTGATTTTCAGTCGGCAAAACAACACGACCCATAAATCCGTTGGCTCTTTGATCTGCGGCTTCTTTCTTTAGCCTATCATATTCTCGCCTTACTGGATCAGAAGAAGGAAAAATAGGTTGGCTAAATAAATTAGGTCTAAGATTTCCACCACTAGGTAAAAGGCCACCAAATTTATCTCTATTATTTTTATATTCTTCAAAGGTTTGACCTTCGGTTGGCAAAACAACTTGCCCCATAAAGCCTCCGGCTCTTCTATCTGCCGCTTCCTTTTTTAACCTATCATATTGACTTCTTATATCTTCTGTAGGTTGGGTCATAATTCCAGAAGACAAACTAGGTCGTCCCATCTGCATCGGTCTAATTGATTTTGCGTAAGGTGAGGCTACCATGTATAATCTCCGAGTGAACTTGTTCGGGTTATACCATTTATTTAGTTTTCGATCAATAATTGATTGACTGTGAATTTGTGTTGTTTATAAAAGCACGGCAAGGCGGTTAAATTTAATCAGATTTAAACGGGCAAAGTTAATATCAGATCAGAACTTAGATAAATTCGCTACCAAATGCGCTAACATTTAAACGAATTCATCGCCGCCTTGCGCGACTATTTCCCTAAATTGATAGGTCTTAATTTTGGCATAAGAGTGCTAGACGATACCCTGTCTGTTTCAATACATTGCCCCATACTATCCATATCCTCATATGGTTTGTATGCTTCTGGCAGCGCATTTCCACACTCATATGCGTTTCTATACAAAGTTTTCTTTTGAACTTCTGTGCCTTCTATAACATATGTCAGCACAAGCATTGTGTAAAAAGTCATAATTCTTCCTCATGTTTTTCGAACTTTCCGTTGGCATCAATTTTCGGGATTGTAGTACGCTTTCTCTTCCCTGCGATCTCACCGCCGCACGCCATGTAACCTGCACCATCGACCCAATTGTCGGGGTGTTCGGGATTTGATTTGATGCGTGCAACTTTTAATAGGTTCATCATAACTCCAACTTCATGCGGATTAATCACAATACCTAAATACGTTGACCAAAAATCCGCGATCATCTTGAAGTTATCTTCCATATCGCCATGATCAGACGCTCTGTCTTTGGTTACATACTGTTTAGCCATGTCCAATATATCTGCTCTGTTAGTCATTTTGCTCTTCCTCTTCTATTTTTTTTATTCTCTCACCAATCCATCTCATAACTGGAACTGCCATTGAATTACCCATAGCCTTATATCTATGACCATTTGGACAATCTTCTGGCTCTTTTCCGCGCCATGAAATTTGACTGTAATTATCAGGAAAGCCCTGCAGCCGTTCGCATTCTTTGGGTGTCATTCGCCTAACAATATTAGTACATATCATAGGTTTTGTCGCTAAGTCAGCGCCACCTTGTCCGTAGCTTGCAGTTAAAGACATAGTTACATCAGACAAAGTAGTTTCACCTGTAGCTACAGCAACAATAGGCATATTTCCACCACCTGTTCCATACTTAGCCGTTACTGTTGAACATACTTCTGGCAACTCCTTAACTCTGCTATCCTGAGCGTGATGTTCATAAACAACTGCGTGAACATCAGTAGCTGTTTGACAAGGAGATAAATCTAAAAAAGGCTCTACTTGATTACCGCCATTTTCTGGCTTTCTTCCTATCCAATTTCCGGGCAAAGCATATGTAACTGCTAAGTTTTCAGAACCACCACCTATATCACCGCCTTGCGCCCTAAGTGTCCCAACACCTTCTTTATATCCTGCAATACTCGAAGGCGTAAAAACAAGCGCATCTGTCTCTACTCTGGAGTTTCCTGTGCGACTATAAGGAGGGCCTGTGCCAACTGTCGGGGCAACTTTTTGCCTCTCTTCTCTGCTCGGCGCAGGATTCCCTGACAGGCTTTCGGACTCAAATAAAACACTTGCGGCACTTCGCCAATCTCCAAGACATCCGACAACGAAGACACGGCGGCGTCTTTGTGGAACTCCGAAGTATTGAGCGTCCAAGATTCTCCATGAAAACCCATACCCGATTTTCCCCAACGCCGTGATGAAGGTTCCAAAATCTCGTCCTCCGTTAGATGACAAGACTCCGGGTACATTTTCCCAGACAAGCCATTTGGGCTTAAATCGTTCAGCCATTGCAAGATAGGTGAGCATAAGGTTTCCTCTTGGGTCATCAAGTCCTTTGCGAAGTCCTGCGACTGAGAAGGATTGACATGGGGTTCCGCCAACAAGAAGGTCAATTGTTTTGTCATTATTCCATTCCTTAAATTTTGTCATGTCTCCATGATTTGGTATTTCGGGGTAGTGATGTTGCAATACAGCACTTGGAAATGGTTCAATCTCGCTAAACCATTGCGGTTCAAAGCCTAAATCGTGCCAAGCTACTGTAGCAGCTTCAACGCCAGAACATACTGAACCATATTTTAATTTAAAATTTTTATCCCCCATCTTTAATATCCAGTCGTTTCATCCAATTTACTAAAACCTGATAGCTCTTTAACCCGAGCAAGTCTGCGGCTTCGTGTAATGTCGGGACTTTATTTAAAGCTCTGTTAACATAGTCACGTTTTAAATTATCAACCGCTGCGGTAACATCAAAGTCCTCTTCGAACTTATCTAAAGGCAAGTAACCCTCAACATCGGACTTCAATGCCTCTAAATCTGATTGCGTTTTAATTTCATTCAAGCGATCAAGAATGTATCTGAAAGTTGGTCTTTCCATATTACTTGTCTCCTTCCAACTTAACAACAAGATCACGCTTAAACCTTACAGCTTCAGCCTTCGGGTCTTTCGCGTGAATAATATCGTTAAGACGCACAAGGACATCTTTAATGTCCATGCGCTCCCCTTTTAAATTCCATTTTGCCATTACCAGTCCTTCCCAAATATTTTTGCGAAAACCTCGTCAAGCATACGCTCAAGCTCTATGTCTTTTTTCATTGGTCTTCCTTTTTCTTTTCGACTGAAATTAAAAATTTTACATGAACAAAACCGCCCTGCATCGAACTGATTGTGTAATGATTTGGACAAGTCTTTAACCAAGTTAAAAACTCTTCTAAATTTTCTACTTGCGCATTATTCATTAGTAATCTCCCTCTAATACTGGCTCCAACGCATCAAATTGCTCCTGCGCCCATTCGGGAACGCCGTTCTCCTCGTCATGAAGGTCTAAAACGCTTTGCGCGATAAAGTATACAGCTTTGGCTGTTTGATCTTCAAAAGTGCCTGTATCCCGATCAAGACGTAAAACACGAATAGACGTGCAGTCCTTGCAATGATCATATGCCATGTGGCAAGCATCTTTAAAATTTTCGGGCAGCTCCTCAGCATGGGCTAAGTTGTTGTAAAACTTCTTTTCCGTGCCGTGCATGAAGTGACCTGATGAAGTGATAAGCCATTGAAATGATTGTGTCATCTTATTACCTTTCTTTGCTAGACCTAATACATAACATTTCTTATGTTCGGGGTCAAGGGCATAGATAAGAAAATTTATGTTCGGGATAAAAAAACCCCGACATTGCAGTGCGAAACCTAGCCAGTCGGGGTTAGTTAGAGCAGTGTAATCAATACAGGTAAGGTTAAACTGATTACAATAATTAGAGGATAGTAACAAAAACCACGGGTGTCAATAACACAGCAGTAGGTTGTATAACCCGATGATTTGTTCGGCTTATGTAAATAAAAAAGGCGGGAGATCCGCCTGATTTTTTGTTATTTTAACCCGAATAATTTTTTTAAGAACTTTCGCAGCCTTGGAAACCATTTGCTCGGTTTAATATCTTCTTCCATCTGACCCAGTAAATCGGTTAGTTGTTCAAAGCTTCCCTTTTCGTCTGGCTCACCGAATTCAATTTCTCCCTTGGCAAATGCTGTATCCACAACTTCGCGAAATGTCAGCTCCTTGCCGTAAGGAATTTGCTTGTTTTGAATTCTATTCATAACCCCAGAAGGTGTACGGCCTAACGCTCTAGCAATTTCTTTCGTTGGCGTCTTAGCCTCACGCATAAGGATTAACTCTGCATCGTCTGCGGCTGTCCAAGGTTTGTTATTTTTCTTTGTTTTAGTCATTTTGCAATCTCCTTCAAATGTTTTGTAGTTATTTTGCAGGCTAAATTCCAAGCCATCATTGAATATGTATAAGCAACAATTCTTTCTTCATTGTTTAAACGATCAATCATATCTGTAAACTCTTTCATATTTTTGGGCGTGTGAACCAACTCGGTTGGTTGAATTGGGTTGTTTACTTCAATCATGCGGCTTGCTCCTTTTCAATTTCAGTAAGTGCGCGTTTCAAACTACGTTTAACGCGTTTTGATCTACTAGGCAAAACGAGGGCATCTAAGCCCTCGATCAACCATGAAATTTCCATAGCGGTCATAGAAACCTTAATAGCGGGGATTAAATGAACTTTCCCGCTAGTGTCGGTTTGCTGCAAATGGTACATCATGCTACTAGCTCCTTTGCATCTGCTCTCGCGCGGCGTAAATGCCAATCGTCAAGGCCAAAATCTTTGTAGCCTTCTTCAATCATACGATAATAATGCTCACTAGGTAAACTGGTGCGCGACTGATCAACCATTTCGTAAATAATCCATGCGCCGTTTAGTTTACGCCTATTGTAAAAATGCGGGTAGCCCTCAAGTCTATCTAAAGAACGTAAGCAATCATGCGTAATTTCCCACAATACAACAGGCAAAACGCTTTCAACGTCTGGAACAAAATCAGCAACGCCGCGAAATACTAGCCTATGATCTGGCAGGTAAAACGCGCCCATTGGTTTTGCTTGTGGACACCGAACCGCCATAGATTCGCGGTTGGTGTTCATTCCATATGCCATATAAAACATTACGCGGCCTCCTCTTCTGGCAATTCGACATTAATGTTGAACGCAAAGCCTTCGGGGTCGTGCCCCATGTCAATTAATTTTTCTTGCACCAAATCACAAAGCCACTTGGCTTCTTGTTTGGTAAACTCACACAATTCAACTTTCATTCTTTCTCCTCTTCTGATAAAAACGAACGCAGGTTCTTTTCTGATACGTCACCAAGCAACTCCTCAATCGCGGTCATGTCACCTGCTTCCACATCTTTTTTAATTTGCTCTAAAACTTTGTTGATCAATTCCATTACACTGTCTCCCCTTCCTTCCATAAAGTTAAAGCATCAGAAAAATCCATATCATTTAAGATACGCCTAGTTTGACCCGAATGCTTGTTAGTTACCCATTCACCCTTGGTTACAGTTGGGTGAAATTTTGTTTGATAAATTCCGTCTTTGCCTTTGATTTGCATCAAAACATAAGACTTTAAATTGCGCTTCAATTCCTTCTCAGAAAGCCAATCGTTGACCTGATCACTGCACCATGACTCTAAAGATTGCTCCAAGCTATCATGGATCATAACGCCATTTGCGCCCTCGTAACTAAAAGGTGAAGGCGGCAAAGATTTGAAATGATCGTTAATCTCATTCATCTTAGCGCGATAGTCACCCTTAAACTTCGGGTGCGAATAATCGCGATCACAACCGCCGTGACCATCATTGCTTACAACAGCAACAGGCTTGCCATCTACATACAAAGACGCCTGATAACAATGCGTTTCTTGGCTCGCCCACTCAGTGCGCTTAATATTTTTAAGTTTAAGTAACATTATGCGGCTCCTAGTGTTTCTGCAATTTCATCAATTGATTTGGTTGTAGTTAATTTGGGCGCTTTGCTTGTTACTGTAAAATCATAAACAGGCCTTGCGTCTACAAAAACCATGCCATCTTTCGTGTGACCGCCAATAAATTGACCATCCCAGTTAAGACGTTCAGCAAGCAACTTCGCGGCTACAATATAATTTTCCTCAGCATTTAACGCGTGATCATAACTCATGATAATACTTGCGTAATTGCCAGAATGTGTGGCCTTAATTCTTGAGCATCTTCTCTCAGTTTCCCCAATATATTTTGTTGTAATCGTCTGCATTTTATATACTCCGTTTGCTAGAATATCCCATATATACCCAGATAATGCTCTATGGTCAAGCAAAAACATAAGAAAACTTATGCATTGATTTTAAACGATTTTCTACGTCAACTTTTTTCACGTCAAAACCTGACGCAGTTGATGTTGACGTAGAATTATGTTTGTTTTCAATGGTTTAGGTAGTTTACGTCAACTACGTCAGTTTTGCGTTTTGACGTAGAATATTGTTTAAAATCAATAGGTTATTTTACGTCAACCGCGTCACCCCCCTTATAGGGGGGGTTATATAACCAACCCCCCTGATGTGATTTGTGATCTTGGGAAAGTTGTTCCAGTGTGGGAACTGTTGGTTAATTATGGGCTTGTTCTTTTTTATTTATCGCGTTATGTTTTAGAGGTGCTGTAAGTTAAAAGGTTTGTAAATGCCAAAGGTCGGAGAACAAATAGAAAAGGGCGGACGTAGGTTGCAGCCACAACAGCAAAAGTTTTTAGATAATTATATTCACAAAGATATGACCCAAACGGGTGCGGCTCGGGCGGCAGGGTATAAGTCGCCGAATGTAAGAGCCGTTCAGCTTCTTAACAATCCAGTTGTTAAAGAACGAATGGAAGAAATGAGACAGGAACTCGAAAGCAAGTACGGGGTTTCTGTAACCAAATCTGTTCGGGATATGCAACGACTCAGAGATGAAGCATGGGAAGCAGGGAACTTCGGGGCGGCTATTAAAGCAGAAGAACTCCGACTCAAGGTAACGGGGCTTATGGTAGCCCGTAGCCATGTAACGCATGAAAACGTTGATAATATGACACGGGATCAAATCGTTAAACAATTGCAGGATTTCATGACTCGCGCTAAAGATCGCATGATTGATGTTACACCTGAACCAAATCCCACAAAACCCGAACAAATCGACATAACATACGATAACGAAGAAGCTGTATAGCGCAGGTTGCGCTCCGTGTGGGTGGTCTGGCGGGGTCTTAGACGCCCAGAAACACACCGCCTAGCGCCTGAAGCAAACTTGTTCGGGTTCAGGGTTGCAAACTTGTTCGGGATAGCCTCAGCGGGCTTTAAAATCCATTAGAAAAAAATAAAGATTCGGGCTGTCAGCTCTTTGCCTGAACCGTAACCCGACAAATTGTTCGGGATAGTGCTGCTAGATTTTTGATGCTATTCGCCGGGATATAAGCCGATAAATTGTTCGGGTTAGCGGCAGCAGCAAAACGCCCGGCGCAGCGAAGATTTTGAATCGGGGTTATAAACCGAAGAATTGTTCGGGTTCGGGGCAGCCAAAAGCAGCACACAGAAGAGAAACTGCTGCAACTTTTATCCCCATATCGTAAACTTGCTGCGAAAAATTTTTTCCGGCAGCGCAGCGCGGGATGACAAAGCGCACAATTGTTCGGGTTATTCGGGGTGCAGCTGAGTCAGCAGCAGCAAGATGACTCGCTGCCCGCAGCAGCAGAAAGTTAGAATTAGAAAACGCAGCCGCAGCAAGCAGCACAACTCGCACAATTGTTCGGGTTACGCCCGGACTCGCAGCAGCGCAGCGGCAGCACGCAGCAGATCCTGAAAAATTTCCGGCAGCCTGAAAAATTTCCGGCAGCTCGTGAGCAGCAACAACCCAAACAATTGTTCGGGTTAGTCCAGCAGGACCGCAGCCGAATCTTTTTTTACTTTACCTGTTGACATATATATAGGTGTGGGATATTGTGGGATTATTCTAGTAAAGAGGAGAAAAACAAATGATAGATGTAAAGTTTGGAGTATCGTCTAACGGAAATGGCGGTTTAATTGAACAGCCAAAATTTAAGGGATTAGATGTTAGAGTGTTTGAGGTATTAAATAACGATGTAGTACAATTCAGATATTATAACGAATGGCATAAAGACGGCAAGCGTGCCAGATCATATGGCTGTAACGTAAAACCAAATCAACTATCGGTGGGATCATGACATATTCACAATATTGTAGAATTGAAACTAATGCAGGAGGAGTTGCCTGCACTAATCGGGAATTTATATCGGCGTGTTTGCAGTACATTTTACCGCAAGCAAGACATCACTATTTATATCGGAATGATAGGCATAAGTTTATTAGAGATGGATTAAAGTATTTAAATAAATCTCGGAAACTTTATTGTTAATCGGAAATAAAAATCTAACCTGATCCTTCGGGTTCGGGGTCGGGCTTCGGGGATCGGGCTTTCGGGTTCGGGGTCGGGCTTATATATACTATATAAATATAGATATATATACATACACATATACACATACACATATATGTTATTACATTATAATTGTAAAAAAAATCTAAACTTGTTCGCTTTATTTAACCTATAGCAATGTTATGCGTTCCCGTGGTTTTAAAATAAACTTCACAATTGTTCGTTTTACCCTTGTTATATGGGATTATATGGGATAATGTCTTTTTAAGGGAGGGCGGCGTGCCTGACCATTCTAGTAAAAAAGGTAACAAAAACAATGACTTACACATATTATTCTACAGATGTTGGAACGTATCACGGCAATTATGTTTTGTATTTCGCTAATTCAAGTGACTTAATGGATCATTTACAAGCCATGTATAAATGTACCGCTAATGAAATTGAATTCAGTGTTGAATGGCGCGATAGCGAATTGTTCACAAAACATAATGGATCAATTGACGCTCAATTTTGTGAAAACCATAATAAATCGCATGGCATTGATTACGATTGTGGTTTAGAATTGGAGGCAATATAATGACTTACACATTTGGAATAGAAATAGAAACAAGCGGCGCAAGTATAGTAAGAATTGCTAACGCTTTAAATAATGCAGAAATTCGCGGTTGTGATGTAAAACCCGATGGAACGCCAAGAGTTGATGCTGAAATCGTTTTGCCGCCATTAGCCGCTTGCGATTTTGCATTTGATTATATCAAAAAGATTTGCCGTGTATTAGAAGACGTTGGTGCAAGCGTAAATTCATCTTGCGGTTTACACGTTCACATTAGTAACGCGCCGCTAAACGAGGGTACAACCGCAACCCAATTTTGTGGTGAAAGTATTGACGTTAAAGAACGTACTGGACGCTTTTTTGCAAACCATTCCGAACCAATGGATTTTATAGCCGTACAAGATATTATGCGTCGATATACAAGACAGCAAGATGCGGTCAATTCTATGTTCCCTCGTTCACGTACTGATAATCGTTATTGTTCACCACTTAGTACGCGCCGCATTGAACAAGCTTCGACCATTAGTGAATTAACTTTTGGCAAGTTTACATCAATCAATTTGCAAACGTGGTCGCGTGGTACAATTGAATTTAGACAAGCAAGCGGTACAATTGAAGCAAGCAAAATTATCAATTGGGTAAAGTTCTTAAACAATCTTGTTTCACATACTCTTGAAAACAGAATTGAAAGCGGCAACCGAACAATTGTGACAGATACGCCAGAGCAACCGTTTAGACGCGGCGCGCGTGTTGGCGTTCAATATGACATGATGCGTTCAGATAGTGGCGCAACAACGCAAGAAATCATGGATGCCACAGGATGTAGTGAGCAACGCGTTCGCGCCGCTGTTAGTGAGATACGTTCACGCGTTGGTGACGCCGCGGTTGTCACTAGCACTCAACAAGCGAATGGTGCGCGTTATGGTGACGGCACACACCACACAAGTTACACGGTTTTATTCAGTGTAGAAACGCAAGGAAACGCCGCGCAATTATTGCCAGAAAACAGACGCGGCGTTGAAAGCATATGGGCAAACGTTGATGATGATTTATTCGAATGGTGGCAGAATAGAATAACAACCTTGTCAGACCGAAACAGAATAGGCGCGCTAGCATAAGGCTAGCGTACCACTTCAGAAGGCCAGAGAAGCCCGCCAAGTGCGGGCTTTTTACTTTTCTAAGGTACCCTACCTAATCCGAACAATTGCTCAGTATCGGGGTTAATTTGGGCTTGCCCCCCCTTTTTTGTATATGTCGGTCAGGCTGAGACTTACACAGTGTTTTACTCAAACATTTACCCCAAAAAAACTTTTCGCCATTCAGGTCGATACATGGACAATAGGACACCCCCTAAAGGGGGATGTCTATGTTTGTCTGTATGTATGGGTCCCATAGACCCCCTCAAAAATTTTTTTCAAAAAAATCCATTGACGCCTCCCTTATCTTCCCATACCGTATCTTATAAGATGGAAATGGAGCTTAACAGTGCCTAAATACCGATTAAATTACGGTGATCAGTTTGAATTCTTTGCGCAAACTCCTGCTGAGGTTGTTCCTGTGATGCAGACACGCAGATATGGTCCTTTATCTTTTGGCCTTGAGTCTGAGCGTTTGTTTATGCGCCGTTCTGCGATGGAGATGTGTGAGTGGAATGGGAAAGATTATTATTTTCATGACAGGGATGCTTTAGCTGGCAGCATGATTAAAAATGGATTACTTGAGGTGATTGATTAAATTTTATTTTATTGCTACACTGCGAACAGATAAAATTTATTTGGAGATATTTTGATGGTAGCTGTAACGTCTATGCCGATGGGTCAACCGATGGGACAGCCTCAAATGCCGAATCCTATGGGTGGTTCGGCTCCGAATCCGATGATGCCGACGAATCCGATGCCAAATCCTATGATGGGTGCGCCTATGGGTGGACCGCCACCTCAGATGGGTGGGCAACCACCGGTTAGCCCTGCACCTAATCCTAATTTGTCTACACAGATTAATGGCTATGGCGGGAGTGCATCTGGTCGTGCAAATTTCAAAAGGGCTTTAGGCACTAGAAAAAATAAATTTTTGCAGAGTCAGCAAATGCAGATGCGTCCACAGATGCAAATGCAGCCACAGCCACAAATTGCACCGATTGGTCGTGCGTTAGGTAATAGCGCGAATGTTGGGAGTGCGCCTGTTCAGTTAATGGGTGGTGGTGTTGTTCCGTTATTTGGCGGTTTAGGTAGGTACTAATGGATAACGCGCTCCTTGGTTCTGTTATGTCGTTAGTTTTTAGCGATGATTTTTATGAGAATCATAGTATAACGAATGTTCGTAATTCTATTTTTCGTGCTATTGAGCATGGAAAGTGTTTTGTTCATCGTGTTAATGGCGAAATTGTTGGTTATTGTACGTGGGGATTTTTTACTCGTGATGAGATAGATCGTGATCTTTGGAATGGTGATGATGTTTTTGCGCGTAATTGGTCTGAAGATTTAATTTTGTTTTTCCCAAAGTTTCAGTGTCGTGCTGGTCGCCGTGAGGTTATACGGTTTATACGGGACATACAGCAATTTATGTGGGATAACTACCCAAATATTGCGACTGCGGAGGGTTTACGATTGTATCCTGATGGCAGTAAGCGCGATGAGAAGTGGCATAGGAAAGTAGCATGAGTATATTTAAAGATTTATTTGGTTTTGAACCTCAGATTGTTTTTGATTCCGGTGGCGGCGGTGGAGGAGGCGGCGGAGGCGGAGGTTCTACTTCTGATAAGAAAGGCGCTCAGGCAGTTCTTTCTCCAGTATATACTCCACCAGTATCAGTTATTACTCATAACGATAACAACAACAGACCTGCTCCTGTAGCTGTAGCTGCTCCTGTTTACACGCCACCTGCCCCTGTTATTTTTGATGATGATGATTATACGCCTACGTCTGCTGAATTAAATGCGCAGCTTGCTGATTTAGGCGCGGCTAATATGACGGATGATTATTCGATAGTTGATTATAGCACAACTGCGAGTGGCAATCCTTTTATTCCTGCGGCTATGGCGGATTCTGATAGCGGTGGTTACATGGCACCGATTGGTCAGGATACACAAAGTGAGGCTTTAATTGGTCAAGCAACTGACATTGGTGGCGGTGTTTACGATCCTATAAATATTTTACAGACAGATGCTTATCAGCTTGGCACTGGCAACGCTATTATGCCACCTCCACCAGCGAATGACATTGTTGAAAGTGTTTCTATGCGAGAAGGGCCGAATCCATTCTTGGCTCCTTTTAATGATCCTATTGGTGGTGGCTTAGATGCTGGACCTTTTGATGTTTTTGATCAAGATATTTACGAGCCTACTCCGCCTGTAACTTATAACAGTGAGCTTGATAACGCTGTTTACAATGAATTTGTTGATACAGCTAGGTATTCTGGCAATGATTCAGGAACATATTCAGATACAAACTTAGCGGAATCTAATTTCTATGATGAAATTCCAAATGATTTTTCTAACTTCTTAACACCGGGCGATGATTCAGGAACTATTTCTAATACGAATTCTATAGCGTCTAACTTCTATGACGAGATTCCAAACGATTTTGCTAACTATGCACCATTCGGAAATGACTCAGGAACTTTTTCTAATACAAATTCTATAGATTCTAATTTTTATGACGAGATTATGAATAGTAAAGACCTTGGTCCAGCGGGTGGAGCAGTACCTGCTGCTGAATATTATAGCCCGACACCAGATGATGGGTATGGTTATGGTCCAGCACCAACGGCTGATGATGGTTATGGCGTTGTTCCATCTTTCCAAAGCGATCCAATAAATGATATATTAGCGGGCGAAGAGTTTACGACTAGCGCGGCTAATGTGCCTGCAAGTATCCCTGTTCAAACAGCCGATGATGGTTATTTTCAAAGAGTTCCTGATCAGTATGATTTAGCGGCTTCGGAAAGTAATCGTTTTATTCCAGATGAAACTTTAGCTTCAATAGATTTTGATCAGAGTAGTCGCTTTGAAGGATTCGACACAGCTCCATCTGTGATTAGAGACTTAGCTTTAGGTGCTGAAACTGACACTGGCACAGCAATACCAACTTCGGAAGAAATAAGCTCTACTGTTGAAGACATAGCTCCAACAACTGGAAATGTATCTACATATACAAATCCAGCAACTGGTCAAAAAGAGCAATTTGAATCTTACGGTCAGGTTAATAGGTTTGGCGTATATGCTGGTGATGGCTTTGAATGGTATGAAAACCCAAGTGTAACAAATCCAAATGGCGATCCTGTATTAAGCAGAAGATATACTGGTAAAGGCGAAGGTAATGGCCTTGGTCAAGATACTATTAGCGCAACTGAAATCGGTCATGGAAATCAACAAGATAGAGAAATATTTAAACGAATAGGTCAAATATCTATGGATGAAGGCAGTGAGTTTGCGTCTACTCAAGGTTCTGCAAATGATGGAGATTTATTAAAATTCTTAACAACAGGTGATTTTGATGCAAGTGAATCATTCGCTGATCAATATGGAATTGATGATTATGATCCAACTCTAACATATGGCGATAGTGAAATATCTTCGTCTAATAAATCATCTCTACAAAATACTTTGGAGCTTGCTGATAAGGCTGGTGTAACTGGAGATATTTTGCCAGATTTTGTTGATTCTGGCATTACACCTAGCCAACAAAGCATTAATGATATGAAGCTTTATGGTCAGTTTGGTCAACAGCCTAATGCTGCTGAATATGCTCAGATGACACAGGTTATGAATCGTTTAGGTGAAACTCCTATGACTAAAGAGTTTCAAGACGAAATAGCAGATCAAATGAGATCAGATGGTGCTTCTGAGGCTGACATAGCCAAGTATCGAAAGTCTAGTCCTATAGGTGAAGACATCAATCCTTTCTATGATACCTTTGGTGAAGCTGAAGGTTTTGCAGAAAAGGCTGGTTCCGCTATAAGAAGCCTTCTTAATTTTGGAGTTAAGTCTCTAACTTACGGCTTACTTGATCCTGCTAAGATGAGCAAAGCCCAAGCGGAAAAATATATGGAAGCTTTACAAGAAACTGGTACTTATTCTTATGACGATTCTAATGTCTTAAAAGGTGTTTTAGACGCAGAAGGAAATACTGTAAAAGGCTTTAATGACTTTAAAAATACAAAAGCAGGTGCCGTATCATTTAATGATTTAACAACTGAATCATCTAACAGAGATAACAATAGATGCCCTGATGGTTATGAGTATGACGTTGCTGAACAAATGTGTATGCCGATAATTGATGATGGTGCAGACGGTGGTTCAGGTTCATCTAATTTAAAACTTGGTGAAAGACCTAGAAGACCTCCATCTACACAGCCTGATAGACCTCCAGTTGTAAGGCCACCATCAGGTGGAACAGGTGCTGCTGGAGTAAACTTCCGTAAGCCTAAATTCTTTCAAGATGGTGGAAGTGTAACCCCTAACATAGATAGCTTTTTAAGTGGCTTGAGGTAATTAAATGGAAGGCCTTGATAACTTTTCAGAGTATCTAACTGATGAAGAGTTAGCCAAGGTTGCTCCTATGCTTGAGCGTTTATCTACTTTGGATAAGCGTTCTGAAAAGCAAAACAACTACATGAATTTTGTTAAGCATGTTTGGCCTCAGTTTATTGAGGGTAGGCACCACAAGATTTATGCTGAAAAGCTACAAGCTGTGGCTGATGGTAAGTTAAAACGTTTAATTATTAACATGCCACCGCGTCATACGAAATCTGAGTTTGCAAGTTATTTGTTTCCAACTTGGCTTATGGGCAGACGCCCTGATTTAAAAATCATTCAAGCAACGCACACGGCTGAACTTGCTGTTGGATTTGGTCGTAAAATAAAAAATTTAATTGACAGTGATGATTTCAGAGATGTTTTTCCTGAAGTTAGCTTGGCTGGAGATGCGAAGGCGAGTGGACGTTGGAGTACGAACAAAGGTGGCGAATACTACGCTGTTGGTGTTGGCGGCGCTCTTGCTGGACGTGGTGCTGACTTAGCAATTATTGATGACCCTGTTTCTGAGCAAGATGCTTTGAGTGTTACGGCGTTGGATAATATTTACGAGTGGTACACGTCTGGTCCTCGACAGCGTTTACAGCCCGGTGGTGCCATAATAATTGTTATGACACGTTGGTCTATTCGTGATTTGACTGCTAAAGTTTTAGCAAAACAAAGTGAAAAAGGTGCTGATAAGTGGGAGATTGTAGAGTTCCCCGCTATTATGCCCTCTGGCGAACCATTATGGCCTGAGTATTGGGCTTTAGATGAATTAGAAGGCGTCAAAGCTTCTATTCCTGTTGCCAAATGGAACGCTCAGTATATGCAGAACCCCACTGCTGAAGAAGGCGCGATTATCAAGCGAGAGTGGTGGAAGGTCTGGGAAAAAGACGATCCGCCTCCATGCAGCTATATTATACAAAGTTACGATACTGCGTTTAGTAAAAGCGATAGAGCTGACTATAGTGCTATAACAACTTGGGGTATTTTTACTCACGAACAAACGCGTGAGGAGCATATTATACTTTTAGACGCTGAAAGAGGTCGTTGGGAGTTTCCTGAGTTAAAAGAGCAAGCTTTAGAGTCATATAAAATATACGATCCAGATATGGTTTTGATAGAGCAAAAAGCAAGTGGTATGCCGTTGACGCAAGAATTAAGGCGTATGGGAATACCAGTAACACCATTTACTCCGAGCCGTGGTGCTGATAAGTTTACTCGTATGCACGCTTGTGCGCCTGTGTTTGAAAGTGGCATGGTCTGGTGTCCAGAGACTAACTTCTCTGATGAAGTTATGGAAGAATGTGCCGCTTTTCCAAATGGTGAACATGATGACTTGGCGGATTCGATGACTCAGGCTATACTACGATTTAGACAAGGTGGTTTCATTATCACGCCAACTGACTATGATGATGAAGATGAGATCGCTTTTAAGAAACAAAAACGTGAATATTACTAGGAGATTAGTATGGGTATTAAAGAAATGTTATTAAAGTTCTCGCGTATGAAAGGCAAGGATATGAGTAATCTTAGCCCATCAGAACTAGCCGAAGCGGGAACTGAGTCTGGAAAAAAGATTTCAGAAGCTGATATGCAAAAGTTACTTAAAATGTTAGGTACAACATCTGCAAAGCCTAAGCCTCGTCCATTTAAAAATGGTGGTAAGGTTATGGAATACAAAAAAGGTGGCGCAGTTAAAAAGAAAAAAGCCAAAAAGAAAAAGTCTAAAATGGGTTGCGTTATGGCTGGACGTGGCGGAAAGTATAAGGGGATGCGCTAATGAGTAAAAAGTATAAAGGTTTTTCTAAATTACCAGAAGCTGTTCAAGAAAAAATGAACCCTGATCTAGCTAAAAAATACATGCACGGTGGTGCTGTTAAAAAGTATGGTCACGGCGGAAGCGTTGAAAAAGACAGTAATGGTATGTCTCGCGGATGTGGCGCAGCTATTTCTGGTAAAAAGTTTAGTGGAGTAAAATAATGACTAAAATCATCATTAACATTGATATGGATGAGCTTACATCTGGGGTCAACCAAGTTGTTGATGATGGTATGTATGATGAGGAAGAGGAGCTTTCTTGCCCTCTTTCAACTCAAGATTCTAAAATAAATTCTGAAAATCGTGAGAATGCCATACAGGAATACGAATATGGTCATTCTGAAAATGATTCAGAAAGAAAAAAACAAATTTGTGGAACTTGTAAATATTATGACATTCGAGCTTCTATGCTAGACTGTATAGAAAATGGTATTGGCATGGACGAAGGTTCTCAAGTAGGATACTGTAATAAACTAGATTTTACCTGCGCAGCGGAAAACGTTTGTAGTGAATGGGGAAAAGGCGGTCCAGTTACCGACTTTAGCGACATAGACATACACGAACCGCTTGAAGGGAACGAAAAGGACATTTTCTAATGGCTATTGAGCAAGGAATAGGTGCAGGTGGAGTTCCTGAGCAACCTGTAGTTGAAGACAACACTCGTATGATGGAAGTTCCTGAATTACCTGCTGATCCGGGTGTTACAGAGTTTGATGATGGCAGTGCTGTTATTGGTGAATACGAAGAAGAAAAAGAAGCTGTAGAAGAAATTGAATTTGGTGGAAACCTAGCAGATATTATGGATGAGGGTGATTTAAACCTTATTTCATCTGATCTTGTTGGTTCAATTGAAGACGATTTATCTGCTCGTGAAGACTGGGAAGATACTTACAAAAAAGGTCTTGAGTTTCTTGGCATGAAGACAGAAGAACGTTCTGAGCCTTTTGCTGGTTCTTCTGGCGTTATTCACCCTTTACTTGCTGAAAGTGTTACACAATTCCAAGCTCAAGCTTATCGTGAGCTTTTACCAGCTACTGGGCCTGTTAGATCACAAGTTGTTGGCGCTCAAAACCAAATGCTTGTTCAGCAAGCAGAGCGTGTAAAAGATTACATGAATTACATGATAACTTATGAAATGGAAGAATATGATCCTGAGTTAGATCAAATGTTATTCTATCTTCCTGTTATTGGTTCGACATTTAAAAAAGTTTACAACGATCCTCTAAAGCAACGTGCTGTTAGTAGTTTTGTTCACGCAGAAGATATGATTGTGCCATACGGTGCAACTGATCTTACGTCTTCTCCGCGTATCACGCACAGATTAACTATGGACTCTAACGAAATCAGAAAGCTTCAGCTTGCAGGTTTTTACCGCGATATTGATTTGCCTTCTGACGCTGAGGATTCATCTATGAGTGAAGTTGAGGAGTCAATTGATGACATCCAAGGCGTTCACCCATCAGGTCCATCAGAAGAACTTACAATATATGAAGTTCATACATCTCTTGATATTGAAGGTTTTGAAGACCTTGGAGCAGATGGTGAGCCAACAGGATTAAAATTACCATACATAGTAACTATACTTGAAGATTCTGGTGACGTTCTTTCTGTTCGCAGAAACTATGCTGAAGACGATACAATGAAACGAGCCAAGCAATATTTCGTACATTACAAGTTTCTTCCGGGACTAGGCTTTTACGGTCTAGGTTTAACACATATGATAGGCGGTTTAGCACAGGCGTCTACATCTATCCTTCGTCAACTTATAGACGCAGGTACCCTTTCCAACTTACCAGCAGGCTTTAAAGCCCGTGGCGCAAGAATTCGTGACGAAGATTCTCCTCTTCAACCGGGCGAATTCCGCGACATTGATGTGGTTGGAGGCACCCTGCAAGGCTCTTTGATGCCTCTCCCCTTTAAAGAGCCTTCAGGAACGCTGTATAGCCTTCTTGGAACGCTTGTAGACGCTGGACGTAGGTTCGCTTCAATGGCTGACATGAAAGTCGGCGAAATGAGTGGTGATACGCCTGTAGGAACTACTATGGCAATTATGGAGCGTGGCACAAAAGTAATGTCAGCTATCCATAAGCGTTTACATTATTCTCAAAAGATTGAATTTAAACTTTTATCTAAGATTTTTGCAGAAACCATTCCTGCGTATCCATATCAAGCAGATATGCAAATGGGTCCAGAAATATTCGCTCAAGACTTTGATGCTAGAGTTGACGTATTGCCCGTATCTGATCCAAACATTTTCTCTATGTCTCAACGTATTGCGTTGGCACAAACAGAGCTACAGTTGGTTCAATCAAACCCACAAATACATGGTGGACCCCAAGGTTTATATACTGCGTACAGAAAAATGTACGAAGCTCTTGGCGTAACTAATATTGATGGCATATTGCCACCACCACCTCCACCACCTCCACCTGTTAATCCTTCTAAGGAAAATCAAAACGCTTTACAGGGCGCTCCTTTGCAGGCATTCCCAGATCAAGACCATGAGGCGCACATAGAAGCTCACATGGCGGTTATGGCTACTCCAGCTATGCAACTTAACCCAAATGCTATTATGGCTCTACAAGGCCATATACAAGAGCATATAGGACTACTTGCTGAAGCACAGGCACAACAAGAAGTTATGAGTCAGATTCCACCAGAACAAATGGAAATGATGCAACAACAAGCTCAGATGGCAGCAGGTCAGCAAGGTCCACAAGGACAAGCTCCTGATCCTATGGCGCAGTTTAAACCTCAAATAGATTCTTTAGCGGCTCAAATTATAGCTGACTTAACTGAAGAACTCGCGCAAGCTGTTTCGGCACCAGAGGCTTCTGATCCACTTGTGGATATTAGAAATCAAGAACTACAGCTTAAAGCGGCTGATATGCAACGCAAACAAGCTGAGTTTGAGTCAAAGCAAGAGTTCCAACGTGAACAAGAGCGAAATGACGTTCTTACAGCACAGCAAAGAATTGATGTATCAGAAGCTGCTTTGGCAGACAAAACTAGGATTGCGGAAGATCGCATACAAACGCAACGAGATATTGCAAACTTAAACGCACAAACGAAAAGGCAATAACATGACATCATCTGTTAGACAAAAAATGGCTGAACAAGAAAAAGAAAAGAAGGTAGCCCAACGGCTATCTGAAACTCCTGTTGAAATGGTGAGAGCGAGAAATGAAGATGGGCATTTTATCAAAGACGACCCAAAAACAGAAAAAAATGAAGCTTGGATTGAAAAACCAAAAGCCAAAAAGAAAGCTGTTGCAAAGAAAAAAGCCACCACAAAAAAGTCTAAGTAGGTTTAGCAAAATAGCAAGACCCCAGAAATTCCGAGGAATTTTCTGACTTTTTGGTATTTATACTTGTATTTCCCGTATAATTTTATACTATATGTGGTATGGATGCATTAAACTTAGCACAATACTTATTGAAAAGCGTTCGTGAACGCGATGCTCGTCTTAAAGATAAGCTCGCGGACGGTTCGATACAAACCCTTGAGGAGTATCGGTATATTGTAGGTCAAATACGTGGCATGTCCTATGTAGAAGATGAAATTAAAGCCGCGATGAAAGGTATAGAATACTCAGATGACTAAAAAGTTGTTTGTGCCTGAACACGTTGCTAAAGCAGCGCAAAAGGCCATAAAGGAAAATCCAACAGTTCCTAAGCCAATTGAAAACGCCTTTGGCAAAGGCGGTAAAAATAAAAATGAAGACGATCCTTCTGAATTGAAGCAGTCTTCTCTGGAGAGATTGCCGCAGCCAACAGGCTACCGCGTACTCATAATTCCCTACTATCCTAGCGAAAAAACAAAAGGCGGTTTAATCGTACCTGATCAGGTTCGTGACCGTGAATCTTTTGCAACAGTTGCGGCTTATGTCGTTAAACTAGGCCCTGATGCTTACACAGACTCCCAAAAGTTCCCAAGTGGTGCGTGGTGTCGTGAGAAAGATTGGGTACTTATAGGAAGATATAGTGGAAATAGGTTCAAAGTGGAAGGACTTGAGGTTAGAATCATAAATGACGATAATATTATCTCAACAATCCTTGACCCGAAGGACATTTCTTATGTATAACTTAGTAGAGAACAAGGAAAATTACTATGTCTGAAGATATTCGTGAAGACGATGACTTTGAAAATGGTGCATCTATAGATGTTGAAGACGATCAGGATCAAGACCAAGAAGAAGGTGTTGAAGTAAGTTCTGATGATGAGGAAGAAACCCGAACAAAAGTTCGTAAAAAATCTTCTGGAGATGATGAGCTAGAAAATTATAGCGAATCTGTGCAACGTCGAATTAATCAATTAACAGCAAAACGTAAGCAAGCTTCTGAAGAAGCTCAAGCCGCTGTTCAGTACGCTCAAACTATTCAAGAAGAAAACGCTAAAATGAAACAGCGTTTACAACAGATGAGTGCTGGTTACAATACAGAAGCTGAAGGTCGCTTGAAAGCTCAAGAAGCTCAAGCAACTCGCGCTTACGCAGAAGCAAGTGAGGCTGGCGATTATGATCGTGCAGCTAAAGCTCAACAGGCATTAGCGCAAATAGCTGTAGCTAAAGATAAAGTTCAAGCTAGAAAAGCTAATGTTGATAGGCAAAGAGCGCAAGAGCAACAACCTGCTCAGGTTCAGCAACAACAAGCTCCGCCACAACAGCAAGCTCCAGCTCAACGTGACGCTAAATTGGAAAGCTGGTTAGATAAGAATAGTTGGTTTGGAACTGATCGAGTTATGACTCGTGCGGCTCAAGCTATTCATGAACAGTTAGTTTTAGAGGAAGATTTTGATCCTACGTCAAGCGATTATTATAAAGAAATCGACTCGCGTATGCGCAGAGAAATGCCTCAAAGGTTTAAGGAAAAACGGTCCAACGCCCAGACTGTTGCTCCCACGTCCAATGGACGGTCTATAAAATCAGGGCGGAAAAAATCGGTTGAGTTATCACCGGGTCAAGTTGCTTTTGCGAAAAAAATGAGAATACCACTCGAAAAATATGCGCAAGAAGTAGCAAAACTAAACAAACGGAGTGAATAATCATGGGAAATGATCAAAATAGGAAGTCACGCGATGCAAATACGCGGGAACACTCAGAACGTGTTCAAGAATGGCGTCCGGGTTCAGCTTTGGAAGCTCCAGAGCCACCTATCGGTTATAAGCACCGCTGGATACGTGAATCTGTAATGGAATTCGACGATAAAACTAACGTACATAAAAAACGGCAAGAAGGTTGGGACCTCGTTCGCGCTGAGGAATATACCGATTATTATGGCCCTGTTGTAGACGAAGGAAGAAACGCTGGCATTATTGGTGTTGGTGGTCTTGTTCTCGCAAGAATCCCCGTCGAAGTAGCAGAGCAGCGGAGTAAGCACTATCAAGGTGTATCACAAAATCAAATGGATGCAGTGGATCGTGATTGGATGCGTGAAAACAATCCAGCCATGCCTAAGCTAAATCCGCAACGTAAATCATCCGTTTCCTTTGGTCAAAAAGGACGCGGAAACTCTGAAGGAGAGTAAAGATGTCTAATCAAGACGCTGCTTTCGGCCTTCGCCCTCTTAGAACTTCCACAAGTTCACAAAGACAAAATCGTTATCGTATTGCTTCTGGCTACAACACAAGTATTTTCCAAGGTGACTTAGTTATAGTCGCTACTAATGGAACAATTACTCGTGCGCCAGCAGGTGCTACTAATCTGATTTTGGGCGTATTTAATGGCTGTTCATATGTAAACGCTAGTGGTGAAATAACATATTCTAACTACTGGCCTGCAAACGCAACTGGGACAGATATTTTCGCAAATGTCATTGATGACCCAAGTGCAACTTTCGAAATTCAAGCAGATGCAGCTATGCCTGTAACTGACTTGTTCGGAAACTTTGACATCGTTGATGCAACGGCAGGAAGTACCGTAAGTGGTAATTCTCGCACTGAGCTAGATGTTACTACAGGTGCGACGACTTCTGGTCTTCCACTTAAAGCTATTGATATTTCTCAAGACCCTGAGAATAGCGATACTGCCACCGCGAACACTAATGTGATCGTAAAAATCAACAACCACCTGTTCAGTGCTGGCACTGCGGGTCTAGCATAAGGAGTCTGTGTAATGGCTATTTCACGTTCCCAGCTCGTCAAAGAGCTAGAACCGGGCCTCAACGCTCTGTTCGGTATGGAGTATGATCGCTATGAGGGCGAACATGCTGAAATCTTCGATACTGAATCTTCAGACCGTGCGTTTGAAGAAGAAGTAATGCTTGTAGGATTTGGGAATGCTCCCACAAAATCCGAAGGCGCAGGAGTCGATTTTGATAATGCAAATGAAGCATATACTGCTCGTTATTCACACGAAACAGTTGCGCTTGCATTCGCATTGACTGAAGAGGCAATCGAAGACAACTTGTATGACCGCTTAGGCGCTCGTTATACAAAAGCACTTGCGCGCTCAATGGCGCACACTAAGCAAGTCAAAGCTGCATCTGTATTAAACAATGCGTTTAATGCGGCTTTTGCAGGTGGTGACGGTGTTGAGCTTTGTTCAACAGCACACCCATTGTCAGGCGGCGGTACTTTCCGCAATGAGCCATCAACAGCAGCAGACCTTAACGAAACTTCGTTAGAAAACGCTCTGATTGACATCTCAACGTTTGTAGATGAACGCAACATGATTATTGCTCTTCGCGGAGCAAAAATGGTTATTCCACCACAACTGCAATTCGTTGCAGATCGCTTGTTGGAATCAACTTTACGTGTTGGCACAGCAGACAATGATATTAACGCGGTAAAGAACATGGGTATGCTTCCAGAAGGTTACACTGTGAACCATTTCTTGACAGACCCAGATGCGTTTTTCATTAAAACTGATGCACCTAACGGATTTAAGCACTTTGAGCGTTCGCCTATGCGCACGAACATGGAAGCTGACTTCGATACAGGTAACATGCGTTTCAAAGCGCGTGAGCGTTACAGCTTTGGCTATTCTGACCCACGTTGTGTATTCGGTTCTCCGGGCGCATAATAATAAGTCTTTTAGTTTTGATAGGGGCGACTTCGGTTGCCCCTTTCTTTTTTAAAAATACTGTGTATTATAATGTTATCCCTGACAGTGGCATTCCGCTACTGACTTAACCCAGACAGGAGATTAACATGGGTAATACTACTTTTTCAGGCCCGATAAAGGCTGGAACCATTAAAAATACCACAGGAACAACTCTTGGTTCTGACGTTGCAAACGTTGGTCAAGTTGTTATGGCGCAAACATTTTCAGCAGATTTATCTGGTGGTGCTTTAGCGGCAGTCGTAACTGACGTTGTAATACCAGCAAATTCACAAATTATTGATTGTGTGATTGATGTAATTACAGCGGCGAACGCTACAACTAACTTGAGCGTTGGTGACACGGTAGGCGGTGCGGCTACAATTTTAAATACTTTTGCAAGTGGTACAGATGCAGGTCGTAAGTATCCTACAACTCAAGCTGGCGCGGCTTTAGCTTGGCAAGACACAGGCACAGCAGATATTCGACTTACTGTTACTGCTTCTGCTGCTACAAACGCAGGTTTAGTTCGTTTTACAATTACATACGCGCAAAACAACAACTTAGCGTAATAGGAGCTTAAAATGGCAGGTCCAGTAACCGCATATAATGTTGACCAAGGTGATGCAGCGGCTCTTTATGGGCCAGCTAGGTCTAGGCTTAGAACTGTAAACATTTACGCTGAGACTGCGGGTTCTTTTACTCTTACGAATGGAAATGGCGGAGCTACAATGGTAGTTCAAAAGTTTCCAGTAGGAATGAATGAGCTTTATATACCAGATGACGGTATGATTTTCTCGAATGGCGTTTTTGTGTCTGCTTTCACAGGCTCAAACAACGAATTGACAGTATTTTTGTCATAAATTTAAAAAATGGCAGGAGAATTAATATTTCTCCTGTCGATTCTTCAATAACAATTTTTTACCAATAGGTGATATATGCCTCGTAAGAAAGAGAATACAATAAGAAAAACCACTGGCAAAGGTGGTAACTATCGCAAGACAAAAGCTGGTGCAGGCATGACTAAAAAAGGTGTTGCCGCTTATCGTAAGAAAAATCCCGGCTCTAAACTTAAAACTGCCGTTACTGGCAAAGTTAAAAAGGGTAGTGCCGCAGCTAAACGCCGTAAATCTTATTGCGCACGTTCAGCAGGTCAAATGAAACAATTTCCAAAAGCTGCAAAAGACCCGAATAGTCGATTGCGACAAGCTAGAAAAAGGTGGAAGTGCTAAATGGCTATGAGCCGTTCACAAATGGGGCAGCAAGTTACTAAATCGCCCATGAAAAGGAAGAAGAATGCCAAAAGACGCGTGCTACAAAAAGGTAAAAGCAAGGTACAAGGTGTTTCCAAGCGCATACGCAAGCGGAGCAATCGCTAAGTGTAGAAAAAAAGGCGCTAAAAACTGGGGAAACAGCAAGAAAAAGCCTGTTAAAAAGGCTATGGGTGGCGTTATTGAACCATCTAATGAGTTTCGCAAACGTCCAGTGCGTAGAATGATTAGCGGTGGAGCTGTAGCAAACGGTTGTGGTAAAGTTTTGTCAAATAGAAGAAAAGTTACAAAGTATTCATAATGGCTGTAAGAAAAACAAAAAAAGGTGCTGCTTTAAAGCGTTGGTTTAAAGAAGACTGGAAAGATGTTAAAACAGGCAAGCCTTGTGGACGTAAAAAAGGCGAAAAACGCGCAACTCCTTACTGCCGACCAAGTAAACGAGTAAGCTCTAAGACCCCAAAGACAAGATCAGAGATGACAGCGAGTGAAAAGCGTAGTAGAGTGGCTCAAAAGAAGCGTATTGGGCAACCTGCGGGCAAGCCTCGTAGAGTAAAAGCTCTAAAAAGGAAGAAAAAATGACTGTATCAGGCTCTAAGGACTTTGAATTAGATGTAGCAGACTATATTGAAGAGGCTTTTGAGCGATGTGGCTTAGAAGTTCGTACTGGATATGATTTAAAGACTGCGAAACGCTCTATGAACCTAATGTTTGCTGATTGGGCAAATAGAGGTTTAAATCAATGGACTATAGCGCAAAGAAACTTCACAGTTGCTCAAGGAGACGGTGATCAGCCTCTTGGAACTGATGTAATTGACATATTATCCCTAGTTATACGTCGAGATGGCACAGATTATGCCTTAAACCGCATAAGTAGAGACGAATACTTAAATATTCCAACAAAATCTACAGTTGCAAGACCAACACAGTTTTTTGTTGATAGACAGATAAATCCAGTGCTTCAAATGTGGCCTTTGCCTGATAATAGCACTGATGTGGTGTATTATGACGCTTTAGTACGCATGGATGATGCTGATACTTACACAAATACAGCGCAAGTTCCCTTTCGTTTTTACCCTGCTTTAGCGGCTGGATTAGCCTATTATATCTCTATGAAACGCGCTCCAGATCGCTCACAAATGCTAAAAGCGGTGTATGAAGAAGAAATAAACCGCGCAATGGACGAAGATAGAGATAGAGCATCTTTCCGTGTGGCTCCAGATTTAAGGAGTTATGGCTATGTCTAAATATGCCACAGGAAAATGGGCATATGGTATATCTGACCGTTCTGGCTTCCGTTATCGCTTGCGAGACATGCGAAAAGAGTGGAATGGCTTGCTAGTTGGCAAGGATGAATGGGAAGCAAAACAACCTCAATTAGAGCCATTACGAGCTACTCCAGACCCACAAGCGTTGCGAAATCCACGTCCTGAACAGAACGTTGCGCAACAAGACAATATACAATGGGGATGGAATCCAGTAGGAATGGCATACGATGGGGGTTTAACCCCTAATAATTTAGTTGCTACTGGTGCAGTAGGTGGAGTTACGGTGACAATATCATGAGTTTTACATACGCAGAAATGAAAACAGCAATTCAAGACTACACTGAGAACACAGAAACAACTTTTGTGAATAATATCAATGTATTTATTAAGAATGCAGAAGAACGTATCTTAAAAATAGCTCAATTAGAGGTTTTTAGGAAGAATAAGACAGGTAATTTAACAGCATACGCTACAGATGCAAATAACGCTCAATATCTTGCATTACCAACTGATTATCTGGCTCCATTCAGTCTTTCTTATACAGCCAACAATTCAAAAGAATTTGTTATGTTTAAAGACGTAAACTTTGTTCAGTCTTTTAATCCTGATAAGTCTACAACTGGTAAGCCTCGTTATTATGCTCAATTCGACATAAATAACTTTATACTAGCTCCTAGCCCAGATCAGGCATATGAAGTAGAGCTACATTATTTCTATAGACCTCCAAGTCTAACGTCTGTAGGCGATAACAATACTACATGGTTAAGTACAAACGCTTCTGTGGCTTTATTGTATGGAACTCTTATTGAGGCTTATACATTTATGAAGGGTGAGGCTGATTTAGTGGCAAACTATACTCAGCGCTTTACTGAAGCTATGTCTAGGGTCAAAAACTTTGGCGAATCTCAAGAAGTTACCGATGCTTATCGCACAGGTTTAATTATGAGAGAAAAAACATGACAATCGGCATAAATAATTATAATATACTAACATTAGATTCATAAGGAGATTATGACATGGCCTTTTCAGGTAATTTTATGTGTACGAGCTTTAAGAAAGAGCTTCTTGAGGCCGTGCATAACTTTAAAAACTCAGGTGGAGACACCTTTAAGATAGCTCTATATACAAATAGTGCTTCTTTTGACGCTACAACTACAGCTTATACTACTTCTAATGAAGTTACAGGCACCAACTATACCGCAGGTGGAAATACACTAACTCGTGTTGATCCAACAAGCTCAGGAACTACAGCGTTTACTGATTTTGCAGATACAACTTGGGCTTCATCTACTATAACTGCTCGTGGAGCTATGATATACAATGATACAGCAGCAGGAAATCCAGCAGTTGTTATCTTGGACTTTGGTTCAGATAAAACATCTACAAATGGTGATTTTACAGTTGTATTCCCAACAGCAGACGCAAGTAACGCGATTATTCGCATCGCATAAGGAGTAACATCCGATGGCGACAATAACGGGATGGGGTCGAGGTTCTTGGTCTGAAGCGGCTTGGAACACCGCCATTCCTGTTACTGTTTCGGGTGTTGCAGGCACAGGCTCTATTGGTTCAGTAAGTATTATTGGTGAAGCCAATATTCCAACAACTGGACTGCAAGCAAATGCTTCAGTTACATCTGTATTAGTAAACGCAGATGCAAATGTTAATGTAACAGGTGTATCAGCAGCAGGCGGAGTAGGTTCCGTTACTGTAGTTGAGGGTGTTGGTGTCAATGTAAACGTCACTGGCGTTGAAGCTACAGGATCGCCCGGTTCACTAACCGTAATTGCAGAAGCTGTTGTTAATCCTACTGGAATAGCTGGCACAGGCTCTGTAGGCTCTGTCGTTGTTACTGCTGACGCAATAACTTCTGTTACTGGCATTGAATCAACTGCATCTGTAGGTGCGGTTTCTGTTATTGCTGAAGCAGTTGTTAATCCAACTGGCATTGCCGCTACAGGTTCTGTTGGTTCTGTTGATGTAGGTATTTTTGTTACAGTAAACGTAACAGGTTCACAAGGAACAGGCCAAGTAGGTACTGTTGATACAGAATCAGACGCAATTGTTAATATTACAGGAGTTTCTGCTACAGCAGACACTGCTCAAGTTTTAGTTTGGGGAGGTATTGTGCCAAATCAAAATCCAAGCTATAATCCAATCAATCCATCTTCTACCCCATCGTGGACTGACGAAAATCCGTCTCAAAGCCCCGGATGGGACGATATAGCAGCATAGGAACGCAAAATGGCTAGTACATATACGTTAAATAATGGGATCGAACTCATAGGAACTGGCGAACAGTCAGGCACATGGGGCGATACAACAAATACAAATTTAGAACTAATTGATACCGCACTAGACGGTCAGGTTAGTTTAACATTATCATCAGCAGGCTCTTCTGGATCGCCAAACGCGCTTCCAGTTTCAGATGGCGCATCATCTAACGGTAGAAATCGTTTAATTTCTTATGTAGATGGCGGTGATCTTGGAGCAACAGCTTATGTTCAATTAACACCAAATGATGCTGAAAAAATCATTTACATTCGAAATGCCTTATCTGGCTCTCGTAGTATCATTGTCTTTCAAGGTACATATAACGCATCTAATGACTATGAAATTCCAGCAGGTACAACAGCAGTTGTTTACTTTAATGGCGGCGGTACAGGTGCCGTAGCTGCAAACGTATTTAACAATGCTTACTTTGATGGTTTAAGATTAGGTAGCGTTTCTGTTACAGCCATACTTGATGAAGACAACATGGCATCTAACAGTGCTACAGCTCTTTCTACACAGCAGTCAATCAAGGCGTATGTTGATAGCCAAGTAGGCACTGTTGATACACTTGCAGAGATACTTGCTAATGGCAACACGACTGGCGGCACTGATATTGCAGTAGGTACTGGCGATGACATTACGTTTGCGGACTCTTCAAAAGCCATATTCGGTGCTGGGTCTGACCTACAGATTTACCATGATGGGTCTAATAGTTATGTTGATGAAGTTGGCTCTGGAACTTTATATGTAAGAGCAGACTCCGCTACAACAATAGCAAATCCTTCTGGTACAATAAGTGCAAGATTTAGACCTTCTACACATGCAAGTCTTTATTACAATGGCTCAGTTAAACTAGACACAACATCAACAGGCGTAGACGTAACTGGCACAGCCGTAACAGACGGCCTTACTGTTGCAGGTAATGTTTCAGTAGACGGCGGCACAATCAAGCTAGACGGAAACTATCCTGTTGGTACAGATAATGTAGCTTTGGGTAATACTGCACTAGATAGTGTGCAATCTGGTGGTAATTATAACGTAGCTATAGGGGCAAGTGCAGGTACTGCTATTACTACAGGTGATTCTAATACTGCTATTGGAGACGTATCATTAACCGCTAACACTACTGCATCTAACAATGTCGCTGTAGGTGCTGTGGCAATGAATGTAAATACTACGGGTGGAAACAACGTAGCAGTTGGCACACAATCCTTACGCAACAACACCACCGCAAGTAACAACGTAGCTGTAGGTTATAACTCATTAACTGCTAATACTACTGGTACAAGAAATGTTGCTATCGGTAGTCTTGCAGGTGATGCTTTAACTGATGCTGATGACAATGTGGCAATAGGTCAAACTGCTTTAGGATTAGATACTTTAGGTAGTAAATCAGTAGCAGTTGGTAGGGCGGCATTAGCTACACAGAACTTTACATCTGCAACTGATTCCTACAATACGGCAGTAGGTTTTCAAGCAGGTGAAGCAGTAACCACAAGCATAAACAACACCCTCATAGGTGGTTTAGCTGGTGACGCTTTAACTACAAGTGCTGGGTACAACGTAGCTTTAGGTTATCTTGCTTTATCATCAGATACTGTAGGTCAAGAAAGTGTTGCTATTGGTTCTCAGGCTTTAGCTACACAAAATCAAACTGGTGCTGTAGCTGTTTATAACACAGCAGTAGGAACTTCAGCAGGTAGATTAATAACCACAGGCACGCAAAATACATTCGTGGGCGGTTTGTCAGGTGATGGTAGTCAAACTGGTACAGGTAATACTGCGCTGGGTTACCAGTCACTTTCTGGGGTTGTTACAGGTGGTTATAATACTGCGCTGGGTTGGGGTGCTGGATTAGCAATAACTTCTGGAACATTAAATACTGCCGTAGGCACGCAATCACTGTTCTCAAATACCGTTGGAAGTTACAATACAGCATTAGGTGAAGGCGCACTTTACAGCAATGTAGATGGTAGTAAATCCGTAGCTGTAGGTAGACTTGCTTTATATACGCAAGACCCTGCTAGTGCTGTGGATATGTATAATGTGGCGGTTGGATATGATGCAGGTGGAAAAATAACCACAGGCACACACAACACCCTCATAGGCGGTCTCGCAGGTGATGCAACTACGACAGGAACTGGAAATACAGCGATAGGACAAGAAGCCTTCGGTGTAAACACAACAGGGTCTGATAATGTTGCAATCGGAAGAGATGCTTTAGATGCAAACACAACTGCTTCTGACAACACAGCGGTTGGTAAAAGTTCTTTAGGTGGAAACACCACAGGCGCAAGCAATGTTGCCGTGGGAAGAAGTGCTTTACTCTCCAACACCACCGCAAGCTACAACACGGCATTGGGACAAAAAGCAGGTTACAGTAATACTACAGGAAATAATGTAGTATTTGTAGGTTCTGCTACTGGTTATAATAATACTACTGGTAATGAAAACGTAGCAGTTGGAGGGGCTTCTTTTTACAACAACAGTACAGGTGCTAGTAATGTGGCTGTAGGACATGGCACTTTATTCTCCAACACCACCGCAGATGATAATGTAGCAGTCGGTTATCAGGCTCTTTATGCAAACACTACTGGCGGTAATCTAACGGCAGTCGGTAAAGGTGCATTAATAGCCAACACCACAGCTAATGATAATACAGGTATTGGTTTAAGAGCATTAGGTGCAAATACAACTGGAGCAAGTAATAGTGCTTTAGGTAGAGACTCTTTACTAGCAAACACTACTGGTGCTTCGAATACAGCATTAGGTACATTTGCACTCCAGTCCAACACCACCGCAAGTAGCAACACCGCCGTTGGCTATCAGGCTTCTATTTCCAATACTACTGGGTCAAATAATGCCTCTTTCGGTAGACAGGCTTTAGGCGGTAACACAACAGGCTCGCAAAATACCGCATTAGGTAGATCAGCACTTCAACAAAGCGGCACTGCATCCGAAAACACTGCCGTTGGTTATAGGGCGCTATACACTACCAACTCTGGAGGTGCTAACACTGCTCTTGGACATAGTGCAATGTATTATACTACTGGCGCAAACAATGTCGCTGTAGGTCAAGCTAGTATGTATCTTAATACTACTGGAACTCTCAATGTTGCTGTTGGTAATGCGGCATTAGGTGCTAATACCACAGGCGCAAGTAATACAGCTCTTGGCGTTCACGCTTTAAAATCAAGCACCACCGCAGGTAACAACACGGCAGTTGGGTATCGTGCATTACAAGATAACACTACGGGCGGTAACTTAACAGCCATTGGATACGAAGCAAACGCAAACAATACGACAGGTATTTACAATGTATCACTTGGTTTGCAGTCGTTACTTACAAATACTACAGGTTCTAACAACACTGCCTTAGGGTATCAATCCCTACACCTCAGCACCACCGCATCTGACAACACGGCCGTGGGGTATCAAGCTGGGTATAGTAATACTACTGGTTTGAGTAATACATTAATGGGTCGTAGAGCTGGGTATTCTTTAACCACTCCAAATCAAAACACGTTTATTGGCATCA
>Ga0206131_10000875_pt1 | contig 40454 bp, 43 predicted proteins | sample Helgoland_Spring_FD_148636 | JGI IMG/M metagenome (GOLD analysis project Ga0206131, IMG submission 148636) | Pelagic subsurface seawater microbial communities from Kabeltonne, Helgoland, North Sea - Helgoland_Spring_Bloom_20160517_1 | ecosystem: Environmental > Aquatic > Marine > Epipelagic ... | reverse complement strand
TGGTTTGTTTTAGATACATGTAGTAAATTTACATTTTACGTGTTTTCCCATTTCATATTTGACTTTTGGAAATTACACACACTATTTTTGTGTGTTTTTTTGATTTTTGGATTATGAATTGAAAAAACAGTGAAAATGTCATTTAGAGCTTAATGCTCTGTTTTTCATTTCAAACTTTTTTTATTTGTTATGACAAAATTTCAAACATATTTAAATATATTGTGAAAGGATTTAGGCATTTTATTATATTTCCATAATATAGAAATGACAAGAAATGCCAAAAATGCCAAAATATTTGAATGTGTCATATGTGACTTTCGATGTAGTAAATTAAGCAATTATAATAATCATATATCAACACGCAAACATCAATTGGAAATAAATGGAAATTGTGGAATTGATAAAACTGCCAATAAGTATGAATGTGATATATGTAGTAAAGAATTTAAAACTAATTCTGGTTTATGGAAACACAAACGGAAGTGCTCCATTGCTCAAGCGACAGAAATCTCAAATACTAATAATATTCATACTACAGACATAGATAAAGAATTATTGATAAAAATGCTTTTGAAGAACCAAGATATTATGGAAGGTGTAATTTTAAAAAATAGCGATATAATGGATAAAATGATAGAGATGATGCCTAATATGGGAATGAATATTTCTAATAATAGTCATAATACTACTAATAATCAATTCAATATACAAATGTTTTTGAATGATCATTGTAAGAATGCTATGAATCTAACGGACTTTATCCAATCACTCCCCATTACAAGTGAAACATATGATAGTACTATAGAGAATGGATTAACTAAAACTATAACAAGTATGATGTTGAATGGTCTTAACGATCTAGATATATTAGAAAGACCTATACATTGTACAGATGTGACTAGAAAAACTCTATACGTAAAAGATTCAGATAAGTGGGAAAAGGATAATGAATCGCTACATATACTCAAGGGGATAAAAGAGCTGTCTTTAAAGCAACGGACTTTGATAAGTAAATGGAGGGAGGTGAATGAAGGATGGCAAACAGATGATAAATTACAATCAAAGATGACAAATCTAGTATTCAATTCCATGACACAGATAGAAAGTGACGAAAAGGAAACAGGTAAAATCATTCGATCAATAAGCAAGAATGTCTATCTAGACAATGAAACAAAACAATCATATAAATAAATTACGTAATGAAATGATAATTTATTTATTGGCAAATTTATTATTTAGAGTTGTGTAGAACCTACACACATGGAGTATAGAAGTCTATTTGTAAAGTAAGCTACAAATGTAGGTAGAGATACTAATAGAATATTAAATAATCCTTCTTTCTTCTTGTCAAATAAAAAGATGTATAATCCGGCTAAAAGAATATATAAAAAGAGAATGAAGTTAATAACAGAGAGATAAAAGAAATAATCACAATATTCCCTGTCTAAAGGAGCAAATGGTTTAGTTAAAAGATTGAGTTGACCCATTTATACGTTATACACATAAAATAAATTAAACTTAATGATGAAATATTATTCATATTATATATATAATAATGAATAACGCATTTATAAGAAAACACATAAATACCTTCTCGATATTAATATTTTTAGTAACATTTTTAGCATTGAATTATATCCAACCAGGATTTTTATATAATAAAGACGGAAGTCTCAGAAAGTTTGGTTTAGGACATAAAAGAAAAACGATAATACCTATTTGGTTATTAAGTATAATTTTAGGGATATTATCATATTTATTTGTTCTTTATTACATAACCCTACCTAAATTTAGATAAATATTTTACTCATATGTTTTGTAAACTATTTGTTTATCAGATTTATTTTTATTATCTTCGCTAATTTGTTTCTCCTTTTCTAAATATTCGTTGTGTCTCTTTTCCATTTCTTCGACAGATTGAGTACATCCAGAATTAATGATTGAATTGTAGCTTATTGATGTAACTAATGTTCCTGTTAAAGCATACCACATGAATTCAGCAACCTCTGTTTTCATCTTGATATATCCCATTAATTCATCATAATGTGTATTTGTTACACCAGATTTTAATAAGCCGCCTTTTTTCATACTCTCCCACCAAGAAGGTAAATTAGCTAGTGTCATGGAATTTATAATTAAAGATTTGTCATCGTATACATTATTTATAGCAGTAAGCATATCAGCTTGTTTTGGTCCTAAATTTAAAGTAGCTCTATCTTTTAAAATACTTTTAAAAAATGAATTGACTCCTGTTATATATGTAAAAAAATATCCAATTGTATTGGAAAATGGAGCCAACCAAGAAGGAAATGCCATTAGTAGTATATTTAATGACCCGAATATGAAAAACCATGGGATAAGTGTTGTCTTAAAAGCAATACTATATTGTGTAAATCCACATATTTCATTTGTTAATGACAAATTGATAAAGAATTGGACAATGATTAATACTAAAAAGTAAATAAATGTCCATATTTTTATCATTGACGGCGATTTAGTATAAAATTTGAATATTGAATAAGCTAAAGTTAATAATAAAAAAAATATAATAGAAGCAGTTGGATTTGCAGAAGCCATATAATAAATAGGTATAATTTAATTTGAAAATATAAATACCTAATTTAATGGATACTTTACAACAAATACGTCCCAAATTAATTGAACCTGGTGTTAAATACTTTTTAAATTCAACATTAGAGCAATGTCATATTATCAAATATAAATATTATAATTTTATTTATAATTTAGGATTATTTGTCGGATTAATCTCTATTATATCTATTTTTTTGTATTATAAATACACTCAAAAGAATAATAAAAAATTACAAGAAGATAAACGTCGTGTTGAGCAAGAATATATTATGAATAAATTGAGATTTATGCAAGATTATCGTAAAAACCAAGTGAGTAATTTACTTACCGATTTACCAACATTTCAAAATAATCCAGAAGTTCAATTATTCAATAGAAAAATATATTCATAAATTATATGAGTTCAATCGTTAATTCACAATCATCAGAAGAAATAAAATCTAAATCTAAATCTAAATCTATTTCAACAACTTCTGTTCAATCAACGAGTAGTGAAATTGATTTTTTAGAAAGACTTGACGAGTATTATCGTTTAAAAAATAAGTATGATACAGTTATTACAGAAAAGAAGAATAGTATTCTAAAAGATGACAACCTATCCATGAAACAAAAACGAGAAAAATATAAACTACTAAAATTTAGATGTATTAATTGTGAGAGAAATGTAAATACTATTTTCAATATAAATGACGGAGTACTAACTGCTATATGTGGTGATAAAATAAATCCTTGTAAGTTAAATATTAAAATAAAAAGAGGCAAGTATTTAGATATTCGAACATTAATTGATGTATTTGAATCGGGTATTGATGATATTAAAGAAGAAATAATTTTGGCAAAATTAGATCTATTATTTGGATACGAAACTGAGCAAAAAACCATAAAAATATTCAGGGACTTAAAAAAAGAATTAGAAACAGATTTAGAGTCTACTGCTGAATATGTGACAGAATTTCTAGACATTATTAATAACCAAAAAAATCAATCCGATTTACAGACTAAAATGACAAAGTTTTATAATTATATATCTACTATAAAAGGTACTATGAAAGAATTCGATGAAACAGGTGTTTTACAATTAATCAAAGATGTAATTTCTCTCTATCATACAGAGTTGACACCTTTGATTGTAGATATAAATAGGTTACAGTATCAAAAAAAAAAGATTGAATACAATGATAGTCAACAGAATTACCATTTAATTAGACAAGTATATACTTTATCAAGTCTATTATCTCCATTTTCATATCCTAATGTTGAATCATTTGAAATTGGTGGAGATAAACTGAGACCTAATACAGAAACAAAACCAGATTATAGTAAATTAAGAAAAGATGCTACTAAATTAACAGTTGATGGATTTGAATTAAGTGATGCAACAACAGACGTAATAGAAAAGCCAATGAAGGAAACTAAATTATTTGTACAAAATAATAAAATATTAATTGGTGACAAAGTAATATTGGATAAGATGGATTATGTAAAAAATGCACAAATATACTCTGAAGCACCAAAAATAACATCTATAAAAGCACACGAATTAGGATACATAATGGAGATGATTTATATAGAAGAAAAAAAACCGGAATTAATTGCTATTGACAAAGCAGATGGATCTATATATAATGTAGTTGTAGGCGCACAACAGATAATTTAAAATGTATAACATATTAAATATGAATAATAATTATTTGTATAGTATATAAGATAATGTTTACCTTTTTAAATATCCCTGTATTTTTATTAAGTTTTTTGTTTGGAATAATTTATATGTTTGCTATTGTTCCGCCAAAAAAAGAAATTATTGTATATCCTACAGACGATAATAAGAATTTGTTTCAATTTAAAGATAAAGTAAGCAATTGTTTTCATTTACAGCCATCAAATACAAAATGTAGTAAAGACGTGGAAGAAATACCTATTCAAATATAATTATTTGTATAATATATAACTTATGGAATTAAAAAGATTTTTTACTACATACACTGGGAAGACAATTATGTCATTAATATTAGGTTTAGGATTAGCATCGCTTTTTAGAAAAACGTGCGATGGATTAAATTGTATCAAGTTTAAAGCTCCAAGTTTAGAAGATATTAAAATGAAAAAATATAAATATGGAAAAAAATGTTTTAAATATCAAATGGAACCCATTGTATGTGATAATAAAAAGACAAATGTAGATTTTGCGTAAATATCTATATCAATGAATATAAGTAATATATTAGATATGAGTGATACTACTAATTTAGCTGATTTACCAAGTGACCCTCATGCTGGAGGTGGTTCAGAAAATGTTGTATTGCACACAAACGAACGAACATCACAATATAATCCCGCAGTAGAAGCTTCTAACCAGCCACCAACTTCTGGTATAGATGAACAAAAATTAATGAATGAATTTGTCTCTGGAATTCAACAAGCCAGTGCTAGTGGTGCCACTAGCTTACCATCTAGAGATATTCCGCAAAATACTGTTCATTTTGCGGATGTAGAAGTAAAACCTAATTTCGTTCCTCAAAATGAACAACAAGACTATATTCAAAATACAGATACTGAACAAGAAATATTAGCTAGAAGAATGAATAAGCAAAGTTCTAGAGATTCGTTAGAAATACTATATGACGAATTCCAAATACCAATTATTATTGGTTTATTATATTTTATTTTTCAATTACCAGTTGTTAGGGGTAAATGTCTATCATTATTACCATCATTATATAACAAGGACGGAAACCCTAATTTAACAGGATATATTTTAAACAGTTCATTCTTTGGCATATCTTATTATGTAATTTCAAAATCATTAACCCATTTACAACAATTATAAATATTTAAATATGTATTATTAATAAAAATTGAAGTATTTTTATTAATAATGAAATATCGTATAACAATTATATAATGACTCGCCGACTAAATGATGCAGATTTTGAGATGATTATGGATGCTATGGATGCAATTCGTATAACACAAACGGAAAATTTTATTAAAAATTTTAACAGTGATGACAGAGGATTTATGTTTTCAATTAGGCCAGAAATTAACCGCATTAGTGAAGCAATGCAATATACAGGACATTCTGGGAGTTCCTTTGGATGTACAATGCAATCTTGTAAATATTACTTGCATAATCCTGATGTGTGGATGAATGAAATAGAGTTACATAATATTCCAGATCAACCTGAGACTGAGATTGAGATTGAGACTGAAGAAATTATTATTAATAATAATAACGAGACCAATGATACTAATAACAATAACAATAACAATAATTACGATAATATTAATAACTATAATAACTATAATAATTATAATAATTATAATAATTATAATTATAACTATAACTATAATAACTAATAATAACACATAAAAATATAAAAATATAAAAATATAAAAATATAAAAATATATTTATAGTTTTGTCATTTGTTGAATATTAGAAGTTTTTTTAAAGTACTCGACAAGAGGGTCATTGTTATAATCATTGATGTAATAAATATTTTTTATTCCAGAAGCACATAATAATTTCATACAATTTACACACGGATAATGAGTAATATAAGCATCACATTCATTGCTACTCACACCTCTTTTAGCACAATCAGTAATAGCATTTTGTTCAGCATGTACTGTAGATTGCTCGTGTCCGTTAATAACTTTAGATTCGTGTGGAGCTCCTGGTAAAAATCCATTATATCCTTGTGATATGATTCTATTATCATTCACTAACAAACATCCAACTTTAAGACGTTCACATGGAGAACGTAATGCAGTACATTCTGTTATTTGTTTGAAGTATTCTTGCCATGTGGGACGTTCCATATACAATGAGTAAATATAATAGAAAAGAAATATTTACTCAAATTAATATGACAATCGCCGCATTTATAAATTCAATGATAGATAATATTGATGATAAAGAAATACCAAAAGAAATAGATTTAATATTAGATGGTGGAGCATTTAATGGAATATATATGTTGGGAGGGTTATTTTACCTAAAAGAAATGGAACGTAGAGGGAAGATAATAATAAAACGAATATCTGGTTGCAGTATTGGTGCATTAATGGGATTATGTTTTTTGACCGATAAATTAAATATAGCATTTGACATATGTAACAGGTGTTATAAAATAGTAAGAAAAAGGAGAAAGATTAAATATATAATAAATGAGAAATTGCTAAGAGAAAATTTGGATGAGACAGATATAATTAAGTTACAAAATAATTTGTACATGACCTATTTTGATGCATTTAAAGGGACACAGATATTAAAGAAAAAATATAAAAATAAGGAGGATATAATAAATTGTATATTGAAAACAGCTCATATACCATATTTATCAAATGGTAGTATGACATATAAAGATGGCTGTATAGATGGAGCATTTCCATATATGTTTAAAAAGCGATATAAAAACAGGAAAATAATATTTTTAAATTTGCAAAGTTTCGACAAAATAACAAAAATGATTTTCATAAAAAATGAAAAAAATATATATCCACGTATATTCGAGGGATTGTTAGACATGCATAAATTTATAGAAACACGACAACCAAATAATATGTGTAGTTATGTAGATGATTGGGGAATGAAAGAAATATTATTATTTAGATTAAGAGAAATAATATATACAATGATCATTTATATATTTGGATTGGGTTTACATATCGAATATTTAATTCCTGATAATTGGAAGAATGAACATATAGTAAAAAAATATATAATTATTTTTAAAAATTTATGGACAGATTTAATGATATATATGACAATCTAAAAAGGACTCGTTTCAAATGGTTTTGATGTATTCTGTGGAAGAAGTCCATCAAATAAATAACAATAGCATTTACCATCGTCCATATGAAATGAGCCAAAAAATCCAGATCCACAACTACAATAATTAGATCCTGAAGTTGATTCAACTGGTGTTTTCATACAAAAGTCCATAGGATATCCTTCTTCAATACATGCAGGATAAGATTGAAATCCTTCTTTCGTTGTTAAATACGGAATAAATAATGTAAGTATAAATACAAATATAAGAATAATAATTTTATAATTCATATATTTTATCCTGAGAAATAAAATAAAATAAAATTAAAATAACAAGTTAATAAGATTTTTCTTTGTTTTTCCTTTAGACTTTCGCGTTTTTCCTTTACCTTTACTTCTAGTTTTGTTCTTGTTATATTTTTTATTTTCTAATTTCTTTTTCACCTGTTCTACACTTTCTTCAAATGGAATATATCTTAAGAACCATGATTCATATTCTTTTGTATTTCTTTTGGATTTTAACTCTTTATATTTTTCAGACCGAGCAATTCTCAATTCTTCTAATGTATCTTGTCTTCCGTAACAATTAATACTAAATCTTTTAAGAACACCCTTTTGTTCAAGTCTATTTTTCTGTTGAACATCAAATAAATATTGAGCCATACATAAAATACGATTTTCATCATAATAATCTCTATCACTGTAATAAAATGAAAAATAAAAACTTAACATTGTATCAATAGTTGCTACACGAACCGATTTATTACCCTTTTTAATAACATTGTAACTATGACATGCTAATGGTTTATATATAAATGCGACAGTTTCATCGATTTTACCCATCTTAACTTTAATTTCAAAATGTGGTGCAACAATCTCTCCAATACCTTCATGTTTAATAAGTGTAATACCTTTATAATTAAAATCTTCCAATCTTTCCTTTAATATAGCTGCTGCTTTTTCTGGTTCTTCTGATAATACATCAAAATCAGGTGTTTTTTGAAATATCTTTCTTTGCTTGGTTGGCATATAATGTGAATAAAGAAAACTGGCATAACCACCAAAGAAAATTAATCCTTGATCAATAAAAGAATCTCGAACAATATAATACAATTTTTCGGCTCCTTTATCATCGGTCATTTCAAAATCTCTTAAAAATAATTTTGGGTCACAATGTTTCCCCTTAAGTGGGTAATTCTTATTCAAGAGAATAAGTCGCTTAAGTACCTTTTCCCATCTACTAATATCACCTGCTGGTCTAGATAGTTCTAAATACATATTCATACGAAGGAAATTAGGGGGGCAGTAGAGGATGCCATAAACACGAATAGCGTCTTGTTGAATTCTTTTAAATAGTGATTTTTCCAAGAATGTAATATCAGCAACAGGAATAAAATTGACATATACTTTGTATGTTCCATGATGAACACCAGCCTTGGCCTCTACTTCTTGAAAACCCTCTTTAAAATATATATCAGCCAATTCTCGTGCATCATCAAGTGCATTAGGAGAATAGAAATCATAATCTGGAATTTCTACATCTTTATCGTAAAATTGATCATCTAGAGGAAGGATGTTATTAATAGCTGTTCCACCGTAACAAACTAATTTTTTTTTTTTTAGAAAATCTTCTAAAATAGAGATAATTTTCTTTACATCTGGATCGCTCACTATTTGTCTTCCCTTTCTTTTCTCTGCAATATCAATAGCATCTCTTAATATTTCAACTTCCTTTTCTTCTAAGGTAGATTTTAATTTACAAGATGACATTATATATAATATGAATAGATAAAGTATTATATAAAATTAAAATTAAAAATTAAATATTGAATGAATAATAATCAGTAGTAGTATTTCGTGTAGTAAATGAATTTTCTGGTTTTTGTTGTGTAGGTATTGGAATAGTTACAGGTATATATCTAAGGTGTTCCGGCTTTAATACAAACGCGTGTCCAGTTTTATTGAAAAACATATCATAATATGCCATATTAGAATCAAAATTTTGAAAACACATACCAACCCATTGGCAACCGTATTTGAAGTTAAGAGCAGCAGAAACATTTGTATCATAAGCACTCATATCAGGCATACTCATACTCATACATTTTTTATTATATTCAATTAATTCCTGACTATCTGGTGTGTATTTAATATCATAATCCCTAGAAGCTCTTAAAAATACAGAATTCGATGCGATATTGACGTATTCGTCCAATGGTGTAGACGTAAATAGGGGGTTAGAACGGTCAACTGATATAATTACCTTTCCTTGAAATTCTTTGAGAGGAATAGCTCCTAAATTATGTCCGTAATATTCATAACTATATATTTTTTCTAAAATTCTGCTTTCAAGTGTTCCGTAAATAGTGTCTGCCATTTTTTTATAAATTTTTTCATTATTACTTTGAATTCTAAAATGAAGAACAAGAGGGTCATTTGGATTAGGACAGGATCCTCCACTAAAAGCATAATTCCTAACTATGTTCATAACATTTGAAAAGTTGATATAATTATATGTTTCTTTCACATGATAATTATCAATAGAAGATGTTGCTATGACTGGTTCATCATTGACAGAATAAATTTCAAAATCGAGTACTCTCGCACCTTGAGAAATACATGTTTTTAAAGCACATACATTTACATAATCATTTTTAAATTTTCCTGAACAGCAGCAATTGTAAGCAGTTTTTACATAATAATCGCGCAACAAATATGAATAAGCACTATCACCGTTAAAATTAACAGAAGAAATCTTGGGGAATTCTGTATAAATTTTTTTCAAATTGTCACAATTAACGTCGTTTAGTTGCATTTTGTTTATTGTATAAGCAGATAAACACAATATTAAAATGGCAATTACAAAATAAGCTATATATTTTATTGTAGTAGCTTTATTTTGCTCTAAAATTAATTTTGAGTACATTTTTTTAGCATGCTCCATTTACTTATATTAGGCAATGAAAAAATAATTTAATGTAAACTGACATAAATTACTAAATATTATTTATTAGAATAAAAAGTTAAATAATTAATGTGTATAAGGAATATATATGCCAGGAGGTTTGTTAAATATAGTTGCCTTTGGAAATCAAAATGTATATTTAAATGGAAATCCGTCAAAGACATTTTTCAAAACAACATATAAAAAATATACTAATTTTGGTCTTCAAAAGTTCAGAATTGATTTTGATGGACAACGATCTTTAAGAATTACAGAATCATCTAAATTCACGTTTAGAATGAAAAGATATGCTGAATTATTGATGGACACATATTTAGTAGTTCAACTACCGACTATTTGGAGCCCAATATACCCACCAATGGATTGTTCTGGTACATGGGTTCCTTATGATTTTAAATGGATTGATAATTTGGGGACACAAATGATTGAAGAGGTTGAAATAACTGTAGGAGGCCAAACCTTAAACAAATATTCCGGTTCTTATTTATTAGCCATGTTGGAGAGAGATTTTACGACTGATAAAAAAGAATTATATGATAAAATGACGGGCAATACTCCTGAATTAAATGATCCAGCCAATGCATATGGTAGAATTAATACATACCCTAGTGCTTATTATACGGAGGAAGCACAAGGACCCGAACCATCTATTAGAGCTAGAAAAATATATATTCCTATTAATTGTTGGTTTACTTTAGCAGCAAAGATGGCTTTCCCACTAGTAGCATTACAGTACAATGAATTAGAAATAAACATTACATTAAGACCAATCAATGAATTATTTACAATTCGTGATGTAACAGATAAGACAAACGAATATCCATATATACAAGCAAATCAAAATGAATCTCTACAACAATTTTATAGATTTTTACAACCGCCTCCTGATATTTCATTAAATTATGTTGATAAGAGAACCAATTGGAATGCAGATACACATTTAATATCAACCTATGGATTTTTAACAGAAGAGGAATCAAAAGTATTTGCTGCTAAAGAACAAAAATATTTATTCAAATCTATTTATGAATGGAAATATTTTAATGTAACCGGAAATCAGCGGGTAAAATTAGACAGCACGATGGGAATGGTTTCATCATGGATGTGGACTTTTCAAAGAAGTGACGCAAACTTAAGAAATGAATGGAGTAATTATACAAATTGGCCTTATAAAACCATTCCACAACAATCCGATTTCGCACCTTACTCTGGTGATTGGGATGTGTCTGGATGTGCTACAAAGATTGGTCCAGGACAAGAAATAGATGGAACCCCTACATACCTTACTTATACTGGAGTATATAATGTTGCAAATGAAAAGGACATTTTAATGCGTCTTGGTATTCTTATGGACGGAAAATATAGAGAAAATGTGATGGATGCTGGTATATATAATTATATTGAAAAATATGTAAGAACCTCTGGAAACGCACCCGATGGACTATATAATTATAGTTTTGCTATTCATAATGATCCATTTGATTTTCAACCATCGGGTGCAATGAATCTAAGTAAATTTAATGATATACAATTTGAGTTTCAAACATATGTTCCTCCATTGGACCCATCCGCAAATTTTTATACGATTTGTGACCCAATATCAGGAGATATTATAGGTGTAAATAAACCTACATGGAGAATATATAATTACAATTACAATCTAACTATTCATGAAGAAAGATATAATGTTCTAACATTCAATAGTGGTAGTTGTGGTCTTATGTATGCTAGATAAAAATATATTTTATTATGTAATAAATTATATTTTTAGGGTCGTTTTTGAAAGACCAGAAACATATGTTCCAAAAAATAAAACAATAAAAATAAAAAAGAATTATAAATGATTTTTATATGGTTTAAGACTATATAAAAACGCGGCGTTTGAAATGTTAAAAGGTGTAACAAAGTGAAATGACTTAAATAGTTTATTCCATTTTTAATTACAACGGGTCTACAATGAAAGTAACAAATACTGATCTACTCAATAATAGATATAAATATTCTATTGCAATTCTTGAACAGAATATTGTGGAAAATCATCTTGATGAAAAAATACTTTTGGCAACACAAAAGCTTACACCTGAGTTTTGTGTCAAATACATATTAGATTTAGATATTGAAGGAGGTGGAGAAGAATCTTATATTTTTGATATATGCTATATTTTATCATTTCAAAAACATATTACAGAAAAAGAATTACTAGATTTAATATCTACTTAAAATTTTTAGATAGAACTAAAACTTAAATTCAGTTCGAATTTATTAATGTTTATTGGATTTCATTTTGATTCTTTTGGTTCTTTTGGTTCTTTTGGTTCTTTTGGTTCTTTTGGTTCTTTTGGTTCTTTTGGTTCTTTTGGTTCTTTTGGTTCTTTTGGTTCCACCATATCGGTCTATAGTCTCTCTTCTTAATCTTCTACCTTCTCTCGGATCCCATCCAGCTGCACAAGATAAATCTATGATAATTGTATCTGTATATTCTTTTTCTGCCAATTCTTTTAATATTTCACTTAATGTGAATTGATTATCTTCTTTAAACTCAATACTCCTTAAAGTATGTGGAAATTTTACTACATCTAATACTGGCATACCTGGCTCTCCTATAATTAATACGGTATTATTGTATGGATTTGCTAAATTTTCAATTAGTTCGCCAGGAATTATAGTATATGTCTTATTCAAGTACGAATCTCCTTGCTTCCAATTAGTTATACTATATCCTTTTTCAATATGTGTACGATATAACTGAAGTTCAGGATCAGTATCACCATCTTCATCTTCAAAAAATGATTCAACTAGCGGCTTCTGTTTTGTTGATGTTGTTGTTTTAAATGTTTCTTTATATACCCCATCAATACGTAGTAAATGCCTACGTATTCTTTGAGTTAAGTAATTAATCTGTTGTTGTCTAACGATTGGTGTTTTAAAATCTAAATCCAATTTTTGAGCAGATCTTAATACGTTCTGAGCATTCCATTCTTTTTTTTTTTCACTTATAAGTGTACTTATTGAATTGCCCATATCTAATAACTCATCCTCGCTTACAAAATTACATACACCAGGTGTTGTAGCATTTATTTTATGAACATTAATATTTTCAGTATGTGCTATTTCTGTATCAGAACTGTCTAAATTTCCATGGGTTGTAATGAGTAATATAGCTAGTTTATTAGGATCTCCTCCTCGTTTTGAACGAGAATTTTTAGATTTTTTAGATTTATTTGAATCATTATATATTAATGAGTTTTGTCTTGTCATTAATATATAATTTTATTTATTTATTTATTTATTTATTTATTTATTTTATTGTAATTGATTATTTTATGTTTCATTTCTAGGAGAATTATATTCTATTATCTTCCTCTTATATCATTTGACGACTTTGGTGTTTTTGTATTTGTTAGAGGGCAACTTAGACCCTTGTATGGATCTGCAGTCCAAGCAGTATTTGCAGAATAAACACCACAATCAGAAAACATTCCGGTTGCGGATTTGCGACAATCATAATCAACTGTAAATTTGTATTTATTGGGATAATCAAATTCCTTTGTAGATAAGCCATCAGTCTCTTTTAACGCAGCCGGAAAATTTCCCATGGAATCATCGGAAATATTTGTTTGATATGGTTCAGGGTTTGTCGGTTTTAAATTATTTATAATTTTATTATTATATCCATTACTAATTGATATTTCGTGTGTAATATCTAATGAAGTTTTATCAGCTTGTCCAATGGGGATTGACCCTGGTGATTGTATTATTTGTCTTACATCCAATGGAGTAAAATTTTCTTTAATACTAGAACTAAAATATAAGTTCTTTTGGAATAAGTATTGTTGATAAATCAAATATATAAAACTGCATATTACAAATAGTATAAAGAAATTATCAAACATATATTTTATACTAATATTTAATTTACATAAAATATACAAAATTATTTATTTATTCACATTCTATAAGATTATAGTCTAAATCAAAACAACCCATTATACAATCTTCTTCTTGACAATTATCTAATAATTTGCTATTATTTTTAAATAATGATAAGGTAGTATTGAAGAAATCATCCTCTGTGATATTATTTTGTTCTTGTACACATGATCCGTGCTTTTCCCATTCATGTTCCCATAATGTATCATCGCATTCATGCCAATATGTATTCATATCAGTTAATAATAGACCAGTGGGATCAGAATAAGAAACCTCTATACAATATTCCGGATAGGCTGTACTATTGATTTGTGGCCAAAGCCCATGAATCATATAATCTGTACTGCACCATTTTTGAGCAGCTAATAGATAATAATTATATATATTGTCAGATGTAGTAACAGTAATTCCTATTAATATTGTTAATAATTTATATAGCATATATTTATATTTATATTTATATTTATATTTATATTTATATTTATATTTATATTTATATTTATATTTATATTTATATTTATATTTGTTTCTTAGTTTTCTTGGTCTTCTTGGTCTTCTTGGTCTTCTTGGTCTTCTTAGTTCTAGAAATTAGTTTGCTTTTATATCTAGATTTACAATGTTCATATAGTTTTTTGGATGTAATATACTTTTCAATTCCAGGGGTTGTTAATTTTTGGATATTATTAAGCGATGAATAGTATACATCCAACTCTTCTCTAACACGATTACCCGCATGTGCTTTATATGATTCTGGAACTAATTGTTTAGGTAAGAATATAATTCTATCCATTATTAATTGTTTCAATCCTTCAAACTCATTTTCATATTTATTATCGTTAATAAATGCTTTAATTTTGTCATTTGTAATTTGTTTTGATTTAAAGTATTTTTTAATTTTATCAGGAAAATCAAAATTTTCTTGGTTTAATAAATCACGAAGATTAATGCTCTTATAAACATATTTGTCGCTTTGATTAACACCTATTAGTTCTTCTGAATATATATCATAACATATTATATTGCAAGTAAATAGTAATGTTAATGAAGATTTCCATAATCCTTTTACGCGTTGGATTAAATTTTCAATACTATTTGATAAATATAAATTTTCTAATTGTTTTTTTGTAAAATATTTATTAATTGTGTCTAATGTATAACTAGGAACCTTGTCTTTTTTCCCCTTTTTAATTTCATAATCATTTACAACAAATTTTATATTAGATGGAACTTCATTAGTATTATTAATAAATGTTACTAAATTGTTCAACATATGTATTCTATCTTCTTCATCAATACAGCGAACCCATGGTTTATTATAATATTTATTGGTAGGAACGAAATGATATTCTGTACGTGCATTGAATTTAGATGATAAATATGTAGCCATATTATATGCTAATTTTCCAACAGCTCTGGTGGGTGGAGAGAATACACCACCATCCCATATATATATTGTTTTTTTTAAAGGCATTGTACTTTATATTATACGAATAAATTAATATATTTTAATTATATTATTTATAAAATATATACAATGGATTTACTAACAGAAAAATACAAAAATACAGAAGCAGAACCAGAAGCAGAACCAGAACCAGAACCAGAAGCAGAAACTAAAAAAAAAAACAACTGGGGTGAATTTTTTAGTGCTAGTGTATCAGCATTAATTACAGTATTAATAATAGGATTATTAGGAGCAAATTTTGTATATTTAACAAGAATTAATAAGGATTTATTTTTTCCAAATGATCCAACACAAAGACCATATACTGATAAAAATAAACAGGGTAATAAATTGCCTCCATTATTTAATGTTAAACAATCTGGGGGTAACGGGAGTGGAGTAGGGAGTGGAGTAGGGAGTGGAGTAGGGAGTGGAGTAGGGAGTGGAGTAGGTGGTGGAGTTGGTGGATGTGGAATGCCAATTGATATGACGAAAAGTAAATTATTAGATAATAAATATTTTAGAGGAACATTTGATTATGGATTTCCATATTCTATGGATAATGGAGCAGATACATTTGGAGGAGTTATCAGTAGTTGGTTTTCAAATAAAGTAAAATACTCATATATTTGGTTAAGAACTGTAGAAAAGAGTATAATTTCATTTTTTGAATCATTTTGTGCAATGTCATCTGATTCAGCAAAGGATATAGTTCCATTTATTTTAGGACCAATTATAATTCAAGTAATTTTTTTAATTACATCTTTATGGTACTTGCCTGCATTAGTAAGTGTATTCTGGAATGAAGATACAAATAACAAATATGGTATATGGATTTCTATACTTGGACTGTTCCTTGGATGGACCTGGTTTGTTCCATTGATGACGACTTTTGTACAAATATTTTCAACTATATATAAATTTGTATTATTACCAGTAATGATGAATTCTGGAGATATAATAAATATAATGGGTAAATCATTTAATGCATGGTGGTTAAAGTTGATATTTTTCTCAATGGTAATTGCTGCTGCATTTAAAAATTTAGATTTAATAATTGCAATAATTATGTTGATAGTATTTATACCACATTTTATTCCTCCTGGTATGAATCCATTCAGTAAAAAAAATAATGAGATATGATCTATAAAATTTGATCTATAAAAAATATAATATAAACGGTTTTATATTATATATTTAAATATGGGAAAAAATAACAAAAAATCCAAAGCCAAGTCCAATAATAAACCCAAGAATATCATCGATAATAATAGCAAATATCCATTTGTAAGTGTATGTACTCCAACATTTAACAGAAGACCATTTATATCTGGTATGTTAAAATGTTTTAATCATCAAACTTATCCAACAGATAGAATGGAATGGATTATTATTGATGACGGTACTGATAAAATAGAAGACCTTGTCAAACATCACCCCAATGTAAAATATTTTGCATATGATACTAAAATGTCTCTAGGTAGAAAGAGAAATTTATTACATGAAAAAAGCAAAGGAGATATTATAGTTTATATGGATGATGACGATTACTATCCTCCAGAACGAGTGAGCCATGCGGTCGAAACACTTCAATTTAATAAAAAAGCCATTTGTGCTGGTTCCAGCGAAATATACGTCTATTTTAAACATATTCAAAAAATGTATCAATTTGGACCATATGGACCAAACCATGCCACAGCTGGAACATTTGCATTTAGAAGAAAATTAATTGAGAATAAATATGACGACGATGCGTGTATAGCAGAAGAAAAGGTTTTTTTAAAGGATTATACAGTACCATTTGTTCAATTAAACCCTACAAATGTAATTTTAGTCATTTCACATGAACATAATACATTTGACAAGCGAAAATTATTAGAAAATCCTCATCCGAATTTTGTAAAAGAATCTGATAAAAAGGTTGAAGATTTTATAAAAGAACCAGAATTGATTGAGTTTTATATGAATATAAATTCTGCTTTAGAAACATATGAACCAGGGAGACCATCGATGAAGCCAGATGTATTAGAACAGATTATAAAAATAGAGGAGCAGAGGAGACAACGTACAGAAAATATGATACAGTCAAATAATGGACAAATTATGATTCAAGATAAAGACGGTAATTCTACACCTTTAAATAATAATCAAGCAGTTGAGATTATGAAAAATCAACAACAACAGTTACAACAACAACAGAGTCAATTGACACAAATTAAGAGTGCTTTTATAAAGATGGCACGGGAAAATATGGAATTAAAAAAAATAATAAAGGACTATGAAATACAATGTGAACAGATAAGTCCAGTCAACTAACCAAATAAATAACCTATTTACATTTAATCAAAAAAATGTATGATTAAATATAATTATCAAGGGTGTAAATATGATTAAATATGATTAAATATGATTAAATATGATTGCATATAATAGACTCTTCGTCGACATCAACGTCGACATCAACAATATTCAATATTGAATGTTTATCTAAATAACGAAACATACGATTAATATCAAGTTTATTAATTTCATAATTCTCTAAATAAATCTCTACTTCCTCTTCTGATTTTTCATTTCGTAAATTATAAAAAAATGCGAACAAATCCTTTTGATCCATTCCTAATGTAAAACATAAATTTTGGATGAATAAATAATTATTGTATTCTGTACTGTATTTTGTTAATACTTTGGTAAATCGAACCTCTGATGGATTAAATTTTGGCTTCTTTTTGAAATGTTCGTGATATAATTTATTATTATAAAATGTTTTTATTAGTGATGTCATCTCATTAAACTGCCAAATTTGTTTTTGAAATGTGATTCTATCCATATAATCAGAAAAACACATATTTTCTAAAATTGTATTATAAAATGGAAATGATTCATTCTTGGGAATCTTTCCTAATACGTCAACGATATTTTCATGCCATAATAGTCCAACAATTGTTCTATCCGTTTCATTCATAATATGATTATGATTATTCAATTCATGGTTATTATTAATTAAATTTTTGGTTATTTTTTTACTATCTTCATTATATGTTTTTGGTTGAAATATATTTTGAATAATTTCATTTTTTAATGAAACAATTTGCTTATTGTAAATATTAACAATGGAATCTAATTTTCGCAAGTCACCTTGTATATAATTTAATAAATTATTTTTTAGTTCAATATTTACATTAGGCATTAATTTTGTGATTAATATTTCCATTTGTATATTTGTTGGATTTTTTAGCTCATAACTATTACATACCTTAATCAACTCTTTAATTTTCTTATCAATATGATAATTACCAATACAAATAATAGGATTTAATGTAATCTCTTCTAGTTTTTGTTTTTTAGTTTTTTTTGGTCGAATTAGTTTTATAAGTGAATTTATACCACCTTTATCACCATTATTCATTCCGTCTATTTCATCCATTATAATCACTATTTTCTTAACGTTTTTTTGTAACATGGATAATACATTTCTATCAGACATGTTATGTTTTGTAATTGTATCAATGATTACCTTATTACGTATATCACCAGCATCATACTTTATTATATCGTAATTTATTTCCTTTAATAATGTTTCTATAAAAGCAGATTTACCAGTTCCAGGATTACCGTAAATATATATTCCCCGCTTACATGATAGGTCGTGTTTATTCTTTTCAAAATTTACTAAAAATGTTTTTATATCATCATGTATAATAGTTCTATCTAATATATCATTTATGTTTATTAACTCCATATTATATTTTTATATATCTTATGTTTATGTTTATTTTTATGTAACATGTTATTTTTACACAAATCGTTTAACACTATCATTAATAAATAAATATTTTATAAATATTTATTTATTTCTTATTTTTTCTCATTTTTTCTTATTTTTTCTCATTTTTTCTCATTTTTTCTCATTTTTTCTCATTTTTTCTTATTTATTTGTCGTCACAAATACTAGGATCATTTGTAATTCCATCCCAAGTTAGATCACATCCTTTTGCCCATTTGTATTTGTTACACGCGCCATCTGACCCTTGCCAGAAATTTCCTGTAAAATCCATAGTTTTAGAACAAGAAGTATTTCCTAAATTCTTAGTATTAAAACAAGATTGAGATGTTTTAACTTGATCAGAATCCGCATCAGGACTTGTCGCTGACATTTGTTTATCAATCCAATAATCAGGGCATTCTGACACAATAGGCGGGAATTCACCATTAAATTTATTTTGATACAATACAGAACCAACGAATATCATAACAACAATGAACATTACAATTGCAACCATTAATACGATCTTTTGAAAATTATTAGTCATTATATAAATTAAATGAATATAATTTTTTCTGCTTAATTATATATATGAATGGTTCGTCTACTAATGGAAGATTAGATATAACTGCACCTAATACTATGAATCAATTTGATCTGTTTGATAAAATACCAACTGATACTGGAGCTACTACATTTCACGATGCTATGGTTGGAAACTTTACAGAAAACAATCTATCAAGAGCATACTTTTGTAAGGAAAATATTCAAATGATTCAAAATGCTATTAGAGTTGGGGTTTATAAATTGTCTAATAACCAATATATCATTGGAGACCAAAATTATGACACTATTAAAATTATTATGAGAAGTGTCTTTTTACAAAGTTCTACAAATTTACCAAATAATATTCCTCAACAAATACAATCACTAAATGATTTAGTAGTTGAATATTGTATCAAACAAGTATTCAGTGAAGCTCAAGCATACATTACTTATAAAAGAGACGTAAGTACCATGTATACTCCTATTGATAGACCCATACAACCTGACTATAATAATAAAACTTTAGAGTTAAAGCATTTTTTTTAATTTAGCAAAAAATATTAATTCCAATAAAAAATATTAATTCCAAATAATATTTATACTACATTTGTCTAGTTATTATTTCTTCTTAATCTTGAGCTTAATTGTAGTAGGAACTTCTAAATATTTCTTTAATTCAGCAAGCTCTCTCATCCACATATCTTCAATCGCGGTTCCTTGAATTTCAATTAATTCTTGTGACTTATTATCACGCTCTTTTAATAGTCGTCCAACATTCTCGTCAGATACACTATCCATTGTCATTTTTAATAGATATTTGTAATCATTGTCACTATCCAATACATCAAATTTTTTATCAATCATCATTTTAAGAATTTCGTCCTTCTTCTTTCGTCGTAAATCAACGCTTCCATCAAGTGTTTCTTGAATATATCGTGCCTTGTTTGAAAGCACTACCAATTCTGTTGTAAGAGAATTTATCATATAATCTTTTCTTTTTTGATAATATGTTAATCTTACAGGATAATACCCATCAACAATTTCTTTCTCGTTGTCAAATTTCATTAACTTCTCCTTTTCATTAAATAGATGCATATTATTTGTACTCAAAGATGTATATAACTTCATCATCTTTTCAAAATTATTATATTTATTTGAACCATCTACCTTTTCATCAATTGGATCATTAAATGAAATCTCAATATCAACAGTTGTATCCGTGCTCATATCATTATAATCTTTTACAAATGCCTTACCCTTTTTATTTTTATCTGCTTCCATGAGATTTTCGATATGTTGTTTGAAATCCTCAGTCCAACAACCAATGGGTAATTCAATAACTCTCACTTTCTTATCGCTCAATTTTTCATATTTACCTTTTACAATATATCGGTTGTTATCGTTTTCATGATATGAACCAGTAAATCCTCTATATGATGGAGTGAACACAATGTCATCTGTACTCTTGTGCTCAAGTTTACATTGCAAATAATAAATCAACTTGGATACAGAATAAGATAAAACATCCGTGCTAAAACCAGTACCAATACCCTTTCCACCATTTACTAGAATCATAGGGATAATTGGAACATAAAACATTGGCTCTACTGGAAATCCATCATCTTCCAGATATTCTAAAATAGCATCGTCTTCTTTTCTGAAAATATATCTAGTAACCGGACTTAATTGAGTAAAGATATATCTTTCACTCGCCGAATCTTTTCCTCCTTGTAATCTCGTATTATGTGTAATTGTAAAATCACCCAATAAGAATCTTTCATTTGAATCAATATGCCAACCACAAAAATTGCCATTCTTTACCTTTTCAATTTTAATTTGATGTAAATACGGGTTTCTAGCAAATTTCATTGTGGATTGATATTGGTCACTTATTTTTTTTCTAGATACCTTTACAGGTATTTTATCTAAATTATATCCACTAATAGCTAGTTCTAACATTGAATTATACTCTCGAATTACGGCTCTATATCCTAATGAACCAGCTATTATTCGAAAAGATTCCATTAATGGTCTTCTTTGATTGCTTTGAAATATTCTATAAGTTACCATTCCAGATTGTTTTTTTATAGAACCGTCCGAATCAATCATACCGGCTAATAATTTTAATCTATTTTCTTTGCTATTAATAATATATTGAATAGGTATTTGTTTATTTTTGAATAATTTATTATTTTTCATCAATTCTTTAAATGGATTCAAATTAACTGAATTCTTGCTATTAATATTAATTCCATTGCATATGAAATTATCGGTATTTTTATTAAAATGCCAATCACATGCCCCTGTATTTATTTTGGAAGTTTTACAACCTTTACACTTTATACTAGAATTATTTACATCGCCTATGGAATTTACATCACTGTTTATTCCAGAACCTCTTCGTCTAATATAATAAGTACTGCTTTCGTGTTCATTATAATTTTCACAGTGAACGGTTTCACATCCAATTGTATCTAACCAAATAGCCCATGATTTAATTATTTCATGATCTGTCGACGAAAACGCGTGACAATCACTCATACCATCACCTAACCATAAGCCTAAAATATAAGGATCTATATCAATCTTCTGTTCTTTCCATTCAATAGGAGTACTATTCAATACTCCTTTAATATGATGTTTAATATAGCTAGGTAATTTTAAATAATTTTGGACGTTAATGTCAAATATTGCCGAATCTTGAATAGTTTCTCCAAAACATAACATCTCATTGTATGCTTCTTCTACTGTTTTTATAGTTTTATTGGCATGCTTACTATTCGTCATCAAATGTGTTCTAATCGTTTTTTCGCCAAATTTTTTCTCTTTTTCATTATAATAACTCATTTTCCAGGATTTGGTAGATTCTTTCCAAAATATGGACTTGTGACTAGAATATTGAACTGTTAATATATGGTTACTATTAACTGTATAATTAGACATATTCCCATTATGTATTTTATACATATTATCTACACCTTTTATGGTTTTTGAAACAATTCTAGATAATCCATCATCGCCTACAAGTTTATCTCCAACAATTACATTTTTTGCCAGTTTTATAGTAGAATCCCACATTAATATTTCAGTTTCAGGGTCAACACAGCCAAACTGACCATTTGGCATAAGCAGATTAATATTATTACTTCCTACATAATCTTGCGCCATACCTACAATTGCCGCATTTAAACTCGCTTCACCATGATGATATCCAGACTGTTCAGATACATATCCACTGAACTGAGCCACCTTAATTTCAGTAGTCAGATTTTTTTTAAAAGCACTGTATAAAATCTTTCTCAAACTAATCTTAAGACCATCCATCATGCTTGGAATAGAACGCTCACAATCATATTTTGAAAAGTGAATGAGCTCTTTATTGACAAAGTCGGTATAACTGACAGATTCATTATTCGTATCTAAATAGATGTCCCGGTCATAATTAGAGAGCCATTGCTTTCTCTCTTCTGAACGCTTTTTATTAAATACCATATCTACAATATTATCGCTTGTTGCACCTTCATGTTTGAAGTATACGATTTTCTTATTTGTAAAGTATTCCTTGAACTCCTTACCAGTGCTCGTTCCTAATCCCTTGTAATATTTCACATTCCATCCATTGGTGTCATTCTCTCCCTTCCATTTTCTATACTCTCCATCATTATAGAATAGAAGTTCCTTTCCACCTTTCTTTGCTTTTAGAATGGGTGTATTCATAAAACCAATGAAATTATTAAGTGTAGATAATGAATTCCATTGGTCTTGAAATACATTTAATCCAAGTCCCTTAATATGAGAGCCGTCTAAATCTTGATCAGTCATAAATAATACTGAATTATATCTCAGAGCCTTTGAAGCGGATTCTTGTGTATATTTTTTCCCCGTTTCTAGACCGAGAATTTGTTTAATTTCTATAATTTCTTTATTTTCTCCAATACGTTTCATCGTTTCGCCACGAGTATTAAACATTTTACCCTTCATAGGATAAACACCAATTGTATTTCTATCGTCCTTTGTGAGACCTGATACAATACCTGCTTTTGCTGAATCTCCCTCACACAAAATAAGCACACATTTATCCGATTTGACAGTTCCGGCATAGTTTGCGTCAATTAACTTTGGAATTCCACGAATGCTCTTACTCTTTGACCCATCCGTTTTCTTCACAGCCTTGTTTTCCTTTACTTCCGTGAGAGCACAAGCAGCATTCATTACTCCCATTTTGGCAATCTTTTCAATAAAAGCGTCACTTACATTACATGTTGAACCAAACTTAGTAATGGCTGTTCCAAGTTCATCCTTTGTCTGACTATTAAAAGATGGATTTTCAATATCACATCTCAAGAATAGCATTAGTTGCTCTTTAATTGTGGTAGGCTTTACATCAACCTTCTTTTTCGTTTTAATATAGACACACATCTTGCGGATAATTTGATTCATAATATATTCCACATGCTTACCACCATTTGATGTATAAATACCGTTTACAAAACTTATTTGCTGGAATTCATCTTTTGAAGCAAGACATACAGCGTATTCCCATCTATCGTTTGGTTGCTCGTAAATTCTGTTTGTTTCCGTTTTTGGACCAATATACAGGTCGATATATTGCTCTAGATTCTTACAAGGAACCAATTCACCGTTCAGTTTTACCTTTATGGTCTTGTCCGTTACAGCAGATACATCATATACTCTCTTTTTGAACAGTGCCAACATATCCGGAGTTAATCCGTTAATACCTAGACGAGCATAATCTGGTTTGAATGATACACGAGTATATGGTTTCTTTTTACATTTTGTAATAGATGGTTTGCAAATCTCTGTAAGATTATTTTTGAATTCTTGGACATACTTTAGACCACGGACATGATCTACGGTCTCTACCTTTCCCCACGTAGACCAAATTAATACTAGTTTAAATCCAAATCCATTCTTTCCACCTATAATTTTCTCTTTTTTCTTTTCGTCATAATTAGTTGATGTTCTTAAATGTCCGAAAATCATCTCAGGAATCCATATTTTATACTCAGGATGTTGAGCTACATCAATACCGTTTCCATCGTTATACATATGAATTGTACCATCTTCATCAATAGTAATATCAATATTAGTCACTGGTATAGCATTTTCTACATTGTCCTTTACCGATTGTGCTTGTCGGATTACATGATCGCGACAATTTACAATTCCTTCATCAAATAATTTATATAAACCTGGAATGTATTGAACCTCTTTAGAAATAATTTTTCCATCGTCAAAGATATACCCATCGTGTTCCGTATTTTCAATAGAACCTATATATGTGTCTGGTTTTTTTAATATATGCTCTCTGTCTGTTAATTTCTGATATTTAGACAATGATTCTTGATCTGTCATAGTTAATAATTATATTATTCCATTTTATTTATTTAAACTGTTTCAATTTTTATTTTTATTTTTATTTTTATTTATTAAGTTTTAATGATTTGTATTTTTTAGTTATATATATATAACACATGTCAACAAATTATATAGAACCTGTACCAGAACCCCAAGTTGAACCTCAAGTTGAACCTGAGCCTGAACCTGTGCCAGACCCAATCACAACCAACACAACCCAAACAATTCAACAATTACCAGGGTATTATATGATTATTAAAGCAGTCGCTTCAGGTGGTAATTCTGGAAGTGGTGGATGGTCTATCTATGATGGTACAGTCGGGGCCTACCAATACTATTACCCAGGTAGCGGTGGTGGAGGTGCTGGTGCGACTCTAAAATATAGTGGGAGTCAATTAACAGTATCTATTACAACTGGTAATGTCACATTAACAAGTTCAGAAGGTGATATTATTGTGTTAAATAAAGGTGGAAATGGTGCTAACGTAAGCGGAAGCGGTGGAGGAACAGGAGGTAATCAAAGTGCTACTAATAACAATGATTCTTTTACTGATATAATTATAGCTTCAGGACATAATGGAATGTCACCGGCGGTTAAAAATTCACAAACAGATTCGCCAGGAGGAGCAGCTGGTATAAATTATCCTAATAATGGGATTGGTGCAAGCGCCAAATCAGTTTCGGCTGCTCGGACAGTATCAAATCAATCTGTTAATATTACATTTGTTCCGTTGGACCCTGGGAAATGGGTTTTAGTTTTTAGACAAACAGTAGAAACAGACGGAAGTACTTGGTTATGGGCATCTGATCAAGACCCAAAAAATGTTTCAAAAAATGAAACATATCCAGAACAACCTCAGTATTCTGTTTTAAATAATATAGCAGATTATGAATACAATGATACAGGTAAATATCATTTTAGATATAATCATTTTACCAATAGTGGAGACAATACTCCAGTTATGGTAAATGAATGGAAGCAAAATACAAATAGTTTATGGACTGGACCAGTAACTGGTTATGAGGTTATTAGTGTTCCATATACACAACATGGTTTTGGTGGATTAACAAAAAGTACTAATTATGCGAATAACACTTGGTTAGATTGTGCTACTGATGGTACTTGGTGGAGTGCACTTGCAACAATAGTTGTATTTGGCGACGGGATTCCGGGATTGCAAAATGACATAGCGAAGAAGGTGGAATTGTGGGCATTTGTATATAATGAACCAGAACCTGAACCTGAACCTGAGCCAGAACCTGAACCTGAGCCAGAACCTGAGCCAGAACCTGAGCCAGAACCTGAGCCAGAACCAGAACCAGAACCAGAACCAGAACCAGAACCAGAACCAGAACCAGAACCAGAACCAGAACCAGAACCAGAACCTGAGCCAGAACCTGAACCCCAAGTTGAACCAGAACCAGAACCAGAACCAGAACCAGAACCTGAACCTGAACCAGAACCTGAACCTGAACCAGAACCAGAACCAGAACCTGAACCAGAACCAGAACCAGAACCAGAACCAGAACCAGAACCAGAACCAGAACCAGAACCAGAACCAGAACCTGAACCTGAACCAGAACCTGAACCTGAACCAGAACCTGAACCAGAACCTGAGCCAGAACCCCAAGTTGAACCAGAACCCCAAGTTGAGCCCCAAGTTGAACCAGAACCCCAAGTTGAACCCCAAGTTGAACCCCAAGTTGAACCAGAACCTGTACCAGTACCACCATTTTCAAATAGACCAGGACCAATTCAATCTTGTACTTCGAGGTTTGCGAAATGTAATCTTAATAAAAAATTAGGACCTGCTTTTCAAAGTGGTAATGTTATTATTAGAGATGCTACAATGGCAAAAAGAATATCAGCATTAATACAGCTTCAATCTCCTCTAAAAGGTGCTACTTTCGTAATTCAAGACGTATCCTTAAATGTATATGGTCAAAAACCTGGGGGTCCAAATGGATATGGATCATCGCCAAAAAATACTTTTTAAATTAAATAAGTGCGTTGATTAATTTAGAGATAAATTTTTTTCTCTATATTCTTTATAATGGTTAAAAGACACGATAAAGGTCCTAACGGTATGTACCACATTGGTTCGCATAAATACGCTATGTTAGAAGGTTCTCGTGCTCAAGTATGGCACGGAACTGCTTATAAAACTGCTGGTGGATTAAAGAAGGATGATCTTAAAATGCACAACGGAAGAATTGTTTCTAAAAAGGCGAGTAAAAATGCTAGTGCTCAAAAACATCTTAAAGGATTTCTTCAACCCAAGGGAAGCGGAGTCTTTGGAACAGTCTCAAAGAAGGGAAAAGGAAGAAAAGGAACACGCAAGAGAAAGGGAACACGCAGAAAGTAAATTGTTCATAAAATTATTAACTAACTTATTAACTAAATAAATAATCATATATATTTTTTTTTATTTAGAAGAATGCGAAATTTATTGATGTTAGTACCGTTATTTAGGATACTTATGTATCGCAATGTTTAACAATCATTTCTAGGAATTGTTTAGATGATTGTGTCGTTCTATAATAATTTACTAATTCAGCAGGACTAATACAATCATCTTTCAACTGACTAATATATTTATTTGGAAGTTTACTATTATAATAATGATAATACATATCTTTAATTGTTTGAATACTTGCTTTTTTCATTTCAATCTTCAAATCTATTCTACCTGGTCTAATTAATGCCGGATCTATTTTGTCATAAAAATTGCTGGTAATAATTAAAATTCGCCCATAATTCTCATCTAATCCATCTATTAGGTTCAAAATAAATGATAATGTTAATTTATCTTCTTTCTTAAATGGGGATGAGGATTTAGAAGTAGATTTTTTATCATTATTAACAATTGAAACAGCATTAACTATATTTTCCAACATGTCGAATTCATTATTACTTATATCAGTCACGATTTTATTGTTTCTGTCAAGAATAATGTCACTCATACAGTCAATATCTTCTAATACAATAATCTTATTTTCAAAATCAACAGAGTTGCTTACATTATTTCTACTATATGTGGATTCAAAATAATATCTATAAAAATCTGCTTCATTCTTCACCTTATTTAATGGGATTTGAATCAAGTGACGTTTTAGTTTATTAGCAAGACATTTTATAACGGACGTTTTGCCAGTCCCAGGAGACCCAGATAAACCAATACCTAATGTGTATGGATGTCCTTCCGTTTCATACCATTCTTTATTATTGGTAAAAAAATCAATCTTTTCAATCAAATCATTTTTCCCATCAAAATATAAATTATCGAATTTTCTTGTAGATCTAAATGGTCGTTCCATCCAATTATTATTATTTCCATCATCATCATCATTTTTTGTCGGATGAAGAGTATAAATAAATATTTTGCCTTTGCGATGTTCCTCGATTTTTTTCAAATAGTTTAAAGTCAAATTATCTACATAGTTCTTTAAATCTATGATGGACAATACACGACTATATATTTCAATTCTAATAGTATCAACCTTACCACACATCTCAATCAGTTTATCAGAGTCTCCTGTATTGTCTGAAAAAGTGACATTTACATATATAGTTTTTTCGTTATTTAATGGAAATGATTGACAATTTGCATCCACTACGTAAATATCTTTATCAAATTTGTTTTTGTTTTTGTGTTTGTTTTTGTTTTCATTTTCGTAAATATCAGTGTCAGTATTGTCCATCATTTCTTTTAATCGATTGATTCCATCATAGTTAGATTCACTATTAATATAGTCCCATATAGCATCAAACCGTTTCCCCCAAATATTATTGGTTCTTACACTCCAAGAATTATTTCGAAATGTTCGTTTTCCTTCAATAGTGATTGTAGAATAATATCTGTCATTAAAATAAGACACATATTTTTTTAAGCTTATGTACTCTGAAATACTATTCCATTGAGAGAAAATAATGGAAATACCTACCGCTATTAAACTGGATAGTATCATATCAATAAACGGGTCACCTGTTCGCATATTAAATAAAAAATTCATTCTTAATGATTCCATTATTTTTTCAACACTTTGAATTTCAGCCATTGTATAATATTATATTATATATTCGTTTAAATTATATTGATAATTGTAATAGTGGACATGTATACTATACCAATAGCAATACATATTACAAATAAAGAGAAGCATTCGTCACTATAAATAATATTATTGATAATATAACGCAATATGGTATATATCATAAAATCCTTAACCATGTAGTTATTTTCCAAATAATACCCTCTCTTCTCGTAATATTCTCGTACACCAATACCAGAAATAATAACTGTTCCGGTCATACCATTTAAGAAGGCAATTTGCTCTGCCCGTTGTAATAACTTCTTACCAAATCCGGTATGCTGAACATTATTTGTCATATATTTTGAATTCACTTTTTGAACACTTCCATAAACATGGAGTTCACGAATCAATCCTTTATTATTTAATGTATCATAATAATCTATTTGATCTTTGTAAAATTTATCAGGAATGCGGATGCGTAAGAATCCATAAATTGCCTTTTGGTCATATGTTTCAAATGAAATGAAATATTCATATCCTCTCGATGCTCTAAAACTTCTAACAAATAGTCTAGCATCATCACTATCATATTCTGGATGTCTTTCAATTTCACGATGCCGAATATCCATACTATATAATTTTTCGGCACCAATCTTGTCATTAATTACTTGCCTCATATTTCCACATTTTACTCCACCTGAAATATATGTATCTGGTATGTCGCGAATGATTCTTGGAAGACGAATCCAAGGAGGACAATTTGTCATTCCATATTGTAGAACTTTCGTCATAAGTTCTTTATCTCCACCATATGGTTTGTAACTACCGTCTTGATGCCATTTTTCAATTTTGGTCCAAGGAACAACTTCACACGGATATATTTTGATTTGGTCCGGTTGAAATTTGTCACTTTTGTATATCTCATCAAACATAGCAATATCTTTTTCAGGTGTAGAATAAGGCAAATCTGGCATGAGATGAATATCAATTTTGAAACAATTATTCTTACATATTTCAATTGCCTCAACGACCTTTTCAATAGTATGTCCACGATTAATCTTCTTAAGAATATAATTATCTACTTGTTGAACGCCTAACTGAATTCTAGTAACTCCCCAATCCAATAGGGTTTTGGTCCAAGGAATTCCATCTTCGTCTTTTTCTAGAACAGCGTCGGGTCTTGTTTCAATACAAATACCAATAATTCGACTCTTTGCCATTTTATTATAATCAATTTCTTCTTGGAGACTGCGACATTCACGCTTCTCAGTATCAAAATATGTATTAACACAATAAATAAACTGGGTAAAGAATTTTTTTAGGTATGGTTTGGGATACTCTGTAAAGGTTCCACCTTCAAGAATAAATTCAATCTTGTCGCATTTGTGACCACATACAAGTAGTGAATCTAATCTATTTTTGGTTTGATCAAATGGATCAAATTTATTACGGTTTGCTCTTTGAACGGCTGGTTCCTTTGACAAATAACTTCTAGGTTGAGGAACCCAATTATTTCCCTCGTGTGCTGGTTCGTTAGGGCAATAAAAGCAATCGTGTTTACAACTGAAATCTTGTCCATCGGGTGTTGGTGATGTAAGGATGGTAATTTGATTAATACCTGACATGTCATTGGCTGGTTTTTTAATGAGTAGTAAACATAACACGGATTCTTCCTCTATTTTATTTTGTTGGATAAATTTGCGATAATAATATAACAATACAGTCTTCTTTATTTGAATTTTATGAGGGTGTAAATATTTTTGTATCTCTCTAGTAATTTTTTGTCTAAGAATATTGAATATTTGCTTATGTTTCAAAAAATTCTTACCCATTTTCTCCTTGTAAATTTCATCACTCCAAACTATTAAATGGTTAAGTAATTCAAGTAGTAATTCCTCATCATAGTTAATTTCAATGTCACTATTCTGACTTTTAATGATGTCCTCAAGGTCATTGATCATATTAATTTAAGTAATACATAGATATTAGTATTAATTAAATTCAATTTTATATATTAACCCTTAAATTTTCAAATTTTCAAATTTTCAATTTTTCAAATTTTCAAAAGAATTTACTTTGATAAAATTATCTTCTACAATAAACAATTCAGAATCCTCTTTGATAAAATTCTCAAAATATCGCTTACTGACTGTAAATCTGTTTTTTGATCCAGAATAAAATTGATATAATTCATTTATTGGTATTTCATTCGAATACATTTCAATATTTGACTCATTTGTCTTGTATTTTTTGAGTGAATTAATAATATCTTGTTTTTTATTCCAGGTTGAACAACTCGTATTTAATACATATTTATCATTTTCTATAAATGTATCAGGATAATAATGTTTTATTAAATCCAACATATTTTTCTCACTAATACTTGATTTATATTGATATGAGAATAAACTACATAATTCATCTATCTCCAATTCTTCGCTACTATTTTCATCAGTTAATATTTTATCATTCCAGAAATTAAGAAATTTGCGTACTTTTGGTAAAACTTTACTCGTACAATCAGAAAATATATCCTTTTCAGTATTATAAGAAAACTTGCTCATAAGTAACGTCTTTAAAGTTGAATTGAACAACACATTTGGCAATTTCTCACTATCAACATATTGTTTCCATAAATATTGCATATCTTTCCACGAAACAGAACAATCATCACTGGTTTCAATATTCTTTTCACAGAAATAATCTATAATATTGCTTTCAGTATTATCTTTTAGATATAATGCGTATGTTTTTAATTGTTCATCTTTACAATGTTCTTGTAGAAAAATATCACCTGATCCATATCTAGTAGAATAATATGCCGCCACGCAAAATAAATCAAGTCCGTTTCCTTGTTTAAATTCATTAATCCAATTATCTATATTAATAGATTCTTGAATATCTAATATTCTACATTCAGTAAATGTATGATCATAATATTTGAATTTGAAAATATTTGTTAGGGTTTGTGTTCCAAAAAGCATACAAGCCAAATGACTCAACTCTTTCAACCAATGTTTCGCCTTTGGATTTATAAAATACACTAAATTACATTTCTTTAATAGTATGTCACCTAATACTGTCAAAAAATATTTTGAGTTTTCCCTATTATCAAATACAACCGGACATAATTTGTTTATTACACATTGAATAGTTTCTGACTCTGGAATACACGAAAATATATCTGTTTCCTTTATTTTTTTTAAGATTGTAATTTTCAATTTATGTTTCCAATCCATTAATGTCTTGTTTGCACTTATATTGGTTAGAATTGTATGTTGGACATCATCTTCTTTGATTAAATAAAATTTATTGTCTCTGTACTGAAAAAATAGCTCGGATGATACATGATAGAAAAATTTATGCATGTATAAAAATTTGTTAATAAATTTTTCAGATTCAGAAACCAGTTTATTTTTCCTATTCTCTCTATTAATAATTATATTGTTTGTATTCTTTAAAATTTCAGGCAATTGTTCTATATAGTCAATAAATTTTTGAAATATAACTGGATTATCTTGGTATTCAATATATAACGTTTTCACTATATCTGTTAATTTGTCAGTCATTACATGAGATAATAAAATCATTTTATATTAGTTATATTAATTATATTAGTTATATTAGTTATATTATCAAACAACACATAATCTATGTCGAGATTAACATACTGATGGAAATTAACACAATTGAGTATTACATTGCTTTTTATTTACACCACGTACATTTTTTATATCTTCTAATACATATGAAATACATTTCATAGGTATTAGATATAAATATCCATATGGGTTAGATATATGATTTGGATTTGAAATATTTAACGGTGTAAATGATTTCAATATAATCTGTTTCTTCGGGTTTCTTTTTGTTTTCTTTTTGTTTTTCTACTTGGTTTACGGGAGATTTTGTATCCTTTTTTTGTTTTCTTTCTATGTCTAGATTTTCTTCTTTTTGTAACTGTTTTTCCAAGAGACCTTTTAGATGTCTTACAATGTCGTTTTCCACCGAGTTTTCCTTGTGATTTTAGAAATTGTTTTTGTTCTTCTGTATATGGAGTAATGTCTTGATTTCGAATAGATGCCAACCTATTAGATATATCTACGTCTTTTATTTCGTCTTGCATTTGTTTTTTCATTTTTTCTTTATCTGCTGCGTCTAATTCACTTTGAGCTTTGGCAATTAATTTTTCAACTTCCATATCAGGCTTTTGCTTTTTCAAAAAACTATCTATTGTTGTATTCCTCAAACCTTGAGAGTAACTAGCATCTTTACCCTTTGTCACTCTTTTAATACTTAATAAACTTTTTAATGCATCGTTTTGTATTTTTGACAAAGGATCTACACCTTTTGTATTTTCAACAATATCAGATTTAACATCTTTAGGATCTAATTTAATAATATCTTCGGCATTCAAACGCGCTAAATCATGTTTAGTTTTGTATTTATGGGAATGAAATATCGTTCTAAACATTTTTATATATATATATTTATATAAAAAATTTACACTCTTGGCTTTTGGATATTTAATTTATTACTAATATATCTTATTTTTTTTCTCGTTTTATAGTTTCTGGGTTTTTACATCTGTCTTTATATTTTCATCACTCCTTTTATATTTTCTATCCATAAGGTAAATAGTATGAAGCGCGGAACAAAAAAAACCGTCCCTCAACGATATATCCCAACCAAATTATCTAAGCGTGACAAAACAAAACAGAGAGAAATGTTGAAAAAATCAAGAAAACAATATAAAAAGGGTAAATATTATACGCGTAAAAAAGTTAAATCATTCAAATCAAAATCAAGTCCACATATTGCAAAGGCTAGAAAAATATATAATGTTGATAGTATTATCCCATCAAAAACTTTAGCAAAAAAAACAGGCTGTTCTATTGCGTCTCTAAAAAAAATTGTAAAAAAAGGTGAAGGTGCATATTTTAGTTCAGGCAGTAGACCAAATCAAACAGCCAAATCATGGGGTTATGCTAGACTAGCAAGTTCAATTACAGGTGGAAAAGCGGCAGCAGTTGATTATAATATTCTTGAGAATGGATGTAATCTGAAAAGCGGTGCTCTTCGATTAGCAAAAAAAGCTAGAATTACACATGGATATGGAAGGCGAAAAACATCAAGTATAACATTATAATAGGGTTAAGTAAAATGATTAGCAATGAAAAGGTTGTCTCTGCCTATATGACCAATATTTTAACCTAACCATTCTTGATTTTTTATAGAAGCTTTACGTTTATCCTTTAGTTTTTGAATATTTTTTCGTTTTTGGAAATCAGCAATTTGTAAACCTAATTCTCGTCTGTTATTATTTGTTATATTATACCTAGGTAATAAGTTAGATATTGTAAGTTTATGTATAAGTTTATAATGATGTAAATAATATGGCATATTATTTATACTATTAATCTATAATAAAATTCTATAATAAAAATATTTTTTTTTTACAATTAGTTATTAATATTATCTTCTTCTCCTCCAGAGTCTTTTTTATCTTCTCCTTTCTTTACTTTTTTGGGGACAGGTATTCCAGCCATCTTACTTACTAAATTCAAGAAACTAATAGCAAAAGCTAGTAAAATAACGCCAAATGCTACAATATCACTCTTAGACAATTTTTGTTTCAAGAAAAAATAATTTATTAGTAATATTACTGTAAATTGTGTAATAATTAATAGGAATATGTCTTGAGTTTCGGTCACTAATGTATGTTTATGTCCTAAACCTACAGCAATAGTCATAAAAAACCAATCTAACCATGCAAACGGTATAGCCATTAAAAATGCTTTGAACATGGATATATTAGGGTATTTTAATGTATAAAATTGACCCCACATAGAAAATGATTGAGCTACAATAAATGATGCTAAAAATTGAACATATAATAATATATTGTTCATATATATATTATATAATGAAAACAAAATTTACATTTGGAAGATTTTTATTATGGTTAGTATTAAATATATTTATTGTTTTGTTAATGGATTTAGCTTTATTTAATCAAACAACACCTGAAATGGAAAATGCACCATTTCTAACAAAAGTAAAATGGGCTGAATTATGGGCTACACTTGAATGGATATTTGTAATACCTGCAAATAGAATTGGTAATCTATTTTTAACTGCACCTCAATTATCATTATCATCATATGTATTTGATTTTCTTGGTCAAATTGTAACGAATAAATATTGGCTTAAGGTTCCAACTACAATAGATGATTATGTAGGAATGATTATTATATTTATAGGTATGGCTATATCTGCATATAAAATATTTGATTAAAATATAGTCATATCCAAATGTAAATAATGTTTACGTATTATCAATATCATTTTTGTTAGAGGTTGTTACTTTATACAAGCTAATATAAAATCCTAATAACATTAATCCTAGACCAATAATATAACTATATAATAATTCATTTCCAAAATAGATTTTATCTATAAACATCATAATAATATTTTGAGCTACAATTAGAAGTAGTACAATTTGATTTGGCTGAGTTAAATTATATTTGGTATTAATATTAATCGCCATAGTCATAAACACCCAGCCAACCAAAGCATATGGAATTGCCATTTTATAAGCTTCCCAGTTAGATAAATGTTTTAGAGGTAATGTAACATATTGTCCCCACATAGAAAATGTTTGCGAAATGAAAAATAATAAAAAAAATAATACAGAATAAAATCCTACACTATCATCATAGTCGTCATTATTATAAACTGACATATATAATATATTATATATTATATATTATATATTATATATTATATATTATATAGATATGAGTAATTTGAAAAGAATAAATAAGATTACTACATTTGTAACATGGTTTATATTAATGGCCATAGCATGTATTTTAACTGTAGTCGCGTTATTTTTACAAACTAGACCTTATATAAAAGAAGCCAATTTTTTTATAAAGTTATTTGTAACACAAATTATAGCAATGATATTATGGGGGGTTGCCATTCCGGCACAACGATTAGGATATTTGATTTTAACACCATTTCAATTATCATTATCATCTGAAGTATTTACATTTATATCCCAATTATTAGCAGATAAATTGTGGTTAGACAAAGTTACTACAAATGATGATTATATTGGAGGATTTTTAATTTTATTAGGAATGGTAGTCGCGAAAATAAAATTATTTGATTAAAATATAATTCAAGACATTTTATGTTTAACAATTTTAAATATAAACGCATTAGTATTTAAAGATTTTTGCGTAAAAATACATTATAGGAGGATGACTGATTCAAATAATGTATTGACTATTAAAACTGTACAAATTGCGCCTTTTCGGACATTAATGACGGCTCTAAAGGATATATTATTAGAAACAAATATTACCTTTAAAAAAGATGGTATTAGAATAATTAATATGGATAAGTCGCATACTATGCTTGCTCATTTATTTTTAGCGGCTGAAAACTTTGAACATTATGAATGTAAAAAGGAAAAGATCGTAGTTGGTGTGAACATGTTTCATTTATTCAAGTTAATTAATTCTATTGACAATGATGATACACTCACTATTTATATTGAGAATAATGACTATTATGATGGTATTGTATCATTCTTAGGTCTTAAATTTGAGAATGGTGATATTAAACAATGTAAGATTCAAAAGCTTCGCTTAATCGAACCGGATACGGATGAATTCGAGGAACCAGATGTTCATTTTTCATCTGTAATTAATCTTCCATCTTCTGATTTCCAAAAAATCATTCGTGATTTATCGTGTATTTCAGACAGATTAGAGATTAAATCAGTTGGTAATGAGCTCATTTTTAAATGTTCTGGACAGTTTGCTACAGCAGAAGTGAAACGAGAAGAATCATCTGGTGGTATGGAATTTATTGAAAAACAAGATTCGAGTAAGATCATTCAAGGTGAATTCTCACTAAAAAATCTAGGGTACTTCATTAAATGTACTAATTTATGTAATCAAATTGAAATGTATCTGGAGAATGATTTACCACTAGTAGTCAAATATTATGTGGCTAGTCTTGGAACTATTAAATTATGTCTAAGTCCATTACCAAGCAATAATTAAGAAATATAGAAAATATTGATTGATACAACAAATAAAAATATAATAATTGTAAGGTAAAAATATTTGTAATTATTATATTTGTAATTATTATATTTGTAATTATTATATTTGTAATCTAATTATAGTTATGTTTTTTACTGAAATAATATTTTATATATAAATTATTTTATATATAAATTATTTTATATATAAATTTAAATTTAATCTGTTTACACCATTGAATATTTAATATTCGGGTGAATGTTTTTTGAATAAACATCCATGCATGTCTATTCCACTTGAACAATCGATTTGTGAAGCATCTTGAAAATTACAACTATTTAACCAAATCTTAATAATACAAAAGTTCTTTTTTGGTGAAATTGTAATTCCATTTATACACAGTTGTAATTTATCATTTTTTGATAAAGATTCTCCTACTAAAGCATATGTAAGTTTTTTCCAACATTCATCTACTATTTTATTATTTACTTTATATGAAAAACATCCACCAGATCTGTTTTTGGGATCCTCCCATAGAGGTGTTACTCCTTTACGCATTATAAACAACATACAATTCTTTACTAATCTTTCAGGTAAAGCCTCAGCTACTGCCAACACTTCTTCTACATTAGTATAGTTATAAATGGGCTTATAACTATTCAAAGACCAATCGGTGTCGTGAGGCAAATGTGCCCAAAGACACCATTCGTCGGAAAGAGGATGCTGTTGCATTTCTGGATCAACTATACTATGGGAGTCCTCCATTATAGTATTAGCTATCAATTTTTTTTTATATTATTTTTAAATATATTAATCTAAATGTTGTTTTAATTGTTCACTGTTAATTATATCATTAATTATGTTACTATTAAAATTATCAATATTTTCTTCCTCTTCCGATTCATCTACATTTTCCTCTTCCGATTCCGTTTCATCTACATCTTCCGTTTCATCTACATATTCATCTTCCGTTTCATCTACATATTCATCTTCCGTTTCATCTACATTTTCCTCTTCCGATTCCGTTTCATCTACATTTTCCTCTTCCGATTCCGTTTCATCTACATCTTCCGTTTCCGTTTCATCTACATATTCATCTTCCGTTTCATCTACATATTCATCTTCCGTTTCATCTTCATCTTCCGTTTCATCTTCATCTTCCGTTTCATCTTCATCTTCCGTTTCATCTTCATCTTCCGTTTCATCTTCCTCTACATCTATAACTAATGGTTTTGGTTTTGGTTTTGGTTTTGGTTTTGGTTTTGGTTTTGCTGATGAAAATGACGTTATACTATTTTCATTGAATTTTATAAAAAATGGACTATGTACATTTCCAATTGACATATCTTGTGACATATAATTTACACTAAAGTTCTCTTCTAATTCAATATTATATACTTTATTCATATACCATTTAAAAAATGGATACTTTAAAGTATTATTTTTAATTAGAAAATTCTTAGGTTCTTTTAAATTAATATCATATTTTTTATCACCAATGTTTAATTGAAATATAATAAAATTAATATCACTTTTATATTTTATTAAATCATTCGCGTTTTTGATAATATTTATATCATCCATAATTAGTGTAAAATTTTTTTTCGCATCACTTAATGTATAATCTGTATAATATATTAAATCATACTCTAATTTTTTACAATCCATTTTTTTAAGCGTTTCAATATCTTTTATTAAATTAACTTCTTCTCCATCTTTTATTATTAAAATGGAATTTCTGAAATAATCATTTGTTATATTATGAAATCCAGGAACAATTGTTTTATTGTAATATTTTTTTATTATACCAAGAACTTCTAATGTTTTCCAGGACATATCCATCCCGATGTCTATAATATAATTATCTATATAATTAACAGTAGTTGTTTTATAATCAAGTATTAAATTATGATCTGTATAATAACCATACAATATATCAATATACAAATGAATTATACTTTCATATAAAAAATAAAGGACATTTGCTAATAATTTTAAAATATCAAATAATATCTTCATATATAATAATTTAAACTGAATACTTTTAAATTATTTTACTAATTATAGTTGTTAATGTCTTCGGGAGTTCCACTATTAAAATCATCAGGGTCATAATCTTCATTATTATTTCCATTGTTATTACCATCAATAACAACTACTTTTGGTTTATTTATTGTCGATACATTATTTGGATATTTTACATCATAATCTAATCCATCATCATTTGGACTTAATCCAAATACAAACATTAATACAGCAGTTATATAAGTCATTAAAATAAATGGAATAAATACAATCATCCATGATACTACTCCTAAACCTCTTTTACAGAGTATATTTAAAAGTAATGTAAATATTACCATAACAATTGATTTAAAAAAAGCTGTATTATAAAACCCTTTAAACATGTCGATTATTATTTGTGTTAATGAAAAACCTAAATATAATATGGCGGGTGCACATAGGTTGTCTATCATTTATATTATAAATTTATAAAAAATTAAAAAAATGTGGGTTCTCCATCATTAATTTCTCCTACTTGTTCACCTAATTCACCGTCTTCATTTTTGTAAATTTTACCATTCTCTTCATCGTCACAATAATATGTAATATCATCTATTTCTATTTCAAATACCTCTTCTTCTTCTTCTTCTTCTTCTTCTTCTTCTTCTTCTTCTTCTTCTTCTTCTTCTTCTTCTTCTTCTACTGCTTCTTCTTCTGCCTCTTCTTCTTCTGCCTCTTCTTCTTCTGCCTCTTCTTCTTCTTCTTCTGCCTCTTCTTCTACTGCTTCTTCTTCTTCTTCTTCTTCTGCCTCTTCTTCTTCTACTGCTTCTTCTTCTTCTTCTTCTTCTACTGCTTCTTCTTCTTCTTCTTCTTCTTCTTCTTCTTCTACTGCTTCTTCTACTGCTTCTTCTTCTGCCTCTTCTTCTTCTTCTTCTTCTTCTTCTTCTTCTT
>Ga0206131_10000874_pt1 | contig 40466 bp, 37 predicted proteins | sample Helgoland_Spring_FD_148636 | JGI IMG/M metagenome (GOLD analysis project Ga0206131, IMG submission 148636) | Pelagic subsurface seawater microbial communities from Kabeltonne, Helgoland, North Sea - Helgoland_Spring_Bloom_20160517_1 | ecosystem: Environmental > Aquatic > Marine > Epipelagic ... | reverse complement strand
AATCACTTAATTTTATTTCAACAAACCGTGATCCTATATTTAACATTATCATAACTACACCAGTAAAATATTTACTATTATTTAAACTACCTAATATATTGAATACATCCATAATTATATATATATATTAGTAACAGAAAATACTAATTACATAATTATTTAATTATTTAATTATCTAAATCCAAACATTCTTCCAAATTCCTTAAATTTTGTATTGAAATGATATGTTACTATTTCACGTGCATCTGTAATAGATCTAACATATGGTCTAACATTTTGTCTAAAATATGTATTAAATCCTTCTTGATTATGTGGTCGAATTATTATTATAATTATAACAAAAACTAAACTGATTAATAATATTTTATTCATATAAAATATCATTTTATTATTATTATTATTATTATTATTATTATTATTATTATTATTATTATTATTATTATTATTATTCTGATTTAGCAATAGCCTTTTGTCTATCTACTGGTTCAGTATTTGAATCCACTGCTCTTAGATTCTCTTCAACTGTTATTTTTTCTTTAGAAGAAATAATTTCAAATTCACATTTATCATCGCATGGATTACATGATTCACCTGAAAAATTAATGTCTGGAAAGGCATCCTTTATTTGTTGTGGTGTTACTTCCTTATCATCTTTCATTAATTTACCGTCTACGCAAAATTTCTGCTTAAATATATCTTTAGCAGAATCTTTAGAAGATTTTAAATCAGGATCTGTTTCATTCTCAGGATCTGTTTCATTCTCAGGATCTGTTTCATTATTTTCCATACCTTCAATTACATTATTTGTTAAAACAATAAAAAACAACAGTGCTAATACTCCTGCTAAAATATGGTAATGAGAAGCAACAACTATAATTACTATAATAGGTAATTTGCCTAAAAGGTTATTTAAACTAAACGACATTCTTATATAAATTAATAAATAATATAATTTCACGAAGCTTATTTAAAAATTTAATCTGTATTTTTTATAAGTAAGTATGTCTTTAGCAATGTATGCATCTGAATTCAATAATAATGAAAATAATAACCCTATTCAAAAAAAAAGGGAAATCAATAGAAATAAGACTCTTAAACGGAGAGAAGGATTTAAACCAAACCCTAAAATCGAAGCTATGGTTAAAAAGATTCATGATGACGAAGAAGATGATAATGATTTAAGCGAATATGAACCAATGATAAAGCCTTCTTCAGCAGGTGTAGAAAGAATGGAAAATACGGGAACTAATATGGGAACTAATATGGGAACTAATATGGGAACTAATATGGATGAAATCATGGAGTCTCAACAAATGTTGCCACCACATCAGCAATCAAAACAATCTATCCAGGAAAATTTTACTCAATTACCAAGCGAATACGCTAAACAATATTACCAACAGTATGTGCCATATTATAATCAAAGTTCAGATGATTCAACACCAACAGGGGTTAATAAAGATGATTTATTAACGAAACTGAATCAAATCATATATTTGTTAGAAGAACAACAAGATGAGAATACTGGACATGTAACCGAAGAATTAATATTATATTCCTTTTTAGGAATATTCATTATCTTTATAGTTGATTCATTTGCACGAGTTGGAAAATATGTAAGATAATTCGTTAAAGAGCATTTTATTATTTGTATAATAATAACATAATCAATGGAAAATATTTCGATGCAAACCCAAGAAAAACCTCAATCCGCGGACCAAACTAAAGAAGAACTTCCTAGTATTACATCTGTTCCAATCACAGATGAAATTACAGCTTTAAATGTGCTTGTTCAATTCGCACATATCGCTCAAAAAAGAGGCGCTTTTAATATTCAAGAGTCTGCCAAACTTTGGGAATGTATTTCCAAATTCATGAAATCACCAAACTAATAATCTATTGTAAATAACTTAATTAAATTAAATAAGATATTTACTTTTACTCCAAACGTACATTTATACATTTATTCGGGTTTTTGGAATACATATAAGTATTGATATTCCATTTGTGCCATTAATAAATCAACTTCTGCGTAAGCAATAAAACCAATCTCCTTACATTCAGCAATAACCTTTTGTTTTGGGGGGATCCACATTTTATGAATATTTTCTCTCACTTTTCCAGACCCATCACTAGTGTCCTTGAATATTTCTCTAAATTGGACAAAATCATTTGGAAATGTTTGGAAATCCGATTTATAATCAAAATTATTAAATACAACAGTTGATTTTGTTATTCTCTTATCGGCAAAACTCTGAGGATTGACCATAATAAATGGTTTTGCCGCAGGAACTACAGGGTCAAATTTATTTTTATCTACAAGTTGAACTACAAAAAATCCACCAGGGCGTAACCAATTGTAAATATTTTGAAGAAATGTATTTTTATTTTTATATTGATAAAAATTTAAGTTCAAACATAATATGTGTGTAAATTGCGCTTGACTAAATGTCACAGCTTCTAATGGATTAGCCACTTTAAATGGAATAGAAGGATACTCTTCTTTAGCATATTTTACCATAGATGCTGATTCATCAATACCAGTAACCTTTATTTGATCTTTATGAAACTCATTTGCTATATGTCCAGTTCCACTTCCAATTACTAATATATTACTCTCTGTTGTAGGCTTTGTAATATTCATTATGCTTCCGACTTCATACTGATTCGCTACTTCTCTATAAAATAATTCATCGTAAATATTCACATAAAAATCGTCATATAAGTTAATTCCTTTTTTAACAACAAACTTTTCACGTTGATTTATAAATCCTTCCCGCTTTGGTTGAAGTTGTTTATAAATATTTACTAAAATAAATATTATAGCTAAAAGAACTAATAAATGAAACCATATAGGCATTTTTTTAAAACTTCTCTCAACTCTGTTATAAATTTTACTTAAATTCATTCGTGTATATGTATAATTGTGTTATTTTTTTTATATGAAAATTTATATGAATGACGTGGAAATTAATGATATGAGAAGTGACCCAGAATTTAAAGGAATTACTTTCTCAAATTTTAAAAGAACAGAAGCTAAAAAAGAACTACTAAATAGTATAAAAAATGGAAAAATAGAAGCCGCTTTAAACTGGAGTGCTGAATTCATATGCTGTGGCTTATTCATTGATTTATGGGATATTATACTCTTTTTTCTAGGAAAACATATACATTTAGGTAATCCTAAACTACCTATTTACTTAGAACTTCGTTTTAATAATTTTAAAGAAGTTGTTCAAAATGGTTATACTGGATTTGAAATAAATATGCGAAATAATTCTAAAGTTAGAAAGCTTTTTGGCGAAATTATTACCGTTTTATGTCAATCAAAAAAAAAACATTCCATAGAAAGTATTAAAATAAAAAAACAAGAAGAATTTGATATGACTTCCATGGCTTCGAGACTTAAAGCACCTAATGTAACATACGCTACTAATATTTTTAAAAAAGATGACCCTAAAGAACTATTTATTGCAATTAACGAATTCATGTATCATATATCTAAAGAATCACGCAATTCATTAGAGGCTTGTTATTGGTTTGAATGGATTGTTGAATTTGAAAATTTGTGCAAAAAAAAGAAAGAATTATGTGTATGTGAGCGAAGAACGTTTGTTAGTGCTGATGAAAAATTTCAAAAAGATCCCATATGGATTATATGGGATGCTTTGTTCTTTACAAATTCTACTAATAAATGTGAAATTACCAAAAAAATTCTCAAAAGTATTTTTGAATTATTCTCTATACGATATACTGTTGGATCTAAAAAGAAACGCAAGTATTTAATATATTTTGCCATTTCAATAATTACGGACACCTTTAATAAAAATGTAAATATTATTGAAGATTTACCAATGGTAGATAATGTCACTAAAAAAATAGACCTCATCTACAAAGAAATAAAAAAAAATGAAGTAGCACCAGCCACCGATTATTTATTTACAGGTGTTGAAAAATCGAATAGAGAGAAAACATTTGAAAAATTAGAAGCAATGAATTCTATGAATATTGTAATTAGGAAATAATTACACAATTGTTATTTTTGAATCGTCCATCTAATATTTTATACCTAATATTTTATAGGTGAACCAAGTAACTACATAATACAGTATTCCACCCCATAACATATCCAATGCTCCTATGAACATGTTATAATTTTTAAATATAGCATAATTTGTAAAATCAAACACACCATAAATACATAAACCTAATATAAATGCATCATTTGGTGATTTTCTATCCATGATTATAAACTTGTATATCGCTAATATCATCAATATATATGCACCGATTGCACCATATACATTCAATTTCATATCATCAGTTTGTATCTTCTTTACCATTTTATTAAACATAGGACCACCTATATTTGTTAAATATATACTATCTAATACAATCATAGAAAACGCAGGAATTATATAATCCATTTATATTACGGATTATTTTATTTTATTTTTGAACGGTAAAAATATTATATTTTTATATAACAATTTTATATATATATATGGAATCTAATACTATCACCAAAAGCAGAACACCATCTGGAATTACTATAGACATTGAATCTCAACCAGGAACTTCATTATCACCATCTAATAATGGATTTTTTACAACCGATGGAAAAAATAATTATACAAAAATAGGTCTAACTATTATTTTACTTTTATTTTTTGGTGTCAATATTTTTTCTTATTTAGGTGATTTCCTACAAAAATTAAAAGAAGCATCCGCACCTTTTTTTAAAGATATTTTAGAAAGCTTAGGTTATATTGTTACTGAAACAACAAAAGATGTTACTAATATTGCGGCTAAAGGTGCTAAATTAGGTATTGATGTTGCCGCAGGAACCGTTGAAAGTGGTGTGGATGTTATTCAAGGACAACTCGATATGGAACAAACCGGGAACTCATCTCAACAACAACAACAGCAACAGCAACAGAAACAATCTTCCAAATCATCTATATCAGCTTCTTTAACATCTGCATTAGCTAATGCGGAAGAAAATACTGAACCTTTACCTGATGACGCGATGAGTTCTACGCAAAGAAATAGTTCAGGAAAATCCGGATACTGTTATATAGGCGAAGATAGAGGATTCCGTAGTTGTATTAGCGTATCAGAGAATGATACATGTATGTCTGGTGACATATTCCCTTCTCAAGAAATTTGTGTTAATCCTTCATTGAGAGAATAAGTAAAATATAATTATTTTTATTAATTATTAATTATATTTTTATTTTTATTTTTTTCCCATTTTTCCAACAGGAAATCCATTCATACCAGGTTTCCATCCTAACTGCGGCCATTTATTATTACCTGCCAAATAGGTCCGTCTAACTATATAGTTAGTAAGAGGTACAGATGGTTCATTTGTAATAGTTGTTAGTGGTCCAGGGGTATCATTTTGATTTGTATAAGCCCAATTTTTAGCTACACCAGGACATTCTAGAACCGTATTATTTAAAGGTAATACCTTAGTATTTGCATTTGTATAAGTATCACTTTGAGTAGCAAATGTTTGCCCTCTTTGTCTTCCAATACCTCTAGCTAATCTGGAATATTGTTGTTTTTTGGAAAATCCAGCACTATTATTTTTATATTGAAATATCACAGCCTTGCGTTTTTCACTTAGATCTTCTCTAGTCATAGGTTGTCCATGTAGAGTAGCTCCTGAAATATCTACACAATCACCTTCATCTCTTGTCCATAATTTTTCTGGATCCGGACCAGGTCCAGTATCACATCCATTCAGAGCTAAATATTCAAAATTGACAGTTATAGTGGCTATATCCGACATTAATCCTCCTGAAGAATCCATAGCATATATTTGAAATTCACTTTTTCCTATATATTGATTTCCTGGCCAAGCAAATTTAACATCTACAAAATAATTAAACTGATTAAAAATAGGAACATTATTATTTTCAATAGTATCACCTACTTTTAATGGGTCTGTTACATTATCATAAATATATCCAGACCATTCAGTAGTTATTACATTATCTTTGATAAAATTAGGAATAGTATTTACTATTATAGAATCTGATATATCAGGTCCATCATAATTATAATATACCAATGATAAATCAAAGACTTCAGGTTCTTTCCTTACATAAAATGTAAATGTTTGATCGGGAATTACTGGTTTATTATTTACAAAATTAATTGAAATATCAACTATACTTTCATTTGATTCCAATGACAATCCGTCTTGTATATATTTCACTTTATATCTAAAAGTATCATCTCCGTAATAATAATTTTGTGGAATATAAGTACATCGTATATCATCAAAATAGACACCTTGTACTATTAACTCCTGATTATTCTTGTTATATAATGAACCATATTGTGGATAATTTGTTATAACACTTTGATAATCACGATGATAAGTACTGCTATTAGTAACATTAAATCCTATATCTACAGGTGTTGATTCATTAGTATTAATACTCATATTTTGCGTCAAAGGTTTTAAATAAATAGTTACATTAGCAGTATTTGAAGATAATGGTTCTAAATCCTCCACATAATATTCAAATGATGTGCTTCCTACAAAAATAGATAAAGGAGTATAACTGATATCATAAGATCCCATTGGTGTTAAAGTAAAAGGGGCACTAGTAACAGGAGTACCATTATAAATTAAAGTACCACTAGGAGGGAGTGATTTAATATAATAGGTTAAATCTGATTGTGGATTATCAACATCGTTAGCTGATAAATCAATATTATAACTAGAAACACTTGTATTATTATTGGCAAAATAAGTTTTTGTTAGATCATATGCTATAGGTGCATCATTAACCGCTGATACGGAAATATCCACTATGCCAGCAGGTATAGAGCCTATATTAGAAGGATAATTATGTATATCTTGTACGAAAAAAGTAAATTGGTCCCATCCATTAAAATTAAGGTCACCCAAATACTTTATTATTGGTGGATTATTATTTGACGTATCTTGAACACCAATATAACTAGCATCAGTTATATTTAATGGAACATCACTGGCATCATATAATGTTCCATTAGATACATAAGAGTCTAAAAAATATTTCAAAGGATAATACTCGTTTATGTCTGAACCACTTAAATCTATAGATTGTGTTATATCTTCCATAACATAACCACTAATATCATACGTTACAGCAGGATCTTTCACTTCTAAAGATATTGTATATTGAGGAGATACACCTGAATTAACTGTTATTGCTGCTCGTGACGCATCTTCTACCGTAAATGTAAAAGAATCTGGTCCTACATATGGACTAGGAGAATGGTAAATTATACTAAATATAGCTGTATAATTTGTTAAATTTGTTTGTGTATTATCAACTGTAATAGTACCATTGGAGGGACCTGATATTATATTTAAAAAAGCTTCTGATAAACTGGTATCATAAATATCTCCACTAATATCTATATCATATTGAGCCTCTATATTGAAATTACAAGATACATCTCCAATGGCAATATAAGATGCATCGCTAGATGTAGGCTGATCATATGATGTAAAGGCTTGTATTGTTGCTGTACTTGTATCACTGTCTAATCCAGCTACATTTTGAGCATAAAACTCAAACGAATCTGCAGAAAGAGAATTTAGATTGGGTGTATAATCAACTGTATAATGTCCAACAGTTGTCGAAGAAGTAAAATTAGCGGTGCCATTCGAAGGACTAGATGATGTATTTATTGTTAATGAATAATTTTGTGGATCTGAAACAGACTCATCATGAGAAAGAACTCTATTTGGTTTAGATTGAAGAAAACTAATGATATTTGGAGTATAAGGGGGTTTTACTGTAAACCAATAAAAAGCACTTCCTGAACCACCTTGTCCACCTTCATGATTATTACCATTCATCCCAGCTGTTGCTCCACCTCCTCCTTCTCCAGCAAATGTTTGTTGACTTAATCCTTTCCAAGGAGCATTATTACCACACATATATTTATTACCTGATGTTCCTGATGGGGTCACGTATTTTCCATAAGTTGGTCCACCTTGCTTATAAAATCCTCCACCACCAGCAGTAGAAGCAGATTTTGGACCACCATTTTTTCCTGGAGCTCCAGCACCACCTTGACCTGTATTTGGAGATGTAGAACTTCTATCTCCTGATATACCGGAAGGATACATGCCGGGTTTAGCATGAGTTATGGATAAAGTCGTCCAATTATTAGTAATATAGTCCTTCAATACTGTTGGTAATTGGTCATAATATGCTATATCAAAACCATTGCCGGGTGTCGTATTAGATTCTGTGCCAGCATTTCCTCCATTACGAAGTGCCTTGAATCTAGTTGTTGGAGGATATGCACCAGATATAGAATAATAAGGCTCTCCACCTATACCACCTTGAGCATAAGTATATTTATTTGTTCTCAATCGTCCTTCATTTCCTCCTTTAGCATCGAGTATAGTCTGACCAGTTCTTGATTCAATATTTATATTGGATAAATAACCGTAATTACCACTACCAGAACATGCTGGTTCCGGATTGACCCCTCCACCTTGACCTGTTCCAAAAGCTCCACCTAAACCTTTTGTCAACTGAATATAGCTACCCTTAGTTACAAATAAATTATCAGTAGGAGTTGAATCATTAAAAACGACTCCCAATTGACTGCCACCTCCTCCACCACCTCCATTAGCTTTACCATCACTGCCTTGTTTTTCCCAGTCCGCTACATTACTACAATATCCAGCCCCACTATTATCTGAATGAGCTCCTGCGCCACCACCGCCACCACCAATTAAATAAAATCCTGAGCCGAATAAATTTTCTTTAGCTTTAATATTAGTAGTAGCATTACCATTACCACTATAAAAAATATTAGGAGTAATTAATACATAATATATACCAGTAGTGGTATTAACAATAGTATCAATAATAGTACTATTACTATTTGTAGAGAGATCAACTAATAAATTTCCAATAGTAAAAACCATAACTAATATATTTACATAAAAATTTATAAATATATTATTTTAATTAAATTAATTAAGGGTTATATCCATCTCTATTACCCATAAAGAACCATCTTAACGATAGATATTTGGGAACACTATCGGTTAAGTTGTTTCCAGTCATTTCAAGATTGGGACCAGCATCAACTATTCTTTGAATTTGTGCAGTTCCTAAACCAGAGTTGAAATATCTCAAGTCAGACATGTATCCAGAAAATCCACCATTCATAGCAACGTGTACATCACCGTAATTTTGCTTGGGGACTCCCTTCATAATTAAGCGTTTAGCGAGTTTACCATTAATATATGTATCTAATTGATGGTTCTCAACTCTAATTTGGACACAAACCCATTTATTAATAGGAATATTATCAATAGTAACTCTTTCATTAATATTATTGAAAGTGTTCATAACTACTACTAAAGCATTGGTATTAGGAGCAATATATAATCCAGGGGCATTATTAGGTTCATTCATACCGATGGGTTCATTCGTATAATTAATATTATCATTGCCCTTGTGGAATACGTGTTTATATTGACCTTGTTGATATACTAAATCATCAATAAATAGCCATATGGAGTATGTAAATTCAATTCCGGATTGTTGATTATCAGATCGAATAACAGTAACAGCATTACTATTATTTGGATCTTGAGGAATTATTTGCATAGTCTTGGCATCGACCATGCCCTTAAATAAATAAGGCGACTTGTTAAAAGAGAATATCCATGCTAAAAGACTAGAAGCCATGCGAATACTAACTACAAAAACTACTAAAATTAACAATAAAAAAGCAACTTTAGCTACTAAACTATTTGATTCTAAAAATTCTTTAGTTCCAGAAACCATTTTATTACTTTTAAAATTATCAAATGATCCAGCACCAGAGGAAATTGTTCCGAATTCTGACATATCTATATATTATACATAAGAAATTTAGATATGAATTTAGAATTAGATTTACACTTAGATTTACACTTAGACTTAGAATTAGATTTACACTTAGAATTAGAATTAGATTTCAATACTTCCTTGTTCAGTTCCATCCTTTAAGAACTCAACCTTGACACTATATGGTAGGTTTCCAATACCCATGCCACCATAACCTCCTCTGTAGATATTGTAGGCTTGTTGAGGGTTAATAGCATCGCCGTAATAATGGACATTAGCAGTATAACCAGAGAATCCTCCTAAAGGTGTTATGTATACAGGTGCGTTATTCGCGATTTTAGCTACACCTGGTAATACGCATGTACGAACTAATTTACCATCAATATAAACATCTAACGTTCTTCCGTAAAGGCTGACAATTATATTGACCCATTTTTGAATAGGAATATTCGCTACACTACATGTATGTGTGGAAGACTTGTCTGATTGAGCACTAGAGTAAACAGTGGTTTCTATCTTAATATTGTTTTCGATTGCTCCTAAAACAATAGAAGGAGAAGGATTTAAGTCAGCATCTAATCTTCCTAAAACAATCTTGGGTTCACCATATCTGTAACTCCAATCATCAACATATAGCCATGTAGAATAAGCATAATTAGAAGCGTTAGATTGTTCTAAATCTGTAGCATTAATTCTTGTGACCATTTTTGCGTCTTTAAGTCCACCAATTTTACTGGAGTCACTCAATAACCATCTAATAATAATAATAACAAGTATTACTACGACAACACCAATAACAATACTTTTAACGTTTTCCATCTGTAATATATTATATTGTTAGAATTTTTCTAAATTACTGGTGGATTTAAATATTTAACAGAATTATATAACCAATTAACCTTTCCACTATTTATGCTGTCAGTATAGTATAAAACATTACATATACCACCGTGCAATCCATTATTTGAACCCGAAGTTATTTGCGTATTATCATTATATGGAATAATACCTGGATTTGTGGATACTAATTCATTATTAATAAATATATCCATACTTTGTCCATCATAATTAATAACAATATGATTCCATCTCTGCATTTTAAAGTCTTTAGATTCAAGAAGTATTTTTTGTGTATGTCCTTCTGTTTCTGTTATTATTTTGAGTTTATTTTTTAAAACATTAAATAGTATATTAGGTTTATTACCAATATTTAATAAAGAAGTGTATTCATCATAGTTGGGATTTGTTTCAGGTGGAAAAGAGTCTAAATAAATCCATGATGATACTGCATATTTATACTGGAATTGGTCATCTTTAAAATTAAGTTTTTGAAATGTTCCTAAATTTTTTTCATTAGTTAAATTAATAGGTTTTTTAATAAGTTGAGATGCGTTATGGACCATTACTTTATCCATAAGCCATTTAAACAGAAAATATGATACAATTAATAATATTTCAATAATAAAAATAATAATTATGGGTTTAGATGTAATTTGGTATTGAAATTTAAGATAGTCTACAAAATTAAGAATGAGGCAAGGGAAATAGGTTATTATTTTTGATATTAAACCAAACCATGATGGTTTAGTTTCAGTTGGTTCTCCACCAGAAACACCGAAAAATTTCATAACTATTGCAACTAGTCCAAAAAATATAAGTAAATTGATACTGTACATAAAAAATGTACTAAAATTAGAGAATTCAGCTGATATGTTAAAGATAAAATAAACAACAGCTATGACAATAAATAAAGACACTATAGATGTAATTATTTTTCCAAAATAACTAAGGGTATTAACGTCAGACTCATTTTCATATAACTGTTTCCGTTTTTGATAGAAAACATAACTAATTAGGAGTAAAAATACACCAATCATGGAAATGAAAATACCTAGTCCTGAATTACTATCAGTAATGATTTCATATGGATTGTTAGTAACTACTAAACTTACTATGATAAAATAAATTGATAATGTTAGTACAAATATAAATTCTATCTTATAATCCACTATATACCAAGTAACTAATTGATAAAAATATATTATAGTATTCATGATTTTTAAATAAAAATCTGTTGCAGACTTATCATAAACTGGTGGTGCCTTTTTTTCAGTTTTTTCAGTTTTATTAGTCGATGTTGAATTTTTATTAGTATTCATTTAATAAATCATTAGAAATAAATTAAAGATTTTCCATCGCTGTTTTTTTTCCGTGACAATCTCTACATAAAGCTACTAAATTATCTACATGGTTAGATCCACCGTGTTCTAATCTTATTTTATGATCTACCTCAAACCAACCGGGTAATTGTATTTTACAATGTCCACATTTCCAACTTTGTTGAGCGGCAACAAATTTCTTTTTTGTTTCACTTACACATCTTTTCGTACCAGTTTTACCAGATTCCATAACTCTATTTACTTGATGTTGTTCATTAGGTGACATAAATGGTGTTTGATTTGTAAAATCGGTAAATGGTGTAAATACATCCAATGTTGATTTGGCACTAGGCATATGTTTAATAATATTTGTTGCTTGTTGAACAAGTGATTGAGATTCTCCTGGGTTTTTCTTTATAAATAAATAAATACTTAAACCAGCAAATGCGAATCCAGCCATTTTAAAATATTTTTGCCAAGACTGTAGTAATTTAACATAGTTTCCATCGTGGTATGTATTTAATATAAAAAATCCAGTTATTGCTAAAATTAACACTTCTAGTTTCATATAATATTAATAAAGGTTTTTTTATAAACATTATATTTTGGTATTTTGTGTGATAATTTCAGTCACATCTACTTCCATTGATTTCTTTGTTTTTCTTTTGGGTTTGGGTTTGGATTTGGATTTGGATTTGGATTTGGATTTGGATTTGGAAAAACTATTTGTCTGAGTAACTGATGTAGGTGACCTCTTAAGTTTAGATAATGAAAGTTTATTATCATAATTTAATATTTTAGATAATTCTTCAATATCTGTTGATATTTTTTTAATATCAATTTTCTCTCCACCATTGCTATAAATGTTTTCAATTAACAAAGATCTAACTCGATTAAGATAAATTTTTTTGAGTGCGCCGTCTAATTCAATATTTTCTAGTTTTGTTTCAAAAAAGTTATAATAAACAGTCATCAGTCCAAACACATCACTATTAAATAAATATGTTTTCATAAAGTATTCGTCTAAATCAAACTTCATATCTGGAGTAGTGAATTTCATTAAAATATCAGTAATGTAATCCGATAAATAATATAGATAGTAACCATATTCAATAAGATTTTCTTTTTTGACTTCTGACAAAAAGGTTTCATCACTTATACCTGGAGAGAAAATCATATTAAATAGAATTACATTGTCATCATAATATCCATAATATCTGGCTAATTTAATTAAATATTCATTGATTATATAATTACGAACATTCATTTTATTGAAAAGAATAATACCATCTTTTACTCGTTGTAAAAATACATCATAATTTAATTTAAATTCTTCGGATATAATCATAGATGAAAATGGTGTATTAAATTGTAGAGGTCTATTAATAATTTCTTTTGGAACTGATCTATTTTTTACAACCCCTGCTAATCCCCAATCAATAATTCTAGCATCACCATTTTTATCGACCATAATATTTCTATCTTTTAAATCATTGTGAATAACACCAACCTCATTCATAGGTCGGACCGCATTTTTTAATAGTTTAATAATCATATCGTTTAATAAAAACATTTTCTCTCTAGTAATTTTACCGTGAACTAATAACCAATCTTTTAAATCTATACCAGCATTAGGCATGTTTAATACAGTTAGTCCTTCTAATCTACTATTTACATTTTTTTCATTAATATTGTATTTTGTAAGAGCAAAACATTTTTCATTGAAATTAACCATATCATTCTTTGTTAATTTATCTGGTTTACATAATTCAACATCTAATAAATAATATTTACCATAATTTTTTATTTTTGTTAATTTCTCTCTTATCTTAGAAATTTCCTCCATTTCTTGTTTACCATGTTGTTCAACTGACATTTTACTGACACCATTTGTTCGTTCCTTTTTATTTTTACATTTTAGCGCAGGTTTAAATATACACCCAAATCCACCTGATGCCAAAGCCTGACCTCCATCTTTACTTCTACCACGTTTTTTTGTTCTGTTTATTTTATTTGGTTTTTTTAGATTAATCTTTTGTTTCATTTATACTGTAATGAGAATTATTTTTTATACAAATAATATCCTCCTCCAACTAATGCAATAATAATTGCTACAAATAATAATTTCTTTCTGTATTTTATTTGCTCTCGTAATATGATTTCCTTTGGTTTATATAGTTCATAATATATATCTAATGATTCTGTTAAAGTTTGTTCATCTTTACCATCTTCCACGTTAATTTTATTATGAATAAAATGAATCCATTTTAAAAAAGAATCCTTTCCTTCTAAATATGGTGAAACAGGATATTTATCTAATAGTTTACTAAAATTATTTCCTATAGTTGGATGTGGTATAAATAATGGTAGATTTGTAATAAAATCATAATACTTTTTCTGAGTTGTTTCATTTGCTTTTAATGGATATGCTACTGCTAATGTCATTAAAAAGAACCAGTAGTGTGGACCCCATACAACTGGATCAAATGATTTTTCTGTCATTAAAATTAAACAATATAAAAAGAATTTTAAATAAACATATAACGGCACAATGAATAATAACAATAGCAGCAATAATAATAGCAGCAATAATAAATCATTTAATTTTTGCAATAATTGTGGAAAAGTAGGACATGTATTTCACAATTGTAAGCATCCAATAACAAGTATTGGACTTCTCGTTTTTAGAATGCATGAAAACAAACTCCAATATTTACTAATAAGACGAAAACATAGTTTAGGTTTCGTTGAATTTATGAGAGGAAAATACCCAGTACATAATTATAGTTATTTAGTAAACATTTTTAATGAGATGTCAAATGATGAAAAAGAAAAAATTAAAATTTTATCATTTGATGAGTTATGGAAATATTTATGGGGGGAACAATTTGGTATTCAATATAGAGGTGAAGAGAAAATATCAAAAGATAAATTCAATTTGTTAAAAGAAGGTGTTGAAAATAAGAATTCATATAATTTAGACAAAATTATAAATGAAACCACTTCACATTGGGAAGAAACTGAATGGGGATTTCCTAAAGGGCGTAGAAATTATCAAGAAAAAGATTTAAATTGTGCTTTAAGAGAATTTGAAGAAGAAACTGGATATTTGAGATCTAATGTGAAACTATTACAAAATATAATACCATATGAAGAAATATTTACCGGTTCGAATATGAAATCATATAAGCATCGATATTTTGTAGGTTATATTGATTCTAGTACAACAACAACATATAAATATCAAGAAACGGAAGTAAGTGATGTAAAATGGATGTCGTTGGAAGAGTGTAATAAAAAAATAAGACCTTATAATTTAGAAAAACTCAGTATTTTAAATAAAGTGAATAAAGTTTTACAACAATATAGATTATATTCATAATATATAAGTATTAATGGAAAACCCAAAAAAGAAGAAATCAGTGAAATTAAAAATTACAAAAAATATTCCAGAATTAACTGAAGATAATATCGAATCTGTATTTAATAAAAATTTTGAAAACGTGGACATTCTATTAGACGATTCAGATTACAATACTTTTTTGAAAAAAAAAGAATTATTAAATAGACGAATAATTTCAGATAATGAAGATAAGCAAAATACATTATACCCATCATTAGATGATCCTGAATTTAATATAAAAATATCCCAAAAGAAAGAATTCAATGATAATAAATACGATGGAACCTTATATGATATTGAAGAACAAGCAGAAAAATTATGCGATGCTGATTTTGAATTAGTCCCTCATCAATTATTCATAAGAAATTTTTTAAGTTTCCAGACACCATACAATAGTTTATTATTGTACCATGGTTTAGGCACTGGTAAAACGTGTAGTGCTATTAGTGTATCAGAAGAAATGAGAACATATTTAAAACAATTAGGTATTGTACAAAGAATCCTTGTTGTCGCTTCACCAAATGTACAAGATAATTTTAAATTACAACTATTCGACGATAGAAAATTAAAATTGATAGATGGTTTATGGAATTTAACCGCATGTACTGGAAATAAATATTTAAAGGAAATTAATCCAATGAATATGAAAGGATTAAGTAAAGAAAAGGTGATTGGACAAATAAATAGAATTATCAATAGTGCTTATTTATTTTTAGGATATACCGAATTCGCAAATTATATTACAAGAAAATCATCATCTGAAGATGGAACTAAACTAGAAAAAAAGGAGATGATTACAAAACTTAAAAAACATTTTAACAATAGACTAATTATAATAGACGAGGTTCATAATATTCGTATAGGGGACGAAAAACAAGATAAACGGGTCGCGCAAGAATTATTAAAACTGGTTAAATACGTAGACAATTTAAGACTGTTATTTCTCTCTGCTACACCAATGTATAACAGTTACAAGGAAATAATTTGGCTATTGAATGTGATGAATATGAATGATAGACGTTCTACAATTGAATTAAAGGATGTGTTTGATAAAAATGGAAATTTATTAATAGGACCAGATGGACAAAATATAGGTGAAGAAATCATTAGACGCAAAGCGACAGGATATGTATCATTTGTGCGTGGTGAAAATCCATATACATTTCCATATAGAATATTCCCATCGCTATTTTCAAAACAAAATACATTTAAAGAATTATCTTATCCAAGAAAACAATTAAATGGAAAACCTATCATTCAACCATTAGAACATTTAGACGTATATGTAAATACATCAGGATCGTATCAACAAAAAGCTTATGAATATATTATAAAGAAAATAAGTGAAAAAGCAGGTAAAACAAAGGCTGGATTACCTAGTTTTGAAAATATGGAGGCATTTGGGTATACATTATTACAAAAACCACTTCAGGCACTTAATATGGTGTATCCTAATAAATTATTTGACGAAGGCACAGATGTAGATAGTAAAATCTTATTAGGTTCTGAAGGTTTAAGAAAAACAATGAAGTTCACAGAAACAACTAACCCACCCACAAGAAAAAATTTTGAGTATAAACCATCATCATACGGAAATATTTTTGCACCAGAAAATATTGGTCAATATAGTTCAAAAATAAAGGGAATTACAGATCAAATTATGAATTCAAATGGGATTGTCTTGATTTATAGTCAATTTATAGACGGTGGATTAATTCCTATGGCTCTAGCGCTAGAAGAACTGGGTTTTACACGTTTTGGAACAAAAGCATCTAATCTATTTAAAACTCTACCACATAAACAGATAGATTCTAAAACTTTATTAACAAAAGAACAGATGGAAAATAAAGAAGATTTTAGTCCTGCTACTTATACTATGATTACTGGTGAAAAGGCATTATCACCTGATATTGTATATGATTTGAAAAATTTAACAGATGAAGATAATAAATCTGGGAAAAAAATAAAGGTCGTTCTTATTTCAATGACGGGAACAGAGGGAATCGATTTTAAAAATTTGAGACAAGTTCATATATTAGAACCATGGTATAATTTAAGTTTAATAGAACAAATAATAGGTCGTGCTGTAAGAACATGTAGTCATAAGTTGCTGCCATTTATTGAGAGAAATGTGGAAATATTTTTATATGGAACCATATTTTCTAGTAGTGATGATGAAGCAGCAGATTTATATATTTATAGATTAGCTGAATTTAAAGCTGTTCAAATAGGGCGTGTAAGTAGAATATTAAAAGAATCTGCTGTAGATTGTATCTTAAACATTGATCAAACAAATTTTACAGAAGAAAATATGAATACAATAGTAAAACAAAATTTATCAAATGGTATGATTATAGATTTTCCAATTGGTGATAAATCAAATACTGTATCGTGTGACTATATGGAAACGTGTAACTTTAAATGTAAGCCCTTTAAATCTATAGAATCAGAAGATATAAAATTAGACACTTACGATGAATCCTTTATTTTTATGAATACTGAAAAAATTATTCAAAGAATTAGAGATTTATATAAGAAGAAGTTCTTCTATAAAAAGGAAAACTTAATAAGTGAAATAAATGTAGTTAAAAATTATCCACTGGTTCAAATCAACGCAGCATTAGATATATTAATAGAAGATCAAAATGAATTCATATCAGACAGATTTAATAGATTAGGGCATTTAGTAAATATAGATGAATACTATTTATTTCAGCCAATAGAATTAGATAATGAACATATAAGCGTATTTGATAGAAGAAATCCAATTGAATATAAACGTGAACATATCGTTTATCCATTAAAAGATATAGAAGAACCTATAAAACTAAAAAAACAGTTAAAAGATGCGATTGATAAACAATCAAGTAAATCGAAAATAATAGATGATATTCATAATTTAATTAAAGATTCTAAACAAAAGATCGAAATTGTAGATAGGGGTGTGGATCATTGGTATACATATGCTGCCATGCTTAATCATACAAAATATTTAGAAAATAATTATAACATAAGTAATGATACATACAATAAGTTAATTATAGATCATATTTTAGAATATTTAACATTTGATAAAACAGAAGAAGTATTAAATTATTTATACTATAGAATAGATTTAGACGACACTGACAGAAAACTTAAAGAATATTATGATGCACAGTTATTGCAAAATAAAGATGTAATAGGATTAATAGTACCAAAAGATAATAAACAATTTCTATTAGTTAAAGGAAAAACTAGTTGGTCACATGGTGAGCAATCAGATTACATTGATCTAAAATCAGAATTGAAAAAACTAGTTATACCTATCCATGAAGGATATAATAATATTATTGGATTTATTGCTTCATTTAAGAATGACTATAATATATTTAAGGTTAAAAATATGGAAGATAAAAGAAGTAAGGGAGCGAGATGTGATCAATCTGGTAAAGCCGATTCTTTAAAATTAATAAATACCATATTAGGAGAAACAAAATATACAACCGGAAATACCAAAGGTAGAAATAAAGTAGAATTTTGTATTTTACAAGAATTTATATTGCGAAATAATAACATAATACATACAGATAAAAAATGGTTTTTAACTCCACAAGAATCAATTATTAATAATATTGAAAAAATTTCTTTTTAAATAAAAATTGAATTATAATAAAGAAATAGTATTATTATATATTAGTAATGGAAGCTCCAAGTGTTGTCAAAAAAGTCCCTAAAAAAAAGGGAGAAGTTGGTGTTTATATGATTAATTTATTAACAAGAAAAATTCACTTGAATTTTAATAATGTTGGTAAAAATTTAAAGGAATCACTAGAGAAAAAAATAAGAAAGGAGATTGAGGGGAAATGTTCTATAGAAGGCTTTATTAAACCAAACTCAACTAAGATTATTTCATATTCAAGTGGAATATTAGTTGAAAATCTAGTAATGTTTGAAGTTGTATTTGAATGCATGGTTTGTTGTCCTGTAGAAGGTATGCATATTAAATGTACTGTTCAAAATATCACACAAGCTGGTATTAGAGCTCTTATTAAAGATGACGTATCACCTGTTATTGTATATATCAGTCGCGATCACCACTATAATAATAAATACTTCAATACTGTAAAGGAGGATGAATATATCACAATAAAGGTAATTGGGCAAAGATATGAACTTAATGACGCACATGTAAGTGTAATTGGTGAAATAATTGAACCAAAGTCAGATAAATATAAAAAGAAACCAAAACTAAATATAGAAAATGCTTAAAAACAATTTAAATTATTATAATAATGACAGATTTAAATTGTTTAAAAGAAAGTATAGAACAACTGACAAAGTTTCATCAAATTGAAATCTTAAAAATCTTAAAAAATGATACTTCCAGTACATTAAATGAAAATAATAATGGAGTTTTTATAAATTTAACAAATATACAGCCCCATATTATTGAAGATATGAAAAAGTATTTATCCTATGTTTCAACACAAGAACATCAATTGAATTTGATTGAAGATAAAAAGGTTGTATTATCAACTACATATTTTAATGACGATAAAGATAATAAAGACAACAATAGTATATGTATAAATGAACATGCTACATGCGAACGATAATAACTTTTTAACAAACTTAGAAAATAATATGCTTTCTATCAGGAATATATCCAAAATTCCAGAATACAATATTATTAAAAAAACACCTATTAACAGTATTAGTGCTAATGATAAGAAAAATATTATAAATAATGTAAATAATATTTTTTATCCAAAACAACGGGATCAATTATTTTGGATATTCTATGTTATTTTGAATAGTGTTTATGAATATGAAACAACCCATAATTATTTTACAAAGGAAAAGGAAATGAAATTTAAATGGATTGAAGATTTTAGAGAAAAAAAGGAAATATTTAAACCAATTAAAGTCAGTCGTAATGCTATAGAAGATGAATTGGCAAATAAACCAAAAATTTCTTTACATTGTATTAAAGCCCTATGTCATTTACACAATATTAATATTTTTTTTATTGATAATAAAAAATTCTACGAAATGCTGACTGACGAAAACAATCCAGTTTATGTGATTGAAAAAATTAATAATAAATATGGATTAAAAGATAATGTAACCAAAGAAAATTTAGATTATTATAGAATTCATTATTGGCAATTAGAAAATTTGGACAAACCATTAAAAGCGGTGTCTAGTTATAAAGTTGCTGACCTAACAACTATTTGTAAAAAATTAAATATTATATGTGAAAATATGACTAAGCAAAAAATGTATCAAGAAATAATGCGATTCTTGTAGTAATTTAATTTAAAATTGAATCAATATAAAATAATATGTTCAGAAGTATATATACAATGCCTGAATTAAATTCACAGCAACAATTTAATAATATTATAAATAAATATTTAGAAAATGTAACAAACACAAGTGATGGAGATCCCGAATTAGAAATTCGTTTTGGAACTAAAACTAGGGATAAAAGAAATATCATTCATAAAAAACCCATTACTAAAATTGATTTTGACAACGTTATTAAAAAATTAAAATCTTCTGGATTTCAAATGAGTACAAATCAGCATACGTTAAAAATAACATCACAGTTTATTGATAAAAAACAAGGCATTGAAAAGGATTCAAATGTTCGTATTGAAGTAAATGGTCTTCGCAATATTCAGCAATATTGTAATACTGATTCTCTTGACGGAATTCAGCCTATATTTAATCAAAAGAGAAATGCTGGTTCCCGAGAGGATCCAATTTGGCCAGTCGATGTAGATGATTACAATTTTCGTGTTTCTTTTCAAAAAGAGAATATAATTGGAGAATCAAGTTCATTTGCCAAGAATATAAAGGATTCATGGTCAGATAGTAAAAAGATCTTTCGCCTTCTTAATAGAGTTTCATTTGAACATCCAGATTATCCTCTACGAATTGATTTAAGTGTTGTAAAGGAAAGTCATTCCGAAAAGTCAGAATATAAAGGGAGAACACAGTTTAAATTAAAGCCAGAATACTCATTTAACGCTGCCAATGTTACAGAAAATAGTGAAAAATATGAAATAGAGATTGAAGTAAAAAATAGAGAGGTTGGTGCCGGTACAGAATTTAATGATGTAGCCAAATTAGGAAAAGCTATTAGAAAATGTGTTATTTATGTTCTATCTGGACTTCAAGGAACAAACTTTCCAGTTTCATATACGGAAATACAAAATATAGGAATTCAATATCTAAAACTTGTTTTTGGAAAAGACTATCATCCAGGTCTTAGAATGATGCCCAAGAGTTTTATTGGTCCTAGTTCTAATACACTTCAAGTTAAACATATTACACCATTCGATGAAGATGCTCAATTTCCAAATGTCAGACATAATTATACAGTTACTGATAAAGCAGATGGTATGAGAAAACTTCTATATATTAATAAGGACGGAAAGATTTATCTAATTGATACAAATATGAATGTTCAATTTACAGGAGCTGTAACAAAGGATGTTGAATTAAGAGAAACTATCGTAGATGGTGAGCATATTTTACACAATAAAAAAGGTGAGTTTATTAACTTGTATGCATCATTTGATGTTTATATTATAAACAAAAAAGATGTTCGTAATAATTCATTTATTCCAAATGAAGGCGAAACCACCGATGATGTTTCAAATAAATTTAGATTACCATTACTAGTGAAGATTATTAAAGGAATGGGTGCTGTTTCAGTTACGGATGGTGGATTACCAGCTATCCGTATCGAACATAAAAATTTTAAAGCAGATAATATTAGCCAAAGCATATTTAAGTGCTGTCATACAATCCTAGAACAAGAATCCTCATTAGAATATACTATTGATGGATTAATCTTTACACCCGCATATCTGGGGGTTGGTTCAAATAAAATAGGCGAACCTGGTCCTAAGTTCAAGAAAACATGGGAACATTCTTTCAAATGGAAACCTCCTCAATTTAATACGATTGATTTCCTTGTTACTACAAAGAAAGATGTTAATGGTGATGATTATGTTGGAAATATATTTCAAGACGGTGTAAGTACACAATCATATGATCAATTATCTCAATATAAAACACTTATCCTTCGGGTAGGATTTGATGAAGGTCAACACGGATATATTAATCCTTGTGCTGATATAATTACCGATAAATTACCAAAATACGACGACAATAATACAAAGGAAAATAAATATAGACCAATGCCGTTTTATCCATCTAGTCCAGTTGATTCCGAAGCATATCTATGTAATATTATGTTAAAAAAAGACAAAAATAGTGAAACACAACTATTTACAATTGAAGACGAGGAAGTGTTTTCAGATGGAATGATTGTTGAATTTAGTTATGATCTATCAAAAGACCACAAATGGAGATGGATCCCTCTAAGAGTTAGATATGATAAGACTGAAGAATATAGAAAGGGATTTCCTATGTATGGTAATGATTACAAGGTTGCGAATAACAATTGGTATTCAATTCATAATCCAATTACTAGACAAATGATTACTACCAGTGAGAATATTCCAGATAATATTTCAGATGACACAGTGTATTATAATCGTAATACTGGTAAATCTGAAACAAAGGGATTAAGAGATTTTCACAATTTATTTGTTAAAAAATTGCTTATTAATAGCATTTCAAAAAGAGGAGATACACTTATTGATTATGCTGTCGGACAAGGTGGAGACCTTCCCAAATGGATTACTGCAAAACTATCATTTGTATTCGGTATTGATGTAAGTAAGGATAATATTGAAAACCGAATTAAAGGTGCTTGCGCTAGATACTTAAATTATCGCAAAGATTTTAAAATTATGCCATATGCTTTGTTTGTTGAAGGTAATTCACAATTTAATATTAAAGATGGTGAAGCCTTAAAAAGCGAAAAAGGTAAACAAATTACCAATGCTATATTTGGTGAAGGACCTAAAGATAAAGAGAAATTAGGTCTTGGTGTTTATAGACAATATGGCAAGGCATCTAATGGGTTTAATATTAGTTCATGTCAATTCGCATTTCATTACTTCTTTGAAAACAAAAAAACACTAAATGGGTTCCTTAGAAATGTAAGCGAATGTACAATTGTTAATGGATATTATATTGGCACATGTTATGATGGAACAAAAATATTTAATAAATTAAAAACTGTAGAGGAAGGGGAAGGGATTTCTATTGTTCAAGACAATGGCACCAAAATTTGGGAAGTGACAAAAGGTTATACTAAAGATTATTTCGAAGAAAATGACACCTCATTAGGATATGCTATTGATGTATATCAAGAAACTATTAATAAAAAATTTAGAGAATATTTGGTAAATTTCGACTATTTAACTAGAATGATGGACAATTATGGATTTGCTTTACTTACAAGAGAAGAATGTAATGAAATCGGAATTTCTGAAAGTGTTGGATCATTTCAACAATTATACGGTATTATGGAACAAGAAATTAAGAAAAATTCTAAAAGGAAAACTGAATATGGGTCAGCATTTACAATGAATAGTAAGGAAAAACAAATTTCATTTTATAACAACTACTTTATTTACAAAAAAATTAGAAATGTTGATGCTAGGGCTGTATATAATACTATGGTAGGTAGTTCCAAATTACAAGAACAAATGGAACAACTAGAATCTAGTGAAGCACAAAAAGCTGTGGAAGAGGAAGAGGAAAAAGAAAGGATTACAGAGCAGATAAAAGCTCCCAAAAAAATAAAGAGAAAATTAAAACTAAAAGAAGTTAGTAAATAGTCTATAAATATAAATATAAAACAACCTAAAAATAGTTACATAATATTATTATCGCTAATGAGCTATTTTTTATTTCCAGAAATTCATTATAACATAAATAATATTAACATTAAAGGGAATGACGAACCTATTGCAAATTATAAACTAAACGTCAGTTTAACACTTAATAGTTATTTAAATACAGTTAAACAACAAATTGACGATAATTGTGATACTTGGGATCATATTAAAAAATATACTAATCCATATGAATTTATCCATACTATTATCCCAAATAATAAAGGTTCTGTAAGCAAATTAAAACCATTGTCTAGATCATTTTATAAGATGATAGAAATATCTAATATGCTACATTTACTAGACGATTATAAAGATACAAATATAAACACTTTCCATTTAGCAGAAGGACCTGGTGGATTTATTGAAGCCATGACATTTTTGAGAAAAAACGAGAATGATAAATATAATGGTATGACATTGGTAAACTCCGACCCAAATGTGCCCGGGTGGAATAAAAGTAAATTTTTTCTAGATACTAATAAAAATGTAAATATTGAATATGGACCTTCAGGAACAGGTGATTTATTTGATGTTGATAATTTAAAACATTGTCTTACAACATACAATAATAGTATGAATATCATTACAGCAGACGGTGGGTTTGATTTTTCAATTGATTTTAACAAACAAGAAATATTAGCTACTAATTTATTATTTGCTCAAGTTAGTTTTGCATTTGCTATGCAAAAGACTAATGGACATTTTGTATTGAAAATTTTCGATATTTTTACAAAGACTACAACCGATATTATCTATTTATTGTCTACAATGTATAAACAAGTATTTATTGTTAAACCAAATACTAGTCGAATGGCAAATTCTGAAAAATATATCGTTTGTAAATATTTTAAAGGAACAAATCCAACCCTCATAAATAAAATTATTCATCAATATCATAAACTAAAGGAACACGAATATATTGCTTCTATTTTAGATTCCAATCTTGATTTATATTATTTAAACAAATTAGAAGAATATAATGCTATTTTTGGACAACAACAAATAGAAAATATTTCTTCGACTATAAACTTAATGTCATATAAAAATAAAAATGATAAGTTAGAACTTTTCAAGAAAAATAATATTTATAAATGTATTCAATGGTGTGAAAAACATAATATTCCTTACAATAAAACACAAGTTACAAATAATATTTTTATGAATTAATTAAATATATTTAATAAATTATATTATTTCAATAATGTATAATGAATTTCTTATTGAAATATTGGAAGAAATGCTCGCCTCTCGTTAAATTGAGTCTAGTATTTACACTTGCTATTTGTATTCACATGTTAGTCGTTAGAAATAATGTGGAAAACTTTGGTAATCCCAAGTCATGTACATATTATTATATGAATAATTGTGGACATTGTAAAACATTTACACCTATTTGGGATTCGTTTGCTCAATCTTATACTGGTCCGATTAAATTAAGAAAGATTGAAATGAATGATGCCAAAGATGATATTGAAAAATATAATATTAAGGGGTTTCCTACTATATTGGCAATTGATGAACAAGGAGAAACAAAGACGTTTGATGGTCCTAGAACTAAGGACGGATTAACTAAATTCTTATCTAATTAAATATATAAAAGTTTTATTAATAAATTAATTATTTAATTTATTTATTAATAAAAATTGATTCTAAAATAATTACAGGTATAGTCATATACAAAACAATTATGGATAGTTCAACCCACCAAAACAAGATACAATTTGATAAGTTTTATAGTGATGTGTCTCGATTTGCAATGAATAGTATTTTTGCGATTATTGGATTTATATTTATAACAATTTCTAGCGTATTTCTATTGGTGTCTTACTGGTGCCTTACTGGTTCAGAATATATTGAAACTTATAAACGCGATTATGCTCATCAATACAATTATGTTATTATTAAAGAAACACTAATTGGTTTTATAAAAGCTTCCAATGACAAAATCTACTATTATTTTAATATGATTTATGAGAATAATATATTTATCAAGAAAGAACAAATAGAAGATGACTCGTCTGATAGTGAGAGCGATGACTCGTCTGATAGTGAGAGCGATGACTCGTCTGATAGTGATGTGCAAGATATTACAGAGCAAACTCTTCTAAAAAAAGAAATGAATAAGTTTATTGTCGATCTATCATCAGAAGATACATCAGAACATCTAACTGAATTAGGTGATAATGATACAGAAGATGATAATGATACAGAAGATGATAAAGATAAAAATGATGAACCTAATGATGGTAATACAGAAGACGATAAAGATAAAAATGATGAACCTAATGATGGTAATACAGAAGAAGAAGATAAAGATAAACCTAATGATGATGGTAATACAGAAGAAGATAATGTTGAAGAAGGTCTTGATGATGATGATGAAGGTGTTGATGATAATAAGACCTTCTTCTACTTCCACTTCAACCCCAACGATGAAGATAATGATGAAGAAGGTCTTGATGATGATGATGAAGGTGAAGGTGAAGGTGAAGGTGAAGGTGAAGGTGAATGTGAAGGTGAAGGTGAAGGTGAAGATAAACCTAATGATGAACCTAATGATGGTAATACAGAAGACAATAAAGATAAAAATGATGAACCTAATGATGGTAATACAGAAGACAATAAAGATAAAAATGATGAACCTAATAATAGTTTGAAATCAAAGAATGAATCAATTGATTATAATAGTAGGGCGTGGATTTGTAAATAAATTATTATTACACCATTGGTTATTACAAAGGCACATCATATTAGGGCCATGTAATAAATAATGTTATACAATACTTATCAACCAACAAAACAAAACAAAACAAAAATTTATATTATTATTATTATAAATTTTTTTAATTTATAGATGAACCCCAAAATCCAGATAAATATTGTCTAGATTGTTTAGAGTTGGAACAATTTGCTCCAGGACTAGAAAATTGATTGGAGCAATCATTTTTATTACCATTTCTTTTCCACACTAATTGTGGTGAAAACTTATTTTTAACAAAATATCGTGAAAATGACTCACCATGATACTTACCAGATGTAGCATATTGTGCACCTTTAGCCGAATTAAATGAAGCACCATTTTTAGTGATTGTATTATAATTTAATTTTGCTATTCTTGTACTACTATCAACTGCACCTTGTGTAGCAAATTGAGTATTGTTAGGGTTATAATAAGTAACATTTTGACATTTATTAGCTCTACCTGTATAGTATGGGTTTGTGCAATTATTCGTAGCAAATTGTGTTGAATTTTCACTGATTATGGCTGATGTATAAGTATTGTCTGCTTTTTTTTGAATAGATTGTTTTTGTTCAAATAAATTACATCTGGATTTTAAATAAGACTTTGTATCAGTATAATATGATTTACTTAATAATGTAGTAGAACGAGTTTTATCGCGACTTTTTTTTGCTTGACTACAGCAAATAGCCTTTGTACTATAAATCCCTGTTTGAATTTCATATCCTCCATCATTAGGGTCGCCAATTTGAATAGAACCATTATTTTGAATTTTATTATTATTAGTATCAGGAGATAATGATATATTACTGGGTGGTTTAATGGACTTATTATCAGATTGTAAAAATTTATTATCAAATGTAATAAACATGTTATTACCACTAAGATCGCATTTACAATCATTATGTGATGTATATCCCCTAAATACTGTCCCACCAGGTCTATCTACAACGCTAATAGAAGAAGCACTTCGTCCACTTTTACCATTTACTTGTAATTGTCTTCTCCAATGTTTAATAGGATTAGCTCTCCCACGATTAGCATTTGCGTTAACTCCTATAAAATCAACTGCGTTATTATAATTGACTTCAAGTGATGTTTGAGGTGCATGTCCCAAATTGACATTGGGTCTAGACATTCCACCTATTATCCCTGCAGACGATGCAGACATATTAGTTTCTAGATTTTTTCCTTTATTGGCTACTAATGGTTGCTTTGTAGAGATTAAATTATTTGAATAACTAAAATTAGTAGGTTTAGACATGTTGTTATATATAGTAAATAAAGAAAAATAACTACAAATATATAATATATTATCACTAAAACAAAAATATCAAAAATACAAATATTCTTAATATAAATTTATATCAAGAATATATATATTTAAATGTCTAACTTTTTTGCAGATGTTTTAGATGATGCTAAGAATGTTGAAGAAAAAATTTTAGGTCCTGATTATGAATATTGGAAACAGATAAAATCACCAAGTCAAATGGGTATGAGTTCAAAGGGATCTATCTCTAACATAGCAAAAGACGTCGGTGGATTAATTAACTATGTAGAATTATTAGTAACTGGAAAAGGTGGTGCTTCAAAAACAGGAAGACCTCTAGGAGATAAATTTTTTTTAAAAACTGCTGCTACGTGTAAGGATAAGGAATCTGAAGAGATTGTTGATAGATATATGTATGTAAATAATGTACCTGATGGAAATATTCCATTTATTAGTGGTGCATCTGGTATGAATTTTTCCGAATTCGAAGGTCTTGTCCCCGGAACATTAGGTAATCTTAATGCTATGAATCCAATGCTTATATTCCAAGCATTCATGTCTGGTTCACAGCCCGAATGTCAAGAAATTAGTTTGGAAACAATTGATGTTGATAATAATAAGGGTTCGGAAACAAGACATGTTACTGTTACTGATTTAAAAAATATGAATTCTTGTAGTTTTGGTAATAAACGCAATCCTATAACTGGTAAAAAATGTAAAGAGGCTTTTACTAGTAGAAAACGAGGCAAGATTCCTGATGATTTCTTAGTAAAACTATTTTATTCTTCATTAAGTGTTGTAGGTGTCTATCTATTAATCAATGTCATGAAGAGAATCAAAGAGAGAAAATAATTTTAATTTTAATTTTAATTTTAATTTTAATTTTAATTTTAATTTTAATTTTAATTTTAATTTTTGTGAATTATACACCATCTTAAAGTAGTTTGATCTGTTATATTAGTGTAACAAGGATGATATGTAAAATGATGAAGAGTATAAGTATTTAGTAATAATGACGATGGATAAATGTAAGTCATGTAGAAAAATTATTGAAAGATAAAGGACAAATGGAAGAAAAACTAAAACAAATTGAAAGCACTACGCTAGAACAATTATGGTTGCGCGATTTAGAAGAATTAGAGCATCAATTGATGAAAAAATAAAGTAAATTTAAGAATATTAATAATATATAATTTTATATCCCATAATTTTATATCCCATAATTTTATATCCCATAATATATAAAATTATGGCTAAAAATTACACATTTTTTACAAAAAATCATTCAAAATCATTAGTAGTAACCCCTTCAAATAATCAAATTTATTGCACAACTATTGAAAAAAATAGTATTGCTTACAATACTGAAAAAAATAAACATTGTTTAATAGTTCAAAACAATGTGAAATTAAACCAATCATTACCTTATGAACTGCAGAATTTACAATATGGCATTTATTCTACTAATATATCATATTACTTATTACGATTGGTTTATAATAGAGAGATCAATTATTTTCCACAAGCTATTTTTTATCCATCAACATATGAAGAAATACAATTTTTAATTAAAACGTTATATATTTACAGATATTCCATTGATTTTACCATTCGTTGTGGAGGTCATGCGTATGAACCTGCTTCTGTTTCAAATGGTGTAATTATTGATGTATCAAGATTAAATAATATCACAATGAAAAATAATAACATTATTAATAGTCAATCAGGAATAAAATTAGGTGCTTTAATGGACTATATGCAAGAAACTAGAAGAGTAGTTCCAACTGGACATAACGTATGTGTAGGATTATCAGGATTATCATTAGGTGGTGGAAAGGGAGAATTAAGTCGTATGTTTGGTTTAACATGCGATAATATTTTATCATGCAAAATGGTGGATTACAAGGGGGAAATACTTACTATTAATGAAAATGAAAACTCTGATTTATTATATGGATTACGAGGAGCGGGGACAAATAATTTTGGGTTAGTATTAGAAATAGATTTACAATCGTACCCAGATGTTTACTATATACAGGAAATTATACAATGGGATTGGGATAAAGATGTATGTCTTCAAGTATTGAAAGAATATATAACAACAATAAATAATAATCAAGATAATAGTGTTATTTATCAATTTCATATGCAATCCAATGAATATAGTAACCAAGTCAATGATTTTAAAGTGAAAGTAACAAAATTTTACAATAGCCCTAATAGTAATAATATAATACAAGAGGCGGATAATTTTAAAAAATATAATAATAATAATATATCTATAGAAAAAGGATACTATACACAAAATTTAAGTTGGGCTGATTATGGAAATGGACTCCAAGCACCATTCAGTAAAATTAAATCATCTATGCTTTTTAATAATATAAATTACACAGATGCGCAATTAAATATATTGATTTCATCCATTGATTATATGGTAAAAAATTCAGAAAATGTAGATTATCAATTAAACTTTTCTGAATTAAATGGGCAAGTGGCATCTAATTCTTCAATAAATAGTTGTTTTTATCCTAGAGATGCTACATGTGTATTAAGTTATTTTATACAATGGCCAACTCAAGAAGATAGTGATCGTTTCAAATCATTTATGACTCAAGTTTGGACAAATTTCAAACCATATGCAAGTTCTTATTGTTTGACTAATATAATAGATTATGATATAGATGATTATATGACTTCTTATTATGGGACAAATCAGGATCAATTAAAAACTATAAAAGAGAAATACGACCCTACCAATTTTTTTAAATGGAGACAGAGCATTCCCTTACCTAATTAGCGTGTATAAATTAAATAATCTAATTTTTATTTAATTTAAAAAATGGGTTTTGTTCAATTGTTTTTTTCGGGATTTTTGTCCCATTTTAAATGTCCGAAGGTGTAAATTCGACTATCAAGTAAAAATCGACCATTAGATTTTTCATAAAAGACCTTTCTTGAATCTTGTTGTTGACGACGCGATATAATATACATCATATGTAATAAATTATTTAACGATTTCTTCTAGACTTTTTACATTTGGGGCATTTTTTGGATCTAGTACAAGTACATTTTCTAGACTTTCTACATTTGGGGCATTTTTTGGATCTAGTACAATTACATTTTCTAGACTTTCTAGCATTTTTAGACTTTCTAGACTTTCTAGACTTTTTGGATCTTCTTCCACCTAGTATGGCACCAGTAGCAGGTGCAGTTTTAGATCCAAACATTCCAGTAAATCCAGACCAAACGTTTGAAGCGGCTTCGGAAGCAGTATCGGCCATTGATTTTTCTGATGTTTTCTTTACAGGAGCTCCTGTTGCAACATATGATGTTGATGGTGATGTTGATTGTGTAGTCATATGCATATCATCTGACATTATATAATATAATTATAGAAAATATTATATTATAATTTAAAGTATTTAAAGTATTTAAAGTTTAACGCGTTTAAAAAGCTCTAAAGCAGCTAAACCACCCGCTACTTGAGCAAGGATATACGGGATTAAATCATTCTTGGGGAGTTTACCAGCAGCAACCATCATAATAGATACAGCAGGGTTAAAGTTTCCTCCAGAGATTTTACCACCTATAAGAATAGCAATAGCTAATGCGGCACCAATTGCTAAAGCATTACCTGTGGCAAGAATTACATAAAGAAAGAAAAGAGTTCCTAAAAATTCAACAAGAAATTTGTTCATTGTATATATTTGACTTACAAAAAAAATTACGCAAAAACTTGTCTATTTCCTGTACCAGTGACGCTAGATCTTCCACCTGATTTAAACTTATTTTCTAATGCCCCCTTCTTTTTGGGAGCTACACATCCACCACCTCTACATCTTGCTAAAGCACTATTTCTATATGAATCTTTTTTAACGGCTTGTCCTTGAAATGCAACTGTATCTTGTAACATAGAAGATTTACCTACTGTATTAAGTTTTTTTAAAGCGATTTGTTGAGAAGCATCATAATGACCTGACAATAAAGCACCACCACCACCATCCTTCCTATATACAGATCTAGCATTAGAAAACATGGAATCTCCAGCAGATGGAGAAAATTTTTGAGGCATACCACTCTTAGCATTTACTATAGCATTACCACCTTTATTTTTTAATAATATTCCTTGATCAGTAGGTACATTATAATTATACGTAAACATTAGTCCACTCATTATATATATTATATATTATATATTATATATAAAAATATAATGTTTATCTTCTTACACGGTTAAGAGCAATAAATGTGTTACTTTTTCTAGCACCGCCAAATGACGAATCATTATAATTTCTGTTATTTGCTTGTTGTTTCTTAAATTTTGTATAATCAGAACCATCATATACCCACTTTACATTGGTATTAGAACTTGGAACACCAGTCCCATCTGGCTTGGCAAAAATACTTCCTCCTAAAACATTCGCAGTTTGATTAGAAGCCAGTTTAATGCGACCTGTATTTACTTGATTAGAACCACCAGAAGTATAATTTTTGCGATTTAATAAATCACCAGCATTATTGACAGCTCTAAAAGGAGTAGCAGATATTTTAAGACCATTTGATACTCCGGTGGCGGCTTGTCCATTCCATGCTTGACGGAGACTTAATCTCATCATTTGACGACCAGAACCACCCTCCATACCAGTTCCAGAAGAACTATTGGCTCCTCCACCTTGTAATCTTAATGCAATTCCCGGTCTACCGGCAGCTACATAGCTAGTATTCTCATTTTGATTTCCACAACCAGTCATTATATATATATATCTCGCATATAAAAAATTTATATAAACTTTGCTAAAACTATAATTAGTCCTCTAAGTCATGATTCTAGGCGCAATATTCATCGTCTGTAATTCTTGAAACAACAGTTTACACGCATATGGAATTTCTACATAATTGAAATCTGTTCTATTATCACATGTTTTACACACATGAATATGTATTTTATCATTATAAGCGGCAATCATACCACACTTCTTACAAACGTTCACTTGATATTTATCCGAAGCATCATATAATCTTCCTTTCGTAAATCTAGAAGCACCATGAGATACCATACAATCACGCTCCATTTCTCCAAACCGAAGACCACCATCACGACTTCTACCTTCTGCTGGTTGTCTGGTTAAATTTACCATTGGTCCAATAGAACGACTATGTTGCTTATCACGAACCATATGCTTTAGTCTCTGATAGAATACTGGTCCAATAAAGATACTTGACTCAATCTGTTCCCCACTTAGTCCATTGTACATTACTTCTTCGCCATTACATTCATATCCTACTTTAGTAAGCTCTTTACGAATGGTTTCAATTGATAAATCTCCAAAAGATGTTCCATCACCAAATAGTCCTAATTCTACAAGCACTTTTCCTAACAAAGTCTCCTTTAGTTGTCCAATAGTCATACGAGATGGAATAGCATGAGGGTTAATAATAATATCTGGTTTCAATCCCTCTGCTGTATAAGGCATATCGCATTCTGGGATAATATTACCAATAGTTCCTTTTTGTCCGTGACGACTTGAAAATTTATCTCCAATTACCGGCCGACGGACAGTTCTAATACGAACCTTACAGAAGTTGTACCCATCCCCATTTCTGTCAACAAAATTTTTATCAATATATGATTCTTCATTCGTTCTATATGTTCGGCTTAAATCTTCGTATTTAATGACCTTGGTATGATCATTTCTGTTTTCCTTAATAGGAACCACTTTTGAAATAATTACATCGTTATTCTCTAATAGAGTGTTTTCAGGAATTACACCTTTATTATTAATCTTGTCATAATTTCCGAACTTCATACCCTTTGTCTTTGATGGGTCAGGTTTACATCTGATTTCTTCATCGCCATTAATTTTCTTATCTTCATCTTTTTCTGTATGATAGATTGTTGCCTGAAATAGTCCTCTGTCAATTGAACCTTGATTAAATAGAAGACTATCCTCTTGATTAAAACCTGTATGAGTCATAATTGCAACAATAACTGGAGATCCTGCCGGAATTTTATCTAGGTGAACCATTCCCATTACTCTTGTATCTACTAAAGGTCTTGCTGGATAACTTAATACATATGCCGTCTTATCCATGCGACTATCGTAATTAGTAACATACATACCCATAGCTTGTTTACCCATAGCAGATTGATACGTATTTCTAGGACTTTGGTTATGATCTGGGAATGGGATACAAGAGGCTAGAATTCCGAAAATAGTACTAGGATGAATCTCACAATGTGTATATTTATAGATAAAGTGCTTTTCTGCTCTTAACTCTTGAGGTTTCATCGCAATCATACTAAAACTTTGCTCTTCCGGATCAATATATTCAATAACAGAATTTTCAATTTTACAATCAGTTAGTAAATCATTCCAATCTAGTTTTCCAGACTTAATATCATTAACTGATGTATTGGTTAGTAATACATTATTATTTTTTACGCGCAATACCGGACGGATTAATCTTCCGGCATCATTACAAATTCTAATTTCGCGATTTTTATAATCAAATATAATTGATGTGTAAATATTAATAATACCTTTGTATTTCTTTTCTTGGAAACTCGTAAATAACTCATACGGTGTTAAACTTATTCCAAGCCAAGCACCATTTACAAATATCTTTACATGTGTATCCATATCAACTGTGGAAACATCAGACAACTCTTTTATAAACGGTTTTACATATTCATGAATTGAAACACTACTACTAGGAACTGTAAGATGAGTCATATAACTTAGATTCTTTACAACACCTACACTAGCACCCTCTGGAGTCTCAGCAGGACAGAGAAATCCCCAAGAACTGTTGTGTAGTTTACGAGGAGGAATTAATTTACCACTCTTATCAATAGGAGTATTGATTCTTCTCAAATGACTTAGACTAGAAATATAGGTTAATCTATTCAATACTTGTGCAACACCTACTTTGTTACTGTTTACATTTTTTATTCCGAAATCACCTGTTGAAAGTGCTCGTTTTAATCCATTTTCAATTGTTGTCGATTTGACAATTTTATAAATATTTGTATTGTTAATTATATTCAGATAATCTTCTGTTGAACGCCAAGACCCATTGTTAATTTCACGAATAACTTGCTTCTGCATATCTTTCACTAGTTTATTAAAATAGTTTCTCAACAAATTATTCAACAATGTTCCAGTTAAATCAATTCTCTTATTCAAATAAGAATCACGATCATCTGGTGTGATCCACTCAAAACTACATCTCAGTAGTTTATTTGCCATATATCCTAAGAAGTAAATCTTTTGAATTTTATCGTGGCAATGAGGAAATAAATCGTTATTTAAAATATCCATCGCAAATTCCTTTTTCTTTTTGAGTCCGGTCTCTTTATCCATATTAATAGGGGTGAACATTGCGTGATTCATTAAATATTGAATAGCATCTTCTTGTGTAAGAATCGAATTGGCTTCTACAATACTTCCTTGGAGACCATACTTCATCCTTTTATATTTCTTCTCATCCATATTTAAAATAATCTTCTCGCAAATATCCTTATCTGACATAACACCCAATGCCCGAAATACAACTAGTAATGGGATTGGTTGTTTAAGTCTAGGAATTTGAATATAAAGAGTTGTTCCAAAACCACTATTCTTGCTTGAAATCATCATACTAATCTGCTTTGGACTAATACATTTAAAATCTGGAACAGACTTGATTTCAGCCATCCAATTCCATTTATTATTTCCCTTCTTCACATTAAAACAATATACACGGTTCTCTGCTGCTCGTTCTTGTCCCAATACAGTCTTTTCACTTCCATTAATAATGAAATATCCACCAGCATCAAATTTACATTCACCACTCACATTCTCGTCAATGTGTTGATATTGTTTTAATACGCATACAGACGACTTTAACATAATCGGTAGTTTTCCAATATGGATTCCTGGCAAGTTTTTATAAAATGTTTGAGATTTGTCTAGATTATCGCCACTACGAACAATATATTTAATATTTAAATCAATTGTCATCATGGAAGCATAGGTGAAATTTCTAAGTCTAGCTTCCTGAGGAAACATTAGTTTAGATGCACCATTGTTCTCATGAATTTGAGGTCTATATAGATGAAAATTCTCAAATGTTACAAATATTTCTAATTTATATTTTCCTGAATATTTATCTAGATCGTTTTCGCTACAAATACGAACCGGATTAAACATATCAATAGTTTTCTGGATTTGATTATTAACAAAATCATTATATGATTCCAATTGGTGTCTAACCAATTGTGAAAGATGTTGATCCTTAAAATAAGATTCTATGATTGTCCAGGGAACATCTACATACTTCCCCAAATTATCATTAATATCCTTTTCAAGGTTGTTCATATTTAATACTTGAAACATATTATTTGATTAATAAACAAATCAATTTGTTTTTAAATCAATTAATTAAATCATAATAATTAATAATATTAATTATATATATATGAATCATAACCGCAATAATATTTTAAATAATAAGGCAACTAATTATGTCAAAAAACTATTAGATTTATCAAATAATAGAATTTTTCTATCAAACGATGATTCTTTATTACCAATTCGTAAACATAATCCTCTACATAGATCTAAATACAATAAATTACCAAAAATATTTGATAATAATATATTATACAACGAAACCAATATAAAACAGAGATTCAATGCTAATATAATGAATATTTCGAATAAAGTAATTACACCGAATAAAGTAATTACATACCTTGATAATAATTCTTATTCTCTTAATGATAAATTTAATAAAGAACAAGATGAGTTAAAAAAATTTTTAAAACAAACAGAACATGATTTTTTCAAATATTATGATAGTCCTTTCTTTTCTGGGTCTCCACAAAATGTACAATATCTTAATCAAATACCACTTAGTATTTGCAAAATGCCGTCAATTGAAGAAGAAATTATAAAGGAACATATTCTTATTGATGCGTCAATTGATAATTTAATTGATTTAATTGATTTATGCGATAAATACCCAATGCAAGATAATGTTGAATATAATATTAATATGAAGGCAATACATAATATTAAACCTTCACTTGTAGAACTACAAAATATGATTGGAATGAGTTCTATTAAAGAAAACATTGTGGATCAAATTTTATACTTCGTTCAAGATTTACATAATGTATCACCCAATAATTCTGATTATATGCATGCGGTTATTTGCGGACCACCCGGAACAGGAAAAACTGAAGTAGCAAAAATTATGGGCAAAATATTCAGTAGTTTAGGTATATTAAAGAAAAATGTCTTTAAAAAAGTTACTCGTGAAGATTTAGTTGCTGGTTATTTAGGACAAACTGCTATAAAGACAAAGGATGTTATTAAGGAATGTGTTGGAGGAGTCCTTTTTATTGATGAAGCGTATGCTTTAGGAAATAGTGAAAAAAAGGATTCATTTTCCAAAGAATGTATTGATACTATTTGCGAAGCTCTAAGTGATCATAAAGATGATCTTATGTGTATTATTGCTGGTTATGAACAAGAATTAAAAGATTGCTTCTTTAGCTATAACGCTGGATTAGAATCTAGATTCACGTGGAAATTTAAAATTGATGACTATTCACCTTCAGAATTACGACAAATTTTTGAAAAAAAAATTAAGGATAGTGGTTGGGGTTTAAAAGACCCCTTATCTGATGAATGGTTTGAGAAAAATAAAGATTGTTTCTCCTTCTTTGGTAGAGATATGGAAACCCTATTTTCAAAGGTTAAAATCGCTCACAGTAGAAGAGTTTTTTGTTTATCAAAAGAAGAGAAAACATTTATCAATAATAAGGATTTACAAAAAGGATTTGACATATTTCTACAAATGGGTGAATCTAAAAAAAGGAAAGATGAGAAAGAAAGAACATCACAATTATATAATGCTCTTTATTGCTGAGATTTCATAATATTTTTATAATTAAAAAATATATTATGAGTGAAAAAAAAACCATTCTATTCAATGATTCGTTCATGACTTCAATGGGTGGTAGTAAAACAAAAAAGAATAAAAAACCAAAAAAAGAAAAGCCTATGCAAGCTATTAAACCTAATAAATTAAAAAAGGATTTACTTGAAAAAATTAAAAAACATCAACAGAACGAAAAAATTAAACAGACACCAGATGAAGCTACAACTGAAAATACTACTGGTTTTCATAATGATTTTATGGACTCATTAGAATATTTAAACAATTTATCTGCAAATGAAAAAAAACAAAAAAAGAAGCGCAAACAAAAGACTCTTAAAAATCCTATACATAATAATACGATTAAACCCAATATTTCATTTGACAATTCTGAAATGGTTTCACTTGATTTACCAAGCGATTTTAATCTAAAACCATTAACTGATACGATGGTCCATTTAAATAGTATGGTTTCTCATCCGAAAAATACACAACCTATTATTAATATAGGGGGGTCTGCTGATATTATACCCAATACTACAAACCCTTATGTAAATAATGATGTTAATACACAGTTTACACTAGATCCTGATACACCGTATGGTTGTTTAAAAGGGGGGTCAAAACCAACATATAGACAATATCATAATAAAACATTAAAACGTACTCCCGTACATAATCCAGCCATTATTTCTATGCAAAATGCTGGTAATTCTAATCGTCAAACACAATTGGCAAAATTAAAGAAATCTTACAAGAAAATCAAACAAAAAACTAAAAAAACTAAAAAAACTACATATAATTTGGGTAGAAAGGACAAAAATATATCAATATTGATTAAAAATAACAAAACTAGACGAAATATAAAAAGAGAACACGGATTATTGAAACAAAAACCATTACAAGATATTAAACAGTATTTATACGAGAGAAATTTACTGAAAATTGGGTCTTCTACACCAAATGATGTTCTAAGAACTCTTTATGAACAGTCTATTTTAGCAGGAGATATAACTAATACAAATAATTCCGTTACTGTCCATAATTATCTGAATAAATAATTTATGTATACTTTTCTTTTGTTTCATTATCCAAATATACGCTTTTGCTTATTGATCGAATGATTTTACCGGTTTCCTTTTCATCACTTTCTATCTGTGTCATGGAATTGAATACTAGATTTGTCATCTTTGATTGTAATTTATCATCTGTTTGCCATCCTTCATTCACCTCCCTCCATTTACATATCAAAGTCCGTTGCTTTAAAGACAGCTCTTTTATCCCCTTGAGTATATGTAGCGATTCATTATCCTTTTCCCACTTATCTGAATCTTTTACGTATAGCGTTTTTCTAGTTGCATCGGTACAATGTATAGGTCTTTCTAATATATCTAGATCGTTAAGACCATTCAACATCATACTTGTTATAGTTTTAGTTAATCCATTCTCTATAGTACTATCATATGTTTCACTTGTAATAGGGAGTGATTGAATAAAGTCCGTTAGATTCATAGCATTCTTACAATGATCATTCAAAAACATCTGTATATTGAATTGATTATTAGTGGTATTATGACTGTTTGTATTATTAGAAATATTCATTCCCATATTAGGCATCATCTCTATCATTTTATCCATTATATCGCTATTTTTTAAAATTACACCTTCCATAATATCTTGGTTCTTCAAAAGCATTTTTATCAGTAATTCTTTATCTATGTCTGTACTAGGACTATTATTAGTTTTTGAGTTACATTCCACTTGAACAATGGAGCACCTCTTTTTGTGATTAAATAAACTTTGTCGATGCTTGTAGGTATTTCCACACTCACAAGAGTATTCGCTGAGTTTTGTTGAGATTTCGTCAGTATTTGTAAGTGTGTTGTAAGTATGTAGATGTTTACGTGTTAATAAATGCTTTTTCAAATCACTCTTGTATGAGCAATTGTAGTGACACATATTACATTTATATATTTTGCCGAGTTTTGCCGAGTTTTCGTCAGGCATTGTAAGTATATATTATACTGACATAAAACTCCTAAATACTTTACATAATATATTTAAATATGTTTGAAAATTTGTAATAACAAATAAAAAAAGTTTGAAATGAAAAACAGAGCATTAAGCTCTAAATGACATTTTCACTGTTTTTTCAATTCATAATCCAAAAATCAAAAAAACACACAAAAATAGTGTGTGTAATTTCCAAAAGTCAAATATGAAATGGGAAAACACGAAAAATGTAAATTTACTACATGTATCTAAAACAAACCACTTTTTTT
>Ga0206131_10000872_pt1 | contig 40570 bp, 37 predicted proteins | sample Helgoland_Spring_FD_148636 | JGI IMG/M metagenome (GOLD analysis project Ga0206131, IMG submission 148636) | Pelagic subsurface seawater microbial communities from Kabeltonne, Helgoland, North Sea - Helgoland_Spring_Bloom_20160517_1 | ecosystem: Environmental > Aquatic > Marine > Epipelagic ... | reverse complement strand
AGTAGATTCCTTTACTACAGTATTTTCAATTGTTGCCACATACATGGTTACTAAAAAAGTATTAGGAAATTGGCTATACTGGATAGTGATTGATGCTGTCTCAGTCTACCTCTATTTTAGCAGGGACTTACACCTTACTTCCCTCCTGTTTTTGGCTTATACTTTTATTGCAATTTTCGGATATTTTGCTTGGTTAAAACGCAACAATGAACTCGCTTAAAATCATTATAACAGGGCCTGAAAGCAGTGGAAAAACTACACTTTGTCAGCAACTATCGACTCATTTTAAAATTCCGTTTTCTAAAGAATTTGCAAGAGAATTTCTTAGTGATTTAGACAGAGAGTACACACAGAATGATTTGCTAGAAATTGCAAAAGGACAATTAGCATCTGAACAACTAACTACTAGCAACCAACAACTATCTATACACGATACTGATTTAATCACCATTAAAATTTGGAGCGAGTACAAATATGGTAATTGTGATAAATGGATTTTGGAACAAATAGAAAAACAAACATTAGAAAACAGGTTTTATCTTTTATGTAAACCTGACATACCTTGGGAAGCCGACCCACAAAGAGAAAATCCTATAAATAGAGATGAACTTTTTGAAATTTACAAAACCGAATTAAAAAGGTTTGGACACCAATATGTTGTTGTAAAAGGTAATGATAGGGTAAAAAATATTTTGAAGAATTTAAACTTATTTTTAAACCTTTAACATTTTCTTCATAAAACGAAAAGCAGCTTGTTCCATTACATCAAAATCACCATCTGACATAAAAATTTCTTTCATTTCATTAAGTAAAATATCTAAATCAGATTGAGTGCAATCATTATCTTGAATATAAGCCGACACTTTTTGAAGTCTTTGGTAATCATTATCTTCTTTAATTTCCTTACTTATTTTCTTTATTAACTCTTTATCTAATTCTGTTTCAAGCAATTCTTTTTCTTCTTCAGTTACAGTATGATCCGATTCAGAAGCATAAATTAATAAGTATGCTTTAAATTCTTCTTGCGTCCAGCTTTTAGTTTTTTTCCATTTATTTTTATTAAAGTAGTTAGTAGTAGGATTATTAATTTTTTCTGTTTATTAAGAAAACTCCAAACGACAGTGCAAAAATAGATACTGCAAAATACATCATCTCTACTGGAGAATTATAATTCATATCCAAAACTTTTTTAAAGAATGTAACTATTAGCACCATAATAATTACTTTAATAATCTTATTCTTTAGATCATCTATATTTTTCACTTCTAATATTGTTACATCTGTATTTTTTCTTGCAACATCAATTCTTGAGATAAAAAGCTCATAAATTCCAAATCCAAAAATTAATAACACAACTCCTATTAAATACAAATCAATGGCTCCAATTATTTTTGACATCAGTTTAGAATGAGAATGCCCCTGATGACTTGCAGATAATGGACTGTCATGAATTAAGGTATAAACTATTTCATAGCTACCAATAAGAAATAATGACATTGCAGAAATCACCGAAAATACTACCGCAAGAACTACAATATATCTACTTGACCACAAGCCTCTTTCAAAAAATCCTTCCATAATAGATTGTTTCTCTTCTTTTTCTTTCTCTGTATTCGTAAGTTTATTTTTCAAAGGTACTAATTTATTTCTCATTCAACTCTATTTGTATTAATTCTAATAATTTTCAAAATTATATATATTTGTGCAATATGAAAAAAATAGTTCTCATATCTATCATATTTTTTGCATTAAGCAACATTAAGGCAAATGAAATAGATAGCTTAAAACAAATCATCTCTACACTAACAAATAACACTGAAAGAGTTGATAAAACTAACATATTATCTGAGATTCTCCTAACAAGTTCAGAATACGACAGTGCAATATCTATAATGCAAAACAATATACAACTTGCACAAAATCTTAATTACAAAAAAGGTGAGGCTGATGCATGGCTAATTCTTGCAAGGTATGAAGCTTGGAAAAACAAAAGAGTAATATCAATTGAATTTTATAATAATGCAAAATCTATTTATAAAGAAATCAACTATCTAAATGGAGTTGCAAACTCTCTATTATTCCTTGGGGAAAACTATGTCTTTCTAATGAATGCAGAAAAAGCTTTAGAAAATTTAAATGAAGCACTTGAAATATTTAACACATTACAAGACAAATTAGGAATAGCAGATGTATATTCAGTATTTGGCATGTTATATGATGACGGGATTAACTCCCCTAAAGCCTTAGATTATTACAACAAAGCTATTAAGATAAAAGAATCATTAAAACTAACAAAACCCGACAAAATAAGACTTACATATGCATATGCAAATTTGGGATTACTTTACTTAAAAAAAGAACAATACGACCTAAGCAGAAAGTATAGTTTAATGGCTTTAGAGGATTTAATAAAATTTGATGATAAGGCTAATGCATCAATCATTCTAAACAATTTAGCAAAATCATACATAGATGAGGGAGATATTAAAAGAGCAGAAGAATATCTTCAAAAATCATTGAGATATGCTCGAGAAGTAGATTATCTGTTCTCTTTAAACTATAGCTATGTTTTAGCTAAAGAAGTCTTAATAAAAAAACATCAAGAAGAAAATAAAGGTGATTTTCAATATTTAGACAGTGTAACTATTTTGTTAAATGAAGTTCTTAAAAACATTAAAACAACTAATAACAGCCAAGCTAATGCTGTAGCTTATGAAAGTTTTGGTGAAATTGAGTATTTAAAAAAGAATTACAAAAAAGCATTAGACTATTATAAATTAAGTTACGAAATAGACTCGAACGGCACTCTTTTAAACAATGTTTCTAAAACTCTAGAAGGCATCTCAGATTGTTATTCTAAACTAGGAGACTATGAGAATGCTTATAAATACATACACAAACACAAGGTTTAAATGAAATTGAAACACTAAATAACATTAAACGAATTGAATCTGAAAAAGAACTTGAAAAACAAAAACTAAAAAACCTAAAGGAACAAGAAAAAATAAATGACAGGAACTTCCTCCAGTATTCTGCAGCATTCTTATTTATTATTTTCTTATTTCTAATATTTAATTTTAGTGGAAAACTCAACTTCAATATTCTTATAACAAAAGCAGGTATATTCCTTACTATACTACTTCTATTCGAGTTTATACTTGTGTACATGGATCCTTATATTGAAAATTGGACTGGAGGAGCTCCAGCATATAAACTAATAATTAATGCTAGTTTAGCAGCACTTATTTTTCCATTACATAATTTCTTTGAAGCTAGAATGACAAAAAAGAAAAAAATAAACAATAAAACTCCTAACTTTCATACTTTTACCCCATCTTAAAAGGGGTGCCGAAAGGCTGAGATTACACCCATTGAACCTGAGGTGGTCATTCATCATAGGGAAATGAGTCAACATTAAATAGAACAGATAATAACCCTATTTTATCTGCTAATGTTAACAAAAAATAATTAAAATGTTTAACAAAAAAAACTGCATGGCCGCTCTGCTTGCTCTACCATTTATTGGTTTTGCACAACAGCCAAGTGACACTATTTCAATTCAAAAAGTGTTAAATGAAGTAAATGTAAATGCGCTAAGAGCTGGAGAAAAAACACCAGTAGCATTGACCAATCTTAGTAAAGCTGAAATTGAAAAAGGAAATCTGGGACAGGATTTACCTTATATCATTTCGCTTACTCCCTCAGTAGTTACTACTTCTGATGCAGGAGCTGGAGTAGGTTATACAAGCTTTAGAATAAGAGGTTCTGATCCAACAAGAATAAATGTTACAGTTAATGGAATTCCATTAAATGATTCTGAGAGTCAAGGAGTTTGGTGGGTAAATATGCCTGATTTTACTTCCTCAGTTGAAAACATTCAAATACAAAGAGGGGTTGGAACTTCAACAAATGGTGGTAGTGCTTTTGGAGCATCAGTAAACCTAAAAACTGACGGATTAAACAAAAACGCTTACTTGCTTACAAACAATACTATGGGGAGTTTTTCTACTTTAAAAAACAATGTAGAGTTTGGTACTGGACTTATTAATAACAAGTTTACTTTTGATGGGCGTATGTCTAAAATTTCATCAGATGGCTACATAGATAGAGCAACTTCTAACTTAGAATCATTGTACTTACAAGGAACTTATTTTGGAGATAATTCTGTGTTGAAAGGAATTGTATTTTCTGGAAAAGAAAGAACCTACCAAGCTTGGTACGGAACGCCTTTAAATTATATGGACAGCAACAGAACTTATAATCCTTATGATTATGACAATGAGGTGGACAATTACGGACAAACGCATTATCAATTGCACTACAGCCAACAATTAAGTGATGTTACCAACTTCAATGTTGCAGGGCACTACACGCATGGTGAAGGGTACTATGAGCAATATATAGGAACCGAACACAACTCTGTTTTGTATAATGGCGACTATGTATTTGGTCAAAATGCACTTTCTTTTTACGGATTAGATGATGTAATTATTGGAGAGGATACAATCACAACATCAAACTTTGTCAGAAGAAAATGGCTAAACAATGACTTTGGAGGATTTACTTATTCCTTAAATCATACTATGGGAGATATAGACTTTATATTTGGAGGAGCAAGCAGTCGTTATTCTGGGCAGCATTATGGAAATGTAATCTGGGCACAATACGCAAGTAATGCTAGCTTCAACCATCAATACTACTGGAATAAAGCTGAAAAATTTGACAATAATTTCTATGCAAAAGCAAACTACAAGTACACTGATGCAACTCAGTTATATATTGATTTACAAAGAAGAAGAATTGACTATATTTTTGAAGGACTAGATGCTGAAGGAAATTCTGCTGAACAAGAAGTAAATCTTGAATTCTTTAATCCTAAATTTGGTTTGCACCATACTTTAAATGAAAGTCAAGTGCTTTACGCTTCATTTGGTGTAGCTAACAAAGAACCAAACAGAAGTGATTATACTGAAAGTACTCCTGATTCTCGCCCAACACACGAAACACTTTATGATACTGAAATTGGTTACAAGCAAGTTGGCGATAAAATGACTTTTGGAGCTAACCTTTATTTCATGAACTATGAAAATCAATTAGTGATGACAGGAAAACTAAATGATGTTGGGGAAAGAACCCATGTAAATGTTGCTGAATCGTTCCGAAAAGGAATTGAGATTGAAGGGACTTACAAGCTAACGAACAAATTAACTTGGGCAGCAAACATGACTTTGAGTGAAAATAAAATTATTACTCCTTTTGTTGAGCATGTGGACAACTGGGATACTTGGGGAACTGATGAAGTTACTCATGAAAATACGGATATAGCCTTTTCACCAAATATAATCTGGACATCACAATTGAACTATCAGTTGGACAAAAACACAAGTGTTGATTTCATCAGCAAATATGTTGGCGAGCAGTTTATTGACAATACTTCATCAGAAGATAGAATGTTAAATGACTACTTAGTGAATCATTTAAGAGTGTCTTATGAGTGGGAAAGCAAAATATTCAAAACTGCAAAAGTAAGCTTACAAGTAAATAACCTACTTAACAATGAGTATTTAAACAATGCTTGGGTTTACCGTTTCATCTCTGATGATTGGGACCCAAGTGGTGACGATCATTATGTAAATTCAGATAGCGAAAGAGGATATAATATGGCAGGATACTATCCGCAAGCAACAAGAAATTATCTTTTAGGACTTAGCTTAGGTTTCTAAGAAGTAATCATTAGAGATTAAAGAAAAGCCCACCATTTTGGTGGGCTTTTTTTATTACTTTTGCTACAAACTAATTTTCATGGAATATAATACTGAACGCGAACACCTCATCATTCCTGAGTACGGAAGACATGTACAAAGAATGATAGCTCACGCAACTAGCTTAACTGATAAAGCAGAACAACAAAAATGTGTTGATGCTATCATTGCTTTTATGGGGCAAATGAATCCTCACCTTAGAGATGTAAAAGAATTTACACACAAACTTTGGGATCATTTACATATCATGTCCGATTTTAAACTAGATGTTAAATCACCTTACCCAAAGCCTGAAATAGAAAAGTTAGAAGAGCGTCCTGAAAAAATGACTTATCCAGGGAATAAAATCAAATTCTCCTATTATGGAAATACCATTCAGACCATGATAGAAGAAGGTTTAAAAATGGAGGGGGAAGAAAAAACAATTATGACAGGTATGATTGCTAATCAAATGAAAAAATCATACATTCTTTTTAACGAAAGTTCGGTAGACAATAATATGATTAGGTTGCATTTAAAACAAATGTCCAACAACCAACTTACTTTAGCGGATGATTTTGAATTCATTCGTTCAGCATCAGTAAGACAAGGGATTAGTAGCAACAAAAAATCCAATGGCAAAAAGAAAAACTACAAAAAGAACTATAAAAAAAATAAATAAATGGCTACATTTAAAGTAAAAGGAGGAATAAAACTAAAAGGAGATTTGCACCCACAAGGAGCAAAGAATGAAGCACTACAAGTGCTTTGTGCAGTACTATTAACTCCAGAAAAAGTTATCATGGAAAATGTACCAAACATCCGTGATGTAAATATTCTTATTGACCTTTTGCGTGATTTAAATGTTGAAGTAAAACAAATTGATGAATCAACTTATAGCTTTAAGGCTGCCAATGTTGATATTGACTATTTATCATCAGATGATTACAAAGCAAAAAGTAGCCGAATAAGAGGTTCAATCATGATTGTTGGGCCTTTGTTAGCCCGTTATGGAAAAGGATACATTCCAAGGCCAGGAGGAGATAAAATTGGAAGAAGAAGGCTAGACACTCACTTTATAGGATTTGAAAATTTAGGTGCAAAGTTTATTTATGACAGTAAAGAAGAGTTCTACCGAGTTACTGCTGAACAGTTAAAAGGAACTGATATGCTGCTTGATGAAGCCTCTGTTACAGGAACAGCAAATATTGTAATGACAGCCGTAATGGCAAAAGGGAAAACAAGCATTTACAATGCAGCTTGCGAACCTTATCTACAACAACTCTGCAAGATGCTAAACTCCATGGGGGCAAAAATTACTGGTGTTGGCTCTAACCTTTTACACATTGAAGGAGTTGAATATTTAGGATGCTGTACGCATAGAATCCTACCTGATATGATTGAGATTGGTTCTTTTATTGGACTAGCAGCAATCACTAAATCAGAAATTACTATTAAAAATGTAGCTTATGATGAGCTTGGTGTCATCCCTTCCGTATTTTCAAAATTGGGGATTAAAATGGAACGCCAAGGAGATGATATTTATATTCCTGCACAAGAAAGTTATGAAATACAATCCTTTATTGACGGTTCAATTCTAACTATTTCTGATGCTCCATGGCCAGGATTTACTCCTGATTTACTAAGTATTGTTTTAGTGGTTGCATCCCAAGCAAAAGGTTCTGTTCTTATTCATCAAAAGATGTTTGAATCACGCTTGTTCTTTGTAGATAAATTGATTGATATGGGAGCTCAAATTATTTTATGCGACCCACATAGAGCAACAGTTATTGGGCAAAATCACATGCAGTTCAAAGCAACAACAATGACATCTCCTGACATTCGTGCAGGTGTTTCATTACTTTTAGCTGCTCTTGCTGCTGATGGAGAAAGTACGATACATAATATTGAACAAATTGACAGAGGGTATCAAAATATCGATACAAGATTAAATGCAATTGGTGCACAAATTACTAGAATAAACTAAAATGGAAAGAATACTTTCAATACTATTGCTAGCATTATCAATCAACCTTACTTCAGCACAAGAAATAGGATTAAAAATTGGAGATATTGCTCCTGAATTAGCTTATAATAATCCTACTGGAAATGAGTTAAAATTATCTGAACTTAGAGGAAAACTAGTTTTGATTGATTTTTGGGCGAGTTGGTGTGGCCCATGCCGTAGGGAAAACCCAAATATTGTAGATGCTTACCGAAAATATACAAAAGAAAAATTCAAAAATGGAAAAGGATTTGAAGTATTTAGTTTATCCCTTGACAAAACAAATAAAGCATGGGTAAAAGCTATCAATAAAGATCAACTTTTTTGGGAATATCATGTATCTGACTTAGGAGGTTGGCAGTCAGAAGGGTCAAATAAATACGGTATTCGATCCATTCCCTCCAATGTTCTTATTGACGGAAATGGAATCATAATTGCACATAATTTAAAAGGTGCTGCATTACACCGATTTTTAGAGGATCAAAAGAAATAAACTGACAAATTGTCTTTTTTATCCCTTTGGCAAAATACTTGCACTAAATACTAGTGTAAAACAAATACACAATGAGCAAGAAAAAACAAGAAGAGCAAGAAATTGCAGAAGAAACAAATAATACTGAAGAAGTAATAGCTGATGTAAAATCAGAAAATTCAGATACAGAAGAAAAAGAGGAAGTAAAAAAAGAATTAACAACTGAGGAACAATTAGCAGTTGAAAAAGATAAGAATTTACGCCTATTTGCTGAATTTGAAAACTTCAGAAGAAGAAATGCAAAAGAAAGAATAGAACTTTTTACTACTGCCAATAAGGACATAATGACTATTTTACTGCCAATTTTGGATAATTTTGAGCGTTCCATAAAAGCAAATAATTATACTGATGAGGATGGACCCGTTCTTATCTACAAGCAACTGAAAGCTGAGTTAGAGAAAAAAGGATTAAAAGAAATTGAAGATCCTAACGGGAAAGAGTTAGATACTGACTTTCATGAAGCAATAACAAATATTCCTGCCCCATCTGATGAGCTAAAAGGAAAAATTATTGATACCATTGAAAAAGGGTACTTACTAGGGGGTAAAGTGTTGCGTTATGCAAAAGTTGTTGTAGGAAATAAAGAATAAACTATGTCTAAAAGAGATTATTACGAAACATTAGGCGTTAGCAAAAATGCTGATACCAAAGAAATCAAAAAAGCATACAGAAAGTTAGCAGTTAAATATCATCCTGATAAAAACCCTGACAATCCTGCTGCTGAAGAAAGCTTTAAAGAAGCTGCTGAAGCTTATGATGTATTAAGCTCTCCTGAAAAGAAACAAAGATACGACCAATATGGTCATGCAGGAATGGGTGGAGCTGCCGGAGGAGGTTTTGGAGGTGGCGGAATGAATATGGACGATATCTTCAGCCAATTTGGCGACATCTTTGGCGGTGGAGGCGGAGGTTTTGGTGGCTTTGGAGGTGGTGGCAGAGGTAGAGGTAGAAGAGTAACTAAAGGAACTAACCTAAGAATTCGTTTATCTTTAAACCTACAAGAAGTAGCAGAGGGAGTAGATAAAAAAATAAAAGTAAGCCGATTGGTAAATGCTGAAGGCGTAACTTATAATACTTGTAACACCTGTCATGGTAGCGGACAAGTTACTCGTATCAGCAATACTATTTTAGGACAAATGCAAACTTCTAGTCCTTGCCCACATTGTAACGGAAATGGAAAAAGCATTGACCACCGCCCATCAGGAACGGATGCGAATGGAATGTTAAAAGAAAGTGAAACTGTAAAAATTACTATTCCTGCTGGAGTTGAAGATGGGATGCAGTTAAAAGTAAGTGGAAAAGGAAATGCCGCTCCTATGGACGGCATCAATGGAGATCTAATTGTCCTTATTGCTGTTGAAGAACATGAATCTTTGATTCGTGATGGACAAAATTTACACTTTGACCATTATATTAGTTTTGCTGATGCAGCTCTAGGTACAAATACTGAAATTCCAACTGTTACAGGAAAAGTAAAAATAAAACTAGAAGAAGGAATACAAAGTGGTAAAATATTAAGGTTAAAAGGGAAAGGATTACCTTCAGTAAATAGTTATGGAACTGGTGATTTACTTATCCATATTAATGTTTGGACTCCTCAAAATTTAACTAAGGAAGAAAAGCAATTTTTTGAAGCAAGTAAAAAGTCAGAAACCTTTACCCCTAACCCTACAGGAAATGACAAATCATTTTTTGATAGAGTAAAAGAAATGTTTGGGTAAAATGAAAGAGCCCATATTCATAGCAAAAGATGTTGTTAAACAATATGGAGATTATACTGCTCTTAACAAGGTAAGTATATCAGTTCCCAAAGGAAGTATTTACGGATTATTAGGCCCAAATGGGGCAGGTAAAACTACCCTCATGCGTATCATTAATCAAATTACAGCCCCTGATAGTGGTAGTTTAATTTTTGATGGAGTTCCTTTAGAGAAACATCATATTTCTGAAATTGGTTATTTACCTGAAGAAAGAGGGCTCTACAAAAAAATGAAGGTAGGAGAACAGGCACTTTACCTAGCCCAACTAAAAGGAATGTCCTATACTGATGCCTTAGCAAAACTAAAATTTTGGTTTGAAAAACTAGATATTCTTAGTTGGTGGAGTAAAAAAGTAGAAGAGCTCAGCAAAGGAATGGCACAAAAGATTCAATTTGTAGTAACGGTAATCCATGAACCAAAACTGCTTATTTTTGACGAACCTTTCAGTGGGTTTGACCCTATAAATGCGGCCATCATCCGAAAGGAAATTTTAGAATTAAGCGAAAATGGGACAACTATTATTTTCTCCACTCATAGAATGGAATCAGTGGAAGAAATTTGTGATCATATTGCACTCATCAATAAATCACAAACTGTACTTGAAGGACCAATTGATGAAATAAAAAAGAAATTTACCAATAATTCCTATGAAGTAATTACAGCAAATAAGGAATTAAGTGAAAACGATTATTTTTCTATCATAAGTAAAAAGGACACTACCTTTAGGATTCTTTTAAAAGAAGGGAAAACACAACAAGAAGCTTTGCAGAGCATTGTGGCAGCAATGGAAATCATCTCCTTTAAAAAGGAAATTCCTAGTATGGAAGAAATCTTTATAAAAGCGGTAAACAATGCATAAAATTTGGCTCATCTTAAAAAGAGAGTACCTAGTAAGGGTACGAAAAAAAGCATTCATTGTAATGACAATTGTTGGGCCTTTACTTATGGCGGCTCTTTTGATAGTTCCAACTTATTTGGCAGAGGAAAGCCAAGAACTAAGGAATATCGCTATTGAAGAGGATGGTTTTGAATTTACGAATCAACTAGAAGATAATGAATTTTTACATTTTTCTAAAATCCCACAAGAAAAGGCTACTCTCCTAAAAGAAGGTTTTACAGAAAGCAACTATTATGCACTACTACATATAGAAGAAAATAATTTCACGCTTTATTCCAATCAGCAAATTAGCTTATCCGTAAGTAATGGAATTGAAAACCAGTTAGAGAAAATTATTGAACACCAAAAATTAAAAGCTGCTGGCATTGATCTTACTATATTAGAGAGTGCAGAAAGCACAGTAAACATTACAACCAAAATAATTTCAGAAGACGGAAACACTACCAACTCACAAGCAGAAGCAAGTATGGGGATTGGATTTATTTGCGGTATCCTTATATATATGTTCATCTTTATGTATGGTACTATGGTAATGCGTGGGGTTATTGAAGAAAAAACAAGCCGTATTGTGGAGGTTATCATTTCCTCAGTAAAACCATTTCAATTAATGATGGGAAAAATACTAGGAGTTGCACTAGTTGGACTTACTCAATTTGTACTTTGGATACTCCTTACCTTTGCTATTGCTACTATTGCAGAGCTTCTGTTTATGGATGCAAGTAGCATGACTACTGAACTAAATGCTGCACAACAATCTGTACTACTAAGTGAGATAAGTAGCTTAACCGGAGGGATTAATCTTATACAGATATTCGTATCCTTCCTTTTTTACTTTTTGGCAGGATACCTTATGTACAGTTCTTTATTTGCTGCAGTAGGTTCGGCTGTAGATGCTGAGGCTGATACCCAACAATTTGTATTGCCTATTACTATACCTCTTATTCTTTCCTTTATACTGATACAACCTATAATGGAAAATCCTGACGGCACATTGGCTTTCTGGATGAGTATAATTCCTTTTACCTCTCCAGTTATTATGATGGTGCGTTTGCCTTTTGGAGTAGCAAATTGGGAACTAGCCCTTTCAGTTGGGATATTAATTTCTTCATTTATATTAACCACATGGTTTGCAGGTAGAATTTACCGAACAGGTATACTGATGTATGGTAAAAAAGCAAGCTATAAGGAGCTCTGGAAATGGTTATCCTATAAAGCTTAAGCGAGCTAAATAGCCCAATTTCACTTGTTTTTAGAGATATCTACAAATTTTAACACTTCTTTTTATTAAAATAATGCACATTATATACTTCTGTAGATCAATAAGTTATATACAATACAAACATTCTATTGTTAAAAAGAGTAAATATTTTTAGGGCTTAATTGTTAAAGAGGTTTATCTTTGCACTTGTATTAATCAAAATTTTTAAAAAATGAAAAAAAAATTACGTAACATATTAGTCTTAGCAATGGGATTAATGACAACAGTATCTTTTGCTCAAGATTGGGATGCAGATTCTAGAACGAGAATAGATATGAATGGTGATGGAGACGAAATGTCTACTGATCAAAGAGCAACTGTAGGTGCTACATGGGGAGGTTCTGACTGGTCTATTCATGGTTCGACTAATGTAAACTATACATTAGGAACAGATGAAACTGGAGCTCAAAATGCAGCTACAATAGGTGTTTATGAGGCTTACGCTTCTACTGACTTAATGGGTTACGCTAGTGTAACTGTAGGTCGTCAAGCATTAGACTATGGATCAGGAGCTATTATGTCTTCTAATCAATGGGGTGCTAACAGAGCTACCTGGGATGGGTTCACTTTTGGACTTGATCTTGATATGGCTGATGTAACTCTTGGTTATGCTTCTACAAGTGGTGAAGATGCTGATATATCAGGTAAATCACAAATGTGGTTAAATGCTGCTAAAGGTGAAGGTGACTGGAATGCAAATTTACTTTACGTTTCTACTACTATAGGTGCTGCTGATGCAATGACTGCAATGGGTCTTGACTTATCATATGCTATGATGGGTGGTGACTTAAACTTAGACGTTTCTTACAACACTGCTACTGGATACAGTGCTGAAGACATGGATATGACTATGTTAGGTGCAACTTACAATGTTAATGAGTCTATGTCAATTTCTGGAAGTCAAACAACTTATGGAGAAAACGGATTTGATGTAGGAAGTGCTAGTATGGGTGGTTATAATAACTCTGGTAGCTTAGGTTACTTAGGAGCTGATGATGTAAACTTAGCAATTGGTGGTGCATATGCAATGGGTGATTTCACTTTAGGAGTAACTATGAACACTATTACTAATGAAGCATCTGAAGATGATAGAGAAGTTATGGATATTTCTGTAGGATACACTATGAGTGCAAACGCTAACTTATCTTTAAGTATGGCTACTGACACAGAAGGTGATGCAGAAACAAATTACATGTGGGTTACTTTAAACATAATGCCGTAATTAGGTACTAGTTAAAGAATATTTAAAGGGCTGCTTTTTGCAGCCCTTTTTTTATGTTTAAAAAATACAACTAACAAGATACTGTTAAGAAGTACAATATTATTTTGCATAATCTATCTAGAGCTTTCCTATCTTGCAGCCATTATTAACCATTTAAATATTTAAAAAATGAAAAAAGTATTATTAACAGCAGCAGTAGCATTTGCAACTTTATTTGCATCTGCACAAGACATTATGGTAGTATCTACTTATGATGGAGATTTAGAAGGAGCTGAACAAATTACAGCTAACATGGGATTAGGTTACCAAGTAATGGACGGAATCACTGTTGGAGTAGTTATGGCAAAAGATGCTTTAGGAGAAGATTCTTATGAATTATTCGGAAGATATGACCTAGGAGCATACATGGAGAATGGATATGCATCTGTTCAAATGCCAACTGAAGAAGCAACTGACAACATTGTATTAGGTGTTGGGTACACTTTTACAGTATGGAATGGTTTAGCTATTGAGCCAAACTACACTATGCCTTTAAATGAGGATGCTGCTGGTGAAAGAGAAGGTTCTTTCAACATTGGAGTTGCTTACAGATTCTAAGAAATAAATTCTTAAATAAAAAAGCCAGCTAATTAGCTGGCTTTTTTATTATCCTATTATTTCTTTTGCTTTTTCCAAAGCAGCAACTATACCGCCAGGCTTAACACCCCCAGCAGTAGCAAAGAAAGGTTGCCCACCTCCACCACCTTGTATCTCCTTAGCAATATCTCTTATCATAGCGCCTGCATTATAGCCTTTAACCACAACATCATCTGTAAGCATAACCGTAAGCAAAGCTTTCTCACCAACCTTAGCCGCTAACACCATTGCCAAGTTTTCTTCTTTTCTTAATGCAAAAGAAACATTCTTCATATCCTCCGCTTCCATTTCAACTTCTTGTGCAACAAAACGAATACCATTTACCAGAATAGCTGATTTTAATAAATCCTCTTTTATATTACCAGCATTTGCTTTTTTAAGAGTTGTAATTTGTTTTTCTAAGGTTTTATTAGTTGAGATTAACTGCTCCACCCCTTTTTTCAAATCCTTATTTTTAACAATCCCAGCAATTTCAGTCAGTAAAGTTTCCTTGTCATTAAGGTAAGCCATAGCATTCATTCCTGTAGTTGCTTCTATTCTTCTTATTCCGGATGAAGTAGAGCCCTCCGAAAGGATTTTAAAAAGCCCTATTTCACCAGTAGCATTTACATGCGTTCCTCCACATAATTCTTTGGATGAATCAAACTGAATCATACGCACAACATCTTCATACTTTTCGCCAAACAACATAATAGCACCCAAATCTTCAGCCTTAGTAAGAGGCAAATTATTATGTTCATCTAATATAATATTCGCTAGAATTTTAGCATTTACATCTGCTTCAATTTTTTGTAAGTCAGCTTTTTCAATTTTTGAAAAATGAGTGAAATCAAAACGCAAATAATTTGGGTTTACTAATGAACCTTTTTGAGCTACATGATCTCCTAAAATAGTTCTTAAACTTTCATGTAACAAATGGGTAGCTGTATGGTTTCTTGCAGATGCTTTTCTATCATTTGCATTTACCTTTGCTGTAAAACTAGCATTTACATCCTTTGGTAATTCATTCGTAAAATGAACAATTAATTTGTTTTCCTTTTTAGTATCAACAATTGCAATGCTTTCATTTTGGTTTTCAATCACACCAGTATCACCAACTTGCCCCCCACCTTCTGGGTAAAATGGTGTTAAATTAAAAACTACCTGAAATTGTTCTCCATCTTTAGTTTTTACTTTTCGGTAACGGGTGATTCTAACTTCCGTTTCTAGGTTATCATAACCAATAAATTCTTCTTTTTCATCTTGTAAAAGGACCTCCCAATCTCCTTTAACTATCTTTCCTGCTTGTTTGGATCTATCTTTTTGCTGCTGCATTGCAATATCAAAATCAGCTTGACTAAAACTTAAATTTTGTTCACTTAAGATAAGGGCTGTTAAATCAGCAGGGAAACCATAAGTATCATATAATTCAAATACTTCTTTTCCTGAGATTTCATTTTTTGATTTTTTTACTAATTGCTCTATTCTTTTCAATCCATCTTCCAAAGTCCTAAGGAAAGATTCTTCTTCCTCCTTTACTACTTTTTGAATTAAATCTTTTTGCGCATCAAGTTCAGTGAATTGCTGTCCTAAATCATTTGCCAACACTACCACTAATTCATGCATGAAAGCTATTTTTAAACCCAAGAAAGTATAGGCGTATCTCACAGCTCTCCTTAAAATCCTACGAATAACATACCCTGCTTTTACATTAGAAGGCAATTGTCCATCAGCAATAGAGAAAGAAATAGCACGAATATGATCGGCAATAACACGCATGGCAATATCTTGCTTTTCATTATCACCATATTTTAATCCTGCCTTTTTTGCAATCGTTTGTATAATTGGCTGAAAAATATCAGTATCATAATTGGACTTAACCCCTTGCATTATCATAGCTAATCTTTCAAAGCCCATACCTGTATCCACATGAGCATTTGGCAAGGACTTCAAGCTACCATCCGCAAAACGATTGTATTGCATGAATACCAAATTCCAAATTTCAATTACTTGAGGATGATCTTCATTTACTAAATCAGCACCACTAACTGCTGCTCGTTCTTCATCTGTTCTGTTATCAAAATGGATTTCAGAACAAGGGCCAGAAGGGCCTGTTTCACCCATTTCCCAAAAATTATCTTTTTTGTTTCCATTTAGGATTCTATTTTCAGGTAAATATTTTTTCCAGAAATTAAATGCTTCATTGTCCTTTTCAAGACCATCTTCCTTTGCACCTTCAAAAACTGAAACATACATTCTTTCTTTATCCAATCCACATGCCTCAGTCAAAAATTCCCAAGCCCAATTGATTGCATCCTCTTTAAAATAGTCCCCAAAACTCCATGAACCCAACATTTCGAACATAGTATGGTGGTAAGTATCATGCCCTACTTCTTCCAAATCATTATGTTTACCCGAAACACGCAAACATTTTTGTGAATTAGCAATACGCAAATCTTTAGGCTCAGAATCTCCTAAGAAGATGTCTTTAAACTGATTCATTCCGGCATTAGTAAACATCAAAGTAGGGTCATTTTTTACGACCATTGGTGCGGATGAAACAATTTTATGTTGCTTGGATTTAAAAAAATCTAAGTATAACTGTCTGAGTGTGTTGGCTTTCATTTTTAATCTTTATTCTTATAATTCACAATAAGTTGTTAGAAATCAGTAGCGTTTAAGACATTATCTAATGTTAAATCAGTAAATTTGCCACAATTATTTTAACATGGCTAAAGTAAAATATTATTACGATACTAAAACACTAAGTTACAAACGAATTGAGCTTAGTGGATTAAATAGATTAAAACGCTTGTTTTATTTCCTAATAGGAAGTGCTTTTACTGGATTAATTATGGTAATTGTTTTCTTCCAGTTTTTTGATAGCCCAAAAGAAAAAAAGCTGAATAGAGAGATTGATATTTTAACCACACAATACGATATTGTAGAAGATAAATTAAATCAAGTTGAACTTGTGCTGGATGATATTCAAAACAGAGATGACAATATCTATAGAGTAATTTTTGAAGCAGAACCTATTCCAAAATCCATCAGAAAAGCAGGATATGGAGGAGTTAATCGTTATCAAAATCTAAAAGGATATAATAATTCTGAACTCATTATCAATACAAGTGAAAAGATTGATCAAATTACAAAGCAATTATATATCCAATCAAAATCGTATGATGAAATTATTGAATTGGCAAAAAACAAAGCGGATATGTTAGCTGCTTTACCTGCTATTCAACCTGTATCTAACAAAAACTTAAGCCGTATGGCTAGCGGGTATGGTTATCGTATTCATCCCATATACAAAACAAGAAAAATGCATTCTGGAATGGATTTTTCAGCAAAAACGGGAACTGAAATTTATGCAACTGGTGATGGTAAAATATCTAAAGTAAGAAAAAGTAGAAGAGGATATGGAAACCATGTAGTTATTGAACATGGATATGGGTATAAAACACTTTATGCTCACATGTCAAAGTATATTGTACGCAAAGGACAAAAAGTAAAAAGAGGAGAGGTAATTGGCTATGTAGGAAGCACAGGAACATCAGTAGCCCCACACTTACACTATGAAGTGCATAAAGATGGTAAAAAGATAAACCCTGTAAATTTTTACTATAACGATCTTAACCCTGAGGAATACGAAAAAATGTTGGAAATTTCGTCTCAAAACAACCAATCATTCGACTAATGCCTTATAAAAATAAGCCTACAGAAAAGCTTTTCTACAAAATTGGGGAAGTTGCAGAAATGTTTGATGTTAATGTTTCTTTAATTCGTTTTTGGGAAAAAGAGTTCGATATACTAAAACCTAAAAAGAACAAAAAAGGAAACCGATTATTCACAAAGAAAGATATTGACAACTTGAAAATCGTTTACCATCTAGTAAAAGAAAGAGGTTTTACGTTAGAGGGAGCTAAACAAAAACTAAAAGAAAATAAAGGGGATACCATTAACAATTTTGAAATTGTAAATCATCTAAGGGATATTAGAGGTTTTCTTGTAAAACTAAGAGAAGAACTTTAATAATAGTTTTTATCTACAAGATAATGCTGTACATAATCCTTAACCCCATTTTCCAGAGTTGTAAACTGTTTTACATAGCCCACAGCTTTTAGCTTTTGCATATTTGCCTGGGTAAAATACTGGTATTTATCTCTAATATCTTCAGGAGTATCAATATAAGAAATGGTATTTTCTTTTTCTAAAGCGCTAAAAGTAGCAGTTACCAAATCATTAAAAGTTCGTGCTTTACCACTTCCTAAATTATACAAACCACTTTGCTGCTTTTCTTCCATCATAAAAGTAAGTACCTCCACCACATCTTTTACATATACAAAATCACGCAACTGCTCTCCATCTTTAAAGTCAGGGTTATGCGAACGGAATAATTTCATTCCACCGGTTTCTTTAATTTGTTTTACAGCATGAAAAATTACAGAAGCCATTCTGCTTTTATGAAATTCATTAGGGCCATACACATTAAAAAACTTAAAGCCTGCCCAAAACGGAGGATGCGTTTCTTGCGCTAAAGCCCATTTATCAAAATCATTCTTTGAATCTCCATAAGGATTTAAAGGAATCAATTTTTCTACCACTTCATGATTATCATCAAATCCAAATTCCCCCAAACCATAAGTAGCAGCTGAAGATGCATAGACAAATGGAATGTTATTTTCAGCACAAATTTGCCACAAACTTTTAGAATAATTCAAATTCAACTCATCAAAAATAGACACATCAAATTCTGTAGTATCGGTACGCGCACCAATATGATAAACAGCTGAAACTTCAGCAACATTCTCTTTTAACCAATCCACAAAAATATTTCTTTCTACCTGTAATGAAAATTGTTTTCCCACAAGGTTCTTATTCTTTTCTACATCAGTAAAATCATCCACCAACACCAAATTAGTTTTTCCTAAAACATTTAGCTTACTCACCAAACACGAACCAATAAATCCTGCTGCACCTGTAACAATTATCATAGTGCAAAAGTACATTAAAAAAGGATACATTTGCCTTGATGGATGAAACACAAAAAAAGGCAATAGAAGAGAAACTATTGCACGAAATTAACAGTACTCAAAAAAAGATAGAAGAGTATACCGAGCTTTGCAAACCTATTGCACCTGAAGATTCAATCGGGAGGATTTCTCGCATGGATGCCATCAATAATAAAAGTGTAGTTGAAGCTGCACTTAGAGAGGCAAAAAATAAAATGCAGCAACTACTAACTATGCAAAGTAAGATTAAAGAAATTGATTTTGGAGTTTGCATTAAATGTAAACAAGAAATTCCCTTAGGAAGATTAATGATTCGCCCACACAGTAAATTTTGTGTGAATTGTGCTCAATAAAATGTACTTTTGAGCCCATGAAAGCATTGCAACTCATTTTTAGATACATTAAATATTTTTTTACTGCTAAAAGTAAACATTCAGCACAAGCGCCATTCCTTTACGAACTGATTACAAAAGTAATTGACAAGAGAACAGATGATACTACTTGCCAAAGTATTGAAACGCTTAGAAAAGAATTATGCAAATCAGAAAGAGAAATACAAATTACTGATTTTGGTGCAGGAAGTACTATCAATAATTCCAAAACTAGGAAGGTAAAAGATGTAGCTAAAAACTCTGCTAAGAATGCAAAATTTGGAAAATTACTTTACAGAATTATTCAGTTTTACAAACCAAAAAACATTTTGGAACTCGGAACATCTTTAGGAATAAGCACTTCTTATTTGGCAAAAGCCAATAGCAATTCCCAAGTATTTACATTTGAAGGCTGCCCAGAAACTGCTAAAATAGCACAGGAAAATTTTGACAAGCAAAACATAAAAAACACTTCTATTACTTTAGGAGATTTTAACATTACATTAGCCGATAAGCTAAAAGAAATTGAAACTGTTGACCTAGCTTTTATTGATGGAAACCATCAAGAAAAACCAACCATAGCTTATTTTGAAGAATGTTTGAAATATGCAAACAACAACACTATTTTTATTTTTGATGACATCCATTGGTCGGAAGGAATGGAAAATGCTTGGAACTACATAAAGGCACACCCAAAAACTACATTAACAATTGATTTGTTTTTTGTGGGGATTGTATTTATTAAATCAGAATTAAGTAAAGAAGATTTTACGATTCGTTTTTAGAAAATTATGAAAGTTTACACAAAAAAAGGAGACAAAGGAAAGACCCAATTATTGGGAGGGAGTATGGTCAATAAAAACCACATTAAACTAGAGTGCTATGGAACAATTGATGAGTTAAATGCTTTTATTGGCAATATTTATGACCAAGAAATCAGTGCTTTCCACAAGGAAATTTTATTGAAAATTCAAAATCAATTGTTTAATTTAGGGTCAATTATTTCCTTTGACGGAAAAAAGGATAAAATACAATTGCCCAATGTTACAACTGAAAATATTGAAATGATGGAAAAAGCAATTGACAAAATGGAAGAGTCATTGCCTATGCTAAAGAATTTTATTTTACCTTCTGGACACCCTACTGCTTCAATATGCCATATTGCCCGTACTGTTTGCAGGCGTGCTGAACGCAATTTAGTGGCTCTTGGGCAAGAGCAAGAAATTGATAATTTACACATACAATACCTCAATAGGTTATCGGATTATTTATTTGTTTTGGCACGGGCAATACTCAAAGAAAATAACGCACCAGAAGTTGAATGGCAAAAAGATTAACAAATTCACCTCCAGTTCAATAAAAAATATATTTTTGCAAAACATTAAAACAGATTTAAAATGTATTGGACTTTAGAATTAGCATCAAAACTAGAAGATGCACCATGGCCGGCAACAAAGGATGAGTTGATTGATTTTGCAATCCGATCAGGAGCGCCAATGGAAGTAGTTGAAAATTTGCAAGAATTGGTAGAAGAAGAACCAGGTATGCAATGGGATACTATTGAAGATATTTGGCCCGATTACCCCACAAAAGAAGACTTCTTCTTTAATGAAGATGAATATTAAATAAAAAGGCTGAATTTCAGCCTTTTTTTATTTTGTATACTCTTGTAATAAAACTACATTTGTTCCCTTTATACAAAAACACTTATGGCAGGTTTATTAAATATTATCAGCAAATTATTTGGAAACAAATACGACAAGGATGTAAAAGAAATTACTCCTATAATCACACAGATTAATGCAGAATTCAGCAAGTTAGGCACCTTAACTAATGATGAGTTAAGAGCAAAAACAAGTGAGTTTAAGAACACTATTTCTGAGTTTACTTCTACTGAAAAGGAAGAAATTACAGCTATAAAAAAAGAAGCTAACAGTACCGATACGCCAACAGATAAAAAAGAAGAGCTTTACAAAAGAATTGATGCACTTGAAGAAAGTGTAATTACTAAAACTGAAGAAGTATTAAACCTTATTCTTCCTCAAGCATTTGCTGTTGTAAAAGAAACAGCAAAACGATTTGCTGAAAACGATACTGTAACCGTTACTGCAACTGAAAACGACAAAGAGCTTGCTGCTACAAAAGATTTTGTAAGCATAGCTACAGAAAATGCATCTTATAAAACTTCATGGGATGCTGCCGGTACAGAAATTATCTGGGACATGATACACTATGATGTTCAGTTGATTGGTGGAGTTGTTTTACACCAAGGAAAAATTGCAGAAATGCAAACTGGGGAGGGAAAAACGCTATCGGCAACCTTACCAATTTACTTAAATGCTTTAACAGGTTTAGGAGTGCATTTAGTAACGGTAAACAATTATTTAGCAAAAAGGGATGCACTTTGGATGGGACCTTTATTCCAATTTCATGGGTTAAGTATTGATTGTATTGATAATCATCAACCGAATTCTGATGAAAGAAGAAAAGCCTATTTAGCAGACATTACTTACGGAACAAATAATGAATTTGGATTTGATTACCTAAGAGATAATATGGCAAAAAGGCCAGGTGATTTGGTGCAAAGAAAACTCCATTACTCTATTGTGGATGAGGTGGATTCGGTATTGATTGATGATGCTCGTACGCCACTTATTATTTCAGGACCAACTCCACAAGGTGATAAGCACGAATACAATGAATTCAAACATAAAGTTGATCAATTAGTAGCTGCACAGAAAAAATATGTAACAACAGTCCTTTCAGATGCTAAAAAGTTAATCACTGAAGGGAATAATAAGGATGGTGGATTTAACCTGCTAAGAGCCTTTAGAGGATTGCCAAGAAATAAAGCCTTAATTAAATATTTAAGTGAAGATGGTGTAAAAATTCAATTACAAAAAACGGAGAACTATTACATGCAAGACCAAAACAAGGAAATGCATTTAGTAGATGAAGAACTCTATTTTGTAATTGATGAAAAGACAAATTCAATTGAGCTTACCGAAAAAGGATTAGAGCTAATGACAAGCTCCACTGAAACTAAGGACTTCTTTATCTTACCTGATGTTGGAGCTGAAATTGCAGTGCTTGAAAAATCAACAGAAAGCGATAAAGAAAAAGCAGAAAAGAAAGAAATCCTTTTAAGAGATTTTGGAATTAAGAGCGAAAGAATCCATACAATAAATCAGTTGTTAAAAGCCTATACTCTTTTTGAAAAAGATACTGAGTATGTGGTGATGGACAACAAAGTAAAAATTGTTGATGAGCAAACGGGTCGTATCATGGATGGAAGAAGATATTCTGACGGATTGCACCAAGCTATTGAGGCAAAAGAAAATGTAAAGATTGAGGCGGCTACACAAACTTATGCAACTGTAACTTTACAGAACTATTTCAGAATGTACAACAAAATTTCTGGGATGACTGGTACAGCCGAAACGGAAGCTGGGGAATTCTGGGAAATATATGAATTGGATGTAGTTGCTATCCCAACAAACCGACCAATACAAAGAGATGACAAAGATGATTTAGTTTACAAAACTAATCGTGAAAAATACAATGCAGTAATTGAAGATATTATTAAACTAACTGAACAAGGAAGACCTGTTTTAGTAGGAACTACATCAGTTGAAATTTCAGAATTACTAGGGACTATCCTTAGAAAAAGAGGAATTAAGCACAATGTACTGAATGCAAAAATGCACCAAAGAGAAGCTGACATTGTAGCTGAAGCCGGAAAAGCAGGAGCAGTTACCATTGCAACCAATATGGCAGGTAGGGGTACCGATATTAAACTTTCAGAAGAAGTAAAAACAGCTGGAGGTTTAGCAATTATTGGTACCGAACGACATGACTCTCGTAGGGTTGATCGCCAGTTAAGAGGGCGTGCAGGAAGACAAGGTGATCCTGGTTCTTCTCAATTTTATGTATCACTTGAAGATAAGTTAATGCGACTGTTTGGCTCAGAAAGAATTGCCAAACTAATGGATAGAATGGGACTTGAAGAAGGAGAAGTAATCCAACATTCTATGGTAAGTAAATCCATTGAGCGTGCGCAAAAGAAAGTGGAGGAAAATAACTTTGGGGTGCGTAAGCGTTTGTTGGAATATGATGATGTAATGAACCAACAAAGAGAAGTAATATACAAGAAAAGAAGGCATGCTTTGCATGGAGATAGACTCTCGCTTGATGTTTCGAATATGATTTATGATACTTGTGAAAGTATAGTTGAAGAACTACAAGAGGCAAAAGATTATGATACTTTCAAGTTAGATTTAATTAGACTATTAGCAACTGAAAGTCCAATTAATGAAACAGAATTTGCTGATTTATCATCACAAGAGATTATAGAAAAAGTATATGAAAGTTGTTACAGTTCATATCAAAATAAATCTACTTCAATTGCAAGGCAAGCTTACCCAGTAATTAAAGATGTGTACGAAAATCAGTCGGCAACTTATGAGAACATAGTTATTCCGTTTACTGATGGATTAAAAACTTTGCAAGTAGTAACTAATCTGAAAGAAGCACATGAATCAGAAGGGGGGAATATTGCTGAAGCAATTGAAAAAAGTGTAACGCTTGCTATAATTGATGATATTTGGAAAGAGCATTTGCGTGAAATGGATGACTTGAAACAAGCTGTACAAACAGCAAGTTATGAGCAGAAAGATCCTCTTTTAATTTACAAATTTGAATCCTTCAATTTATTTAAAGCATTGATTGACAAAGTAAATAAAGATATTGTTTCTTTCTTAATTAAGGCAGGTTTACCTACACAATCATCTGTACAAGAAGATAAGCATAGGGTCGAAAACCACCAAACTAGCCGACCAGAAAATACAGGAAATACACCACAGCAAGCAGGGAAACCTAAACCAAAAGCGCAACCTGTACGAGCAGAAGAAAAGGTAGAGCGTAATGCACCTTGCCCTTGTGGAAGTGGGAAAAAATTCAAGAAATGTCATGGAAGGTAATAGATGAAAAGCATAAAATACACGCTTAAATATCTATTTCATTTCATCTTACTAATAAATATAAGCGCCTGTAAAACTTACACGCTTTTTCCTGAAAAGGAAGACACCCCACAGCATGATTTTGATATTAATTTATCAGGAAATTCCCCGAACTATTCCGAAATAAAATATTGGGTAGAGCATCCTGAAAAGGAAATGAATTACACCAGTCTTCCTAAAAATTATACGGATACTTCATTCAAATCTAATCCTGAAATAGATGTGTTTTTTGTACATCCTACTCTTTATTTAAAAGGGCCTAGCTGGAATGCAGATATAAATGACAAAAAATTAAATAAGGAAATTGGAAATACAGCTATACAAAATCAAGCAAGTGTTTTTTTAGGAATTGCAAATATTTATGCACCACATTATAGACAGATGCATATTCAATCTTATTACGATTTAAAGAATGGGTTACAAGCCTTTGAGGTTGCCTATTCGGATGTGAAAAATGCATTTATTTTTTACTGGAGAAACTACAATAAAGGAAATAAATTTATAATTGCCGGACATAGTCAAGGTACCAATCATGCAGAAAGATTATTAAAGGAAATAATTCTTGAAAATGACAGCATGAGAAGCCTACTACTTCTTAGTTACCTTCCAGGAATGCCAATCAAACAATTCCATAAAGACTTACCCACTTGCAGCACTCCTAATCAATTGGATTGCTTTCTTTCTTGGCGTACGTTAGCAGAAGGGTATTTCCCAAAAGACTGGGAAGTTTCTGACAGTATTTCATGTGTAAATCCTATCAGTTGGGAAATAGACAGCTTGGTGTCTGAAAATGAAAATCACCTAGGAATTCTTTTCCAAAACCATAAAATCCATTATCCAAAATCGATAGCGGCATACAATCATAATGGAGTGGTTTGGATAAAACCCATAAAAATTCCTTTTGCCCGTTTTTACCGCATGAAAAATTATCATATTGCTGATTATAACTTATTTTGGATAAACATTAGAAACAACCTAAGATACAGATTAGAAGAAAATGGACACAACTAATAAAAAAAGATGCAATTGGCCGAAAGATGATGCGCTCTATATTGAGTATCATGACAAAGAATGGGGCGTACCCGTTTATGAAGATGCCAAGATATTTGAGTTTCTACTCTTAGAAACCTTTCAAGCGGGACTTAGTTGGATAACAATACTTAGAAGAAGAGAAACCTTTCGTACTGCTTTTGATAATTTTGACTTTCAAAAAATTGCAAATTATTCTGATGAAAAACTAGCGGAATTAAAACTTGATGCTGGGATTATAAGAAATACCTTAAAGATAAAAGCAGCCAAAACAAATGCAATTGCTTTTATGGAAGTGCAAAAAGAGTTTGGCACTTTTAGTAAATACCTTTGGGATTTTGTGGACGGGAAACCCGTACAAAATAAGTTTACGAGCTTCAGTGAAATGCCTGCCAACACTCCTTTATCTGATAAAATAAGTAAGGACTTAAAGAGTAGAGGATTTAAGTTTGTAGGCTCAACAATAGTTTACGCACACATGCAAGCCATGGGCATGGTAAACGACCACACCACAGCTTGTTTTAGACATAAGGAGGTTTAAGATTTCTTAGTACTCTTTTTCATTGCATCCACTGCCAACAAACTACTTTGAATTTGCATTTGTAAGTCACCTACATTATCAGGAGAATACGGCATAAAAATTGTGCTTGTTCCATTTTCACCAAGTTTTGAGACTGTTTCATAATGCTGTGTCATAAAGAGCATATTCATTACATCCTGAGAAGAAACATGATCCTCCATAGCTTGCTTTACTTCTTCAACTGATTCCTTTAATCCATTAGCAATTGCAATTCTTTGTTGAGCTATTCCTTCTCCTGCTAATCGCTTGCTTTCCATATCTGCCTCAGCTGCTGCTACAATTCTAATTTTGGCTGCTGCAGCTTCTTCTTTTGCAGCTTCTTTCATACGCTTAGCTGCATTTATCTCATTCATAGATTGCTTAACCTTAGCATCAGGATCAATATCCGTAACTAATGCTTTTGTAAAATCAAATCCGAATTGCTTCATAGTTTCCGATAGCTCAGCCTTAACCGCTACTGCAATTTTATCTTTCTCAGCAAATACTGCATCTAGTTCCATCATTGGCACTTCCGAACGGATAGAATCAAAAACATAAGATTGTATTTGATGTTCTGGATTATTTAATTTATAAAATGAATCTTCAATACCTTCATTAGTATCCACCACAAAAAACTGAACAGAAACCACCACTCTAACAAATACATCATCCTTAGTTTTGGTTTCCACCTCAACAGGTAATTCTCTTACCCTAAGGTTTACATTTCCTGCAATGCTATCAATTAAAGGGATTTTAAAATGCAGTCCTGCCTTAGAAACTTTATGAAATTTTCCTAAACGCTCAATCACTACTGCTGATTTCTGTTTTACCATATACAATGCTCCTTTCAGTAAAAAGAGTGCTATGATGATGTAAAAGATATTTCCGAAAATAAGTTCTGTGTTCATTTTGTGTGTTTTAAATTAGATGTTCAAATATAAGAAAATTAAACATAAAAAAAGGAGCCTTTCAGCTCCTTTAGTTTTATTTCAAATATCTGAAATTACGATTACTTCTTTATCAATTCAAAAATACCACAACCATAATGGCAGCCATAATTTTTTATTATATCTTTTTGATTTAGCTGAACACTAGTGTTTAAGTCCCCTTTATCGTCAACAAAAGAAAAATCTACTATATCATAATCTTTCTCTAAAAGTGTAATTAAATAACTAAGTGAAAATACTCTATGAGCATTAAATTCTATCCTTTGGGGTCCAATAGGTACTGAAAAATAAAATACTCCTCCTTTTCTAAGAATTTTAGCAATATTATTTAACGCTTTTAAATATCCAAAGTAATCCACTTGATCGCCATATCTACCAAGCCCAAAATGCTCAATAGCATGCAAAGAAGAAATAGAATCACAATAATCGTAAAGAGATACTTGTGGTTGCATTAAATCTTCCTGTTTAAATACAATATTCTCTACTTTACTATCTAAGCTCCTTATATCAAGAACTTCTACTTTCCTAAAAACTGCAAGATGGGCTATAAAGCCATCTATCCTTGAACCAATATCTAAATGTTTTTTAGGATTATTATTATAAATTCGCTTTGCAATATGTAAATCTTGATGAAAGTAATGCCCACTCATTTTTCCTGATTGTGAAAAACGCTCCCAAAAAATAGGGAAAATTCTACCAAATGGAAAATTTAAATCTTTTCCCTTTTGTCGTTTTAAAATTAGAAAGCTCTTAAAATAAAATGCAATTCCCTTTATATTTAAAAATACTAACCTAAAAACTTTAATCATTTTATTTCAAATATCTGAAATCATGATTATTTTTAATTTTCTGTAATGATTCGTAAATCAAACGAATTACATTTTCAACATCATCTTTATGTACACTTTCTACTGTAGTGTGCATATACCTTAGTGCCAATGATATTAATGAAGAAGCCACCCCACCAGTAGAATAAGCAAAAGCATCTGTATCCGTACCAGTTGCACGAGAAGCTGCAGCTCTTTGGAAAGGAATCTTGTTCTTTTCTGCAGCAGTCATAATTAACTCCAACAAATTATTTTGTACTGCAGGGCCATAAGTCAATACTGGACCAGCACCACATTTAGTATCTCCTTGTTTAATTTTATTAATCATTGGAGTACCTGTATCATGACACACATCCGTTACAATTGCAACATCAGGCCTAATTCTCTCCACAATCATTTGTGCTCCTCTAAGTCCAACTTCTTCCTGAACTGAATTTGTAATGTACAATCCGAAAGGTAATTTCACTTTATTTTCTTTTAGCAAACGCGCCACCTCAGCAATCATAAACCCACCAATACGATTATCCAATGCCCTACCTACATAAAAGTTTTTATTCAAAATCATAAATTCATCCTCATAAGTAACTACACAACCTACATGAATTCCTAATTTTTCTACTTCTTCTTTATCCTTTGCACCACAGTCCAAAAAGATATTATCCAGTTTTGGTGATTTTTCAGTTGCGCCACTTCTTGTATGAATTGCTGGCCAACCAAAAACAGCTTTTACCATTCCTTTTTTAGTATGAATATTTACTCTTTTGGAAGGAGCAATCTGATGATCAGAACCACCATTCCTTCTCAAGTAAATATACCCATCTTTTGTAATATAATGCACAAACCATGAGATTTCATCAGCATGCGCTTCAATAACTACCTTATACTTTGCTTCAGGATTAATTACACCAACAACTGTTCCGTAAGTATCTACAAAATGTTCATCAATATAAGGGCTGATATAGTCTAACCATAATTTCTGACCTCCACTTTCAAAGCCTGTTGGAGAAGGGTTATTCAAATATTTCTCTAAAAAAGCCTCTGACTTTTTAGTAATAATTTTCTTTTTTGCCATGTTGTATTAAAATTTTAAAGTGCGAATATAAGCATTTTATCCTGCCCAACCCTCTCTGTCTAAAGAGCGATACTGTATTGCCTCAGCAATGTGTTCGGAAGTAATAAGCTCACTTTTTTCTAAATCAGCAATAGTACGAGCAACTTTCAATATTCTATCATAAGCCCTAGCGGATAAATCTAACTTAGTCATAGCCATTTTCAAAAGCTGTTGACTCTCAGAATTCAACTTAAAATAAATTTGCAACTGCTTAGTACTCATTTGAGCATTAGCATGTATCCCATCATTTTCTTTGTATCTTTCACCTTGCAACTCTCTTGCCTCAATCACTCTTTTTCTAATACTTGCACTATTTTCTCCTTTTGCTTTAGATGCTAACTCGTCAAAACTAACAGGAGTAACCTCAACATGTAAATCAATCCTATCCAACAGAGGTCCTGATATTTTGTTTAAGTATTTTTGCACCATTCCCGGAGGACATAAACAGTCCTTATCAGGATGATTATAATAACCACAAGGGCAAGGATTCATTGAGGAAACCAACATAAAATTTGCCGGATAATCTACAGATGATTTAGCACGAGAAATTGTTACCACTCTATCCTCCAATGGTTGACGCATAACCTCTAAAACTGTTCGCTTAAATTCTGGCAACTCATCCAAAAATAAAACTCCATTATGAGCTAAGGATATTTCTCCAGGCTGAGGATTTGTACCTCCACCAACTAAAGCAACATCTGATATTGTATGATGTGGCATGAATACCACTAACTGCACTACCGTAGGTTTTTACTAGCATATTTCTATTTTTTAAATTCTTTGAGTCCTCTATTTAACCAATCTTTAAAAAGTTCTACCGTTCCATAATCTTGGTAATTGGCATTTTCTACTAACATTTCTTCTTTATGATTTAAGAAAACATAATAAGGCTGAGAATTTGTACCGTAAGTATTCGCTTGCAATACCATCCACTGATCACCAATAGATCGTACTTTTTTAGATTTACCAGCAAGTGTAGTTTCATATTGCTTATCTTTCGGAAGTTTAGTTTTTAAATCAACATAAAGTGAAATTAATACAACTTTATTTTTCAGGATATCTTTAATTATTGGATCTGACCAAACATCTTGTTCCATCTTTCTGCAATTAACACAAGCCTTACCTGTAAAATCAATTACAATAGGTAATCCAGTCTCTTTTGCATAGGCAACTCCCAAGTCATAGTCATTAAATGCCATTATCCCTTGCGGACCAAGATGTTGTTCTTCTACATGAGAAGAGGTTTCTCCACCTAAGGTATATCCTACACCATAAGGAGATTCCGAATATTCCAGTGGAGGTGGAAATGCTGAAATCAATTTTAAAGGCGCTCCCCATAAACCTGGAATCATGTATAAAGTTAAAGTCCCTGTTAAAATTGCAACACTCAAACGACCTACCGAAATGTGTTTTAAATCCGAATCATGAGCAAATTTTAAGAACCCTAAAAGATACATAGTCAACAGCCCGAAAATCATAATCCAAATTGCAATAAATAACTCACGCTCCAACAAATGTGTTTGCATTACTAAATCAGCATTTGACAAAAATTTGAATGCTAAAGCAATCTCTAAGAATCCTAATGTAACTTTTACTGAATTTAACCATCCTCCTGATTGCGGCAATGAATTTAACCATCCTGGGAAAGCTGCAAATAAAGCAAACGGCAAGGCAATAGCTAATGAGAAACCAAGCATACCGATAATAGGCCCCATATACCCTCCAGTTGCCGCTTCAACCAATAAAGTTCCTACGATAGGACCAGTGCATGAAAAAGACACTAAAGCCAAAGTAAAGGCCATAAAGAAAATTCCTATCAAACCGCCCTTACCTTCAGCTTCTACACTTTTATTTGTCCAAGAAGCTGGTAATTGAATTTCAAAGGCACCTAAGAATGATGCTGCAAAAACAATAAGCAGTAAGAAGAAACCAATATTAAAATAAACATTAGTTGCCATATTATTCAAGGCATCAGCTCCAAATACTGATGACACTCCTACTCCTAAAGCAACATAAATAACAATGATAGAAAGTCCGTAAATAATAGCATTTGCAATTCCTTTAGCCTTTGTTTTACTTTGCTTAGTAAAGAATGAAACCGTCATAGGAATCATAGGGAAAACACAAGGCGTTAAAAGTGCTGCAAAACCACTTATAAAAGCAATAAAAAATAATCCCCACATTCCTTTCCCTTCTTTTTTATCAGTAGTATTTTCAGTTTCAGCAACAACTGAACCTCCATCAACTCCTTTTATTTTAAAAGAAAATTCTGCCACCTCAGGAGGTAAACATTGTGCCTCATCACAAACCATAAAATAGACATCTCCAGCTAATGTAAAATCTTCAGCAGAAGTAATTTTTATCTTTTGTGTAAAAATAGCTTCATGCCCAAAGTACTTTAATACCATATCAAAGTTAGGATCAAACTCTTCAATTGGCTCTCCTTCAATAACATTATCAATTAACTCATAACTCCCTTCAGTAATAAAAGTAAATTCAGTAGGAACTGGACCATCATCAGCAATGTGCTGAGAATATAAATGCCAGCCCTCATCAATATTGGCTTTAAATTGCAATTCTATTTCAGTATCAGAAAGCTGCTTTTGCGAAAACTCCCACTCAACAGGAGTGAAAATTTGTGCAGATGAAACTACACTTATTAGTACAAATAATATGCTTATTATCTTCTTCATTATTTTTTTAACTTGTTATTTATTACTCTAGCTAACTCATCTGTTTTTTGACTACCAATAAGGTAAACCAAACCATCTTTATCAATCAATTCAACAGCATCAACTCCTCTTGTATAAAAACGAATTGTGCCTTTCAAATGTAAATTGTAAACGGAACGATTCAAAAAATATTTGCTGTATTTTACTTTTTTAGCCGATACAATACTAGCTGTATCAATCTTTACTTTTCGGGAAGTCCAAAGTCCATCCAAAATAATACTCCCATTTATGACTTTGGTTTTAAAATGCAAAATGAAAAATAGCAACATTGAAATTATCATAATGCCAATGCCAATAAAGAAGTATAATTCTCCTGCTTTATCATGGTTTTCACGCCAATAATAAGCCACCAAACAAAAAATTGCCAAGGACATTCTTCTTGTTAATGACATTTTATTCAGCCCTAAATACTGCTTTTCTATAAAATCAAAATCTGACATTCCTTTATAAATTTAAATTTGTGCAATGTACACTTTTTTTGTTTTGGATTGCAATTTATATCTCTCATCAATTCTATGCCCAACAACCCATACAATATCGTTATTAGAACAAAGTAGCCATTGCTTATTTTTGTCTAAAATTGAAAATTTATTATCAATAAAAAAATCGCTTAATTTTTTAAAAGTTTGCATACCCAGAGGCATAAATTTATCTCCTTTTTTCCATTTTCGTAAAGTTAATGGAAATTGTAACTTATCGTAATCCAGTTGTGCAATGTTCTTGTTCTTTATCCACTCCAAATTATCCGTTTTTGAAAAATTTAATTGAATAGGATGCTTGATTTCCTTAGTCATTTCTTCAATAGTAATTGACTCATTTTTCTTTACATCCAATTCGCTTATAAAAATAAATTCTCTATCAACTAGCAACTGATGAGTATTTGAAAAGAACTGCTTTCCACTTTGCCCTTTTAATGCTTTTGCAATTGCATCAATAGTTACAAATCCATAAGGACTTAATAACTCATACAAATAATTATGAAGTGGTTTTAATGCCAATAAATCAGAAGTTTCAAACTGCACAATTCCATTTTTTTCTTGCATTAAATCTTTTCTTACCTCTTCAATTTTGCAAGAATACACTTGAGAAACACCTTCTAAAATTCTCATCTCTTCTGAAATTGTTTGCTGAATACTTGGGTTCATCTCAGCTAATAAAGGCATAAGTTCATGTCTAATTTTATTGCGTAAATATTTGACAGATGAATTACTACTATCGTCCCTATACCTTAACTTATTTTCATCTAAATAACTTTCTATTTCATCACGAGTAATCGCCATTAATGGCCTTACAATACTATTCGTTTTTTCTGAAATCCCAAGCAAGCCTTTTAACCCAGATCCTCTAATTAAATTAATAAAAAATGTTTCTATATCATCATTTTCATGATGAGCAATAGCAATATACTTTGCATTTTTGGTTAGTAATAAATGATTGAACCAAGCATAACGCAAATCACGAGCTGCCATTTGAGTAGAAATTTTATTTTCAGCCGCATAACCTTCTGTATCAAATTGCTTTACATGAAGTTTAAGTTGATGTTTTTTGGCTAACTCCTGAACAAAAACCTCATCTTCATCCGTTTCCTTTCCTCTTAAATTAAAGTTGCAATGTGCCAAGTCAAATCGATAGCCTAAAGCCAATAAAATATGCATTAGACATACGCTATCAGCCCCACCACTTATGCCCAATATAAGCTTATCCTCCCTTGAAAAAAGAGATTTTTCTAAAATAAAATTCTGTACTTTATTTTTCATCTAATTGAAAATTTAACACCTCAAAAATTGGTTTTACCTTTACTAAACACTCCTCATATTCCTCCTGTTCATCTGACTTAATAGTAATAGCGCCACCAACACCTACCGAAAGGTATTTTGTGCTTGCATTATACAAAATTGTTCGGATAACAACATTAAAATCAAAATCTCCTTTTGGCGTAATATAACCGATCGCTCCTGAGAATACACCTCTCTTAAAATTCTCAAACTCTTCAATCAATTCCATAGCCCTTAATTTTGGAGCTCCTGTCATTGATCCCATTGGAAAAACTGATTTTAAGATTTCAGAAAAATGCACCTTACTATCTACCTCTGAAGTAATAGTTGTAATCATCTGATGTACTTTTTCAAAAGTATATACTTCACATAATTCATCAACTTTAACACTTCCTTTTGATGCTGTAATTGACAAATCATTGCGCACCAAATCAGTAATCATAATATTCTCTGAAATATCCTTCTCACTTTTTACCAATTCCTCAATCAATGCTATATCTTCATTAATATTTACGCCTCTTTTCCTTGTTCCTTTAATTGGTTGAGAAATAAGTTTATTTCCTAATTTCTTAATAAATCGCTCAGGACTAGCACACATTGCATACAAGTTATTTAACTTTAAAAAAGAAGCAAAAGGAGTAGTTGCATTATTATTTAATTGCTGAAAAACTGCCTCAGGATTTAGATTTATATTCTCAGCAAAAAACTCCTGACAATAATTCATTTCATAAATATCTCCCCTCTGAATATGTTTTTTTATTTTTTCTATTTTTTGCAAATACTTTTCTTGAGTATCTCTTTGTTGAAGTAAAATGCTACTTATTTTTACCTCATTAGTTACTTTAAAATTTGCAATAAATTGCTCACAATTTTCTTTAAGCTCATAAGTATGAATTTCCAACACATTCCCTTTTAACAGCAATACATATTTAGGAATAAAAAAAGATAATAAGGGCGCTTTTATTCCATCATGATTTTTTGAAGTGAGTTTCTCTACTTCATTTTTTAAATCATAAGAAAGGTAACCAAACAACCAATCCTGATTTTTCTGATGAAAATTCTTTAACTGAATAAATGAATTTTTATTCACTTCAAGTATATCAAGCTCATCTACTCCTGCTATTAAATCATAATTAATATAATCAGCAGGTAAATTTGGGCGAGTAGTCTGTGTATTAGAATCCAAAATGCTGATATAATCAACTTCTTTACTTTTTGAAAGCAGTTGACCCCTTAAATCACTTGGCTTATTAATCTGAAATGTATAGACTTGTCTCACTTTGCAAAAATAGGAAAAGCAAACTCATTTTATTTTATATTTTTGAAGGATGAAAAAATTATTCTTTTTATTTACTCTTTTCCCTTTTTTATTAGCAGCCCAAACTGATACTACTTTGTCGGAAAATGGAGATATTACTAGTATTAATGAAAAAGGAATAGATGCTTTAGTTCATAAATATGAAAATATCCTAAAGGCCAAAAATGGTGTAGAAGGTTGGCGTGTTCAGCTCATGTTTAAAGCAAAACAAGAAGAAATAAAGCAATTAAAAATTGATTTCATCAAACTATATCCTGAAATTCCTGCCTATTTAGAATATGACGCTCCTTACTATAGAGTGCGCGTAGGGAATTGCAGAACTAAATTAGAAGCTATAAAAATAAAACACCAGATAAGTAAAAACTTTCCTGGTGCTTATCCTGTTCCTGAGATCATTAATTTTTCTCAGTTAAAAAATTAAGAGTTTAGTTTAATACTCTTTTTACTTCTACCTCTTCATAACCTTCAATAATATCACCTACTTTAAGGTCGTTATAATTTTCGATTGACATACCGCACTCAAATCCTTTTCTTACCTCAGTAACATCATCCTTGAATCGTTTTAATGATGATAATTTACCTGTGTAAACTACAACACCATCACGAATAAGCCTTACTCCTGTGTTTCTTGTTAACGAACCATCTAATACCATACAACCTGCAATAGTTCCTATTTTAGAAATCTTAAATGTCTCTCTAATTTCAATATTACAAACAATTTTTTCTTCAACATCAGGTGAAAGCATACCCTCCATTGCCAATTTCAATTCTTCAATTGCTTTGTAAATAATAGAATATAATCTAATATCAATTTGTTCTGTTTCAGCTAATTTACGAGCTTGTAATGAAGGTCTAACCTGGAAACCAATAATAATAGCATCAGAAGCTGCAGCTAACATTACATCCGATTCAGTAATCTGACCAACTGCTTTTTGAATAATATTTACTTTAATTTCTTCTGTAGAAAGTTGTTGTAAAGTATCTGACAATGCTTCAATAGAACCATCTACATCCCCTTTAATAATCACATTTATTTCTTGGAAATCACCTAAAGCAATTCTTCTACCAATTTCATCAAGTGTTAAGTGTTTTTGTGTTCTTACACTTTGCTCTCTTTGTAATTGAGCTCTTCTTGAAGCTATCTTTTTAGCCTCTTGCTCACTTTCCATCACATGGAATTCATCACCTGCTGTTGGCGCCCCATCTAAACCTAGTAACACTACAGGAGTAGAAGGACCTGCATCATTTCTTGTTTCCCCTCTTTCATTTAATAACGCTTTTACTTTTCCAGAGAAAGAGCCTGCCAATACATAATCACCAACATTTAATGTTCCTTTTTGAACCAATATTGTAGACAGATACCCTTTACCTTTATCTAATGACGCCTCAATTACTGTTCCTTGTGCATTCCTATTAGGATTTGCTTTTAGATCAAGCATTTCGGCTTCTAAAATAATTTTTTCTAAAATTTCAGGAACGCCAGTACCAACTTTAGCTGAAATATCTTGTGACTGGTATTTCCCACCCCAATCTTCAACTAATAAATTCATTTCTGCTAATTCACCTTTAATTTTTTCTACATCAGCAGTTGGGCGATCAATTTTATTAATTGCAAAAATAATTGGCACCCCAGCTGCTTGTGCATGGCTAATTGCCTCTTTAGTCTGTGGCATCACTCTATCATCAGCAGCTACTACAACTACAACAATATCAGTAACTTTTGCTCCTCTGGCACGCATAGCAGTAAAAGCCTCATGCCCTGGAGTATCTAAAAATGAAATTCTTTTACCTGATTCTAATGTAACTTCATAAGCTCCAATATGCTGAGTAATTCCACCAGATTCACCAGCAATAACATTGGTATTTCTAATGTAATCCATTAAAGATGTTTTACCATGATCAACATGCCCCATAATTGTAATAATTGGTGCACGAGTTTCCAATTGTTCTTCTGTATCAACAATCTCTTCAATAGATTCTTGCACATCAGCTCCAACAAATTCAACTTTAAAACCAAAATCTTCTACCAGCATTTGAATGGTTTCAGCATCTAATCTTTGGTTCATACTTACCATCATGCCAAGCCCCATACAAGTAGTTACAATTTCAGTAACTGCAACATCCATTAAAGATGCCAATTCACTTGCAGTTGCAAATTCTGCAATTTTGATTGTTTGGTTTCCTGCTACTTTTTGTTGATTTTCCTCATCTGCAACCTCTCTATGCGCTTGTCTTTTATCTCTTCTATTTTTTACAGATGATTTTTTACCTCCTCTACCTTGTAATTTTGCTAAAGTTTCTCTTACTCGCTTTTGAGCTTCCTCAGGAGAAATTTCAACAGGTGCTTTAACTGGGCGTTTTCCTTTCTTAAATTTCCTAGGATCAACTTTGGCTTTTACAATTCTAGTTCTCTTTTTCTTCTCAACTTTTTCTGGCTTCTTAAATTGAGTTAAATCAATTTTTTGCCCAGTAGTTTTTACTCCTCTCAGCTTTCCAGCTGATGCCTTAATAATTCCATCTTCCTTTTTAGGCTCTTCTACTTTTTCAGCTGGCTTTGGCTCTTCTTTATCCTTAGGAGTTTCTGTTTTTGGCTTTGTTGTTTTCTTAGGAGCTATATCAACCTTACCTAAAACCTTTAGTTCCTTTTTTGCAACTTTAGCCTTAATTACTTCATCTTTAACAGGTGCAGGTGTACTTTCTTTTTCTTCAGATTCTTGCTTTTCAGCAGCTGCTTTTTCTTCAGCTTTTTGCTTAGCTTTCTTTTCTGCTTCTACTTTAGCCTTATCCTCAGCTTTCTTTTGCGCTTTTTCTTCAGCCTCTTGCTGCTTAATAATCTCTTCAGCTTTAGCCAATTCTTTTTCTTTAGCTAATAATTCAGCAGATAGTTTTGCTTTCTTTTCAGAATCAAACTCACCTAACAAATCCATATATACATCATGTGAAACTTTAGTATTAGGTTTTAAATCCTCAATACCCTTAGCCTCAAGGAATGCATATATCCTGTCAATACTGACATTAAATTCCTTAACCAATTTATTTAACCTTACGATTTTTTTATCTGACATACTTAGGTCTTAATTATTTTATTAATCTTCAAATTCTGAACTTAAAATGCTCAACACATCTTCAACTGTTTCTATTTCTAAATCAGTTCTTAATACTAAATCAGCAGCTGAAATATCCAATACACTTTTTGCTGTATCGCAACCAATTGCTTTTAGAGCATCAATTACCCAAGCTTCAATTTCATCAGTAAACTCATCTATAGCAACATCATCTTCAAAACTATCCTTATCTCTATATACATCAATATCGTATCCTGACAATTTACCTGCAAGATTAATATTATGTCCTCCTCTACCAATTGCTAAAGATACTTGATCTGCATCCATAAATACACTTGCTCTCATTTTTTCATCATCAAGCGTTACTGAAGTGATTTTTGCAGGGCTCAAAGCACGTGAAATTAACAATTGAGAATTCTCAGTATAGTTAACTACATCAATATTTTCATTCTTTAGTTCACGGACAATACCATGAATTCTTGAGCCTTTCATCCCTACACAAGCCCCAACAGGATCAATTCTATCATCATAAGATTCTACAGCTACTTTTGCTCTTTCTCCTGGAACTCTTACTACATTTTTAATTGTAATAATTCCATCAAATACCTCAGGAACTTCTTGCTCAAATAAACGCTCAATAAATTCTGGCACAATACGAGAAAGCACAATATTAGCTTTGTTATTTTTAAGGGTAACCTCTTTAATTACAGCCCTTACTGACTCTCCTTTTTTAAAGTAATCTTTAGGGATTTGCTCTAATTTTGGTAAAGATAAATCATTTCCTTCATCATCTTGCAATAAGATTTCATTTCTCCAAATTTGATAAACCTCACCATGAATAATTTCACCAATTCTTTCTTCATAACGCTTCATTAACTCATCTCTATGCTGGTCAGCAATACGAGCCATAAGGTGTTGACGGATTGAAAGAACTTGTCTTCTTCCAAACTCAGATTCAAAACTTACTTGTTCAGAAACCTCTTCACCTACTTCATAATCATCTTCAATTTTTAAAGCATCAGATAAAGAAATTTGAGCAATTGGAATTTCTACATCTCCATCTTCGACAACCTCCCTGTTTCTCCAAATTTCCAAATCCCCTTTATCAACATTAATAATGACATCAAAGTTTCCTTCTTCATCATATTTTTTAGCCAATACCGCTTTAAAAACATCCTCTAAGATGTTCATCATAGTTTCACGATCAATATTCTTAACCTCTTTAAACTCTGAAAACGATTCAATTAGATTTTCTACTTCCATTACTTTTATTTAAAATTTATTTTAAGTTTTGTCTCCTTTATTTCCTCTTTAGGGATGCTTACTTCCTCCATAATATATTCTTTTCTACTTCCTTTTTTCTTTTTTGCAACCTCAAGCATTAAAGTATCATCATAGGATAAAATAATCCCTGTTTTTCTTTTTCCGTTAGTGAGTAATACACCAACTTCCTTTCCAATGTATTTTTGATATTGTTCATCAACCATAAAAGAATTATCAAGCCCAGCCGAACATACAGTAAGTTCATAATCCTCCACCTCTCTATCAAAATGTTCTTCTACAAATTTACTAATTACTAAGCAATGTTCTACCTGAACCCCCTCCATTCTGTCGAAAAAGACAGTAATCACATTGGCAGAATTTACTTTTACATCCACTAAAAAACCATCTAGTTCTTTAATCTTTGGTGCTGCAACTTTTTTTATTTCTTCTTTGCTTATCATATACTATGTAAAAAAAGAAGAGGCTAACTGCCTCTTCCCTTTCCTTCTCTATTTTCGGTTGCAAATATAGGGAGATTTATTCAATCTCACAAATAATTTACTGAAGCACAATTCTTTTACTTACAAATGAGTCTTGAGTTTTAATCTGAACCATATAAATACCTCTAGGCCAATTTGATAAATCAACCTTTTTAGTATACTCTCCAATGAAGTCTTGTTTATCTTCATAAGACACTAATTTACCAAAGGCATCAACTATCGTAATTTCAAAATCATCTACTTTTTCAGCAATAAAACTAATGTTAAATATTCCTTGCGTTGGATTAGGATATACATTTAAGTTTTCTCCTAATTTTGTATCTCCAGCTGTTATTCTGTTTGATGATAATGTTGAAAATGTATTGTAAGAAGTCCATCCTGACTTGTTAGTTGAAGAGCCACAAACAGCTCTTACTTGCCAATGATAATATGTTCCCGCACTTAAACTTGTTTGCAATAATTGATTAGTTGTAACACCATTAGTATACTGCCATGCTCCCCAAGCAGAACCTTGTAATTTAAATCTTACATCATATGAAGTTGCTGCAGAACCTACATCCCATCCAAGCATTGCTTGACTAGAAGTTATAGAACTAACTACCGTATTTTGTGGCTTAGCACAAGGAGTTAAAGTATTTACAGTTTGTGTAGCGGTCCATGCCGAAACATCAGACGTATCACTTGAACAAACACCTCTTACTTGCCATTCATATGTTGATCCTGAAGACAATACATATTTAGTTTTAGAAGTTCCGTACACGTTAAATAAATTAATCCATGAACCTCCTTGAGGCCTTATTCTCACATCATAATGATTAGCATTAGACGTAGCTGCCCAATTCATAGTTACCCTATCTAAACCAATATTACTAACACTTAAATTATTTGGCAAGGCACAAGGCACACTAAAAGTCTCAAAGTCTTTATCATTCCAATCAGAAACACCTATCATAGAAGAATCACAAAATGCACGAACCTCCCACTCATACTCAGTATCTGATACTAAACC
>Ga0206131_10000871_pt1 | contig 40590 bp, 34 predicted proteins | sample Helgoland_Spring_FD_148636 | JGI IMG/M metagenome (GOLD analysis project Ga0206131, IMG submission 148636) | Pelagic subsurface seawater microbial communities from Kabeltonne, Helgoland, North Sea - Helgoland_Spring_Bloom_20160517_1 | ecosystem: Environmental > Aquatic > Marine > Epipelagic ... | reverse complement strand
CTGATAGTTTGGCGAGTAAACTTCAAAATCAACCTATTCAGAATTTAAAAACTGCTATTGGATTAAACGAGCGGTTTTTGTTTGCCAACGAACTTTTTCAAGGCGATGGTGCCGAATATCAACGAGCTATCGAAGAGTTTAACCATTTGGCCTCTATGGACGATGCAGTGAGACTAATAGAACATAAATATCAACCTAACTACAAATGGGATTTTGACAACCACACCGTACAAAATTTCATTCATTACTTGCAACGCAGGTACAGCTATCGCGAATCTGCATAACATGGGAAAACTAATTTTAATTCCAACCCCAATCGGAAACTTAGGTGATATTACTCTTAGGGCCATACAAGCTTTAAAAGAATGCTCTTACCTTTTGGCAGAAGATACTAGGGTAACAGGAAAATTGCTGAATCATTTAGAAATTAAAAAACCCATAAAATCTTACCACAATGCAAACGAACACAAAGTGGTAGACCAAATGGTAAATTTAATTGCCTCCGAAAGTTTGGTAGGTATGGTAACCGATGCAGGCACTCCTGCTATTTCCGATCCAGGATTTTTACTTGTAAAGGCATGTTTAGAAGCAGGTATTGATATAGAATGCTTACCCGGACCAACGGCATTTGTGCCAGCTTTGGTAGCATCTGGCTTACCAAACGAAAGCTTTGTTTTTGAGGGTTTTTTGCCCCATAAAAAAGGCCGACAAAAAAAGCTAGAAGCTTTAAAAAGCTTTGGTAAAACAGCCGTTTTGTATGAATCGCCATATAGAGTGTTAAAGTTGTTTAACGAAGTTATGGAGTTGTTTGGCGAAAACCACCAAATTGCAGTAGGAAGAGAAATTTCTAAACTCTACGAAGAGTATGTTCGAGGAGAAGCCAAAGAAGTTTTAAAACATTTCGAAGAGCATCCGCCAAAAGGCGAGTTCGTAGTTATTTTAGGGCCTTATTCTGAATAAATCCTAAGGTATCATTTTCTAAAATTAATGCTGATTGATTTGGATTTATCGCAGACTTTACATCCTTAATGCGCTTGCAATAGGTTATGAAAATCATCAGCATAATGATAAACCCGACTTGAATAGTTCTAAAAACTGAAATGGTATTCATGATGGGTGTAAAACAAACAACTTAAGGTTAATAGGATGTAAACCCCATTTTAGCATTTGTTTTACTTTAGATTAACAAAAACCAATTTCAAATACATTTTATTTGCAGCTTATGAAGGGAATATTCTTAAAGAAGTTTGGTGAAGTAGATCTCGCTTTTGAAGTGAAAGAAACTCCTAGTCCAAAACCAGAACCTCACCAAGTAAAAATAAAAGTAGAAGCCTTTGGGTTAAACTTTGCCGATGTTTTAGCTAGAAAAGGGTTATATGGAGATGCTCCACCTTTGCCTTGTGTTTTAGGGTACGAGTGCGTTGGTACTATTGCAGAAGTAGGGCAAGCGGTTACCAAGTTTAATGAAGGAGACCGAGTTTTGGCTTTTACCAGATTTGGCTCTTATGCCCAATTTGCTGTAACCGATAGCCGCGCGGTGGTTAAAATTGATAACGATATAAAGTCTGATGTTGCCCTTGCGCTTGGAACCCAGTATTGCACTGCTTATTATGCAGCTTACGAGTGTTTGAGTTTGCACGCAGGCGATGTAGTTTTAATTCATGCAGCAGCAGGTGGAGTTGGCGTAGCGTTAACGCAGTTGGCCAAAGAAAAAGGCTGCACTGTAATTGGCACAGTGGGAAGTAACGAAAAGTTTGATTTTATAAAAGCCAATGGCGTTGACCATGCAATAAACTACAGAACTACCAACTTTGAAGAAGAGGTTAGAAAATTTTTAGGCAAAAGGCGTGTTGATGCCATTTTTGATGCTGTGGGAGGCAAAACCTTTAAACAAGGCATGAAGCTATTAAATTATGGTGGAAGCAATGTAATTTATGGTGCCGCTTCAAGGGCTAATGGTGGATTGATGGCCAACCTTAAGTTATTATTTGGCTTTGGTTTTTACACGCCCATTAAATTTTTGATGAAATCGCAGAATGTAATTGGGGTAAATATGCTCAGAATAGCAGATTATAAGCCCGAAATTATTCAATTGTGTTTGGAGAAGGTTTATGAGCTTTACCAACTTGAGATTGTAAAACCTCATGTTGGCAAAGTGTTTAAAGCCAACGAAATTGCAAGCGCCCATGCTTTGCTCGAAAGTAGAAACTCAAGAGGTAAAATTGCTGTTGAGTGGTAAAAGAGCTTTCATCAATTTGCCTTAATTTGCAAAACCTAACCCCAGCTTAATTGTTATAGCTTATATGTTTAAGTTAAATATTGTCCCTATTAATTCTTGGTTAAACAATTCTCAAAAACCTTTGGTTATTGCCGGTCCATGCAGTGCCGAAACCGAAGAGCAAGTTATTAAAACTGCCAAACAAATTGCCACTAAATATGATATTTCGGCTTTGCGTGCAGGAATATGGAAGCCTAGAACTCGGCCAAATGCTTTTGAAGGAGTTGGCGAAGAAGCTTTAAAATGGTTGGTAAAAGCTGGAAAGGAAATTAACAAGCCTGTTATTACCGAAGTTGCAAATGCACAACATGTAGAGAAGGCTTTAAAAGCCGGTGTTGACATGCTTTGGTTGGGAGCTAGAACAACGGTAAACCCATTTTTTGTGCAAGAAATTGCTGATGCATTGGATGGAATTAATATTCCTGTTTTGGTTAAAAATCCCATAAATCCTGATGTTCAATTGTGGATTGGAGCTTTAGAAAGATTAAATAAAGTTGGGATTACCAAATTGGCGGCTGTTCACCGTGGTTTTTCTTCTTTCGAGAAATCGGTTTACCGCAATGTACCCATGTGGGAAATCCCAATTCAATTAAAATCTACTTTTCCTGAATTAGAAATTTTTTGTGACCCAAGCCATATTACAGGAAATGCATCATTGATTGGAGAAGTTTGTCAACAAGCTTTAAACCTAGGATTTTCGGGCTTAATGATAGAATCGCATATAGACCCTGCCAATGCAAAAAGCGATAAAGAGCAACAATTGACTCCATCAGTTTTAGCAGAAGTACTAAAAAGTTTAACCCCAAAACAAGTTCATTCTTCTAATCTTCAATTTCAAAATAAGTTAGAGGAATTAAGGTTAAAAATTGATGAGGTTGACAATGCATTGCTCAAAAAATTGGCTGAACGAATTGAATTGGTAGCAGAAATCGGGAACTACAAAAAAGAAAACGATGTTGCTATTTTGCAAATAGAAAGGTGGCAACAAATACTCGATTCAAGAGAAAATTGGGGAAAGCTATTGGATTTACATCCTGAATTTGTGAAACTCTTATTAGAAGTTGTTCACCAAGAATCAATCAAAATACAAACTGCAATTATGAACAACCAGGTTGAGGTTGTAGATAAAAAGTAATTGGCAATTACTTCAATAATTCTATTTGGTTTCGAGATAACTTAACCACCCCTTTCTTTTCCAATTGCTTTAATAATCTAGAAATTACTTCACGCGAAGTGCTCAATTCATTGGCAATATCTTGGTGGGTAGTATGAAGAATATCTCCTCCTTCAACTTCGAGGTGTTTGTTGATGTATTCTAACAATCGCTCGTCTAGTTTGTGAAATGCAATAGAGTCAACAGTATTTAAAACTTCTTCAAATCTGCTTCTATAAGTTTCCATTACAAAGTAATACCATGGTTTGTATTGTTGCATCCATTCGTCCATAAACCTAATAGGTACTGCAATAAACTCTGAGTCTTCTATGGCAACTGCTTTAATTTTTGATTGGCGATCTCGTTCTGAGCAAACCAAAGAAATAGCGCAAGTTTCACCCGGATTGATGTAGTATAAAAACAACTCTCGGCCTTCATCATCTTCTCTAAAAACCTTAAGTCTACCTTTAGTTACAAGAGGGATTGCTTTAACGTACCTCCCAACTTCCATCATTACTTCACCCGACTCAATGGTTTTTAATTTGCCATAGGCTTCAATACCTTTTAAAAGTTCATGGTGATTTAAATCAGGAAAGTTTTTTAAAATTAACTCCTTCATTAAATAATATTTAGTTCTTTTCCAACCTTGGTAAATGCTGCAACAGCTTTTTCTAAGTGCTCCTGTGTATGAGCTGCCGAAAGTTGAACCCTAATTCGAGCTTGGCCTTTTGGAACAACAGGGTAAAAGAAACCGATAACGTAGATACCTTCTTCTAATAGCTTATTGGCAAATTTTTGAGATAATGCAGCATCATATACCATGATAGGTACAATGGCCGAATCTCCATCTTTAATATCAAAACCAGCTGCTTTTATTTCTTTTTTGAAGTAATTGATGTTGTCTTCTAATCTATCTCTAAGCTCAGTGGTTTCATTAAGCATGTCAAAAACTGCATTAGAGGCTCCAACAATTGTAGGTGCTAATGAGTTTGAAAACAAATATGGCCTAGATCTTTGGCGAAGTATTTCGATAATTTCTTTTCTTCCAGTTGTATAACCACCCATAGCGCCGCCCAAAGCTTTGCCTAAAGTTCCTGTGATAATATCAACCCTTCCAATTACATTTTTAAGTTCTAATGTTCCTCTTCCTGTTTTACCAATAAAGCCTGCAGCGTGGCATTCATCAACCATCACTAAAGCATCATATTTATCAGCTAAATCGCAAATTTTATCAAGTTGAGCTACATAGCCATCCATTGAGAAAACACCATCTGTTACAATAATTTTAAATCTATTGGCTTTTGCTTCTTGAAGTCGAGCCTCTAGGTCTTCCATGTTATTGTTTTCATATCTGTATCGAGCAGCTTTACAAAGTCTAACGCCATCAATGATAGAAGCATGATTTAACGAATCTGAAATAATTGCATCATCAGCCGAAAGAAGAGGCTCAAAAACACCTCCGTTTGCATCAAAAGCCGCTGCATATAAAATAGTATCATCGGTAGAATAGAAGTCGGCAATTTTTTGTTCTAACTCTTTGTGTATGTCTTGTGTTCCGCAAATAAATCTTACCGATGACATTCCAAAACCATGACTATCCAAAGCTTTATGAGCTGCCTCTATTACCCTTGGGTGAGATGATAAGCCTAAATAGTTATTGGCGCAAAAGTTCAAAACTTCTTCGCCTGAAGATATTTTTATGGCTGCGTCTTGGGCTGAGGTAATAACTCTCTCACTTTTAAAAAGTCCAGCAGATTCAATTTCTTTTAATTCTTGCTGAAGATGGTCTTTTAGTTTTCCGTACATGTAGCTGGGGTTTTAATAAGTAACAAATATAGTAGGTGATTTTGTTTAAAACTATTGGAGCAAAAAAAAGGGGTTAACTTTCGAAAACCCCTTTTGTTAATTTGTTAAAATTTAAACGTGACCTTGGGCAATCATTGCATCAGCAACTTTAATAAAGCCTGCAACATTAGCGCCTTTTACGTAATCAACGTATCCATCTGCGCCTGTTCCGAATTGAACGCATGCTTCGTGAATACTTTTCATGATTCCATGAAGTTTTTCATCAACTTCTTCGCTTGTCCAAGAAAGACGCAAAGAGTTTTGGCTCATTTCTAAGCCTGATGTTGCCACACCACCTGCGTTAGATGCTTTACCTGGAGCAAACAAAAGTTTTGCTTTTTGAATCTCGATAACTGCATCTGGAGTACAAGGCATATTGGCTCCTTCAGAAACACACACACAACCATTGGCAATTAGCATTTTTGCATCCTCACCATGTAATTCGTTTTGGGTGGCACAAGGCAAGGCAACATCGCATTTAATGCTCCAAGGAGTTTTGCCTTCGTGGTATTCTGCATTTGGAAATTTATTAACGTACTCGCTAATTCTTCCTCTTTTTACATTTTTTAGCTCTTTGATAAATTCTAATTTTTCAAAGTCAATACCATCTTTATCGTAAATAAAACCTCCTGAATCTGAAGCTGTTACAACTTTACCTCCAAATTGAGTTGCTTTTTCGACGGCAAATTGAGCTACGTTTCCAGAACCTGAAACTACAACTGTTTTACCTTCGAAAGAATCGTTTTTGGTAGCCAACATTTCAGCCGCAAAATATACGTTACCGTAACCTGTAGCTTCTGGGCGAATTAAACTGCCACCATATTCTCTTCCTTTTCCAGTTAAAATTCCAGAAAATTCATTTCTTACTCTTTTGTATTGGCCAAATAAAAACCCAATTTCTCTTCCACCAACTCCAATATCGCCTGCAGGAACATCAGTATCAGCTCCGATATGTCTTGAAAGCTCTGTCATAAAAGATTGGCAAAAACGCATTACTTCGTTATCTGATTTTCCTTTTGGGTCAAAATCAGAACCGCCTTTTCCTCCGCCCATTGGCAAAGTTGTTAAGCTATTTTTAAATACTTGTTCAAAAGCCAAAAACTTTAAAATACTCAAGTTTACAGATGGGTGAAATCTTAAACCGCCTTTGTAGGGACCAATGGCAGAGTTCATTTGAATTCTGTAACCTCTATTTACTTGGTAGTTTCCAGCGTCATCAATCCAAGGCACACGAAACATCATAACTCTTTCTGGTTCAACCATTCTTTGTAGAATGTTTGCTTGCTTGTACTTTGGGTTTTCTTCGATGTAGGGAATTACTGTTTCAGCTACTTCGTGAACAGCCTGTAAAAACTCAACTTCATTTGGGTTTTTAGCTTTTACGCCCTCCATGAAAGCGTCTATTTGTGCTTGATACTTGCTCATTAAATCAGGATTTGTCTTTTTAAAATTTTTGACAAATGTAGATAATTTGCCAATGTCAACAGCTAGAATTTAAATCTTATAAGCCTTTGAAAATCAAATATTTAGTTAGTGGTAACTTGAATGATATTTAATTTTGCTTCGGTTGGGATTTCAATTTTAAATCCAGCAAAAGGTTTAAGAGCAAGACCTAGCCCAACAAGAACAGCTGAGGAGCGCAAAACTGTACCATCTATAATTGGTTTTAAATCGTTTGTTCCTGAATTTATTACATCTAATCCGAAATATCCAAAACCTGCTATCAAAAAAACTTTAGAGAATATCGAAACCCCTTTGCGAGATGCGTAAATGGTTTTTATTTCAGAGATTTTATATTGGTCTTCTCCAAAAAATATTTTGTTTCCTTCGAACTTAGTAATTTGCTTGGTTTGAAATTTTTCTGAGTAAATAGAAGAAAAAGTAAAATATTGGCCTGGGTAAAAATATTGCCGGTCCTTAATTTTAGCAGTATTTACTAACAAATACTTTTGCGCTGAGCAAGTTACTCCAATAAAAAATAGAAAAATAAAAAAAGTAAAAAACTTACTTGATAACAATTGGTCGAGATACTACAGATTCGTTTACGAAATAAAACTTTTTGCCTTTGAAAATATAATCTTCATAATTAAATGCAGTTACAACAAGTTTTAATTCACCTTTTGGAAGGTTTGCCAAATCAGAAGTTACAAATGTGTGAGATGTTTGGCTGTCGTCTAAAATGGCTTGCAACAATACTTCTCCTGTAGGATCTAATATTTGGTAAATAAGAGAATCGGCGCCAATAATTGGGTTTACTGTTGTTACAAAATAATCAACTGTAGTAGCCACTTCTTCAGGGTCGGTGGCAGGGTTGTTTTTTATTATTTCAGAAACTGCAGGAAAATCTTGTTTTGTGGTTTGAAGTACTGTTGGAAAACCCCCACCGCCATAAATACTCCAATTAACATCACCAGCGAAGTAGTAAAGGGTATCGGCAGTAAACCTATCACTATCATTGGCGGAAAAACTGTAAGCATTGTTGCTGCCAAGTTCTAAATCAATACCGTTCACGGCCACAATTCCAGCAGAAACCAATAAATTGTCTGCATCAAAAAATGTAGCAACTCCTTGTCCAAATTTGCTTTCGATGGTATTTCCTAAATCATCTTTTTCATAAGAATATTGATTTATGGCATATCCAATTGCATCAGCATCTTCAAATGAAACGTGACCTTCAAGAGGATTAAAATCGTCAAAAATTATGGATAATAATTCTGATTTTTCGCCAGCTCCACTTTCACCAGCAACAGAAAGGGTTACATTATAATCACCAGATTTTAAATATCTATGAGTAGGAGAGGCCTCTGTAGAAGTATTTCCATCGCCAAAAGCCCATAAATAACCGCTTACTAAACCAGAGGTGTTATTTTTAAAATACACATTGCCGCCATTTTCAATTTCATAGGAAAATTTTACATCAACTCCCTTGTTGTTTTTACAACCTAAAAACATAAATGGCAACCCAAAAAATAAAAAGACAATAAGTTTATTCATGTTCGGGCTCAAAAATACTGATTATTTCATTTCACAGAAACTAAAATTAAACAGTTGAAAAATAGTAAATTACGGTTTTTATTGCTTAAAATAAATTAATTTTGAACCCGCAAAATAGATTGTTGAGTTTTTACTGTAAACAAGGTTTTGTTCATTGTGAATAATCATTAACTTTGCAGCCCTTTTTTAGGTAGGTATGTCATCAAGTGTAAAAATATTTTCTGGAACCGCATCCAAGTACTTGGCAGAAGAAATTGCCAAAAGCTTTGGAATTCCTTTAGGTGAGGTATCTGTATTGAGGTTTAGCGACGGTGAATTTCAGCCTTCTTTTGAAGAAACTGTTCGTGGAGATTATGTTTTTATTGTACAATCAACTTTTCCACCAACCGAAAATTTATTTGAGTTATTGCTTTTGATTGATGCGGCAAGAAGAGCTTCTGCAAAATCTATTATTGCTGTAATTCCTTATTTCGGTTTTGCTAGGCAAGATAGAAAAGACAAACCAAGGGTTTCAATTGGCTCTAAGTTGGTGGCTAATTTGTTAACAGCAGCAGGGGTAGATAGAATAGTTACCATGGACTTGCATGCCGATCAAATTCAAGGATTTTTTGAAGTTCCAGTTGATCATTTATTCGCCTCTACTATATTCTTACCATATTTAAAAAGTATGGGTATTGAAGATTTAGTAATTGCTGCTCCTGATACCGGAGGAACAAAAAGGGCAAATGCTTATGCTAAATTCTTAAATGTAGATTTAGCAATATCATACAAACAACGCAAGGTTGCCAACGAAATCGAAAACATGACTGTTATTGGTGAAGTTGAAGGCAAAAACATTGTTTTGGTAGATGATATAATTGATACTGCTGGAACACTTACAAAAGCTGCCGATATTATGATGGATATGGGTGCAAAAAGCGTAAGAGCCTTTATTACACATGGTGTTTTATCGGGCCCTGCTTACGATAGAATTGAAAAATCAAAATTAAAAGAGCTTATTGTTACGGATACCATTCCACTCAAAAAGCAATCAGATAAAATAAAAGTTATCTCTGTAGCCGATTTATTTGCATCGGTATTAAACGGAGTTGTTAATTACGAATCTATTAGCTCACATTTTATAGTATAAACACACAATAATGAAATCAACAGTTGTAAAAGCCTCTTTAAGAAATGATGCTGGAAGAAAAATTTCTAACAGCCTAAGAAGACAAGGTTTAGTTCCTGCCATAGTTTATGGAGGTGAAGAACAAGTTTTAGTTCAAATTGACGAAAGACAATTTAAAAATATAGTTTACACTCCTAATGTTTATCTAATTGATTTAGATGTTGAGGGCACAACCTATAAAACTATTCTTCAAGATATCCAGTTTCACCCTGTAACCGATAAAATTACTCATGCTGATTTCTTGTTGATTTCAGAAGATAAACCAGTTATTATTTCAATTCCTGTAAATTCAGTTGGAACATCAAAAGGTGTTGTTGCTGGTGGTAAATTGAATATTAACAGAAGAAAATTAAAAGTAAAAGCTTTGCCAAGTGCTTTGCCAGATTCTATTGAATTAGATATTACTCCATTAAAAATTGGAGACTCTATTAAGGTAAAAGAAGTTAAAGTTAATGGCCTAGAATTACTTGACCCTAAAAGTGATGTTGTATTGGCTGTTAAAGTTACAAGAACTTCTGCAAGAGGTGGTGATGATGATGATGAGGAAGAAGCAGCAACTGCTGAAGCCGAAACTGAATCAGCTGAAGCTTAATAAATTACTATGAAATTCCTACTTGTAGGGTTAGGAAACATAGGCGCTGAGTATGAAAATACTCGTCATAATATAGGATTTAAAGTGTTGGATGCGCTCGCAGAGTCATCCAACATTTTTTTTTCCCCTGATAGATACGCTTCCGTTGCTACCTTAAAATCCAGAGGTAGAACTTTTATTTTGGTAAAGCCTTCCACTTATATGAATTTGAGTGGTAAAGCCGTAAATTATTGGCTTCAAAAAGAAAAACTAACAGCAGATAAACTTTTGGTTATTACCGATGACTTGGCTTTGCCTTTCGGGAAGTTAAGAATGCGCGGCAAAGGAAGTGACGGAGGTCATAATGGCCTAAAAAATATAAACCAATTGTTAGGTCACCAAAACTACGCTCGGTTAAGGTTTGGTGTAGGTGATAACTTCCATAAAGGCCAACAAATAGATTACGTTTTATCAAGTTGGAACTCTGAAGAAGAGAAAACACTTTCGGAAAGAATAAAATTAGCAGCCGAAGCCAGTATTGCCTTTGGAACAATGGGGCTTGGCCAAACTATGAGTAAATTTAACGGACTTTAATCGTCGAGATTAGCCAAAACTGTTTCCCAAGAAACACTCTCAGAAACAATTTTTTCAATATCACCAATGGAAATCCTTTCTTGTTGCATGGTGTCTCTATTTCTTATGGTAACCATATTATCCTCCAAAGTTTGATGGTCTACTGTAATGCAAAAAGGAGTTCCGATGGCATCATGTCTTCTGTATCGCTTTCCAATTGAGTCTTTTTCATCGTATTGGCATTGAAACTTAAATTTCAATTGTTTTAATATTTCTCTTGCTTTTTCAGGAAGCCCGTCTTTTTTAACCAATGGGAAAACGGCTAATTTAATTGGGGCAAGAAAATTTGGAATATTCAAAACAACCCTTTCAGAGCCATCTTCAAGTTTTTCCTCTTTAAAAGATTGTGATAAAACTGCCAAAAACATTCTGTCTAATCCTATAGAAGTTTCTACTACATACGGCACATAGTTTTTATTGTCTTCAGGATCGAAATACTGTAGTTTTTTTCCTGAGAATTTTTCATGAGCTTTTAAGTCAAAATCAGTTCTGGAGTGAATTCCTTCTAATTCTTTGAAACCCATTGGAAAATCAAACTCAATATCACAAGCAGCATTGGCATAATGAGCAAGTTTAATATGGTCGTGAAAACGATAGGCACCTTCATCAAAACCTAAGTTTTTATGCCATTTAATTCGTTTTTCTTTCCAGTTTTCATACCAAGTAAGTTCATCTCCTGGTTTAACAAAAAACTGCATTTCCATTTGTTCAAACTCACGCATTCTAAAAATAAATTGGCGTGCAACTATTTCATTTCTAAATGCTTTGCCTATTTGGGCAATACCGAAAGGAATTTTCATTCTTCCCGATTTCATTACATTTAAAAAGTTTACAAAAATACCTTGCGCAGTTTCTGGGCGTAAATATATTTTACTTGAATCTTCAGCAACTGAGCCCATTTCAGTAGAAAACATCAAATTAAACTGCCTAACATCAGTCCAGTTTTTTGAGCCTGAAATTGGGCATGCAATACCCAACTCTTCAATTAATTCTTTAAACTCTTTTAGTTTGCTGTTTTCTAAATAATCTCTGAGCTTATCTTCAATTTCGGTAATTTGGTTTTGGTAGCCAACCACCCTGCCATTTGTTTTTAAATACATTTCGGCATCAAAAGTTTCACCAAAACGTGTAGCAGCCTTAGTTAACTCCTTTTGAATTTTTTGTCTGATTTTTTCTAAGTAATCTTCTACCAAAACATCGGCACGATATCTTTTTTTAGAATCCTTGTTGTCTATTAATGGGTCATTAAAGGCATCAACATGGCCAGAAGCTTTCCAAATTGTTGGGTGCATAAAAATTGCAGAATCAATACCAACTATGTTTTCATGGTTTTGAACCATCGCCTTCCACCAATACTCTTTAATGTTGTTTTTTAGCAATGCTCCGAGTTGGCCGTAATCGTAAACAGCACTTAAACCATCGTAAATTTCACTCGATTGAAAAACAAAACCATATTCTTTGGCATGAGAAATTACATTCTTCAATTTATCGTCAGACATAACAAAATTTTTGCGACTGCAAGTTTACACCAAATAAAGTTTTTTAGGCACGTAAAATCTACCTTTGTAACATGATTGATATTGATGGTAAAATAATTTCTAGAGAGGTTTTTAGCCAAAAGTTTGTTTGCGATTTGTCTGCCTGTAAAGGGGCATGCTGTGTAGAAGGAGACTCAGGCGCACCACTTGAAAAAGACGAAGCGGATTTACTTCAAGAAAATTTTGAAAAAATTAAGCCTTTTATTTCTCATCAAGGAATTGAAGCCATAAAAAATCATGGAGCTTCTGTAATAGATTCTTATGATGGCGAATTGGTTACGCCGCTTATAGAAGGAAAAGAATGTGTCTACACTGTTTTTGATAAAGATGGTACAGCCAAATGTGGAATTGAAAATGCATACAAGGCGGGTGAGATTTCTTTTAATAAGCCTATTTCATGTCACTTATATCCTATAAGGCTAAATAAATACCAAAACTTTATAGCTGTAAACTATCATAAATGGCCTATTTGTAAGCCTGCATTAACTTGTGGAGCAAAGTTAAATGTTAAGGTTTACAAGTTTTTAAAAGAGCCATTGGTAAGAAAATTTGGGCAAGAATTTTATAATAAACTTGAAGTCGTTGATAATGAGTTTTTCCGCTCATAATACAAGTACCCGTATTTTGCATTGATTTGTATAAAATCAAAAAAAAATTAAAACTTTAAGTTTTTTATTCCTTTTTTCAATCTCAATAGTTTCATTTTCACAATCTTGGGAAATAGGTGGAGGGGTAGGTCCATTTAATTACTTAGGCGAAATAGGTGGGGTTTATGAACCTAAGGGTTTTATATCTGATTTACAGTTCAAAAAAACCCGATTGGGAATTAACGGGTTTGCAAAATATAATTTTACAGATAGGTTAGCAGTAAGTATTGGGTTAGCTCATGGTTGGCTTGAAGGAGCTGATAGCCTTTCTCTTGCGCCATCAAGGTTTACAAGAAACTTAAGTTTTAGAAACCACGTTTTCGAACTTTACACTCGCGGCGAAGTTGACCTTTTTGCTTTGGAGGTTAGAAAAAGAGGCGGTCGTTTTAGACTAAGATTTGCACCATTCTTGTTTTTTGGTGCAGGAGTTTTTTACCATAATCCAAAAGCATATTACCAAGGTGAATGGCATAGTTTACCTGAACTTCAAACTGAAGGCACAGCTTATGATAAAATATCGTTTTCTTTTCCAATTGGTGGAGGAGTTTCATTTGCTATTGGAAGGCATCACAATTTTGGATGGGAGTTAGGCTGGAGAGCGACTTTAACGGATTATTTGGATGATGTTAGTGGAAATTATTTACCGAGAGACCAGTTTACCGACCCATTGGCCTTAGCGCTTTCTGATAGGAGTTTCGAGGTAAACCCAAATGATGAAAAATTTATTGGAACAGATGTTTTTTCAAGTGGTTCTAGTGAAGCTTCTTTAAGTCCAAGAGGTAACCCGCTAACCAAAGATAGCTATCTGATGAGCTATTTTACTTATAGCTATTCGTTTAGGGCCTCAGGAGGCAGAGGTGTTGGCTCAAAATCAAAATCAAGATATAATTTGGTAAGGCCAAGCAGTAAATCTTTCCATAAAAATGCAGTTCACAAATACAAGCGAAAAACCAAAAATCACCGCAAAAAGAAACTCTTCCACAAAAATCTTCATCCTCATTTTTAAGTGAAATAACCATTTTGTTAACATTAGCTTAACCATAATTACTTGTGTCATTTTTGGTTTTCAACAGCATTAAATTTTCATTTTCGGTGTACACTTCACTGTTTTCAATTCATTTAAAGTTGTTAACTTTTTAATAACAATTTATTGTTAATTGGTAATGTTGAAAACTTCAACCGAATGTGAATTTTTTTTAATAGGATGCTGTCTTGTTTTTGCCAAAATTTGTACCAGTTAAAAGGCGAGGATATTCACCTCTTTCTTTCAGACAGAAAATTTTATAGCATTTAAAATTCTGATTTTCAGCTTGTTGAGGCAAGTATCGAAAATCAGTTAAACGTTCTTACTCTCTATAAATCAAAGCATTAACAGGAAAAAATTAACAGAATGGATAGCAAAGAAGTAGTAAAATCTGAGGCCGATATAGAGGCAGTTTTGCCAGAAGGAACCATATCAGGAACCAAACTTTCAACCGAAGAGATTTTAAACGAGCCCATCCTACAAGAAAATCCTAACAGGTTTGTGCTTTTTCCAATTCAGCACGATGATATTTGGAAAATGTATAAAAAAGCAGAAGCCAGTTTTTGGACTGCAGAAGAAATTGATCTTCATGCAGATTTAGTAGATTGGGAAAATAAACTTAATGATAACGAGAAATATTTCATCAAAAATATTTTGGCATTTTTTGCTGCTTCAGATGGAATAGTAAATGAGAACTTGGCTGAGAATTTTGTTGCTGAGGTACAATATACCGAAGCTAAATTCTTTTATGGATTTCAAATTGCTATTGAAAATATTCACTCAGAAACCTACTCTCTTCTTATTGATACTTACATAAAAGACAAAGAAGAAAAGAATAATCTTTTTAACGCAATTGAAACTTTAGACTGTGTAAAGAAAAAAGCCGATTGGGCTTTAAATTGGATAGACAATGGAAACTTTGCCGAGAGATTGGTAGCATTTGCTGCTGTTGAAGGTATTTTCTTTTCAGGTAGTTTCTGTTCAATTTTTTGGTTGAAAAAACGTGGCTTAATGCCTGGTTTATCGTTTTCAAACGAATTGATTTCTAGAGATGAAGGCCTACACTGTGATTTTGCTTGTTTGCTTTACAACAATCATTTAAATAATAAACTTTCGAAAGAAAGAGTTGAAGAAATCATTACCAATGCTGTAGAAATTGAAAAAGAATTTATTCTAGAAGCACTTCCAGTTAAGTTAATTGGGATGAATTCAGAATTAATGAGTCAATACATTGAGTTTGTTGCAGACAGATTATTATTAGAGTTAGGTAATGAAAAAGTTTACAACGTCGAAAATCCATTTGATTTTATGGAAATGATTTCGTTGCAAGGAAAAACCAACTTTTTTGAAAAAAGAGTTGGAGACTACCAAAAGGCTGGTGTAATGAATGCTAGTAGCGAAGAAGCTAAATTCTCAGTAGACGAAGACTTTTAATAAACTCCCCCAAAGAAAATAAGCACCATGTACGTAATAAAAAGAGACGGAAGAAGAGAAGCAGTAAAATTTGATAAAATTACTGCCCGTATCAAAAAGCTTTGCTACGGCTTTAATCCAGCCATAGTAGATCCTGTAAAAATATCAATGAAGGTAATTGAAGGGATTTATGAAGGAGTTACCACCGCCGCATTGGATAATTTAGCCGCAGAAGTTGCAGCTTCTTTTACCACACAACATCCGGATTATGCTCTTTTGGCTTCAAGAATTGCAGTTTCTAACCTGCATAAAAGCACCAAAAAATCTTTCTCAGAGACCATGAGAGATTTGTATGAGTACATTGACCCAAAAACAAATAAGCCAGCCCCAATGATTGCCGATGATGTTTACGATATCATCTTAAAAAATGCTGAGCAATTAGATTCAACAATAATTTACGATAGAGATTTTGGCTACGACTTTTTTGGTTTTAAAACTTTAGAAAGATCTTACCTACTAAAAATTAATGGAGAAGTGGCCGAAAGACCACAGCACATGTTAATGCGTGTTTCTTTGGGAATTCATAAAAACGATTTAGATGCCGCCATCGAAACTTATGATTTAATGAGCGAAAGATGGTTTACGCATGCAACTCCAACATTATTTAACGCAGGCACACCAAAACCACAAATGAGTTCTTGCTTTTTGTTAACCACACAAGAAGATAGTATTTCGGGTATTTATGATACCTTAAAACAATGTGCTCAAATCTCTCAATCGGCAGGAGGAATTGGTCTTTCTATTCACGATGTTAGAGCAACAGGGTCTTACATTAGAGGAACCAATGGTACTTCAAACGGAATTGTGCCAATGCTAAAAGTATTTAACGATACAGCTAGATACGTAGATCAAGGAGGAGGAAAAAGAAAAGGTTCGTTCGCAGTTTATATTGAGCCTTGGCATGCTGATATTGTTGACTTTTTAGATTTAAAGAAAAATCACGGAAAAGAAGAGCAAAGGGCAAGAGATTTATTCTACGCCATGTGGATTCCAGATTTATTTATGGAAAGAGTTGAAGCTGATGGCGATTGGACTTTAATGTGTCCAAACGAATGCCCAGGTTTATCTGATGCTTATGGCGATGAGTTTAAAGCTTTGTATGAAAAGTACGAAAAAGAAGGCAAAGGCCGCAAGACTTTAAAAGCACAAAAAATTTGGTTCAAGATATTAGAATCTCAAATTGAAACAGGCACACCATACATGTTGTATAAAGATGCTGCCAACATTAAATCTAACCAAAAGAATTTAGGTACAATCAAATCATCAAACTTGTGTACTGAAATATTAGAATATACTTCTAAAGATGAGGTTGCGGTTTGTAACTTAGCTTCTGTGGCATTACCAAAGTTTGTAGTTGATGGAAAATTTGATTTTGAAAAACTTTTTAGAATTACTTACAGAGCAACATTAAACCTCAATAAAATAATTGATAACAATTACTACCCTGTAATTGAAGCTAGAAACTCAAATATGCGTCATCGTCCAATTGGACTTGGAGTTCAAGGTTTGGCAGATGCTTTTATTTTGATGAGATATCCTTTTGACAGCGAAAAGGCGCGTCAGTTAAACAAAGATATTTTCGAAACTTTGTATTACGCCGCTTTAACTGCTTCGAAAGACTTAGCCAAAGAAGATGGACCTTACGAATCTTACGAAGGCTCTCCTGTATCACAAGGAATTTTACAGCATGATATGTGGGGCGTGAAACCTTCAGATAGATGGGAGTGGGGTGTATTGAAAGCTGAGATTAAAAAATACGGAGTAAGAAACTCATTATTATTGGCTCCAATGCCAACTGCATCTACAGCCCAAATCCTTGGTAACAACGAAGCATTTGAACCATACACTTCAAATATTTACACAAGAAGAACTTTATCAGGCGAGTTTATCATCGTAAATAAGCACTTGTTAAGAGATTTAGTGAAATTGGGTATTTGGAACGATGATTTGAAAAACAAATTGATTTTAGGAAATGGATCAGTTCAACAAATAGATGAAATACCGCAAAACCTAAAAGATTTATACAAAACCGCTTGGGAGCTTAGCCAAAAAGTTATTATTAATTTGGCGGCAGATAGAGGTGCTTACATAGATCAATCTCAATCGTTGAATCTGTTTATGGAAAACCCAACGTTTGGTAAATTAACCTCAATGCACTTTTATGGTTGGAAATCTGGTTTAAAAACAGGAATGTACTACTTGAGGTCTAAGGCAGCTACTAGTGCTATTCAGTTTACGGTTGATAAAGCCAAAAAAGCAGAACCAAAACCTGAAGATGCAGAAATAGAAGCCTACAAAGCCGAATTAGCCAAAGCAAGAATCGCTGCAGAAAATGGTGATGAATGTGAAATGTGCAGCGGCTAAAGAGAGCCAAGCTTAGCTTTAATCAAGTTTTATTGATTTAATAGACATAGAAAATTAACGCAAACTCAAATTGAACAAAAAAGATTCCCGCTCGAAAGGCGGGATTTTTTATTTTATACCCCATTCTTTAATAATTTGGTATTATTAGTAGAGTTTAACATTCATCTATATTTGCTAGGCTATGGCAGAAAGCATAACACTTCCAAAAAACACTTCCAAAATTGAGGTTTACAAAAGTTTAATACCGCAAATTGAAGCGGTAATTGAGCCTGAAAATTACCTTATAGCCAACCTAGCAAACATTTCAGCAATTTTAAAAGAGGCTTTTTATTTCTTTTGGGTTGGGTTTTATTTGGTAGATGAAAATCAATTGGTTTTGGGACCGTTTCAAGGCCCACTAGCTTGTACAAGAATAGAATTGGGCAAAGGTGTTTGTGGAAGCAGCTGGCAAAAAAAGCAAACTTTAATAGTGCCTGATGTAGAAAAGTTTCCAGGTCATATTGCTTGCAGCGCCTTGTCTAAATCAGAAATTGTTGTTCCGGCTATAAACCAAAACAATCAAGTTGTTTTTGTGCTAGATGTTGATAGTGAACACTTTAATAACTTCAACAATGAAGACCAAAATGGACTAGAACAAATTGTTTCTATCATTGTAAAAAAACATTTTTAGGTTGAAGCAAATAGGTTTTTTCTTTTTTTTATTGTTGATGTGGAGTTGCGCCCAAGTAGTTGCCCCAAGCGGTGGACCAAGAGATACAGAGCCTCCAAAAATTGTAAATTCTAATCCTCAAAATTTTTCAACCAACGTAAAAACAAATTCTATAGAGTTAGAATTTAACGAATATGTAATCCAAAAAAATCTTAATAGCGAATTACTTATTTCACCGCCATTAAAAAACAATCCGGATTATTATTTTAAAGGCAAAAGATTCTATTTAGCTTTTGATGATACCTTAAAAGAGAATGTAACTTACCAGTTTAACTTTGGAAAATCATTGGTAGATTTGAATGAAAATAATCCTTTAGATAGCAACTTAATTGTTTTTTCTACCGGCGATTATTTAGATAGTTTATCTGTATCAGGCTCCTTAATAGACGCGCAAACTCTTAAGCCTGAGAAAGATATTTTGGTGATGCTTTATAAATCTGAAGATGACTCAATACCGTGTAAAAGCAGACCTGATTATTTTACCAGAACAGACAAATTGGGCAATTTTGAGCTCAATTATTTGGCCAACGGCAAATACCAAATTTTTGCGTTAGAAGATAAAAACAGTAATTTTTTATTCGATTTACCAAACGAAAGAATTGCTTTTATTAAAGAAACCTTTTTTCTTCAAAAAGACACCACCTTTACTCTACGAATGTTTGAAGAAGAAAATAAAACCCAAGCATTTAAGGGTTTACAATTGATAAGCCCATTTTTATTGCAGGCTGAGTTTAGCTTGCCGACCCAGAATATTCAGCTTATTCCAATAAACAAAACTTTTAAAAAGCCATGGTATTTCAACAACGATTCAGTTTCGAACGATTCTATTCAGTTTTGGATTCCAGATCCATTTATTTTAGATACCCTCGAGCTTCAAGTTTACGAAGGCAATAACTTACTAGATACCGCAGATTTAATTTTCCCAAAAGAAGAAAGCAAGAAAAAACCCTTGAAGTTTAAATTGAACCCTTCAAATATTAATGCAGGGTTGCCATATTTTCAACCCTTAAAAATTTCAGCAAACCTGCCAATTTATACTATCAATACAAATAAAATATTTTTAATAGAAGATTCTTTGCAGGTTCCTACTACTATAAATTTTACTCCAAAATCTAAGTTTATTGAAATTCAATATGCCTGGAATCCAGAATTGAAATACACAATTGTTATTGAAGATTCAAGTGTTGTAGGTTTAGGCGAAAAGCAAAATACAGATTCTCTTTTTAATAAATTTAGCGTTAGGGGAGAGTCTAAATTTGGCAGTATGGAAGTCGTTTTTCCTGATGTTGACTCAACCCAACATTTAATGCTTTTGTTACAAGATAAAGCTGGGCTAAAAAATTTCGCAACCCAAATTGGATTTTCCTCTTCTGAGTTTAAGTTTAACAATTTACCAGTAGGCAGTTATTTGTTAAAAGTAATTTTTGATGATGATCAAAATGGACAATACACCACCGGTAAATACGGCACCAAAAAGCAGCCAGAAAAATCATTTATTTATGAAGGAAGCGCAGAAATAAAGGAAAATTTTGATGCTGAAATAAAATGGTACTTTACCAAAGAATTATTGGAAGATGAACAATAAAACTGGTCTTTTCTGTGGTTCAAAATCAAATGGTGGGTTAGAGCGAAACTTGGTAAAATTGGCAAACTTGCTTTTTAAGGCAGGTAAGTCTGTAGTTTTTTTTGCTCCAGCAGATGCTCCGTACAAAGAACTTTTAGATTCTGAAATTCCATTTGTTGGAATCACCAAACACAAAAAATATTTAGATTTTATCTCAGCTAAACGGTTCGGTAAATCTTTCAAAGAACAAGGCATTACCAAACTTATTTTTAGGCATAATAAAGATTTAGATGTTTTGGTATGGGCCAAAAAATTTGTTCATCCTGATTTGGAGTTGTTTTTTTGGCAAGCCATGCAATTGGGCATCAGTAAAAAGGGGTTTTACCACTCTTTAAAGTTCAATAGCTTGAGCAAATGGATAGCAACATTAGAAGGTTTAAAGCAACAAGTTTTAGAAAAAACCAAAATCAATCCTGCCAAAGTAGAAGTAATTCCATTGCCATTAGATTTAGAAAAGTTTAATCAGCCTAGTTTAAGTCAAACCGAAGCTAGAGAGAAATTTCAGCTTCCATCAGATGTAAACATTATGGGTGTTATTGGGCGAATCGACCCCAAAAAAGGTCAGCAGTTTGTAATCCAAGCTTTGGCCAAAATTAAAAACTGGCATTTGTTGGTTTTAGGAGAACCTACCCGAGGCGAATACGAAAATCATTTGGAAGAACTTAAGCAGTTGGCTGTAAAATTGGGACTTGAAGAACGGGTTCATTTTAGACCTTTTACCCAAAATTTGGCACCGGTTTATAAAAGTTTAAACCTTATGGTTATGGCTACTCAAGCTGAAACCTTTGGCGCTGTTACGATTGAAGCTATGGCAAGCAGAACTCCTGTTTTGGGGACTAGCTCTGGCGGCACTCCCGAAATTTTAGAAAACGGAAAGCTTGGCTTTTTATATGAACCCAATAACCAAAAAAGCTTTTTACAGGTTTTCGAAGAATTCAACAACAATAATGAGTTGGTTGCCCAAAAAGTAGGTTTAGCCCGACAAGCCGCTAAGTTGAAATATGATGAAAAGGCTGTTTTAAAACAATTTCTTGATGTTTTGGGGTGAGTTTAATCTCCTGTTTTCTTCCCGTTAAACGGATTAAAGTCATGGTGTTTAATACCTAAAGTTGCTGCTCTGTGAATTTTATCGCTGCCAAAGCGAATTTTCATCCGGTCCATAGCCTGGTAAAGGTTAATCATTTCTTCGGTGTCATCAAATAAATTTATTTGGTAACCGCCGCTTACCAAATGACTAAAGCGTACGCCAATTAATCTAACCAGTAACCTTCGCTGGTAAAGCTTTTCGAAAAGCTCTTGGGCTACTTTAGCCAAAACATGATCTGCAGAGCTGTACGGAATACGTTTTTGTACAGTATGTGTATCAAAGTCTGAATAACGGATCTTAACCGCTACGCAAGCGGTGAGTTTTTCTTGTTTTCTGAGTTTAAAGGCCAATTTTTCTGTCATGGCCATTAAAATTACCCGCAAGCGAGCTACATCAATGGTGTCTTTTTCGAAAGTTTGTTCAGTTGAAATAGATTTTGCTTCGGTGTATGGCACAACAGGCGTATTGTCAATTCCATTAGCTTTTTTCCAAAGAACAATGCCATGCTTGCCCAATATGCTGTTCATTAACTCAACGGGCATTTGTTGCAGGGTTTGTATTTTCTGAACTCCCATGTCTCTCAACAAATAATAGGTTTTACTTCCCACGCCAGGTATTTTCTTTATGCTCAAAGGCGAAAGAAAAACCTTTTCGTTGCCAAATTCAATTTGCATTTGTCCATTGGGTTTAGCTTCGCCTGTGGCTACTTTAGAAACAGTTTTGTTTTGCGATAAGCCAAAAGAAATAGGGAGGCCAGTTTCTCTTGTAATGCGTTGGCGTATTTCTGAAGCCAATTTGTAATTACCAAAAAACTTATCCATACCGGTAAGGTCAATATAAAACTCGTCTATAGATGATTTTTCGTAAAGGGGCACTTCTTCTTCTACAATTTGGGTTACTACGTTAGAGTAATAACTATATCGTTCAGCATCGCCACGTTGTATAATAGCTTGTGGACAAAGCCTTCGGGCTAACTTCATAGGCATGCCAGCATGTACACCAAACCTACGAGCTTCGTAGCTGCAAGAAGCTACTACGCCGCGGTCGCTTCCACCCCCAATTAACACTGCTCTATTTTTTAAACGGGGGTTGTGTAGCACTTCAACCGATACAAAAAATGAGTCTAAATCCATATGTACCACCGACTTCTGATTTCCAACCAACATAAATGACAATTATTTTGACTTTTTTATGTTAATAATATAGTCATTTTGCTATATTCGTTGAAATAATTTTTGTCAATAATTCAAGCTCCTTTGAAAGAAGGAAGTGAAGATTTCTCACTTGTTCGTTCCTCACCATTCGAAATGACATAAAAACAAAAGATGATAAAAAACAAAAACTTCAGTAACAACCTCAAATTTTTAAGAAAGCGAAAAGGTATTTCACAAGACGACTTAGCCGTTATTTTAGAAATAAAACGCACCAGCATAAGTGGCTATGAAAACGGCACTTCAGAACCACCATTAAAAACGCTGCTTAAAATATCAGATTATTTCCATATTGGGTTAGATAATTTGTTGCGCAGCAACTTGTCTATTTGGCAAGAGCTAAAACTGCAAGAAGAAGAAAAATCTTTCGGTACCGACCTTGAAGGAAAGAAAATACGCATTTTGGCTACCACTGTAGGTGAAGACAATGAAGAGAACATTGAGCTTGTACCCGAAAAGGCCAAAGCAGGTTACTCCACAGGCTATGCCGACCCCGAGTACATCAAAGTACTATCAACTTTTAGAATGCCTTTTTTAGATCGTAACAAAAAATACCGAAGCTTTCAAATTAGCGGTGATAGTATGCCGCCAGTGGGAGAGGGTTCTTGGGTTACAGGAGAATACCTGCAAAACTGGAAACGCATTAAAGATGGTTCACCTTATATTATCATTACCAAAAACGATGGTATTGTGTTTAAAGTAGCCTATAATAAAATTGAAACCCGGGGAACACTTCTACTTTGTTCAACCAACACGTTTTACGAACCTTATGAAGTTAAAGTTGAAGAGGTTTTGGAAGTTTGGAAATTTGTAAACTATATCAGTGCTGAGCTGCCTGAACCTAATTTACCAAAAGATACCTTAACAAATACCGTGTATGAGTTGCAACGGGAAATTAGCGAGATAAAATCAAAGATGGGAAGATAGTTTGGAGCTGGGTAGTTGAGAGATTGGAATTGGGTAGTTGAGTAGTCGGGAGCTTTGTAGTTTGGTAGCTGTTTGCCACATTTAAATAATTTCTGATTTTTGGATGGATTTTGACTGGTTTTAATATTTTTTAAATTCACCTAAACACCTAAACACCTAAACACCTAAACACCTAAACACCTAAACACCTATTAACTTGCAAACTGTAATTGTTAACCACAAAGCCCACTAAGTTTATGCAAAGTTCACAAAGCCACTGCTCAAAAACTCCCAATTTTTAATTCTTCATTATTAATTAGTTTAAAGTCTTTCGTCCATCATCTATCGTCTTTTCTCTTTTGTCCTTATTCTTTCGTCCAACTTCCAATTCAACCACAAAGCCCACTAAGTTTATGCAAAGCTCACAAAGCCATTGCTCACCATTCACCAATCACAGTTTTTAATTCTTCATTTTTAATTTTTTCCAATTCATCATTACCAATAAACATAAACCATCTAATAACTTAGCAAGAGCAACTTACAGCCTTTAGGTTACAGTAAGTAATATTGCAATCATTAGGAATTGAAATGAAAAAGCTAAGTTTTTTAATTATTGCTGTTATTGTTTTGGTATTTCATGCGTGTACCGAAAAACAAGAGGTTGTGGAGCAAACCCACGAAGATGGAACCCCAAAAACGGTAGTAACTTATTTAGTAGAAAACGACCAAAAAATAAAACTATCTACAAAACAGTTTTACAAAAACGGTCAACTCGAGTTACAAGGCGATTTTGACAAAGATGGTAAAAGACATGGCGCTTGGATTTATAACTATAAAACTGGCACGAGGTGGAGCGAAGCTGAATACGAACATGGCTTAAGACAAGGCGAAAGTGCTGTTTACTACGAAAACGGCAAGCTCAGGTATAAAGGCAAATACAAAGAAGATAAAACAGTTGGCAAATGGTTTTTTTACGATGAAAAAGGAAACCTTGTAAAAGAGTTAATGTATTAGGTCGGTATTTGGTTTTAAGTTTGATAGGTATTCATAATTTTCTAAATTCACCTAATCACCTAATCACATTTTTATTCAACTGCAAAGAGCACGAACCTTCCGTAAAGTTCACAAAGCCACTGCTCAAAAATTCATAATTTTTAATTCTTCATTATTAATTAAATTTTTGTCCTTTGTCTTTTCTCCTTCGTCCAACTTCCAATTCAACCGCAAAGAGCACGAAGCTTCCGCAAAGTTCACAAAGTCATTTTTCCAAATCAAAATATACTTTTAGCCATTAGCCATAAGCCATAAGCCATAAGCCATAAGCCATAAGCCATAAGCCATTAGCCATTAGCCATTAGCCATTAGCCATAAGCCATAAGCCTTTTACTTTTCACTACTCCCAATTCAACATTAGCATTTACCTTTCATCAAACAAATAAAAATTAATTGTTTCGTAATTAAGTTTTTACATACATTTACACGCTTTAAAAATTTTTAAACTCAAATTATTTAATTATGAAGAAAATCTTTACTTCTATTTTATTTGCCTTTGCTCTTACGAGCTTTTCTTTTGGGCAATATTATGTTCTTCCGTTTATCAACGCAGGTGAGAATCCTGGTGGGCTAAACACAGAAGAAGACCAAACCGCAGCCTATATGTTAGGTAACTATACAGGCTATACTCAAGTTATTAACCCTGGCGCATCTCAATGGAGCGCAATGCAAACTGTTCCATTTGCTTTTGATTTCAACGGAACTTCAGTTTCATCTTATTATGTTTCATCAAATGGTGTTGTAACTTTTTCTACTCCAGGAGCTGTTCCATCTGATGTAAACGTTGCTATTCCTGACGCTTCAATTCCCGATAACTCAATATTGGTTTGGGGTTTAAATTGTACAGGTGCTAATGATGGGGTTATAACCAAGACTTTTGGAACTGCTCCAAATCGTCAGCATTGGATTACTTTGGCTTCTGCTTCTTGGAACGGAATGAACGTTGGTATTTCTGCTTGGGCTTACTGGAGTATTGTAATTGAAGAAACATCTAACAATATTTACATTGTTGATGCAAGAAACTATGCTCAAGCTGGTGCTGGTCCTGCTTTAACTGCAGGTTTGCAATTTGATGCAAACAATGCTTTATCGCTTTCTGGTTCTCCTGCATTTGCTTCCGTAAATAGCTTGGCATCAGGAGGTTCAGATGTTGGCCCTGCTGATAATACTTATTATGCATTTATTCAAGGAACTCAACCACAGTATGATTTTGCTGGTAAAAGTGTTGATATGGATAATTTCTTAAAAATAGGTGATGCACCATTCGAAATTAAAGGTACTGTTACTAACTTGGGTACAGAGACTATTACTTCTTTTGATGCTAATTATACCATCAACGGAGGCGCCGCAGTAACAGAATCTATTACAGGTGTAAGTATTGCTCCATTAGCCGAGTATCAATTTACTACAACTGCAAGCTGGAATCCTACAGTTACAGGCCCTTATGATATTGAAATTTATGCCTCTAACCTAAATGGTAATGCAGATCAAAGCACAAGCAATGATATGGCAATGGGAAGCGTAGTTGTTGTTGACAAAACAACTGATAGATATCCTTTGTATGAAATATTCACAAGTTCTACTTGTCCTCCTTGTTTAGCAGGTAACCAAAACTTTCATAGTGTAGTTGCAGGTAAAGAAGGTGAATTTGTTGAAATTAAATACCAACAAAACTTCCCAGGTACAGGTGACCCATATTGTACTGCAGAAGCACTAAATAGAAGAAATTACTATGCTGTAAACTCAATTCCTCGTATGGAGATAGATGGAGGATGGGATGAAAATGCTCAAAGCTTTTCCAATACTTTACATACAGAGGCTACCAATGTACCTTCATTTTTGGTATTAAATGCTACTCATAGCATCGATGTTCCAAACCAAACTGTAACAGTAGATGTTGATTATGAAGCATTAGCTGATTTTCCAAGTGCACAAAATGTTTTACACGTTGCTATAGTTGAGAAAAAAACAACCAAAAACGTTAAAACTAATGGTGAAACTGAGTTTTTATATGTGATGAAAAAAATGTTACCAAATGATAATGGTACTACCCTAGGTGCTATTGCAAATGGAGCAACTGATTCAAAAAATATTTCTTTCACTTTTGCTGGAAATTACAGATTACCTGCTGATGGTCAAGCTGCAAGTTATATTAATGATGCTACAGAACATTCAGTTGAAGAATTTACTGACTTAGCTGTTGTTGCTTGGGTGCAAGACAATGCTACTAAGGCAGTTTTAAATGCTGCAAACTCTGTTCTTTCAGAATTTGTTAGCGTAAACGAAACTTCTATTGATGCAAAAGGCCTTAAACTTTATCCTAACCCAACCAATGGTAACTTATTTGTTGAGTTAAATGCTGAAGTTGCTGGTGTTACAAACATCAAAGTAATTGACCCAATCGGAAAATTAGTAAAAGCTCAGTCTTTTAACACAACTTCTGGTGCACAACAATTACAATTAGATTTAGAAGGTACTCCAGCTGGAATGTACTTTTTAACAGTAGAAGAAAATGGTAATATTTCTACCAAAAAATTCTTTGTTTCTAAATAATAATTAGAGTTTTTTAAAATTAAAGGCCTTCTGTTTCCAGGGGGCTTTTTTTTGCTCTAAACTTTCATAAAAGACATAATTTAGACCATTAACCTTCATTTTCTAAAGTGATTAAAATCACTGGACACCATATTGCATAACTGTATTTTTGGCTAAAATTTTTACATGTTAGAAATATTAGGTTATGTAGGTGCTATCGTTATCGGGTTAACATTGGGGTTAATTGGTGGTGGTGGCTCCATTCTAACAGTTCCGGTGTTGGTTTATCTCTCAGGTGTTACAGCTGTAACGGCCACAGCATACTCTCTTTTTATTGTTGGTTTTTCTAGTTTAGTAGGTTCAGTAACCTATATGCGAAAAGGCTTAGTAAGTTTTAAAACCGCCTTAATATTCGGAGTCCCCTCAATTATTGCTGTTTATATTACTAGGAGATACATTGTTCCAGCAATTCCAGATGAGGTTTTTACTCTTGGTTCTTTGCTTGTTACCAAAGACATTTTACTGATGTTGATTTTTGCTGTTCTCATGATTTTCGCTTCTTACTCAATGATTAAAGGACGAAAAGAAACTGAGCAAGAAGAAGTAGAACAAAAGTTTAATTATCCCATGATAATTCTGGAAGGGGCTGTTGTTGGATTGTTAACAGGCTTGGTTGGAGCGGGCGGTGGTTTTTTGATTATCCCCGCCTTGGTTATACTCTCCAAACTTCCCATGAAAATGGCCATAGGAACTTCATTGCTTATTATTTCAATCAAAAGTTTAATTGGCTTTACAGGAGACCTAGCAACAAGAGAAGTTGATTGGGCTTTCTTGGCCATTTTTTCTGCTTTAGCTGTAGCAGGAATTTTTTTAGGAAGCTATTTATCGAATTTTATTCCCGGAAAAAAACTAAAGCCTGCCTTTGGTTGGTTTGTGCTTATCATGGGAGTTTATATACTAACCAAAGAATTATTTTTTTAATTAAAACCTAACTTTATGAAAGTAGAACAATTGTATACAGGATGTTTAGCAGAAGCTGCTTACTACATTGAATCGAATGGAGAAGCTGCTATCATTGATCCTTTAAGAGAAACAGAACCGTACATTAAAAAACTTGAAGAAAGAGGTGCTAAATTGAAATACATTTTAGAAACTCACTTTCACGCAGATTTTGTTTCAGGCCATTTAGATTTAGCCAAAAAAACTGGTGCAACCATAGTTTTTGGTCCAAATGCTGTTGCTGAGTATGATATTCATGTTGCAAAAGACAACGAAGATTTAAAACTTGGTGATGTTACCATCAGAGTTTTACATACACCTGGCCACACCATGGAGTCATCTACATTTTTATTGATAGATGAAAATGGAAAAGACAATGGAATTTTTACCGGAGATACTCTTTTTATTGGTGATGTAGGTAGACCTGATTTAGCCGTAAAAACAGACTTAAGTAGAGAAGATTTAGCTAGACACTTATACGATTCAATCTACAACAAAATTATGCCTTTGGCAGATGATGTAATTGTTTATCCTGGCCACGGTAAAGGTTCGGCTTGTGGTAAAAACATGAGCGATGAAACTACTGATACCCTAGGTAACCAAAAAGAGAAAAACTACGCACTTCAACCAATGGAAAAAGAAGAGTTTGTAGAAAAAGTTGTTGATGGTTTAACCCCTCCACCACAGTATTTTCCTAAAAATGCTATGCTAAATAAAAAAGGTTACGAAAGTTTCGATTCTGTAATTGCAAAAGGATTAACTGCTTTAGATCCAGATACCTTCGAAGATGTTGCCAATGCACATGAAGCTTTGATAATTGATACAAGATTGCCAGAAGAGTTTGTAGCTGGTTTTATTCCAAATTCAATTTTTATTGGTGTTGAAGGTTCATTTGCTTCTTGGGTTGGAACATTAGTTGTTGATTTACAACATCCTATTTTATTTATTGCCGACGAAGGCAAAGAAGAAGAAGTGGTTACCAGGTTATCTCGTGTTGGTTACGACAACACCATCGGATTTTTAAAAGGTGGCATTGAAGCCTGGAAAGCTGCAGGCAAACAGCTAGATTACATTAAAAGTATAAATCCACATGCTTTTGCCGAGTTGGCCGAAAAAACTAAAACACCAACTGTGGTTGATGTTAGAAGGTATTCTGAGTTTAACCAAGGTCACTTGCTAAATGCTAACAATATACCTTTAGATTATATTAATGATAACATGTCGAGATTTAATAAAGAAGATGAATATTATGTTCATTGCGCAGGCGGGTATCGCTCTGTAGTTACTGCTTCGATATTAAAAGCGAGAGGATTTGATAATGTGGTTAATATTGAAGAAGGGTTTGGCGGAATTCAAGAAAAAACAAATCTTCCAATTGTAACTGATGTATTAGAACCTGAAGCATAAGTTCTTTGTTTAATTAACAATAAACAAAAGCGCAAGGAGATTTCTCTTTGCGCTTTTAAAGCTTAAATAAGTATCTAACCAAACTAAAAACCATGAAAGTATTAATTCCAACAAATTTTTCTGAACTATCAGACTATACCATGGGTATTGCCTCGAAAATGGCGCAAGCCCTCGATGTAGAAGTTCATGCATTAACTGTAGTAGATGCTCCAGATGATAGTATGATTGGAAGTTCAGGCAGAGAAATTTCTGCGGGCTGTATGGATACTGAGGTTATTCCTGTATCTGAAGAGCTAAAAAACCAATTAAAAGTTTGGACAAACAAATACAAACTAAAAACTTTACCCGTTGTAAAAAGTGGCGATAGAATTAACCAAATCATCAACTATATTGATGGCGCAGGTATTGATTTAGTTTTGGTTGGAACCCACGGGTCAAAAGGATTTAAAGAGTTTGTTGAAGGATCGCAGGCTGAAAAAATTGTAAGGCTTTCAAAAGCTCCAGTAATCAGTATAAAAAGCTTTGATGAAACCTTAGACCTAAAAAATATTCTATTGGCTTCGGAGTTGGTAAAACAAGAACATAGCCATCTAAACGTGTTAAAAGAGCTTCAAAAAGCATTTGGAGCCCATTTATGGCTGGCAAAAATAAACACACCAAAAAACTTTGACACCACGAAACACATCAAAAGAAAAATGGCAGAGTATATTGAAGAGCATCAGCTCGAAAATGTTACTCCAGTAGTTTATTGTGCAGATAATATCGAAAAAGGTATTGAGCAGTTTACCGAAGATTACAAAGTTGACCTAGTTGCCATTGGCGACCATGGCTACACAGGTATTAAATATATTTTTCACCATAGTATTTCAAAAGATGTAGTAAACCACATTCACCACCCAGTACTAACCTTTAAAATTCAACCATCATGATAGATTTAATTAACCAACTAGTTTATGAGCCTTGGCCTTGGTACTTTGTGGGACCTGCCATTGCGGTAACCCTTTACCTCATGCTTTATTTCGGTAGAGAGTTTGGAGTTTCAGCCTCTTTAAGAGCTGGCTGTGCCGCTTTAGGAGCAGGCAAATATTCCTCTTTTTTCGATTTTGATTGGAAATCGCAAAAGTGGAATTTCATGTTTGTTTTGGGTACTGTAATAGGAGGGTTTATTGCAACCTATTTTATGAACTCTTATGGTGAAGTAGCTATAGCACAAAGCACCAAAGATGCTTTAATCTCAATGGGAATTGAAAATCCAGGTGCAGATTACCTTCCTCCTCAATTATTTGATTTCGAAAACTTTGGAATAGGAATGATACTGTTTTTGTTAGTCGGAGGATTTTTTGTAGGCTTTGGAGCCAGATATGGCGGAGGTTGCACTAGCGGACATGCCATTAGTGGTTTGAGCAACTTGCAATTACCTTCTCTAATTGCAGTAATTGGTTTCTTTATTGGTGGTCTTACTATGACCTATTTTATTTTACCTCTTATTTTTAAAATGTTGCTTTGAAAAAGCTTCTAGCCATATCATTAGGATTTTTTATCTACTCTTTTGCTTTTGCACAGGAAGAAGAAGAGCATAATGTTAAGGTAGCCAACAAAACATTGTCAGATGAACACGCTACCCCAACGTGCGATAAATTGATGAATGTTTTTGAAGAAGGTTATATGGCAGGCAGAGTACGTTACTACTTTATGAATACCAATCACCTTCCACATAACGAAAGTTATTTTGCAAATGCAATTGGTGGGGCATTGGCTTACCACACAGCTGTTTACAAAGGCTTTAGTGCAGGGTTAAGTGGCGTTTTTGTTTATAACATTGGCTCAACAGAATTTCATGATTCTCTAATATCAAGAAATGAGGTGGAGCTTTTTGATTTAGTTCACCACAACAATAAAAATGATTTAGATAGACTCGAAGAACTTTATTTGGCTTATGAGTGGAAAAACAACAAAATAAAAGTTGGTAAACAAGATATTACTACCCCAATGGTAAATATGCAAGATACGCGCATGAAACCTTATGTTTTTAAGGGAGTTTGGGGAAATTTTCAATTATCAAAAAACACAAAATTAGATGCAGGTTGGTTTACCCAGGCTTCACCACGTTCTACAGTTCATTGGTATAATATTGATCAAGCCATAGGAATTTATGGCCAAGGTTTTAACACAAATGGTTTAGAGTCAGATTACCAAGGCAACATTAACTCAAAAGGATTGGGCATTGTAGGATTATCAAACGAATTTCACAATTTAAAGTCTCAAATTTGGCTTTTTCACATCAACAATATTCTCAATTTATACTTTGCCCAATTCGATTACGAAACCCAAATTAAAAATCACACTTTGGTTTTGGGTTGGCAATCGTTGTATGAAAATGCCCACCATAATGGAGGCACTTCAGATCTATCACACACTTATTATAACCCAAACCAACAAGCATTTTTAAACTCGGTAAGAGTAGGGTTAAAGGGCCAAAACAACATGATTTCGTTTAACACAACCCATATTGCAAATACTGGCAGGTATATTTTTCCAAGAGAGTTTGGAAGAGAACAGTTTTACACCACTTTACCTCGAGGCAGAGTGGAAGGTTTAGGAGGAGCAGCCCAAATGGTAATAAGGTTTGATGCGGATAAAATTAAAACCGAAAAATTTACAGGTTATGCAGCTCTTGGCCGAACATTAACACCTAACCACTTTAATTATAACTTAAATAAATATCAAGCATCAGATTTTGACCAACTAGTAGCTAGTTTAAAATTTAAGCCCCGCAAAGGAGAACAAGGTTTATCGTTAACGGCTTTATACATAATTCAATCATCTTACCATTTGGCAGATGTAAAAGATTTAGAAGTACACCAAAATTTCCATCAAATTAACCTAATAGCCAACATCAAATTTTAAAATTATGAAACTCTTAAAATTTTTAATCGTCGGAATATTTTTCGGAATCGCACTTTCAAAAGGTGAAGTAGTTTCTTGGTTTCGCATTTACGAAATGTTCAGATTCGACGCCTTTCATATGTATGGAATAATTGGCTCTGCAGTAGTTATGGGCGTAATTATTGTTTGGTTTATGAAACGTACTTCTATGAAAAGTATTGATGGAGAACTAATTCGGTTTACCCCTAAAAAATTCAGTATTCCAAGGTATATTTTTGGAGGAACCTTCTTTGGCCTTGGTTGGGCTATGGTTGGTGCATGTCCTGGTCCAATGTATATTCTACTGGGTAAAGGCTATTTTGCCATACTAATTGTAATATTTGGTGCTTTGGTTGGCACGTTTGTTTATGGTTTACTTAGATCAAGACTTCCTCATTAAACTCAATTGTGCCAAATAATCATTATTTGGTCCTTTTAATATCAGATTGCATTTTAATCCGCAATCTTCAGCTATTTCAGTAAGTGTATCAAAGTCAATAAACAGCCAAGGAAAAGGTTGATCTACTTTTTTCTTGTAACTAATTTGGTATTCAATTTCACCGTAATAACCATTTCCATAGTCTTCAGGGCTGCCGCCGGCTAATTCTATAATGTCAGCAGAATCAATAAAAATTTTGCCGTTTTCTTTAAGAAGAGTTTTCAAATGGTTTAGCAAAAGCTCGCAATTATCAAGAGATCCAGATATGCCAATACCATTCATTAGTAACAAGATAGTTTCATATTTCTTACCAGAGTAACTAAATATGTTGTCATTCAGTACATTTTTTACGCCTCTTTTTTGCATGATGTCACAAAAAACATCTGAAATTTCTAAGGCATCAACCTCAATATTTTTTTGCTGAAACCAAAGTGCATGAGCACCAACTCCAGCACCAACATCTAACACCGTACCTCTTGATTTTATCAATGCCTGCTGCTCAATCTGTGGCATTTTATCAAACTCCCTGAAAAAATATTCAGCTTCATAATCTTGTACATCTCCCAAATTGGTAGCTACCGGAAAACCAAAAGGTTTTTTTGTCTTGAAATAATCCAAAAGTGCTTTTTCAAACCCTGTCATAACCTGCAAAATTGTGCTAAAAAAATGATTTTCATCACTTTCAGATACCAGATTTTGCCAAAGGTGATGTTAATCACAATACCTTAAAGCCAATCAATCTAATTTAGTTCTATTAAACCAAATCAACATTGTTATGTCACAAAAAAATCATCAAATTTTAATTATTGGAGGAGGAACTGCTGGTATTACCGTAGCTGCCCAATTTTTAAGAAAAAATAAAAAATTGGAATAGCCATTCTTGAGCCATCTGAAAATCATTATTACCAACCCGCTTGGACTTTAGTAGGAGCAGGCACTTTTGATTATAAAGACACAGAAAGAAATGAGTCAACCTTAATACCAGAAGGCGCAACATGGATTAAAGAATATGCCGAAACTATTAATGCCGAAGAAAACTCAGTAACCACCCGCAGCGGAGATGTTATAAAATACGAATTTTTAGTGGTTTGTCCAGGTATTCAAATCGACTTAGATGGAATTGAAGGCTTAAGAGAGTCTCTTGGTAAAAATGGAGTTTGTTCAAATTACACCGATCCAAATTATACTTGGGAGGTTTTACAAAAATTTAAGGGAGGTAACGCATTATTTACACAACCCGCAACTCCAATTAAATGTGGCGGCGCCCCCCAAAAAATAATGTATTTAGCCGATGACTATTTTATTAAATCTGGTGTTAGAGATAAAACCAATGTAATTTTTGCTACTCCGGGTACAAGTATTTTTGGAGTAAAAGAGTTTGCTGAAACCTTAACCAAAGTGGTTAACAGAAAAGGTATTATTCTAAAATTTTACCACAAGTTGGTTAAAATTGATGGAGAAAACAAAAAAGCAATTTACGAACTTACTGCCACAGATGAAAGTAATTGTATCATCACAGTAAATGATGACAATAATATTATTCAAGAAGATATTGTAGGAAAAACTACCCTTACAATTCCTTTTGAAATGCTGCATTTAGCTCAACCTCAATCTGCACCAAATTTTGTAAAAAAATCTAAAATTACACATCAAGATGGAGCAAGTAAAGGTTGGGTAAAAGTTGATCAAAATAGTTTGTAAAACCCTGATTTTCCAAATGTTTTTGCCTTGGGCGATGTTGCAGCGCTCCCAACTGCTAAAACAGGGGCTGCTGTTAGAAAGCAAGCGCCAGTTGTAGTAGATAACATTTTAAAATTAATTGCTCACAAAACTGCAGATAACAAGGGGTATAATGGATATTCTTCTTGTCCATTGGTAACTGGTTATGGCAAAATGGTATTAGCTGAATTTGGTTATGGTAACAAGAGAATGAGTGACCCATTAATCTCAACTTTTGTAGATACCACCAAAGAACAATGGAGCATGTGGATTCTTAAAAAATATGGTTTGCCGTATTTATATTGGAACCTGATGTTGCGAGGAAAAGCCTAATTTTAAAGGGAAGCAAAAGCTTCCCTTTTTTTTTTAACTTTATTAGGCTAAATTTTTTATTTAATAAATTTTGGGCAAAAAACTATATTTAATTTAAGGACTTAAACCCTAAAGCCGACTTGTTTGATTAAAAAAAAATTTTTTCCAATTAATATTTTCCCTTAAGCTGGTAAAAATCCTAAGCAAAATTTAAATTTATTTTATAATAAAAAACTCAGACCTTCTGTTTTGCCTTTGTTGATCTGTTGTACAAATAGGTTTTTCCTCATCACACTTGCAATCAATATTAGGGTTTTGCTCACCATAACCATTTCCAAATACCCGCTCTTTATTTACTATTTTACTCTTTATATAAGAAACTGTTTCTTTTGCTCTTTTGTTAGATAAAATTAAGTTATAGTCTTCTGCTCCTTGACAATCTGTATAAGACTTAACTTCTAGGCGCCAATTTGAATTATTTTTTAGCAGTAAAATATATTCATCAATTATCAATTTTGATTTTTCAGTTATTGTTGCCTCATCAAAGTCAAAATAAATAGGACCTAACTCAATCACTTCTTCATCTTTTTGGTCGATACTTTCCTTCGTATCATTAGTTTGCGCTACTACTGGTTTAATTGAATCTTCCAAAATTGTTACTGGGCTTTTATTTAACTCCATTATTATAATTTGGTCTATTCCATTTTCAGAAAAAATTGCTTTTGTAATTTGTTTTTTCTCATAACCAACTGCTTTGGCAATTATTGAAACTGAAATACTATCGAAATTTTCTAAAAACTCGTAAGTTAATGAGCCTTCAGCATTTAAAGTATCTTCGAGGTTTATAGTAAAAAATGAAAACTTAACATCATCAATTACATTTTTTGTTTCAGAATCTTTTGCCAATAATTTTAATGTTGGATATTGAATTTTCTGCAATTTTATTACTGCATTATATTCAAATGTATTTTCTAAAATCGTAAAGGTTAATGAGTCGTTATGAAACCCCATTTTTTCTACGTTTAATTTTACCTCTCCGGGAGACACATTAAATCTAGGAATAGTATCGCCTAGGTGTTTATTAAGCTCAGTTTTAATAATATTTTGTGATAATTTATATGAATAATCATATGTAGTATCACCATTTGGAAGAGAAACAATTAAGTTAATAAGATAGGGCTGTTGTAATTCTTCTTCCTTAGTGAAAAAATAATAAATATCATCAGAGCCTTTGCCTCCTATTCGATCTGAAGAAAAGTAGCCACTAGCCATTTCTTTATCCATTACCAATGAAAAATCGTCATAATTTGAATTGATAGGCTTTCCTAGGTTTTGAACAAATAAAATTTGTTGGTTTAAAGGATCAAATCTAGCAAGATAATTATCTAACCCACCAAGGCTTAAATGCCCATTTGAAGAAAATAATAAATACCCATTTTGATGGTAATATGGAAAAAGCTCATTAGATGGAGTGTTTATTTTGGGACCTAAATTTATTGGAGTTGAAAGCTCCCAATTTTCGGAATAGTTACAATAATAAATATCAGTACCACCATAACTACCAGGCATATCTGAAGCAAAATACAACCTTTTATTTTTACTGTCGATTGCAGGATGGCCTACTGAGTAATCAGGTGAGTTAATTTTAAGAGGTACTTCTTTAGACCATTCTTTGCCTAAAAACTCTGAAAAGTATAGCTGCAACCTAATAACTCCATCTTTAGATGCATCTGCATCATTTCTAGTAAAAATCAAGTTTGTAAAATCATTATTAAAAGAAACAGGACCGTAATGATAATTTGATTCTATTTTGGAGTCAAATGATTGTATATTAATAATTTTTCCCGAGTCAGAAGGAACACCTACAAATAAATCTAAAAATGGCTTTTGATTAACACTCCAAACCTCTCTTGATAAGCTTTGGTTTGAGCCAGTGCCAATAAAGATTACGCTGTCTCCGTAATAATTTAAGCTAAATTCTTGCTCAGCAGTATTTGCATTACTTGAGTAAATACTAAATCTTGGTTCGCTATTTAAAATTTTATTAAAACTAGCTGATTCTGATTTTAACTGTTTTGTTCTTTCTGAGTTTTCATACTTATCGAAATACAAGTTAATTATGGTATCATATTTTTCGTATTTCTGATTATACTTAACAGCTTCAGCATAATTCCACAAATCTTCTGCATTATATGATTCAGTTGAAATAAGGGTTTGGTAAATACCTTCAAGACTTTCATATTGTTGCACTTTTATGTAACAATCTGCAAGGTGTCTTATTGCTTCAGGTGTTGGTTCTTCTACTTTTTCAAACAAAGAAATAGCCCTTTTATATAAGAAATTTTCATATGCTCTTTCTGCCTTTTTCTCATTTTTATTTTGTGAAATGGCAGAGAAATCAAATACTATAGCGCAAACAATGGTGATAATTATTATTCTAAACATAGCTAATCTTTAAAAAAATCTAGGTGATAAAACCCTTTTTCTTGGTTTAACATTAAATTCATACCTAACCATTAATTCATGGCTTCCTGAGTTTCTTCCCAAAATTTGATAAGACCAATCAAAAGAATATCCTATTTGTATATCATCATTGATGTTATAACCTGCAAGCAGCCCAATGGCATCTCCAGATCTAAACATGGTTCCTGCCCAAATTTTATCATAGAAAACAAAAAAGCCTGTTAAGTCAAATTGAGTAGGAGCACCTTTGGTTGTTTTTATGAAAACAGAAGGTCTAAATTTTACATATCTATTGATTGGTAAAATTGCACCTCCCATCAAATAATAATGTTGCTGACTTTGCGCTACATCGGTTGACAAGGTTGTTGCTTTTTTGTTTTTTAATAAGTAAGGAGTTGATAAACCCACATAAAATGTTTCGTTGTAATAATAAATACCTGCTCCAAAATTTGGAGAAACATCACCTTGAATGCTTTCTTGGAAAGTGGGGTCTTGCACCTGATCGTTTAATTCTAAAGAGCTAAAATCGGCAGAAGAAATATTTACAGCACTTTTTAAGCCAAATGACAACCTTGATTTACGGGTTAGTTTTAACCTATAGGCAAGATCAACATTTAGTGAAGTAAAGTTTAAAGGTCCAATTTTATCGTTTACAAGTGAAAATCCGGCGCCTAAACCTTTTACAAGAGGAGAATGAACAATTAATGACTGTGTAACAGGAGCACCACTAAAACCGACCCATTGCGACCTGTGCGTCATAGTTGCAGAAATAGCATCTCTAGTACCAGCATATGCGGGGTTAAAGGTTGAAGTATTAAACATGTAATGGGTATATAATGTCTGTTGCTGACCAAAAAGTGCAACAACAAATCCCATCATAAAAAAACTTAATATTAATTTCTTAATCATTTCTAATAAATTAACGTTTTAGATAAATAAAGCCTTTAATTGGCTGAGACTCTTTCTCTAGTTTAAGAATGTAGAAGTAAGTTCCTTCAGGAAGTATATTACCTCCAAGCCGAACACCAAATTGGCTAGTTCCATCCCAATCATTTTTGTATGGTGAAGCTTCAAAAACTTTATTACCCCATCTATTTAGAATAACTACATGATTGTTTGGATACTCATCTAAATCTTCGATTACAAAAAAGTCATTGTTGCCATCATTGTTTGGAGAAAACCCTTCTGGAGGTGTAATTACTTGACAATTTGTTGGGTCTAAATAATCAGGAGTTCCATCATTATTACAGTCTAATAGAACAACATTACATGGATCAATTACTCCATCACTAGCCTCCTCCGAATCTGGTATTCCATCTCCATCACTATCAAGAGAAAGATAATCTAACTCACCGTCACCATCAAAGTCAGATTCTCGAGTTTCAACATAATCAGGAATGCCATCAAAATCAGAATCTATAGGAGTTACTATTACAATTATAGTTGCTGTATCACATTCTCCATATTGGTTGCATACCACATAAACTATTTCATCCTCCCCACAGAAATCTATCTCCGGAAGATATGAAATCAAATTATTATTTAACAGGGTGGCAACACCAAAAAGTGGTTGAGTTAAAATGGTAACAACTAGGTCACCATTATTAGGATCAAAATCATTGGAAAGAGCATCTATTTCAATTTCTCCATCTTCACTGATTATTTCGTCATCATTTGCGGTAAGTGGAACAGATTTAACCTCAACAATAATAACAACCGTGTCACATAAAGTTGGGGAGCCATTATCGCAAACTTCTACAATCAAAGTATCATTTCCAATAAATCCGGCATTTGGTGTGTAAGTAATACAAGTGTCTCCTGATCCGAGGTTTGAAACTGTACCATTATTTGGAGCCGTTACCAAATTTGAAACGTCTAATAAGTTTAAGTCAATATCCGTGGCACTTATACAAACTTCAACATCCGTTTCTAAATCAGTTACAGTATAAATTGTATCTACGGTTGCAACCGGTTTATCATTCACCGGCAATACATTTATGATTACAAAACTTGTATCACAAGCTCCTGCGGTATCACATACCACCACCGAAACAGTATCTAATCCATTAAAGTTAGGATCAGGGGTGTAAGTAAAACATGTATCACCATCATTCAGTCCTGTTAATGTTCCATTCATAGGCCCACCAAATGCACTCGTTACATCCAATGGATCCATATCGATGTCCGTTCCCGGAATACAAATAGTAATCGGTGTATCTTCATTGGTAACATCATTTACAGAGTCTTGAACAACAGGTTTGTCATTTACCGGCAATACATTTATGATTACAAAACTTGTATCACAAGCTCCTGCGGTATCACAAACCACAACCGAAACAGTGTCAAATCCATTAAAGTTAGGATCAGGCGTGTAAGTAAAACATGTATCACCATCATTCAATCCTGTTAATGTTCCATTCATTGGTCCTCCAAAAGCACTCGTTACATCCAGAGGATCCATATCAATGTCAGTTCCCGGAATACAAATAGTAATCGGTGTATCTTCATTGGTAACATCATTTACAGAGTCTTGAACAACAGGTTTGTCATTCACCGGCAATACATTTATGATTACAAAACTTGTATCACAAGCTCCTGTGGTATCACAAACCACAACCGAAACAGTGTCAAATCCATTAAAGTTAGGATCAGGTGTGTAAGTAAAACATGTATCACCATCATTCAATCCTGTTAATGTTCCATTCATAGGCCCTCCAAAAGCACTCGTTACATCCAGAGGATCCATATCAATGTCATTTCCCGGAATACAAATAGTAATCGGTGTATCTTCATTGGTAACATCATTTACAGAGTCTTGAACAACAGGTTTGTCATTCACAGGAAGAATATTAACTATAACCATAGAAGTATCGCATAGGGTATTTGTATCACAACCGGCTATTGGAGTAGCGCATGAAATCACATAAAAAGTGTCTATGCCAAAATAATTTGTGGCTGGAATAAATGTTATACAGCTATCTGCATCATTCAACCCAAGTACCGAATTTGTAGAATCTAATCCATATACTAGAGTATTTTCAATATTGGAAATATGGCTCCCTGAAATAGAAACACATATTGTCATTGAATTATCCTCGTTTGTAGTTGCAGTGACTAAAGATTGGGATGTAAATGTCACATTAAATGTATCCAATACAGTAACCGTAGCGTTTGAACTAGCACTGTTGCCATTTACATCCACAGCTGTTAATGTTACCGAGTTACTTCCTGTATCAGCACAAGCAAAGTTTGTAATGTCTAAACTCAAGCTATCAATAGAGCAGTTGTCAAAGGTTCCATTGTCAATATCAGAAGTTGTAATGGTTGCTGCACCATTTGTGTCTAGGTAAACAGTAATGTTTTGAACTTGAACAGTTGGGTTCAATGTATCCAATACAGTAACCGTAGCGGTTGAACTAGCACTGTTGCCATTTACATCCACAGCTGTTAATGTTACCGAGTTACTTCCTGTATCAGCACAAGCAAAGTTTGTAATGTCTAGGCTCAAGCTATCAA
>Ga0206131_10000864_pt1 | contig 40665 bp, 36 predicted proteins | sample Helgoland_Spring_FD_148636 | JGI IMG/M metagenome (GOLD analysis project Ga0206131, IMG submission 148636) | Pelagic subsurface seawater microbial communities from Kabeltonne, Helgoland, North Sea - Helgoland_Spring_Bloom_20160517_1 | ecosystem: Environmental > Aquatic > Marine > Epipelagic ... | reverse complement strand
TATACTCTTAAAAGGAATTCAAGAAGTAACAAGGAGTACCATGAAAACTCTAATAAACGAAAAGGTGATTCAAGCAGAAGAATTTGCTGATATGGAATCGGATTTTTCTAAGAAATGTCTGGTAATACAGCGAAATTTGATACCAACCGCTCCGCGTGAGACGGCATTTAGTAAGGTAATGGAAAATATAACAAAGAATTCGGGAATACTATAAACAAATAATAATGAATACGAATTATTATTTGTTGGTTACACGGATTATATTTTAACGAGCACATTATTACGTCCTTGTTTCTCCAGACGTCCCAATTCTTGTAATGTCTCACCGGTTTTTTTGGATTGTTTATAAGACTCCATATCATACACAATATTATTCTTTTGGTCGTAAGCGTAATCCGTACCTTGTATCGTTATCTTACGCAGTTGTAAAGTTTGCGTTTTAACATTTATATCATCCTTTTGATGTTTATCAACCTCCAATGATGGATATGAACCAAACTGGTTGGAATTAACTTTCCCATATCCATAGCATACTAAATTATCTGCTGCGTTTTTCTTATAAATAGCACAGTCAATAGAACTCTCCTTTACTGCTTTCAGTAATTGTTGATTGATATCATTCTTTATACGTGAAATTTCGTATAAGGATTCATCAGTAGTAATCGGTGTTTTTTTATCCAACTTACTTACATCGCGAATAATAAGTTCCTTATTATTATCATCATTACTCTGTTTTTCACTTAATGTGCTGATATATAAAAACACCTGAACGGTTCTCAAATTTTCAGGTAAATCGTGATGACTGCATATTCTTCTAGCACGACCGACAACTTGGTCAAGACGTACCATATTCCAATAAGGTTCTACAATATGAACGTAGCGTGTGTTTTTAAGATTAATTCCCTCTGCACCCGAAGATGTAATCATGATAATTTTCACAACCTCGCCCATAAAATTATTAGTATTAATTTTTTCCAATTCGTCACGAAGACCGGTTGGTATGAACTCCCATTGACTATTATACACATTACGTAGTATTTCCTTTTCCTCTGCGGTTTCAGTTCCCGTGTATAGCATAAACTTGGGTTTTTTATTATTTGGCATATCCAGCGTCCATTCACCTTCGGATTTCTTTTTAATTTTAAATTGTGCGAAACCATTTGCTTCCAAAACCAATTTGAGAAGACCGATGCCTTCAATGGTTCTGAATTGACTGTATAATAAATGCAACCCTTCGTGGTCTTCATTCGTTAGATTACTCAGTATATTCAAAAATTTGGGACTGAATTGTTCCAACGCCTCAGGAACAAGATATTCGCTCGGTTTATCAGATAAAAACTTTAAAGCGGTCTGTATGCGTTGTCCGTAGTCAGCATTAACTTCTGGTTCGGGGTCATCGTGATTGGAATATACATCGGCATCTTGTATCAATTCCTTCGCGGTTCCATCAATATCCAACTCGCTTAACGTCTCATTATTGGGCATAGGTCTTCCAGGTGGGTCGGGGAATGTAAAATTACAAGCAGCACGCGAAAATATCCTATAAGATGATGCAATTTCAAATAATTCACCATCAGGTTTCTTTTTCTTACTCTGGTTGCGTTTATTCTTTTCCTGATCGGCCTCTGTCTTTCTAATTTTTTCGTATATACTGAATTGGTGATCGCTCATTTCGCTCATTACCAAATGGTAATTTTCACCCGCTTCGTTTAATACAAATTCCGGTAAAAGTGATTCTTGTGCACTTCTAAAATACGACGAAAGTCCCAGAATACGCCTCTTAAATAGATTACTTTCTTTTACTGTTGCCGTATCAACGTCAATGAACATATCAATAAACTCATCTTTCGCGTCAGGTAGGGTTTTATTTAATTCCAACTTTATCATATTCATTTGTGGTTCAATTTCGTTCGTTTTCAATATTTGGGTTATAATTCTAAGAAAAGTGTCATCATTAATATTACCACTCTCGTCAAGTTTGACACCATTATATCTATCAAATGGCCCATCGGCACCGCCATTTGTTTGTTTCTTCGTAGTATTCTGTGCCACTCCATATCGTTTTTTCTGTGTATCAACCTTACGTGTATAATTACGTTTCTCAATATTTATAAAACCAAAAGGGTTACGAGTAATGGTTATGGTATTTCCACTATATTCCAAGAAATCGTGTGTATTGAAATTCGCTTCTTGAAACATTTTCAGTATTTCGTCGCGGTTAATTTTCTTTGACGATTTGACTACGACTGGTATTTTCCAAGTTTTTATATATCCCCTTAATATGTTATAGAGAATTCCAATTTCATTCGGATAGTTAATAATGGGTGTTCCAGTCAATAATACAATCTTGGCGTTTTCGGCTCGCATCAATAAGTCATATAGAACATATGAAATTGTTCCTGGTTTATCTATCTTATTAACAATACGACTCACGAAATTATGCGCTTCATCTATAATAATCACCTTATTATGGAAAGGATTAGATGTTTGATTGCGTGTTAATTCGTTTAATTTATTCATGTTCAATCCATTATAGTTAATATCATTATATTTATACCTTATCATTTCGTTTAATTGTTCGTCTAATGTGGCCTGTTCGTTAGCAGTTAATTCCTTATAATTACTGGGTTTTTGTATATTAACCATCCAAGCACCATTATATTTTTCAATAAATTCTTTCGGTAAACCCATAGAACTTGATATAGCTTCAATATAATCTTGACGACCAGTTGTTGAAATAAATTCCCAGAATTGGTTCTTACGGAATAGTTCGTCACCACATTTTTTAAGTTCGCTGAAAAAATTCATTTTAAGTGACGCGGGTGTCATTAATACAATTTTTTTATCAGATTTCATTCCTTCAGCAATTGCGATTGAACTACACGTCTTACCCGAACCGAGACCATGATATAATAATAACCCACGATAAGGTGTATATAGATTTAAATAATCACGGACGATTTTTTGATGTGTAAGCAGACCGAAATCAACAACCTTTGAATCACAAGACATAACTGATGTACTATCCAATATTTCTTGCTTATAGGGTTGAAATAACTTGTTTAATTTATCAATTGAAATTTTACGATTATTCATATAATATGTTGATGACTTCTGTATGATTTTATCTTTTTGGATAGGTAATCTACTATTTGTACCAGTATCGCCTATTTTAAAATCATTCAACCGTGCAGACGATACCGTCTTTGGTTTGACAACTTTGATTCTTATTTTTGTTCTGGGCAAAGGACCCACATTTTCGGCTTCGTTTTCTTCATTTAATATATCTGCCCGTTGTTCTCCTATAATAGTGATCTTATTCTTTAATTTCTTGGGTTTTAAAACGCCAATTGGAGCGTCTTGTATTACTTCAACCATCTGATTTATTTCTACATCTTCATTCATGTATTGTCTATTCGTGAGGCGTTCTAATATTAATGAACGGTCTATGTTATTATTCTGTCTCTTATCAATAATTTGAAACAACCTCGGTGCATCAACTTTATTATCCTCGTCTTTTTCAACTTTATTATCCTCGTCTTTCTCAACTTTATTATCCTCGTCTTTTTCAACTTTATTATCCTCGTCTTTCTCAACTTTATTATCCTCGTCTTTCTCAACTTTATTATCCTCTACGAAAACAACAAGACCACCTTTTTCTATTTGAGGTATAGGTTTCTTCATTAATTTTTCTAAATAGGCATTGCTCATAGTATTATACTATATTGGTATAAAAATATGTTTTTATGTTTGTTCGTTTACTTAGTAATACAACTTTCTAATTATATGTCTATATTCCAATAAAGGGTCTGATACAAAATATACTAATTAACAATACAAATGGTGTATAGTCTAGAACCCATCTAAATTACTGATGGCCATTTCACAAGCAGTCTGTTCTGCCTTCTTCTTAATCTTATGAATACCATCACCAAGGAATACAAATATTTTACCTTTTTCCGACATTTGTTGATGAATATCTTTAAATGTCGTAAATGAATGAATATCAATAGCAGAAGTGGCGACGGTGTTATGAATTTGTTGTCCCAAACATAAATAAACCCCCATATGATATCCCACATCGGGATCGTGTTGGTCAATTTCAATATAATGGGGTGTGACCTTGAATTCTTTTTGTATCTTGACCTGTAAGATGTTCTTATAATTATCGTCATCTTGAATAAGTTTAATCCAGTCCACGTGTTTCTCAAAAATCCGCTCAATAAATATCTGTGACATCTGGAAACCTGGACCAGTAACGAATACATCTTGAAACCATTTGTCTTCGTCTTTGACCGAAATCTTATTAAAATCCAAAAACATCGCCCCAATAAACGCCTCAAATAAGCAACCGAGTTTCTTGAGATTGGTGCGTGTTTGTTTGGTTTCTGCGTTTTTAGACATAATGAACCATTTATTAATACCCATCTCGTAAGTCATCCGACCGATAGATTCATTTTTAACAAGTGCGATCTTTTTCTCAGTCATAAACCCCTCATTTTCTTTAGGAAAACGTCTATACAAGTAGTATTTTGTAATACATTCTAATACCCCATCACCAATAAACTCAAGACGCTCGTTAGATTTAGAATATAATGGTACACAATTTTCAGGTTTGGGAACAATTTTAATATTGTTTTCCGTATTTTCAACATCAGGGCGTCGGATATAGGACCGATGAACAAATGCGCGTCTATATAATTGGAAATTATTAATGGATACATCAATGCCGTATGATGATAAAATACCTTCCACATCTTTTTGTGTAATCTCAACATTTAGGGGGTTATGTGGGTCAAAAACATACACGTCTTCTCCCTTGTCGTTTTTAATAATATGAATATCGTCGTCGAGATTTTGTCCTGAATTAACTTTGAACATATAATAAAGTGCCTATAGGTGAATAATAGGAAAACTTTAATACCATTTATAAAATCAATTTTATAAATAAAATATTCATACTATATATAAAATGGTATTAAGCGGAACTAAGAGAACATCTTCAATGTCTAGTATTGTTAATGGTCCTCAAGGCGGAGGAATGAAAAAGGCGGGTCTTGCGCCCACTGAGACTGCTTCTGTTGCTCAAAGAAGAGCATACAATAGCGCCTCTTCTATCTTGAATTTGAAGTCAATGAGAGAACCCAGAACTTCCAACAGAGTTGTTATTGGAGGTATCGGCATGCGTTTCACCAGTCGTTAAATATTACAATTACTAAAATAATATAAACTTACTATATTATTTTATTATACAAAATGCGAATTATAGTAGATGATAGAGAACACGACCTAATGAATAGTTTTACCGATATATTAAACAATAATAATTCAACTACTTTTCAAATTGTAAAACAAACATTACATATAGGTGATGTTATTTTAACGCCAGGTTCTCAAGATGGAGATGAGTTTTGTATTATAGAAAGAAAGAGTTTAAGTGATTTACTATCGAGTATCAAGGACGGACGATATGAAGAACAGTCACATAGACTTTCTTACGCAACGACGTGTCCTAACCATCGTATAATATATATAATAGAAGGTAACATGAATACATTAAGAAATCCTAGTGAATATAAGATGGTATGTTCTGCGATTACTTCATTAAATATGTATAAGGGTTTCAGTGTTTTGAGAACCACTAGCGTTAGTGAAACTGCACATTTAATATTCTATATGATGGAAAAAATCATTAAAAACGAAGTAAAAAAACAATCGTTTTACACCGGGTTCTCTGAACCATCTGGAAATTCAATAAATAATCAAGGAGGAGAACCTCCAGTTAACTATTGTAATTTAGTAAAAAAGGTCAAAAAAGACAATATTACACCAGATAATATAGGTGAAATTATACTATCGCAGATACCAGGTGTGAGTTCATTAACAGCAATAGCAATTATGAGTAATTTCAAATCTTTTTATAACCTGATAGATAGTCTACAAAAAGATCAAGCGTGTTTGGAGAACCTCACAATAACAAAGAACGAAAAAACACGTAAAATAAGTAAGAAAGTATTAGACGATATTAAACGATTTTTATTATACATACCATCGCACTAAGAATATTATTATATATGTGGAAAATACCATTTTAATGCCGAACCCTGTTTATCAAGTATATACGCGGAGTACCAACCCAAAATAGTGCCGAATGTATCACCTAAAATATTTAAATAAGTGTCTGGTTTCGGTTTCCCACCAGGCCATATAGTAAAATAATGATTAATAAAATATATACCGAAATACGTGTTCTCCGCGAGTTCAAATATACTATGTATAATAATCCACCATAATAAGGGTATGTTCCAAAAATACGCAACGACACCAACAGAATAGTGTAAATATGTATATTGGTCTAAAAAACGATTTCCCATAAGATATTAGATTTATATAATATCTTATTATAATAATTATTTAGGACCTGTGCTGGGTATATACGACGCGGGATTCTCGCGGTCAAATGTATCAGGTAAAAACTGTGTCTTTGGTTTAAAATATAAGGGTTTCTCCACAATATTATCGTCGTATTTACCACTTTCAACCTTACTCCTTGTAAATTCTACACCGCCCCAATTGGTATCCATAGGATTATCGCTGATTTTTGCCTTTGCTGTAGAATCGTGTATTTCGTCAAGTTCATTATATACACCAATTTGTAGTCCTGCAGTATCTATACCTGGATATTGATTTGAATTATAAGGATAATTGGCACGACTTGCGTCTTTAATGGGAACAACATTTATAGGTTTCATACCGCCAGCTTGGTTAAACGGACTGGGACGTACACGATAAACATCATTACCTTGTGCGTCATTCTCTTGTTGTAAGAATAATACAGGACACTCAATACCCTTTAATTTTTGTTCATCTAAATAATGTATATAATCATCTAAAGTATTGAATTCAATAGGTATCTCGTCTGTATTATTAGGGTCAATAAATAGTAATAATTTACCACCACGTTTAATAAGAGCAGTCCCACATACATTTACATTATCATCTTTAACTGTTAATCCCTCGTTAATTTTATCATCTGTAATATGGTTCTCTATTTGTGTCCTTGACGAGAAAGCACAAACACTGGTTCCTAATAGAAATATAAATATAGCGAATAATAAGAGGTGTCTCATTTATATATAATAAATAGTGAAAAAAAAACGAGACGATAAAATATCATGCGTTTATATAAGATGACGACACGTTTTTTTATCGTTCACGCAGAATGGTGTCCCCACTGCGTTACATTATTAGACACAATGAAAACATTATCAGGAAACCCGTCTAAAATCGGAGAATATAATGTAAACGGAACAATAGTTAGAGCAATAGAACAAAAGGAATTGAATAATCCTGATATAAAAGCGATTTTAGGTAATAGACACATTGCAGGATTTCCCACAATCCTTATTAAAAACAATAACAGTTTTAACGAATATAATGGGTCTAGGGATATTGAAAGTTTAAGACAATTATTCTCAAAACCAAAAAAATCAAAAAAATTCAGTAAGAAACAAAGAAAAATGCGTGAAAGAAAAATGCGTGAAAGAAAAATGCGTGAAAGTAAAACGAAAAAACGTAACAAATCAACAAGAAAGACAAGAAAGACAAGAAAGACAAGAAAACCCAAATCAACTAGTTGGTTATTTTAAACCGTTGAACAATTGAATCCACACCATACGGGTGCTCGTTCATCTGTTTAAAACGCCACACTGTGTTTTAAGTCACTATCATAAATGCAACTCATAATATCTGTAAAATCATTATCAATATTATCAAATGCGCGGTCAAGGTCATATTCGGCACATGCTATTTCTAGATCACCCTGTGTTAAACTGTTATTATTACCGAATATTTCGCAATCGCACATTATTCGTTGTTCTGATAATTTACCGGAATAACACATACGGTCATTACTTATACGTTTATAGTTATTACAGTTACTACATATGGTGAAAGATAATTCAGTTCCACACATATAAGATTTAAAATTATACCAATACTCGTTGGTATAATTGAAGCGAGTATTACGCACGGTTGTAATTCCACTTCGTATAGTATACAAAACGCGTTTTAACGGCGTATCAGTCATCTATATATTGTATGTGCGATAATGTTTCCACCGTTTGAATTGATAAAATTGATTATTATATTAGTATATTAGAATAACCCAAAACAAAGATAATAAACACATTTTAATATCTACCATCAATGACGGAAAATAAGAAGAAACTCAAAATATCTAAAATGTATAGATTATTTGATTGTAACTTCTATGATTATCTACCCGAAAAGAACACAGAAAACAGCGATGAAGATAATGCGATAAAAGACGATATACCTAAATTTATGGTAGAATTATATGGTATCGGTGAAACAGGAGAAACGGCGTGTATTAAGGTGAATAACTATAAACCATTCTTTTACATCAAGGTAGGGGACGATTGGACGAGTGCGAATATAGGAGCATTCAAGGCATGGTTTACAAAAAAACTAGGAAATTACCACGCGAAATATATGATTAACTTGGAACTTGTCTCAAAAAAGAAACTATACGGTTTCACGCACGGTAAGGAATCTAAATTTATAAAAGTAAAATTCCATAATACAATGGGTATGAATAAGGCACGAGGTCTTTGGAATTCATATAACGAAGAAGGAGAGCGTACACGGGTGAATTTGATTTACCATGCGCCCAATACAAAGAAATGCGTTCTGGAATTATACGAGAGTAGTATTCCGCCCCTACTGAGATACTACCACTTAAATGAAATTAGTCCATCAGGGTGGATAAAAATAAAAGATTCAAAGAAACACACGGTCCAACAAAAGAAAACAAAGTGCGACTACGAATATGAATGTGGCGAAAAACAAGTTATTCCCGTTCAGGATAAGGAAACAAGAGTCCCGTATAAGATATGTAGTTTTGATATTGAGGCGAGTAGTAGTCACGGTGATTTCCCTCTACCAATAAAGACATATAAGCGACTAGCGTCCAATATTATGGACTTATATGATAAATTGAATCCAAATGAAGGAATGCTTGTTGCATTTATGGAAAATTGCATTCTTAGTGCGTTCGGTCATATGAAATTCGAAGGAATAGATCGCGTCTTTCCAAAAAATGAGAAACTTATAAGTAAGTCGTCAATACAATCAAAAATAAAGAAGATGATTACAATGCAATTAGGAGATGTTATACTAGAAACCAATACATTAGACAATATAAATACACTGGATTATATGTTTTCAAAAGGTTATGATAGTGACGATGATGATCCGAATACTTGGTCTAATAAAAAGAGCAAGAAAATAGATAAAAAAGTAACAGTTTTGAAAATGTTATTAAATGAAGACTATGCGAGAGAAGATAAGATAAATGAGATGGATAAATTATTCTCTAATGGTCTACCACCATTAAAGGGAGACGAAGTAACGTTTATTGGTTCAACATTTATGACGTATGGAGATGTGAAACCCTATATGAATCACTGTCTGGTGCTTGGAACGTGTGACCCAGTTGAAGATGCTGTAATAGAAACTTGTGATACAGAAAAGGATTTATTAATTGCATGGAAAAATTTAATTCAAGAAGAAAATCCGGATATTATTATTGGATATAATATATTCGGTTTTGATTACCAGTTTATGTATCATCGCGCTGTTGAAAATCATTGTGAAGAAGAATTCCTTAAACTGTCACGTAAAGAAAATGAAGTATGCGGAGTAAGGGACCGCGAGAATAATAACAGGATTAAAGGAATAGAACACTCCAAAGTAGTATTGGCGAGTGGAGAATACGACTTACATTATATAAAGACGACCGGACGACTACAAATTGATATGTATACATACTTTCGTCGCGATTTCAATTTATCATCTTATAAATTAGATGATGTTGCTGGTGAGTATATTGGAGATGATATTAAAAAGGTAACTGATCAGGAAAATGATACAACCCATCTGTATAGTAAGAATCTCACAGGTCTAAATAAGAATGATTTTATTCATATTGAACTGATGACTTTTACCAAGGATTATTATGGCGATGGTAAGAAATTCAAAGTTATAGACATACAGAAAGATGTATTGGTAAAAGAAACCGTCAAAGGAAAAGAGGTGGATAATAAATACAACATCCTAGTAATTGAAGGACAACACGAAAAACACATTGACATGACGAAATCGGTTAGATGGGGTATGGCGAAAGATGACGTATCGCCCCAGGATATTTTCAGACTTGCTAATGGTTCATCGTCAGACAGAGCGGTAGTAGCGAAGTACTGTATACAGGATTGTAATCTGGTTCATCATCTATTAAACAAGATAGATGTAATTACTGGATATATTGAGATGTCGCGTATGTGTAGTGTGCCTATAAGTTTCCTTGTATTTAGAGGACAGGGAATTAAACTCACGAGTTATGTTGCGAAGAAATGTCGTATTAAGAATACATTGATGCCTGACATAGAAAAGAGTTTCGGTAATGAAGGATATGAAGGAGCGATTGTGTTACCACCAAAATGTGACTTTTATTTGGACAATCCGGTTGCTTGTGTAGATTATAGTTCCCTATACCCATCATCCATCATCAGTGAAAATCTATCACACGATAGTAAGGTTTGGACGAAAGAATATGATATAAATGGCGTTGAGAAATTGGATAGACGCACTGGCGAAACAGACAAAAATGGTAATTATATTTATGATAATTTACCTGATTATAAATACGTAGATATTAAATATGATACGTTCCGCTACCACCGCAAGCATCCAAAGGCAGCAGCAACAAAGACATTATCGGGTCATAAGATTTGTCGTTTTGCTCAATTTCCTGAAGGTAAGAAGGCAGTATTACCGTCAATCCTCGAAGAATTACTATACGAGCGAAAAGCAACACGTAAGATGATACCGAATACAACCGATGAGTTTATGAAGAATGTATTGGATAAACGTCAGTTGAGTATCAAGGTGACAGCAAATTCTCTATATGGTCAGACGGGTGCAAAGACAAGCACATTTTACGAACCTGATGTAGCAGCATCAACTACTGCGACAGGTCGTAAGTTGTTAATATACGGTAAGCATATTATAGAGGAATGTTATGGAGATACAATATGTGAAACAGAAGAGGGAACGGTTCGCAGTAAGGCAGAGTATGTTTATGGAGATACAGACAGTGTATTCTTTACATTTAACCTGGAAACATTAGAAGGTGAAAAAATCGTAGGTAAGCGTGCACTTAAAATTACAATTGAACTTGCGCAACGTGCGGGCGAATTAGCAACGAAATTCTTGAAAGGACCTCACGATTTGGAATATGAGAAGACGTTCTGGCCATTCTGTTTGCTTTCAAAAAAGAGATACGTAGGAATTCTATACGAGCATAATCCGGATAAAGGTAAATTGAAATATATGGGTCTTTCATTGAAGCGACGTGATGCGTGTGATTACTTAAAGGATACATACGGTGGTATAGTGAACATTCTAATGAAAGATAATAATGTATCATCTGCGATTGAATTCCTTAATACATCATTAAACAATCTGGTTGAAGGGGAGGTAAGTATGGATAAACTGGCTATTACACGAGCACTTAGGAGTGGATATAAAAACCCGAACCAAATAGCCCATAAGGTATTGGCGGACCGTATAGCGGAGCGCGAACCAGGAAATAAACCCAAACCTGGCGACCGTATAAAGTATCTTTTCATATCAACTCCAACAAAAAAGAAACTAATGGGTGAACGAATTGAAACACCGGAATACATAGTAAATAACAATACAGACATTGACTATGCGCACTATATTACGAATCAATTAATGAAACCACTTCAGCAATTATTTGGTCTAGCGTTAGAAAAGATATGGGAATACCAACGCAAACCAAACGCAATAAAGAACTATAAGAAAGATATGTCAAATCTGGAAGACAGTTGTAATGGTGACTTAGAATTATATATGAAGAAGCGAGAAAAATACTGTTCGGCAAAAGTAAAAACATTATTATTTGATAAAGTATTAAATAAAATCAATAACAAACGTAATGGTATCCAAACAATATCAACATTCTATACGTTTAAGAAATAATTATGCGATAATGTAGATTAGATACAAATATTTTTTTATTTAATCACTATCACTGCTGGATGAATCATTCACAACATTTCTGTTTGTATTATTAATATCTGCAGTCACTTCCACATCCCTACCAAGGCGGTCCATCATATTCCGGGTTATACTATTGGTAATTTCATCAATATCGCGTTCAACCTCATCGGCATTCATATTATCAGCAGTTGTTCTAAAATTAAAACTGACATCTCGTTCCTCTTGTTCTATTCTAAGGTCGCATCTACACAACGGACACTTGGTATGCCGCGAAAACCATCGCAATAATGGTTCTACTTTAAATATATGGCCGCATTCTACAATTTGCTTAATTGCTTCATTCTCTTCAAAATCATCCAATCCAATCGGGCAACGGGTATCTATATTGCCGTGTACAGTTACATTATATGATGCGTCAATTAGTCCACATTCTAATTCCCTTTCAGTTAGTCCTCGGCGAGAAGTAGTTTCCACAAAATTATTAAACCCCATCATACCGTCAAAATCGCGCATTAATATACGATACAGTTCAGAAATGCTATTGCGACTCGTATTATGAAAGTTCGTTGAAAGTTCTCTATTCGGGATGGTGGTAAATGTCCGAACAGAAGTTCTCGCATCGTTGTTTGATGTAATTAATCTCTGGATTGTCTCTTCATAAGTTTCGTCGTCTGGTCGTGTGTAATCACCTTGAATAAATTCTCCTAAACTCCTACTTCTCGGGCGTCGGTTCTCAATAGTTTCATCTCTATTAACGGCACGCAGTGCAATTGGAACCGAGGGTGTGTCGTAATTATTATTATAATTAAACGATGTATTACTCCAAGGTCTCCTTGGTGGTGGAGGAGCTGCTCTTCGTGGTCGTCGTATATGTGCGTCTTGACTATGTATCTCCCTCATATAAGCAATAATACTCTGCATATTACGATTATATTCTAACATATATTGATTATTTGTGCGTATATTATCATTATATGCGTTTACAACGTCTCGTAGTAACTGAAAGTTCCTATGCCGTGACAAACGGTCACGTGCTTCAGAATAGGTATTATAGTCTTGATTGTTCATTTAACTAATATATATAAAGGTAAAATAATATATATTATAACTTAATTCAATGACTGATAAAAAATACAACCAATGTGGATATGTTGGATTAAAAAATCTAGGAAATACTTGTTTTTTAAATTCTTGCTTACAAGCACTTAGTAATACACCCGAATTAAATAAACTATTGGATAATAAAAAAAAAATACATAATAATGGTGATGGAATTATATTTGATGAATGGAATGAATTACGTAATCTCATATGGAAAAATAATGGTATTATAAGTCCAAATAAATTTGTTAGAAGCGTACAAAACGTCGCGAAAGAGAAAGACCGTGATATATTTACCGGATGGAGTCAGAACGATATATCAGAATTCTTATTGTTTATGATGGAATGTATACATAATAGTATATCCCGCTCGGTTACAGTTAATATAAACGGAAAAAAGGAAAATAATATTGATATGCTTGCGGTAAAGTGTTATACACACCTAAAGGAAACATATGCCAAAGAGTTCAGTGAGATAAATGAAATGTTTTATGGTTTACAAGTCACAGAAATATTATCCATTGATAAGAGTATAAAACATAGTGTGAAACCAGAGCAATACTTTATTGTTGACCTACCTCTACCAAGTAAAACCAATATCAATATATACGACTGTTTTGATTTATACACAACTGAGGAAAAAATGGAAGGTGAAAATGCTTGGTTCAATGATAAGACAAATGCGAAAGAGGATATTATAAAGCGTATTAGTTTTTGGAATCTACCCGATATTCTGGTTTTAACATTTAAAAGGTTCTCTTTTGACGGTAAAACGAAACGCAATGATAAAGTATTATTCCCTTTAGATGATTTGAATTTATCCAAATACGTATGTGGATATAAACCCAAGTCTTACTCTTATGAATTATACGCAATATGCAATCATAGTGGTAATGTATATATGGGTCACTATACATCATTCATTAAAAATTATACAAATAACTGGTATCTGTTTAACGACGAGACTGTATCAAAAGTAAAAAACCCTCAAACAGTTATAACTCCAATGGCATACTGTCTCTTTTATCGTAAAAAAATAACCTAATATAATATATAGAATAATGTTTAAAGGTTTAATAAATATGTTCTCAAAGAAGGAGACATTTACCGAGGGTAATGAAGACGACCCTCCTGCGGTTGACCCTCCTGCCGTTGATCCTCCTGCGGTTGATCCTCCTGCTGTTGATCCTCCTGCTGTTGATCCTCCTGCGGTTGACCCTCCTGCGGTTGATCCTCCTGCCGTTGACACAGGTAATGAAACACCAGAGACGAATAACGAACCGAGCAAAATCATTTTGGCATTGAATAAGTTTTTCAACAAAGATAATTTAATGATGTTACTAGCATTTTTAGGGATATTTATTGTTTTATACATTGCTCTCGGAATATATTTTCGTATATTTGGATCAGGAAGTCAAGATAGTCTAGTATCAGCTGTGAACGCAATCGTTTTAGTAGCAGTGTCTATACTAGGAATTAATAAATATTATCACTTGGACAATAATAAAAAGAATAATTTATTAGAACATTTATATACATCATTCAAAGATAATATCGGAGACCTGGAAACAACATTTGGGTTAATCGTCATACTAGGATTTATCATTGGTATGCAAAAAATATTACACTTACCCACACCAGAAGGAAATAGTTCGTTCGTTCTCGACGTATCGAACTTTTTATTGTGGGTTGTGTTATTATTTAATATAATAATTATAAGCCTTACTGATTTATTAAATATTCCGATTTTAACTATAATAGAAGATGCTGTAAACAGTATACTATATGGAACGGTTATTAATGATGACGACATTCAAATTGATTCGGGCGATGATGGTGGTTCTGGGGGGATAAGTCCCCAGCCCGCAGAAGAAGTATTCAATGTGTCTAATAATCTATACACATACGAAGATGCGCCACACGTATGTGCCGCATTAGGTGCTCGTCTAGCGAGTTACGATGAAATTGAAGGTGCATACAATAAAGGGGCTGATTGGTGTTCATATGGATGGTCTCAAAACCAGATGGGTTTCTTTCCTACACAAAAAGAAACTTGGCAAAAATTACAATCTAATAATGCAAGAAAAAATAGTTGTGGTAGACCAGGTGTAAATGGTGGGTATATACCAAATTCTAAAATGAGACTGGGTGTAAATTGTTATGGTGTAAAACCACAGGCGAGTGAGAGTGATTTAGAACGCATGGCTACAAGTAATATCGTCCCCAGAAGTAGTAAAGACATTGTTACCGAACGAAAAATAGAGTTCTGGAAAGAGAATGCTGACAAAATGTTAAATTTGAATCCACACAGCAAAGGTGATTGGTCTTCGTATTAAATATTTATATATAAGTATGAATTATATATAAATCATTTTTTCTTGTTTTTTTTTGTGTTATTAGAATTAATTGCAATCTTGAATTTTCGTGTAATTTGTTTTAATGGTTTATGATTTAAATCCAAAAATTCATTAAATCTATCTATTCCAATAACGCCTATATATTCTCCGTCAATGCTTTTAATATTATCATCATAGTCGTTTACAACCAATCCAACAGGAACCGTCACACGACGATTATTAGAACCTCCGTAAATGTCATTTTCTTGTTTCTCAACAACTTTATAAACATACCCACCAGTCATTTTATTTTCAGTATTAAAAAACTCTAGATTTTTTAAAAAAGACTCTTTATAATTGAACATATATATATAATCAAGTTAGATTATTTTGTATAATTCCTACGTATATCGTCATGTATAACAGTTTCTCGTTTGTCTTTTAAATGTTTTAAAATAAACTCAACGTGTTCTTTATTTGGAATTATTTCGTGTAGCGATTCCTCTATAAATCCATACGTAAGTGGTTTATATTCTTTGCGTTTATAAAATTTCAACACTCCATCTGTTATTTCAATATGTTTGTTATAAATATTATTTTGATTGGCGTATTCGCATATCTGGGAGTTTAATAACGTTTTTCTTTCGCGCATCAACTTGGTTTTTTCATTTACTATTTTCAATTGACTATCCAAATTCACCCACTGTTTTATATTATTTATAAATTCGTCCTTATTATTTAATGCCAATTTTGTTTCACTGTTATTCATATAATAGTGAAAATATTATAATCTATTTATTTTTACGTGAAAAACGTGTTTTCTTTTTCCTTGATTTCATTGATTTTCTAGATTTCCTAGATTTAAGTTTACCAATTGTGTTATTCGCATATAATAACACCGCAGGAATGGCAACGTCGGTTAATATGCCTCGTCCTCCATTTGTTCTTTTACCACCACCAACAGCACCATCAACTACCATTTTATCCGCATACGAATCGGGGTTTGCCATGTATTTATCAGCAGAATTCGTTACTATTAAATTACTCGTGCCATCTTCAGAAATTTGCGAACCGGCACTACCAAACGCATATTCACCAAACGAAGATGCACCCATTCCACCACGCGTCCTTCGTGTTTTAGAAGTTTTGTTTTTAGAACTGTTCTTACGATTATATTTCGTAACTACCATTATAATATTTATGGATATTTTTATTATGATTTAGTATTTTTAGTAGTAGATATATAATCAACATTATTGTAAATATTTGGAATATATGATATATACAGAAACACCATAGATATATATAGATTTCGTCATATATATACACCGAAATTGGTTTTACAATAACATTAATGCTTTGTTTTAAATCTTCGGTTTTAAAAAAATCTATGATTTTATCACGGATTAATTTCATACTATTTTACTTTTAGAAACAGTTTTATGATAATATACGCATTGCGTAATAATGCGATTTGTAATATATCAAAAAATATAAATGGACGCAATAGTAGACTATGAAAAAAACTTTGATTTTAATGAGTTATACTTTACATCACCAAGTAGCATGAATGGTGGAAATTATTTTATTAAGATTATAAATGGTTCTACCCCACTCTATATACAACCACCTAAATGTATTTTGAAGAGTGGTGTAATAACATCTGGAAAACGATTATATTGCGATTTAATGTTTAATCGCGACGACGCAAAATTTATTGAATGGATTGAGAATTTAGAAAATACGTGTCAAGCAAAGATATACGAAAACCGTGCAAAATGGTTTGAGAGCGATTTATTGGAAGACGATATAGAAAGTTCATTCACGCCTCCATTTAAACTATATAAGTCAGGTAGTTATTATATATTAAGAGCGAATATCCCTACACTTTTGGACAAACCAAATATTAAAATTTACAACGAAGATGGCAATGAAATTAAAATGACAGATATAAAAAATAATGAATCTGTCGCGACTATATTAGAGATACAAGGTATAAAATGCTCGGCTCGCAGCTTTCAATTGGAATTTGTGATAAAGCAATTATTATCTATAAATCCAGTTGATATATTTGACCAGTTATTATTGACTAATAAAAAAAAGAAGACTAAAGACGAGGAACCCGTTAAAGACGAAGAACCCATTAAAGACGATGTGCCCGTTAAAGATGAGGAACCCGTTAAAGACGATGAACCCGTTAAAGACGATGAACCCGTTAAAGATGAGGAACCCGTTAAAGACGATGTGCCCGTTAAAGACGATGTGCCCGTTAAAGATGAGGGACCGGTTAATGATGAGGGACCCGTTAAAGACGATGTGCTTGTTAAAGACGATGTGCTTGTTAAAGATGAGGAACCCGTTAATTTAAAGAACGAAGCATCATTTACTATAGATACGATAGATAATCCGAAAGTAAATGATAACGATATACAATTTGATTTTAGGAAAAAAAATGATAATTTAGTAGAAATTGACATACAACCGAGTGACGAAGATACAGTTTATTTGAAAAAACGAAATGATGTATATTATAATATGTACCGTGAAGCATTAAAAAAGGCGAAGGCCGCGAAAGAAATCGCACTAACCAATTATTTAGAAGCAAAGCGTATTAAAAATACATATATGCTGACAGATTTAAATGACGATAGTGATATGGACGATAGTGATATGGATGATAGCGACGTGGATGATATCTCATAATATAATTATTTAGTAAAGTATTCAGTCAAGTAAAGAATGTTAATTTTGAAAATATTTTATCATCCGATTATATAAATAGTATGGAACTTATGAACTTGATGAAGAAATCTTTCACTGGATCTATGAAATGGGTATTGATTTTAGGCTTTGTGCTCTTATGTATGTTAATGCTTGACTATTCCAAAAAATATACCACGTTTGATAACATGGAGAACGAAAACACAGAGACTTCTGTAGAAGACGAGGAAGCCGAACCTTCAGCTGAAGTCGTAATTCCAACTGCTGATGCTATCGGTAGCACAAGTGTGAATCCCTCGGATTTACTTCCTGCCCCCAATAGTGGTGAGAATGGTTGGGACGTATTGGAGGGTGTAGGAACAACAGATGGTGCCAATCCTGACCTACTTGAAGCCGGTCACCATACTGGCATTGATACAGTTGGACAAAGTTTACGCAATGCCAATTTACAACTTCGTTCTGACCCCACAATCCCATTACAAGATACAGGACCTTGGAACCAGACAACAATTGATGCTACAAACGTTCAAGTTCCTTTCAATTTAGGATGTTAAAGACATTCGGTTTAGACAGTAAGTAGTAAAATACATTATAATATACATTTATATTATAATGACTATAAGCACTCATAATTATCCAAATGGATTTCGTTTAATACACGAAAAGGTAATGAATCATTCAGCGTCGAGTGTAAATGTATTTTGTGATGTTGGTTCCATATACGAACCAAATAATTTAAAAGGCGCTTCACATTTTATAGAACATATGTGTTTCAAAGGCACGAAAAAAGTCCCGGTTCCCAAAGATATATTTTTAACATACGATAAGGTAGGTGCTTATCTAAATGCGTATACCGAAAAACGTTATACGTGTTATACAGTAAAATGTGATAGTGACTACCTTGAAAATATAATTGAAATGATTGCCGACATGATGCTAAATTCAACATTTAATAAAACAGAATTCAAAAAAGAAGAGCACGTGGTGATAGAAGAAAATATAAAAAGCGAAGATACACCAGTAAATTTAATGTACGACCAGCTTACTGAAATGATATACAAAGGTAGTTCGTTTGAGAATAATGTGGATATGTTGAGTTACCACGGAACTAAATTTGATTATGAAGAAGTTTTGGAGTTTTATAAATTGTTTTATAAACCAAGTAGAATGGTATTCAGTATAACAACTTCTTGTAGTTTTAATGAAATCAAGCGATATTTGGAAACTACAGATTATGTAAAACAGACAAGTAATGCAATGGAAATTCCTCCCGAATTTATGATAAAACCCTGTATTAAACCGCAAGAAGAGATGAGAGTTAAAATATTAGAAATGAAAGGGTATCGCACGTCACATATAGGCATTTCCTTTCGTGTTGAAACAACAGATAAGTATATAATCAATTTATTCACATCGGTTATGAGTGGTCCTATGAGTTCAAGACTATTTAACTTATTACGTGAAAAGAATGGACTAACATACACATCTTATGTTACTACGAATTATCATAAAGAATATGGTGATATAACATTTTATGCAGAAACTGATAAAAATAAAGTTTTGAAAAATGGTTTGAAACCAGGCGTTTTACCATTACTAATAAGTGAATTTAATCATTTACTTACTGTTGGTGTAACAAAAAATGAGTTAGAAACTGCGAAGCAGTATAAAAATGGTGTATTAAAAATAGCATCTGAGGATATTGATAATTTGACCGGTCATAATGGGGAAAATTATTTAATACACCCAAACGAAGACATCGTGTCATTTAAACATTTATACGACAAACACTATAAACATATTACGACCAAAGACATAAACGCAATGATAAAAAAATATATTCGTCCATCCTTAATGAGCGTTTCAATCGTGGGTCCAAAAATAACAAGTGAAAAGAATATACGTGATATATTAGGTAAGATAAAATCATAATAATCTTATAATAGATTATAATCAAATTATATATATATATAATGAATAAACAAGAGTGTTTAGGTTGTGTAGTAACATTATTTATATTAGGAGTTTGTGGTTATATTTATTCAGAGAAAGAGGGTTTTGAATTGAAGTGTATAGTCGCTTCAAAGGATGGTAATAAATATTGTGTTCGCGAACGCTCAAAGTTAGATAAGGCAGCAAATCTGTTGGCGATTGTTACCGAAAAATGCAAGCAGCTTGTTAAGTATGTAGAAAAACAAGATCCTACCAATGATGCCGTAAAGAGACTGGTGGATGGTTATAACCCCAGTAAAATTATGGAAACACTACCAACCAGTAAATACACAGCTTATAGTGAAAATAAAGGTGAAAAACTGGCGTTTTGTTTGAATGTAAAAAATAAGGATAATGATAATCTTATAGATGAACATACACTTGTATTTGTTGCTATACACGAATTATCGCATGTTATGACAAAATCGATTGGTCATAAGACAGAGTTCTGGGATAATTTCAAGTATCTTTTAGTAAATGCGAAAGAGGCAGGCATTCACGAACCACACGATTATAAGAAAGACTCGCGTGAATATTGTAGCATGAAAATAACAGACAATCCGTATTACGACGCATAATAATTTTTTTTTTCTTCTATTTTAATTTTTTAATAGAAGAAAGATATAGGAAGATAGTATAAATAAAGACAAGATGACTATATTTGAAATTAAAATAAAGACAACCGAAAATAAATCAACAACTTTAAGTTATAACGACAAAGATGATGATTTAGCAAATATCATTCATAAAGATGACACGATACATACTTTGAAGCAGAAAATTGCTTATAAAATGAAGGATGAAGGAATTAGTGCCAATGAATTATATATATTTTACGAGGCACACGATTATTATGATTATATAAAGGCAGAAAATCAAATGTTAAATAGTGCGACCGTCAATGGTGCGACCGTCAATGCCGAAACTTTAAAATTATTGAATGATAATATAACCGATAAGGAAGGAATGGTTAGTCACCATAATACTACCATTGAGTTTCCAACAGATAACATGAACACCAAAATAACTTTCTATAAACCACTGAGTGTTCACTGTGTGGACGACGACGGGAATTATGACCATACGTTTGCGGTAGACCCTTTTAATATTATATCGTTAAAAAATACAGGTGGAATTGAATTATATGGATCGTCTAGGAAGAGTAATTTGCGCAACAGTGAGCGATTAATAGATTGTAATTTCAAAACAAATGGTGATAAAATTGTTTTAACTGTTGTAAAAATACAAGATATTTTAAAACACACAGAAAAACACAAACCAGATATTGACCCAAAACAACTGGTAGACTTATACTATCCCTATTTTAAAAAATACGCAATATTTACAAGTAAAGACATTGACGCAAAACGGACTGAACTTAAAATGGAATTAAAAGATAAAAAAGAATATTTCTGGAAACTCAATGAACTTATAGATAAATATAATTCATTAGACGTTGGTTCTACTGTGGTTGCATCGGGTATTAAATCATTTGATTTGATAATAAAGAATAGTTATGATTCTAATTTCCCAATTGAATCTATATTCAAAAACATACACGCAAACCAAGAGATACCAGTAGTGAAGTATAATCCTGGTTATAAACGAGAGAACCTATATCGTTTATATACAAAAACATCAAACGAACGTGGAGAAAATATGCCTGTATACGATAAAAGACAAATTATAAATGCAACAGATAATGAAATTACACACGATGAAATTGTAATGGTAATCAAACCGAATAATGATACCATATACAAGAACCTATCATTGATTTTTAATAATCGGGGGAAAATTGTGGTCAAGGGCAGTTATGTTGATTTTTTCAAATGTGATAACAGTGAAAGCATTCTTGAATCATTGATTGGGGAACTATACGAACACGTTCAACCAAAGATTGATAGTATTAATGGGTTTTTAGAATTAACCGGATATAGGATAAATGATTTTGAAGCACAAAATATAATTGTACGGAATATTGGATTTGTATATGATATAGATATTGACGAAAAAATAACAAAAAAGAAATTAAATGATAATCTCTACTTACTACAACCCATTTTTACAACTGATGTTGCAAAACAAGAAGGAACAACCAGTTCATTGGATATGAGATTTAAACGCGTTAATAATTATAAAGAACCTGGTCTAGATGAAGATGTGATGGATTTTTTGGAAAACAACACAGATGAAACCGAAATTCTATCCTATATTATGAATAAGTATAGTTTAACCAATATAAATGCTATAAGTGAGATTGAGCGAGTGAGAAGTGATAACATGTATGAGATAAAAACAATAAAACAGGGTTTCAAAACACAACTTACGACAGTAAGTTATGGAAAGATACAGCGCATTAAGTACGCATTTGAAAATGTAACTTCTCTAGATTACTACGATATATTAAAGCAATATGTATGTGCTATAAGTTTGTTAATTTTAAACACAGATAAAGAAAATATACCAATTAAATTGGCAAAGGAATTACGTGGGATAAAGGATGATGATAAAGAAGAAGATGAAGATATGGAGGTTGTAATGGAGGTTGAATCTAATATTATAGATGGGTTAGAAAGTAATGATTTTATCAATATAGAGAAAAGTATACCCGGTGATTTTGACGCGGAAGAAGATATTGATATTGATACAGAAGACGAAGATATTGATATTGATACAGAAGACGAAGAAGAAGAAGACGAAGAAGAAGAAGTAAAAGGCGGCGAGAAGAGTAAAAAAGAAATAAAAGACTATTTTGATGAAAGAAAGCGCAGATTAAATCCGGAAATTTTTAATCATATTGAATATTCAAGAACGTGCCTCAATAATCAAGATAAACAACCGGTGCCTATTACAACGAAAGAAAAGGAATTATTGAAAAATGAACCATTGAATAAAAATATCATACCAAAACAAGATAATAAAAAACCAGACGTTCACTATATTTGTCCAAGATATTGGGATATGAAGAACGATAAGGTTGTTACATCAGAAGAAGCGAAAAAACTGAAGGCCCATATTATTCCCAAAAAAGGTAAGATAAATGATGACCAATATATATATGAATTTTTTGATAAAGTCGTTCATAAAAGTCAAGACTCAGATAAGTATAAAAACTTATATCCCTATGATACAAATATTATTTATAATACAGACGGAACATCATCAGGACCATTTCCGTGTTGTGGAACAAAACAACTAGGTGAAAAGAAGGAACATACGCCCTCAACTTATATTACAAATTATGACAGTCATAAGCGATTATTGGAGAACCAGATGGGTTTTTTACCGGAAGTATTGGAAAAAAATATTTTCAACCTAGATATTAAATCACAATTAAATAAAACATCAACCGAATTGGATAAAAAAAAAGAGGGTATAACACTATTACGATGTGGTGCCGAGTTATCTATAAATCAATCATTTATGGCGTGTATAGCCAAAATAAAAGGCATTACACTAGGTGATTTAAAAACCCAATTAAATGAACATATAACAATAGACAATTATCCTTACTATAATAATGGAATGTTATACCCTATGTTTTTACCCAAAGATGTAATTTTAGATGACGAATTAACGGACGATGATAAAAAAAGTAATATATACAAAGAATTTATAGATATAAATAATGACGAACGGACAAAGGATTATGATATGAACCCTGAACTGAGAGGAGAACTCCAAACTGAATTATCTGTATTTTTTAAGATGTTATTGGCGTCTTATAATGCGTTTAAAAAATATATAGATTCCGGAGATGAATATATAATAGACCATACCCTTTTGTTGGATATAATGCTTAAAAATGACTCCATAACAGAAGCATTTATAAAGGAAACTAATATTGTTATATTTGAAATTAATTCTACCGATAAAATAGATGTTTTAACGCCATTCAACTCCGCCATAGAATATAATGAAAATTATAATACAGCGTTTATACTGAAACGTAATAATTTATATGAAAATATCGCACTTTGTGATTATAGAAATAGAAAACAATTTGTTATAAATGTTAATAGCACTGACGATAATGAAACATTCTCCAATATTAGGAAGATAACCATAGAAATTATTCAACAAATAACCGAACTAAGAGATGTTGACGAACCAATAAATGATAAGAGTGGTCATTTAAGTCCAATGAAAATATTAAAAATGAAGTCTATATTAGAAAGTAATAATTACACAATTGACCATCAAATTGTGAATAATCAATTTGTAACAACAGGTATAATAGTGAAGTTAAAAGATGGTATCGATAATAATGAATATTTCATACCCTCCGCATTAGAACCTCCAGTTGATATAGATGGTGAAATTAAGATAGATAATGATAATGGATTGAAAAAATATTTGCGTAGCGTTGAAGATACTATCTTATTTTATTCCAACTTAAACAAAATAAATTTGAATATAAAATTAATCAAGATGCTATACTATGAAAAAAATAATAATAAAGAGGTTCATGGTTTCTTGACAAATACTCTTCAGTATGTGCCTACTAGTAAAGAATTACTTAATAACCAATGGCCAGAAAAGGATACCATAAATATTAAACAATATTATAGCGCGGATAGAACAGCAACATTAATAACGAATGATATAAAACATAAAAAAATACACAACGCTCGTCTAGAAACTATGTATTATAATGTATTTCGTGCGATTATGAGATATATCATATCAAATGAAGGTTTAACTGAAAAACGCGCAGACGTAAAAGATATAAAGAAGATAATAGATAGTAAAACCGAAATTAAGACTAGACGGTCTGACCTCGTGAAAAAGTTGAAGAAGTTAATTGGTCCAAATGTTACTTTTATTGCGAAGGTTGATTATAAAAGACCGAATAAATACACAGATATAACAACGTGCATTACACAAAATAAGGATAAACGAGTATGCGACGCAACTACCAACGCTCTTATTATTCCTAAAAATAATTTAAATAAACCCAGTCTTGATAATGAAGATTATTATTATACAAGACTTGCCGACGAACTGCTGCGTTATTCACACGTTAGACAGTTTATATTGGAACCGAGTCGTCATCTTAATATTATAGACGATGTAACACATGTAAATGATGACGAAATAATCGCGACAGAAACTACATTGCGAAATGATCTTCCATTTACCGAAAAAAACGTGGGGACGCATCATGCAATTTCTGTTCCGTATAAGTTCGCGCGTTCATAAAAATTGAAAACTAATAAATTTGTCTATTAGTTTTCATATATCTGCTTATAATGATTACTCCCATTATAAACCCCTTTCTTCGTGCTTTATGTAAGAATAATTTTGCGATCTCGTCGTATAATATATATCGTCCAATTACACCAATTGGTGTAGAACATAAGGTTTCAGTTAATGATAAACTCGTGCATGCTTTGGTTCGTTTCTCATTATTGAATACTTCATTATTGGTTGTTGAAGATAATAATTGTGATATTATAGGGGTTTACACGAGGGATATGTACTTACGAAATATCGCGAGACTGGACGGTCGTAGCGACAGAGTATTCATAGGTGAATTATATCGTCCAAAAGAACACGATTCCGTAGCATACACAGATACAACGTTAATTGATTGTTACGATAAGATAATGCGACATAATATCAATGATTTATTGGTATTAGATAAAAATAATTCTAAAAAATTTGGTGTAATTGGTTCAAATGATATTATTCATACGATTCTCAATTCTATTCGTTAACTCTATTCAGTAATTGATAAATATAAATCCGCTTTCACTGAGAAGGGAGGATTGAATTCTTCGTCGGTTTAGAAACCCATATTATAATCATCATCTTGACAATCATCTTGTTCGCTCTTTTTTATATTTCCTACATTATTGCGGATCATAATATTACGTTTGCTACAAGAACCGCCGGCGTCTTCAGGTGTCCCGAACATTTCATTAATAGAAACCTTGCGTTCAAGTTCGGCATTTTCTAGATTCTGCATCTCATCCATGTCGAGCACAATATTAAAGGCACTCGTTCCAAAGTTACCATTCTGTCCGCACATCACATTTGCAGAAACACCTCGCATATAATCCACCTCTGCGTGTCTTGCCGCATCCAGTAATACTTCACTATGAACCTCAAATGATGCCTTCGCGATCGGTCCAATATCATCGTTAAGAATACCAGACCGGAACACAGGTATCATATCAGGCGTCAAAGTCATTCTATCACAGAGAAGAGAAAGATGATGATAGTTAATATAAGAATCACTGAATTCCATAACTTCCGAAATCTCGTTGAATAATGCTTGTCTTGCCGCTTCAATTCCCAAAACATTGTGAATTTCACGAATGTCGTTACTATATGTCCTTTGTGTATCTATGAAATCCAGCGACAGTGCTTTCATTAGATTCGAACCAGTCGTATCCAATACCCACATATCATTCCTTTTATATGTGCTACCATCTTTGATTGATACCATATTAGTGAGTTTACGAGGGGTAACCTTTTCAATGTTTTCAATTCCCCTCAAAACAATAGAATTCAGCATTGTATCTTGAATTGTCTTTAATAGATGGATTTCATTAGACTGATCGAGAGATGCCGCATTTTTTCTCTTTTTATTCTCAATTAGTGGACGAATTCTAAATACTAATTTATTATGATTGAAATCCGAAAACGCACAACTGATATTTGACCCGTGCGAACTATTTTTAATGGCGAAGTGAATATCGTCCATCGTGATATTCTTGTCCAGTAATGTATCGGAATTTAGTTCTAGTCTAACGATCCATTTGCTTGGAATTTTTCCATCGTCATTCGCTTTATCTTCGTCAGAAAGACAATCTTGAATCATATTTTCATATTCATAGAATTGCTCAACGAACTCCTTATCGTCCTCTATGAAAGTAGATTTACCTTCGGGGTCAAAGCATATTTGTGCCCTACTAACTAGGTCTAATAATTTTGTATATTCAATAATGTTTGAATACTTGATTGCCTTTGATTGGTGTGTCTCGTCTTGTTTCTTGAGATGAATTGTAAGAGACGGATTCTTGGGATTTTTGGTAAGTCTAAGTAACTCTTCAATACGAGGAACACCACGGGTCACATTAGACTTACTTGCCGTGCCCGCATAATGGAATGTATTTAAAGTCATCTGTGTAGTAGGCTCACCCGTGCTCTGACCGGCGATTATTCCAACCATTTCTCCGGGATGAACGATAGACTTTTTATATTTAAGAATAATTGACTCCAATAACACGATAAGAGCCTTACGATGAAACCTTTTATGAACGATCAGATCGCGGGGGTTCAAATAATACCTGTATAAGAGTTCAAATAACTCACCTGGTTGGGTAAGTCTTATCTCCTTTAGTTTCACCATATATTCGTCTACCAACTCAAAGCATTCTTGCGGTGTCAGATCTGTAACTGAACTTTTATTCAAAGACATTTGACCTTGAATATTATTTATAGTATTGACGAACGATACGGGAAGCTTTAACATATTTTCATCCTTTTTCTTGAATACCTTATCAATAATGTCCGTCCTCTTTTGAATCATATATTCAATCATCTCACTACATTTCTTCTGTGTATCGGAACGCTGACGTTTCAACCGTTTAATGGCATCTTTGGTATATATATCTTCCAGACCAGTATCACCCACTTTAACACCGAGTATATCGTATCTCATATAAATGTCCTCGGTGCTCAACCCGACAAGTGGTATCGGTTGGTTTTCTACCTTGGTTGTATCAATACCGTCATCTCCGTAAGAATATTGAACGATTTTACTTTTATTATCACGAACGGTCATATCGTAATTCACCTTCAAATCTTCAAGAGACTTAATCAAACGACGCTGAATATACCCAGTGACTGATGTCTTACACGCTGTATCTATAAGACCGACGCGACCACCCTGTGCGTGATGAAATAACTCAATCGCATTTAGACCCTCAATATAAGAATTTACTACGAATCCACGTGCCTCTGGACTATCATCATATCTACTGAAATGTGGGAGAGTGCGGTTATCATATCCATATGGTATGCGCTTACCATCAACGTTTTGTTGTCCCAGTCCTGAAATCATTTGAGTGATATTCAACATATTACCCTTTGCTCCAGACTCTACAATCATCATAAAACGATTTGTGCTGCTCAAACTGCTGCGAGCAATCTTACCGGATTCGTCCATTGCCTTATTCAAAATCTTATTGACCTGTGTTTCAAATTCGTTCGCATTACTATCTGCTGTGTTATTTTCAAAAATCCCGAGGTGAACTTTATCAATCAGTGACTGCACTTCCAGTTTCTTCTGTGTAATTGCTTGAACGATTCGCTGTTGTGTAACATTATCGGCAATTAAATCGCTGATTCCTACACTATATGAACTGGTATTCATGTATTCTGTGATAATATTCTGCAGATTATCTATAAAGTCGGAACACGTTGTGCTACCAAAGTCATTATAAGTACGATGTATGATTCCCTTTGATGTTGATCCCAAAGTTGATTTTTCCATTTGACCGCGAATATATTTACCATTTCTTATTTCAAGCACATTATTACTCGTAGAGTGATCGTCATTCTCACCGAACATTTTATTCTTGAATGATAGTGTAAGTGGGGGCATAATTTGAGAAAGCACATCAAAACTGTTCAATGAATTTCCGGCGTCGCGTAGTTTCTTCGTATCTACGTTATTATACATCATTAGCAAATTCATCGCATCTCGCGAATTAATCTTTAGATTCGGTCTTGTAAAACGGTATGAACCAAGCATGGAATCTTGGTAAATCCCGATAATTGGTGAATTTGACGCAGGACTTATAATTTGATGAGGAATTGCTGCCAGGTGTTTCAATTCAGTTTCTGCCGTTATGCTTTGAGGCGCATGCATATTCATTTCATCTCCATCAAAATCCGCATTGTATGGTTTGGTGTCTGCCACGTTCATTCTAAATGTGTCACCCTTTTTCATTACACGAACTATGTGACCCATCATTGACATTCTATGAAGAGATGGTTGGCGATTAAATAGAACACAATCGCCATCTATCAGACTTCGGTGAACAATGTCTCCATTCTCTAAACGAATTGACTTGCGATCTACATATCTAAGTGAAACGCTTTCTCCATTTTTTCGCTCAATTGTTTTCGCACCCGGATAGATGTCCGGACCATTATCTACCAATTTACTCAGATAATCGCGATTTCTGTCATTTACCGTAATCGGTTTTGTAAGATTTTGGGCGACCCTCTTAGGCACACCTAGTTCTCTGATTCCTACATTTGGGTCTCCTGTAATTACCGTGCGTGCTGAGAAATTTACACGCTTTCCCATTAAATTTCCCCTAATGCGACCAGTCTTTGTATTAATACGACTGTAAATACACTGATATGCTCTTCCTGAACGCTGTGCCATGGGAGCAGCACCTCGTGTTTTATTATTAGATATCATCGCGATGAAATATTGTAGAAGGCGGGTCAAACTGTCGATCACATTTGATGCCGCGTCATTTTGGATTTTTTCCTTGAGATCGTTATTCGTCTTAATAATATTACTATAAATATGTGTTAAATCATCCTCACTTCTTTGTTGAGCGTCGTGTTTTACAGATGGGCGAACTTGGGGTGGCGGAACAGGTAATACCTGACATATCATCCAGTCGGGGCGCGACCATATTGGATTAAAACCCATAAAATTTACATCTTCATCGCTAATTCGCTTGAAACTCTTCAATAATAATTCAGGTGTAAGACGCACGCTGATTTTCTCATCATCTGTATCTGTCTTCATTTTTTCCCATATAGCATACACTGTGGCAATTTCCTCAACTTTGATTTTATCGGGTTGCTTACAACCACACCCGTCCTCGGTTAAGTCACCACAACGTCTAACTTTAGCTGCCAGTTTTGATACATATGCCCATCTTTCACTGGGACTCCATTTTAGTGTGTGTTTATGGTCGTTTTTATTAACGAGAAGTTTGCTACATTTATAACAGACACATCTTGTAATTTTCAATATATCCTTGAGATGTTGTGTGAATATAACCGGACGAGCCAATTCAATGTGTCCGAAATAACCAGGTGTATCAATATATGTAAAACCATCAGTGGGGCATATGGTTCCGGGTTCCAACACACCCATACGAGGGTCAAATAATCCACCAAGAACTGGTTTGTTGTTTATATATGTATCTCTGGAAGTAATTTCAACGACTGAATTATTTCTAATTTCTTCTGGTGATCCAATACTAAATTGAATACCCACAATTTTCGATGATATGGGTTTTTGGTTTGTCATGTATCTATGTAATAGTATAATATTTGTTTATATTATAATTATGTTTCAATTTTTCCTTTTTATAAATCCTAAAACGTGATAATTGTGGATAAAACACAAAATATTTTATAAAATTGATTATGAGATATTATTTATAAAATAATATTAAACACACACATTTATTGTATATCAATAATGCCTTCGTCTTTGCGCACCAAAAACAACAAACTTGTCAAAGTCCAGGATTCGGATAGCGAAACCAGTGATGAAGAGTATACCGAATTTACCGCGGACGAGTCTACTGATTGTGATGAATCTATTGGTAGTGACGATACAGAAACGGAAGATGACGAGGAAGAAGAGGAGATTGAGAGGGTTGTAAAGAAGCGTAAGTCTAAGCGCATTAAGAGTAGAAGTAAGGATGATGATGATGATGATGATGATGATTGTGAAGACGACGATGATAGCGAAGAAGGCGAAATGGATGAGACCGAGGTTCGTGAAGAAGTTGCTAAGATATTTCCGTCTAGTTATATTAATAGTAAGGTTAAACGAGATAAGGAGGTTAAACAAAAGGCGTTTGATAAAATGGGTTCTAATACAAAGAAAACTAGTAATAAGAAAAAAGGCAAGAAACGCCGAGACGAGGAATCTTCTTCCGATGAGGAAGAAGTTCGGGAAACGATTACGGTATCGATACTTGATCTACTCGGTTGTAATGTTGTCGACGAAGATGAGGAGGAAGCTCTAATTGACGATGAAAATGAGATTTGCGATAGCGATGACGAAAAGGCATTTCTCAAAGAAAATTATGAACCAATTGATGTTCTTGAGGACATTAATGACGAGGAAACAAAGGAGGCGAATTCTGTCACTAAGAAGAAGAAGAAGAAGAAGAAGAAGTCCGACGACGATGATGTTGATCTTTCCGATAAGTTTCACGACGAGTATACTGAACTGCTAGAGGAGAGGAAGTACCGAACAGAGAAGTTGAAAAAAAGACCGGATAGTAAGGTGCATAAGAAGGCATTGCGCGAATGCATTAAAGAGATGAAGAACCTTATCAAAAAGGCACGTGGGTCAAATACAAAGGGATATTATAAACTTATTAACTCACAGAACCAAGAACTTTCTGGTGAGATTGAGTATTTCAAGAAGAAGTTATCTAATAATGAACAACTTAAGGTTATGAAGGATATGAAGGAGATTAACGACCATATTCTCGTGGGTAAACCGCATCGTCTTGCTCTCCTGCAGTCCGATATGCCAATCAAATATAAGGCGAATGTTATGCAGAAAGTGAATATGCTGAAGTCAATGGAACCTGGTGATCCTGAGTATTATAAGGTCAAGAACTGGGTTGATGATTTCATGCAGGTTCCATTTGGAAAATATAGTGGTCTTGATGTCAATATGTCTCACGGCATTGATAAGTGTAATAAATTTATGGAAGACGCAATGAAGATCCTAGACGACTGTGCTTATGGTCTAACTGACGCGAAAATGCAGATACTACAACTGGTCGGTCAGTGGATTTCTAACCCACAGGCAATGGGAACCGCAATCGCAATTAAGGGACCAATGGGAACGGGTAAGACGACTCTAGTAAAGGACGGCATTAGTAAGATTATGCAGAGATACTTCGCATTCATTCCACTTGGTGGATGCGGTGATGGTAGTTTCTTGGAGGGGCATTCATATACTTACGAGGGTAGTGGTCACGGTAAGATCGTTCAAGTGCTGAAGGAGAGTAAGAGCATGAACCCAGTCTTCTATTTTGACGAACTGGATAAGGTCAGCGAGAGCGCAAGGGGAGAAGAGATTATTGGTATTCTCACTCATCTGACCGATACTTCTCAAAATAACCAGTTTCATGATAAGTATTTCTCAGACGTGGATTTTGACCTCAGTAAGTCACTCTTCATCTTCTCTTATAATGATGAGAGCCGGGTCAACCCCATTTTGAAGGATAGGATGTACTGTATTCAAACCAAGGGTTATGACACGAAGGAGAAACTTGTCATTGCTCGCGATTATCTGCTTCCCAAGATTCGCGAGCAGGTCAATTTTGAGAATGAGGATGTTATTATTCCAGACGAAACCATTGAATATATTATTTCAAACAAGAGTCTAACCAAGGAAGAGGACGGTGTGCGTAATCTCAAGCGTTGTCTTGAAGTTATTCATACCAAGATTAACCTCTTCCGCTTGGTTAAGATGGACGATGATAATATGTTTTCAAAGGAGATCAAAATGAAGATTGAATTCCCGTATACGGTTAAAAAGGATGATGTCGATAAACTCATTAAGAGTGAACCTTCACAGAACCAGAGTGTTCTTGCTTCCATGTATATCTAGAGCATATAAATCATATAAAAACTTAAGGACTGTATGTATAATATAATATGTCGGTTGACGATATAAACAATTTTTTTATTTCAGTGTTGGAATCGCTGGAAGAAAAGTTGTATATGAATAATTTTTTAAAAGATAACACAAATATAATTGCGATACAAGATAATATTCGTAAATTTCTCATCACAAATTGTAAACACGAGTTGGAAACAGATTATATTGACATAGACCCGGAACAATCACAAAAAGTAATATACTGCACTAAGTGTATGATGAATTTATAATTTTTATTTTTTAATGAAATAATAAAAATTATTTATGCGACGGTTTGTGATTCGCTACAAGCGCCTATTTGAGAGTCGCAGGTAGCATTACCTCCGCGTGTCTCTAACATTTTCAATTGCTCATCGCTCAAGCATAAAGGACCCTTAGAATTTGTTAATCCAGCAGAACGCGCACCACAATCTTGAGAACCTTTTGTGGGAGGACCATATATATCGTAAAGTGTATCGTCTGAATAAGCACGAGGTTCTAGACTATTCGTCATACCTTCTTCGCCCTTTCCCATAAATCCACTTAATCCATTTTTAATCTGACTCATCATGCTTTCTGGTTCCTCGTCTTCCTCTTCATCATCATCTTCTTCTAATCCCTCGTATGGACCAAATTGCTCATCTTCGTCATCCTCTTCATCTTCAAACCCCTCAATATCTTCTTCCTCATCATCTTCATCTTCGTCTTCAAACCCTTCCATCTGTTCATCATCATCTTCATCTTCTAAAGTTTCGCCGTCTTCCATACCTTCGTATCTCGCGAAAGCAACTTTCTTAGAATGAGGTTTAAAATCACAACAAGCGCAAGACGCTGTAAGTATTATAAGTAATACTAAAGCACCACCGAGAATGTAAAAGTTCATAAGCTTCATATCTATAAAGTATATACATATTTTATAGATTTTAATTGTAAATGGTTGTTTGTAAATGCGTATGTAGATTCGTCATATTCTATACGGATTCTGTAATTTATTTTGTCACTTTATTTTGTATATAATTAAACAGTAGAATACCCAGTAGTCCGAGTAGACCTATTAAAGCCGACAATGATATACCAAACTGAAGTGTGATTTGATGTATTTCGGTTAAATTTTTGTATCCAATATAAAATAAAATAAAACCTAAAATTCCATCAAGAATATAAGCACCGATTTCTGGAAGTAACCAGTGACCTATGCCTCCAATAGAAATTATACTAATAATTGTCGCGATTATTATAGGATTGTTTTTTATTTTAAGACCTAATTCGTAACAGAGACCTAATTTGAAACAGATTATACCGGCGGCATAGGGAACTAATATGCTAGCTAATGTGATACCAAATATGATACCAATGTTACGCCAAGGCCAAACACCCATTGAAGTAAATATATTACTAATATTAACCCTATCGCCCAATATGGCAAAAGTAATTGAAAAACCCAACAACAATGTGGTCATAAACACATTTAATTTATTATATGACATATATCCTATTTTTTTGGCATTTATTTCGTTTTTTTGAGCATTGATCATTATATATTTATTCTATATTATATCTTACATTTATTGACTTGTTTCCGTTATCATTATTTATTACATTTATTTTTTTTATATAATTCTTCAATTCATTATATTTGTCATTCATATATTCAGTTATGTCCCAATCATCTTCATCTTCATCTTCATCTTCATCTTCATCTTCATCTTCATTTTTAATTATTTTATTTTCGTGTTTTTGTATAATAGCATTTTCTAAATCTTTATTTTGAAAATTTTCGTTATCGCCTTTTACTATATGACCAATAATAAATCCAATGGGTATCATTAGAAAGACGGGTGCCCATAAACTGGAAAGCTTGAAATTTGGTTCTAGATAGTATATTGTTTGACTGGACATATATATATATATTTAAATTACATAAAAAGGTTGTATTTTTAACTATTATATGGATAAACTCGACTTGAAAAAGTTAATTGCGGATTCTGATTACGAGGATAATACCGCAAATATACGCAAGTTGAAACATAGTGTTCTGATAAAAAAAGACATTGATAAGATGTTAAAATTAAAGAGTAAACACGTTAGGTTAGTTCGCAATGACTTTGACGGGTTCACTAAACTCTGTATGGGTCAATGTAACTTTTTATTTTCTCATTATACGGATATTTTTAATCGTGTTTTAAAGGATGAATTGGACCTCAGTATTTTGGGTTCTGTTATTGACATTCTTGGTAAGATAGAGGATGGTGAAGTAGACCAGATGAAAGGGTCAATTGAGGTAGGAGAACTTCTTAAGAAAATGTATATTGATTCCGCAATAAAATGCGGAGATAAAATTAATGCTAATAATCCAGATAATAACGAAGAACATACTTTTCAAGATTCCAAGACACTTTCTTGGAAAGATTTCAAGGTACTAAATTCGTAATACTTATAACATAAAATTGAAAACATAATAAAAATATAATTGCTGTATTATTATTATGTCTGCATTCACAATTGAACAACAATTTGACCGAAAATGGAAGGGTGGATATGCTACTTTGAAATTTGCTTTCTGTGATGAGGTAGATGAGGATTTTATTCACGAAACAAGAATGGCGATCAGCAAACACAACAAAGGCATTTTGAGTTCCGCTCACCCAGACTCCGGATTTGATCTAAGAGTTCCGCACACAGAGGTGTTTAATCAACCATTCAAATCTCAATTTGTTAATTTGGGAGTTAAATCAAGTATGAGTTACAGCGGTTCACCCTGTGGGTTTCTCATGCATCCTCGGTCCAGTATTTCAAAGACCCCCCTTATGTTGGCGAACCATACTGGCATTATTGACTCAGGTTATCGTGGTCCTTTAATCGCCGCTTTAAGATATCTACCTTACAGTGAAGATAGTTCTTATACAATTGAAAAGAACACGAGAATTATGCAGATTTGTCATCCATCATTATGTCCTATATTTGTTACGGAATGCATTGAGAGTGACCTAAATGAAACCGAACGAGGTGAAGGAGGATTCGGGTCTACTGGTAAGTAATACAATTATAATAACAATATAAGAATTAAATATAATTATACAATATACGGTCATTTATGATGAAAAGTTACATTGAAGAAAAACTCAATTCCAGTATAAATATTTTTAATGGTGATACTTCAAAAAACGCATTATATACAAAGGAAGAGGCTATTAGAGTTAGAACCAAATACCCCGATAGGATACCAGTTATTGTAAATCGTAGCAAAAGTGCCGGTTCAGAAGTTCCTTTTATTGATAAGCATAAATTTTTAGTTCCATCGGATTTGACAATGGGTCAATTGCAATATGTTATACGGAAGCGTCTTACATTGACACCAGATAAAGCACTTTTCTTATTTGTAAATAATGCTGCAACTCCTACGAGTAGTCTTGTATCTACAATTTACGAAGAACATAAAGATAAAGATACACAGTTTTTATATGTTACATATGCTATGGAAAATACATTTGGTTAATAATATTGTTATTGGTGATTATCTAATAATAATATAGATGGCGTCGGATAAATGTATCCAAATATATAAAAAAAAATTTATACATAAAAACAAAAACAAACATAAGGTTGTGGTTTTTGATATGGACGAAACGATGGGGTGTTTTACGGATTTAGAAGCATTATGGAATGTAATTGAAACCGAAAAGTTATCATTTTCTCAACCACACCTGAATAGACAGGAGCGATTTAATATATTATTAGATTTATATCCCGAATTCTTAAGATATGGAATTGTGAATATATTAGAATATTTATATTATAAGAAGACTCACAGCGATTTTATTGGTGTATACATATACACTAATAATCAAGTTAGTAAACGTTGGTCTAAAATGATTATAGATTATTTGGAAACGAGAAATAAAGTGCCTGGATTATTTAATCAGATTATACACGCGTTTAAAATCAATAAGCGTATTATAGAACCATTACGAAGCAGTAACACCAAGACTCACGGTGATTTTATTAGGTGTAGTGTCTTACCTGCAAATACAGAGTTATGTTTTATAGATAACACGTATTATAAAAAAATGCATCATAATAAAATATACTATATTCAACCCAAACCATTTTTTCACGGTTTGAAGACAGGGGATATAATACAACGATTAATGGATTCTTCTATATTAAAAACCAAAACTGATAAGTTATTCATGACGCATTTTTTAGACAATAATTTGATTACGTCAGTAGAAAAATCTCAAAAAACGGTCGTTGAAGATACATTCGTGTCTCGTAAAATACTATATCATATTCAGGACTTCTTTTTAATGACTACGCGTAATAAAAATACACGTAAGAATAAAATTTTAAGCATTGGCAATTTTACAAGGAAACGTAGAAGTTGATTTTAGGAATTTTTTGAATATTCATATGCCATTAATATTAATTGTTCTCCAGTTGTTAGTTTTTGAAATATTAAACAGTCGTCATATTTGATTTGAAATACACGATTTTGTATTGTTCTACACAGGACGTGTGTTCCATTATCACAGAATTTTATTTCGGCGACGATTGCTCCATTGGTAATCTTGTCAGGTGAATTATAACGTATCCACCGAATGTGTTTTCCTTTATGTAGTTCGTATATGTTTCCTATTAATCTATAACCCGCCAGTTTATTATAAAATGACAACTTCATTTTATCATTAACATCCAATAAAGATAGTGCGTTTTGCATCTCATTTAATATGTCGTCCATTGTTTTTTCATTTAAATAATCAATATGTTCCGAATTCGTCATCTCAATTAGTTCGTCAACATTCAATGTGCTTAGTAATGTTTCATCTTTCAAAGCATCCTCAAATATTTTATTTATAAAATCAGCATTATGTTCAGACATAGTATAGGTTCTGTATTATACTATGTTTATGAGTTTATATTATTATAGTAATAGTGTTTTTTTTATAATTTCAGTGAGACCTAGATTTGTAAGCATAAATAGAGCACTCGCAAAAATGATTTTTCCGTCGTTTTTATTGAGTGTATGTTCTCTAAATGGATTGAATTTGTATATCAAAAACAAACATATAAATATATTAAATCCTGTGGTCAGTGTGCGAATATAAGAAGGAACGTATGATATTACACCTATATATATCATTGTGTATAAAAATAGTAAAAATCTTGATATATATACAAATGGTTTTGTTATATTATCTAATGTTGTATCGCTTATTAAACGCATTGTATATATTATACTATTAAAAAAGTATATAATTATTATTTATTAATCATTTATTAGTTTGAATCTTTTATGAAAATTAAAAATTATGAAATTGAACGATTTATTGGACAAGGGTCGTTTGGGAAAGTTTACAAAGGTATTGATTTAAGAAATGATACTATAGTTGCTGTAAAAATAGATTCATCTAAACTAAAGGTTCTCCGACATGAGGTTTCAATCTTGAATTACTTATACCGCGATGGTGTTTCTTCTATTCCAAAAATATATTGGTATGGTAATATAGAAGGTAATCTTGTATTGGTAATGACCTATTATAAAAATAGTCTTCAGGATTATTATGATGCAAAAGGACTTATAAATCATAAAAAAATGTCGTCTATTATGATTAAATGTCTGGATATATTAAGACAGATAGTGAATTCACAGGTGATACACAGGGATATTAAACCGCAGAATTTTATGATGGATGACGGAGACCTAAACCTGATTGATTTTGGACTATCTACTATATATAGTTACACGAATAGCGGAGAGGACTTACATTATAATAAAACAGAGATCGTTGGAACTCCGCGGTTCACGAGTTATTTTTCTCATTGTGGAGAACCTACGTCACCCAGAGATGACCTATTATCTCTGGGTTATATGTATCAATATTTGAACACAGGTTCTCTACATTGGGATGAAATAGAGAGAAAAGAAACATCATTATTAGTTTGTGATGTAAACCACCCAGATAATATAATCCGTAAAGATATGAAATCACCAAACGTATTAAAGCCATTATTATCTGGTGTTCTGAAAAACTATATGAATTACTGTTATTCGTTAAATTGTGATGATACACCGGATTATCACAGTTTAATGAGGTTATTTACTTCTTAGCGTATTGGGGTGCGTGTTTCATGTGATTATGTAATTCCTTCATATGTTGTTTCATTTTTGTAATTTCATTATTCGCCATACCCTCGTGTTTACGATTACAATTTCCCTCTGATATAATGGAATTTCCTGATGGTGTAAACACTAGACTCCCTACAGCCAATGTCATTAATAATGTTGCTAAAAGGAATCCAATTGATGTTAGTTTTTGTTTTGAAAACGCCATACTTACTGATTTAATGTATATATTTTATATACATTAGATTTAATTCATCATTTTATATACGCTGCAAATCATTGGTATATTAGTAAGATTTTTTTATTGAAGGGACATTTACCTGACACACACACACGATTATTTTATTAATTCAGTGCAATGGGTGTTAACAGCAGTTTGAACATATACACTATAAAAAAGCGAATGAAAGGGGTACGTATTATTATGGTTCGTTTGATGGACGCACCCCACGATAGTATTTAGTATTTTAAAATATATATGTATATTAAAAATGGAAACCGAGGAGATATACATTTACAATAAAGAGAATAGCTCAAAACCCGTACCCAAAAACGTTGTCCGCGTTGACGTCACAGATGTGACCGAAATAGGTGATAAAGCCTTCGAGTCTTGTACTAATCTCGTGAAAATAACCTTCCCGGATAACTTGACAAAAATAGGTGCTAGTGCCTTTGAGTCTTGTGAAAGTCTCAATAACATAAAGTTACCGGAAGCCTTGACCGAAATTGGTGATAGGGCCTTCCAGTTTTGTTCTAGTCTCGAGGATATAAACTTACCGGATGACTTGAAAGAAATAGGTACTGGTACCTTCTTTCAATGTACTAGTCTCAAGGAAATAACGTTCCCGGATGACTTGAAAAAAATAGGTGATAAAGCCTTCGCGTATTGTGAAAATCTCGTGATAACCTTCCCGGATAACTTGACAAAAATAGGTGCTTATGCCTTCTTTAATTGTAAAAGTCTCGATGATATAAAGTTACCGGATGTCTTGACCGAAATTGGTGATAGGGCCTTCGCGTCTTGTACTAGTCTCAAGATCATAACCTTCCCGAAAGCCTTGAAAAAAATAGGTGATAGTGCCTTCGCGTCTTGTAAAAGTCTCGAGGAAATAAAGTTACCGAATGCCTTGACCGAAATTGGTGATAGTGCCTTCGCGGTGTGTGAAAATCTGAAGGACATAACGTTCCCAGATAACTTGTCTGTAATTGGTGATAGTGCCTTCGAGTCTTGTAAAAGTCTCGAGGAAATAACCTTCCCGAATGCCTTGACCGAAATTGGTGATAGTGCCTTCCAGTATTGTGCTAGTCTCAAGAAAATAACCTTCCCGAAAGACTTGAAAAAAATAGGTGCTAGTGCCTTCGAGTCTTGTAAAAGTCTCGAGGAAATAACCTTCCCGAATGCCTTGACCGAAATTGGTGATAGTGCCTTCCAGTATTGTGAAAATCTCAAGAAAATAACCTTCCCGAAAGACTTGAAAAAAATAGGTGCTAGAGCCTTCGCGTCTTGTACTAGTCTTGTAGACATAGGTAATGGATTTAGTCCTAGTTGTAACGTTCCCATATCTGCATTCAGCGATGACGTTGCGTTAGAAGAAGCAGCTAATACAGCAAAATTTAAT
>Ga0206131_10000862_pt1 | contig 40677 bp, 23 predicted proteins | sample Helgoland_Spring_FD_148636 | JGI IMG/M metagenome (GOLD analysis project Ga0206131, IMG submission 148636) | Pelagic subsurface seawater microbial communities from Kabeltonne, Helgoland, North Sea - Helgoland_Spring_Bloom_20160517_1 | ecosystem: Environmental > Aquatic > Marine > Epipelagic ... | reverse complement strand
AGAACCTGATCCAGAACCTGAACCTGAACCCCAAGTTGACCCAGAACCAGAACCTGAACCAGAACCTGAACCTGAACCTGAACCTGAACCCCAAGTTGAACCAGAACCCGAACCAGAACCAGAACCCCAAGTTGAGCCAGAACCCGAACCAGAACCCCAAGTTGAACCAGAACCCCAAGTTGAGCCAGAACCTGAACCTGAACCCCAAGTTGAACCAGAACCCGAACCAGAACCCCAAGTTGAACCAGAACATGAACTTGAGGCGTATACTGATGATTATATACCAAAATCGAGACCAAAAAAAGAAGCCACACTAGATCTTGCTAATATGTATAAAGAAGAAGAAATAGAAAAATCTGATGATAATAGTAAATGGTTAATAAATAAATGGAAAATTCAACAAATTATTTATGATAAAGATATTCCAATTGATAATTTAGAAAATTATTCAACAAATTTAATTAAATATTATGAAACAAAAATTAAAGATATAGAAAAATTAAAGTCAGATAGGTCTAATGATACTGTTAAAAATTTAGAGGGTGATTCAACTATACAATTACAACAAACAGCAAATATTCCTTTAATTGTAAAGAACTTTGGCGACAAAACTGACAATGCAGACAATATTGATGCGTTAATAAATAATTATAAAGAATTAATTGGAAAAACTACAACTGACGATGTCATTAAAACTGATTATGCTGAAAGATATAAATTAATTAGATATGATTTATTAATATCAGATTATAATCAAAATATAAAAAAAATACAAGAATCTTTAGCAGAAGCTCGTTTATACACAATCAATAATGAGAACTCAGGTTCGAAAAATGATATGGTAGACATGCTCGATAATGAAGGGAAAACTATTTTCAATTTAGAAACACATTTATATTATAGACCGCGAACGTTGAATTTTTCAGTAATCGACCCCAATAACACCCACATAATTAAACAAAAAACAGGACATTATATGTTTATTGAAGCAGTCGCTTCAGGTGGTGATTGTGGAAAATATATGGTAAAAAATGATCAAGAAGATTTCGGAAATGTTGGTGGTGGAGCTGGTGGAGGAGGTGCTGGTGTGATTCTAAATTATAGTGGATCTGAATTAACAGTAACTATTTCAGACGATAATGTTACAATAACAAATAATGAAGGTGGTATTATTATATTAAATTCCGGTAAGAATGGATCTTCATATATAGTTAACGGAGGAGAAGGAGGAGAAGGAGGAGAAGGAGGAGAAGGAACAAAATATGTAATAGATGATCGCAAATCGGAAGATAAAACGGAAGATAAAACGGAAGAATATAATATAAAAAAAAAAAAATTTTTTTTTGATAAAACCCCTATAATAAAAAACGGTCAATCCGGAGAATCGAGTACTGAGGCGATAAACAGAAGAAACATTGAATTTACCGATACAAGTAATACAGTAGGAGGAGAAGCTGGTATATTTCTTATGGATGATCCAGCCCCAGAACCAGAACCAGAACCAGAACCAGCCCCAGAACCAGAACCTGAGCCTGAACCAGAACCTGAGCCTGAACCAGAACATGACGAATCTCTTGAGAAAGGAAGAGGTTCATATGGCAACAATACATCATATGTAAAAAATCCATATGTTAAAATTACATTTGTGGCATTGAATGCATTGAATGCATCGAATTATGATTATAAAGATTGGGATGGGGATGAGGAAAAAAAATTGATTTTGCCAGAACGAGCTGATGATGAATGGACGAGTCAGACGACGCAGAAGTGGCAAGGGAATAGTCGAGAGGGCCCAGAGGCCGAGAGAGCTAGAAACAGAGCCAGAGATGAATGGAATCTGAAGAATGCAGAGCAGGCGGAGGAAAATGTATGGAAAATGCGCGCCGATACTGCCGAAGAGATTGTACTGAAGGCCGAAGCCCTGAAGAAGCACAACGATGAGCAAGACAAATTACGCATAGAGCGGGAGAAGTTGTATGAGAAGGAGATGGATAGGATAGAAATCATACAACAAAAAACCAAGGGAGAGAGATTATTCGGTAAAAACGCTGATCGTAATATATTTATCAATAATAGTCTAAGTGATACTGACAAGCAGATAAATATCAGTAAGATAAAAATTCAAGGTATAGTTAATAGTATACAAGAACTGCAAAATGAAAAAGATAAAATCATAAGAGAAAATTCTAACGCTACTTCTACTACATCATTTGTACTTAAACATGATAAAGAATCTGATGCAGGTAAATTATTATTAAAATATAAGTATGATTTAGATATTAAAAACCAAGAATTAGTCGATGTCAAAGAACAATTATTACGAACCGAGAAGGAGGACCTTAAGGAGGACCTTAAGGGCAACAATAAACCTAAAATGAAAACTAATTTCGAATTGGAAATTGCTCATGTGCAAAATAAGTATACCAATACCATAAAAACCATTGAGAAGACATCGTCCTATACCCCAGAGGATAAAGCTGCGAAAATCGCCGCCGCCAAAACTACTTTTAAAGAAGCGAAGGCTCAGCTTAAGAAGAAGGAAAAAGAAAGATTGACTAAACAACAAGAACTGACTAAAAAACAAGAGAATATTGCTATTGAAATCGATAAACTTAAAACTGAAGTCACAAAACTACAGAATAAGGTGGATACAGATAAATCTAATTTCGAAAAAGATATGAGTGATAATATGAATAAATTACTTGCTAAAAAAAGAGAACAAACCGAAATCATTACACAAATGAATAATAAATCCAATAACAACAGTGATAAACTCGAAGAAAAAGCAAGTAACATTTCGAAAGAACTTCGAAAATTACAAGAAGCTATAAATGAAAAGAAAATGAATGAGGAGATAAAGAATGCGGAATATGATATGAATATTTCAGCCTACAAAACGAAGATTCAAATGAACAAACGAATCAAAAATATAAATATTAAAATAGTCAATTTACATAAAACATTAAAACCACAACAAACTATACTCGAAGAAGCAAAATACAAGAAAATATTGATTGAAAACTCTATAAAACAAGATTCGTTTTCCGGCGATAGTTCGAGTTACAGTTCGGAAAATGATGACTTGTTGAGTAATGCATATCTGGAGCTTAGTTTCCCTGCTGTAAAACGAGCTCATGCTCTTGCTGAGGCTGCTCGTCAACACGGTATTGATGACAATAAAAAACAAAAAACAGGCGGAAAAACCAGAAGAAAAACAGGCGGAAAAACCGGCGGAAAAACCAGAAGAAAAACAGGCGGAAAAACCAGAAGAAAAACAGGCGGAAAAACCAGAAGAAAAACAGGCAGAAAAACAGGCGGAAAAACCAGAAGAAAAACATGCGGAAAAAATAATAGCAAAAAAATTATCAAAGGTGGTGTAGGTGATGTGTTTGATATACCTATAAATGTATATACGCTTCCTTTAATAGAGTTATTTATATACACCTCAAAATATGATTTATTAATGAAACAACTTTATATGTATTATATTAGAGTAAATGAAAAATATGCGAATTCTATATTAGATCCTTCAATGTTAAAGGAAGGTTATTATAATGAAGAGTTTGATAAAATTAAAAGCATTATTCAAGAAATTAGATTAATTGAAATGAATTCGTCTGAATTGCCTTTATCAGATAATAGTATTATGGTAGGAGGAGGCTTGATAGAAGACCTCACCACTCCCTCAGCTGCTGGGTTGACAAGACAAATAAAGGCTGATGTTAATATAGACACGCAGGATGAGGATGGTAACACCGCCATTTTACTTGCTATCCCTCTTGCAATGTCTTCCATAACGAAGATGTTCATAGAGGCAGGAGCTGATGTGAAATTACAGAACAAAAAGGGTGAAACCGCCCTTATGCTAGCTTTGACTCGTATTTCCAAGCCCATTGATGAGGATACAAAACTAGTGAGGATGCTATTAGATAAAGGTGCTGATGTTAACACTAAGTTAAAAAATGGTAGAACCGTCCTTTTACATGCTGTCTATTGGAGATATACAGAAATAGCGAAGGTGCTAATAGAGGCAGGTGCTGATCTTAACACTAAGGATAATGATGGTGACACCGCCCTTTTAGCTGCTATCCGTGGAGGTTTCACAGACATAGCGAAGATGCTAATAGATAAAGGTGCTGACATCCACCTTAAGAACAGTCAAGGTGAGAGTGCCATTTTACTTGCATGTCTTGAGGGTTATAAAAAAGCAGGGCCGCCTCCTGGGAGGAAGGGATACACGAGCGCGGATGCGAACATCAGAAATGAACAACTAGCGAAAATATTAGTGCTAGCGAAGATGCTAATAGATAAAGGTGCTGATATGAATTCAAAGAACGTCTTTGGTAATACTGTACTTATGATTGCTGTCTATAATGGTCATACAGACCTAGTGAAGTTGTTGGTAGAACATAAAGATATTGATATAAATTTACAGGACAATCATCGTAAATGGTCAGCTCTCAGTGTTGCTGTCGAGCAGCAGCAGTGGGACCTAGTGAATATGCTAATAGATGCAGGAGCTACGTGGGAGAACCAGACGTATATTATGGGTAATCCACAATTGGTACAATATATGGCAAATAGACGTGCTACAAATGATCTGAAGAAGGAGAATACCCAACCTGAACCCCATGTTGAACCCCAAGTTGAACCACAATTGCAGACCGACCACTTGGACCGCAACACACCAACGGAGGGCATAGTTTCAGCGACTGATACTGATATAACAAAGGTGCGTAGTCTAATAGATGAAGGTAATATAAATTTAACGGATGAGTATGGGAATAGTGCTCTCATGAATGCTGCTTCTAATGGTAACGCTCCAATAGTGAAGTTGTTGCTAGACCATAAAGATATTAAAATAAATTTACTGAACAATGATAGGCGTAGTGCTCTCATACGTGCTGCTGCCCAAGGTTACGCTCCAATAGTGCAGATGTTGGTAGACCATAAAGCTATTGATACTAATTTACAGGACGATCAAGGGAATAGTGCTCTCATAATTGCTGCTGAGCGAGGTTACGCTCCAATAGTGAATTTGTTGCTAAACCATAAAGCTATTGATACTAATTTACAGAACATTCAAGGGGATAGTGCTCTCATACTTGTTGCTGCCCAAGGTCGCGATCCAATAGTGGATTTGTTGCTAAAAAATACAGGTATTAATATTAATTTACAGAACAAACAATGGCATAGTGCTCTCATAATTGCTGCTGCCCAAGGTCACATTCCAATAGTGAAGAGGTTGCTAGACCATAAAGATATTGTGGTAGATTTACAGGACCATCAAGGGAATAGTGCTCTCATAATTGCTGCTAGAAACGGTCGCACTCGAATAGTGGAGATGTTGCTAGACCATAAAAATATTGATATTAATTTACAGAACAAATATGGGTATAGTGCTTACTATCTTGCTAGCATAAATGGTCATGAAGACATAATGAAGATGCTAGTAGAAAAAGGTGCTGATCTTAATGGTACTGATATTACAAATGTGCGTAATCTAATAGAAGTAGGTGATATAAATTTAACGGATGAGTATAAGCGTAGTGCTCTCATACGTGCTGCTGCCCAAGGTCACGATCAAGTAGTGGAGTTGTTGCTAGACCATAAAGATATTGTGGTAGATTTACAGGACCATCAAGGGTATAGTGCTCTCATATGGGCTGCTAGAAACGGTCGCACTCGAATAGTGGAGATGTTGCTACAGAAAAAATCTGCAGTGGATTTACAGACCAAATATGGGGATAGTGCTTACAATCTTGCTAGAAAAAATGGTCATGAAGACATAATGAAGATGCTAGTAGAAAAAGGTGCTGATCTTAAAACTAAGAGTAAGGAAGAGGAGGAGGAGAAAGAAGAACCAAAACCCCAACCTGAACCCCAAGTTAAACCAGAACCCCATGTTGAACCAGAACCCCATGTTGAACCAGAACCTGAACCTGAACCTGAACCTGAACCAGAACCTGAACCAGAACCAGAACCTGAACCGACTGGTACTGATATAACAAAGATGAGTAGTCTAATAGATAAAGATAATATTACTTTACGGGACAAGGAAGGGAATAGTGATCTCATATGGGCTGCTTTCGAAGGTGACGCTCAATTAGTGGAGATGTTGCTAAAAAATACAGGTATTGATATTAATTTACAGACCGATGATGGGAATAGTGCTCTCATATGTGCTGCTGCCAAAGGTGACATTCCAATAGTGAATATGTTGCTGGAGCGTGATGATATTAATATAAATTTAAAGGATAAGTATGGGGATAGTGCTCTCATACTTGCTGCTAACAAAGGTCACGATCAAGTAGTGAAGTTGTTGCTAAAGAAAAACTCTGCAGTGGATTTACAGGACAAACAAGGGTATAGTGCTCTCATACTTGCTGCTGCCAAAGGTGACGATCAAGTAGTGAAGTTGTTGCTAAACCATACAAATATTAATATAAATTTAAAGGACAATAATGGGAATAGTGCTCTCATATGGGCTGCTAGAAACGGTCACTATCAAGTAGTGGAGATGTTGCTAAAAAATACAGGTATTGATATTAATTTACAGAACAAGAATGGGGAAAGTGCTCTCTATCTTGCTACCAAAAATGGTCGTACAGACATAGAGAATATGCTAAAAAAAAAAGGTGCTGTTCTTAACACTAAGAGTAAGAAAGAACCTGAACCGACTGGTACTGATATAACAAAGATGCGTAGTCTAATAGATGAAGATAATATTAATTTACCGAACAAGAATGAGAGTAGTGCTCTCATACGTGCTGCTTATAATGGTGACGATACAGCAGTGAAGTTGTTGTTAGAAGATGAAGATATTGATATAAATTCAACTAACACAGATGGGGTTAGTGCTCTCATGAATGCTGCTTCTAATGGTCACGATCAAGTAGTGGATATGTTGCTGGATCGTGATGATATTGAAATAAATTTACAGGACAACCAATGGTATAGTGCTCTCATACTTGCTGCTTTTAATGGTCACTATGCAATAGTGGATATGTTGCTGGATCGTGATGATATTGAAATAAATTTACAGAACAAGAATGGGGGTAGTGCTCTCATAATTGCTGCTTTCAAAGGTCACGATACAATAGTGGAGTTGTTGCTACAACATAGAGATAGAGATATTGATATTAATATAAATTTACATAGCGAGCATGGGGATAGTGCTCTCATGTGGGCTGCTTACCAAGGTCACACTCGAATAGTGAAGTTGTTGCTAGAACATAAAGATAAAGATAAAAATAAAGATATTGTTATTAATTTACAGAACAAGGATGGGAAAAGTGCTCTCGATCTTGCTACCAAAAATGGTCATAAAGAAATCCAGATTATGATAGTAAATGCACTGAAGGGAACTATTGATGATGATGATGATGATGATGATGATGGTGGTGATGATGATGATGATGCTGATGATGGTGATGATGATGATGATGATGATGAAGAAACAAAAATTAAAAAAAAGTTGGAAAAATTACATAAAACTCAGGCTACAGCACACGCAGAATTCATAAAAAGCAACAGATCCGAGAGAGCTGAATATATAAAAAAAACTAAAATTACAGAAGAAACAGAAAAAATACGAAACATTTCTAAACAATTGAAAAACCATTATAATACTCAGTCGAAAAATAAGTCATCGCCCATTGAGATGTATAATGTATATGATGCCGTTACAATAAGTATGCTTGTTAATAATATAGGGATCCCTACAAAAGCATTGAACTCCGGGTGGGTACTTGAAAATATAGGAATCAAAAATTTTTGGGATGCAAATGATGCAAAACCTAGTATAATTAGTTTAAATGGAATTAGTGGAAACCTGGCTGAGATTGTTAAAGATTATACAATTCCCACAACCACAGGAGGAAATAAAAAAGGAAATAAAAAGAAAAGTACGAAACATCAGAAATCCAAAAGACGACATCCAAAAAAACTGGATCTAAAGAGGAAAACCATGAAAATATATGTTGGTGGACGTGAAAATTGTATTAGCGAAGATTTTCCTGGCACTAAACCCTTTGTTGCACTTAAAAATGTTGAACGAATACAATTAGCTAATACGTATTTTACAGCAGGTTCAAATATAGATTGTTTAGAGGGTACAAAAAATTTAATTATTGAGAAACTTAAAGAATTATGGAATTCAAAAACAGAAAGAAATGAGGGTCAGATAAAGCAACATATAAATGAACTAAGAGAGATATGGGAAATTTCTCTTAGTAACACGATAGATGTTGCTACTGGCGAGCCTTTAGACAAAGCCAGAGACCGTAGTGGTGTCAGAAGTGGTATATATAATATTGCATTATCCGATATTATTGGAAAAACAGAGGTTGTTGTATCTGTTGATCGCGATAAAGAAAGAGCTCAACGTCTAAACTATATAAATGATGCATGTAGAAAAATACCAGAATTATCAACCGAAATATCTAAAAATATTCCTACATTGGTAGTTGATATCAAAAATTCTATTGATATGGCTAGTCTTGACAGTAAGACAGTAGATGGTAAAGAATTTAAAAAATATAAAATTATAGGTGATGGTAATTGTTTATATGAAGCCGTAATACAAGGTTTATTGTATAGAGAAATGGGTAAGTATAATAAAATACCTGGTTGGGAGCCTATAAAAATACAAAAGTATAACGTCAGAGGTTCTCTTAACCTACCTGCTTATATTGGAAATTTAAGACAGGTATTAGTTAATTATATATGTACTAATATTAAGAATACAGAATGGGTTGAAAAAATTAGTGGTGGTCTCCCAGTAATTGCTGCAGCGGTTAAAAGAATTCTCACTAAACCTGTGTCGAAACTAAATGCATATGGAGAAGAGCCAGAAATAGCTATGCTTGCTAGTATGTTTAATGTATGTATTGGTGTAATTGCTCGTGGTGATTTTTCGAGTGAACGCGAAGTGATCAACTATTATAGTACTGAAGGAGAAACTATTATTTTACCGCCTGGTATTACCAATTGCGAAAAATCCGACATTATATATCTTATTAATGAAAGAGAAACTCATTTTGATTTATTATTACCAGTTCCTAGTCCAGCTTCAAATCCAGCAGCTCCTCCTCCTCCTCCTCCTCTTGACGAGCGTTCTCATCTCGCTGCTTCTGCTTCTGCTGATGATGATGATGATGATGATGATGAGGATGATGATGATGATGATGATGATGATGATGATGATGATGATGATGATGATGATGATGATGATGATGATGATGATGATGATGATGATGATGATGATGATCCAAAAGCACAAGCGGCAAAGGCTAAGCGTGAGACGAGTGAGGCTGATATGGCCGCAGCAGCAGCATCAGCAGCTGCAGCAGAAGCTGACCTGCTGCTGGAAGAGGCGCGAGTGGAAGAATTGAGGAAAAAGAAGGAGAGTGAGGCTGCTGAGGCTGCTGAGGCTGCTGAGGCTGCTGAGGCTGAGAAAGCAACAGCGTCGACTGCTGCTACTGATCAGCTATATGAGAAAGCTCGTCAAGAGGAGGAGCAGCGAGATGAGAAAGCTCGTCAAGAGGAGGAGCAGCGAGATGAGAAAGCTCGTATTGAGGTTGATATAGACAGCGACACACGTAATATAATTGAAAAACTTGAAAGCTTGTTTAATATTAATATAAGTATAGTGACTCAAACAAATAGCCCGAATAATAGTAAAAATGTGGTTTTAATAAACAACTCTACTGATAAAATAAATATTGATAATACCGATTACACTCCTGTAATAAATCCTACTTTACTAACTACACTTGATGGCATTGATAAAATGATGCATGATCTTGAAACAAAAATAAAAACCTCTGCGGATGCAGATACTGTAGAAAAAGACAAGAAAGAGAAATATGAAGCACAAATAATGCAAAACTTAAAATTAGTGTCAGAGCAGATAGAAAAAATACAACAACAAATTAATAATAATATTAATGTAGAGGAACAAAAAACTAATATTGATATGAAAACGATCAGTGATAATACTAATCTTATAACACAGAAGAATAAAAAGATAGAAATTTTAAATAAGCAGTATCAGAAGCTAAATATTGTTAAAGAATATGGTGAGTTTGATAAGATGGAGAACCGCACTGCTAATAGGGACATGGGTGAGTTACTAAAGATTCATCCTAGTGAATTAAGCGATTTCATTAAAAGAAAAAGACAAAAATACATATATGAAGAAAGATCGAGTCGAACTTTCTTAACAAAAAAATTATTTGATTTTTTAAACGCATGTGATGCGTTAAATTCAGTACCATCATGGAGAGCAGAAATTTCATCGGCAGTATTAGCATTTATTATTGGAAGTAAATATAATCCAAATAAACCCGATGAACTCATTGTATTAAATTTATCATATAAATATTTTAATTTGATTTTATTAGGTACACCTGGTGTTGGTAAAACATATACCGCTGCGAAAATAGGAGAAGTATTATACGCATGTGGATTTTTAACAAGTGGGAAAAAAATAGACGTAAAAAAGCCCGATTTAATTGGTGAATACACCGGACAAACCGCACCAAAAGTATATAAAGAACTAACAAAGGGGTTAGGAAATGTAATATTTCTGGATGAAGCATATTCTATTGCTGGTCCAAAAAGCGCAGAGACAAATAAATTTGATTCATATGGACAAGAAGCACTAGATGCATTAACAGATTATACATCTGAGCATATAGGATTATTATCTGTTATTGCTGCTGGATATAAATATGAAATGGAAGAGCAATTTTTAGATGTAAATGTTGGTTTACGAAGACGATTTCCAACCCAATTAACTTTACCTAGATATGACTTGAAAAGTTTTTGGAAAATATTGTATTCATATATAGTAAAATATGTTGAAGAAGGGGACCAAATGAACAAAAATAAGGCTTGTTTTGAATTACAAAATTTAATGTTTAATTATCAATGTCTCCCTAATCCACAAATTAAATTGTCCACAGATTGGATTTCATTATGGTCTGACAAATTTGAGAATTTAAATAAAATTTCGTTAAGTATTAAATTCGGTGAAAACATAATTGTATTATATTCAATAGAGTCATTTGTAGACAAGATCGAAAATATTAAAAAAACAAACATTACAAGTAAAGATGTATTATTATTTAATACAGATATAAGAAATATATTATATGACGATGAAACTAATATTACGAGTAATTTTATTAAATCGTTTATTATTTATACATTTTGTTCAGGTACTTCAGGTAGGATAAATAATGGTGATTTTTATAGAAGTCAGTCAGATAATTTAAACAAATTTTCTTCTCTAATGTTATCAGAGGATCTATTATACCCAATCAACGAATTTAATAGTGACGATATAGATACTCGCATATTAGATAATTATTTTGAGTTGTTTTTTACACAAAATCCAAATACACCAATAGATAATCTTGATTATGAGTATGAGAAGGTCAATGAATTTAATCATCTTGATTTTTATATTGAATACGGAAATAGCGATATATTGACAGTATTAGAAAATACCGTTATTAATAACCTAACAAACTATATAGAATTTATTAACTATAAAAGAAATATATTAACGAATTTGAATAGTGATACTGCAGTTGTTGATGTAAAAGAGATACAGGACTATATATATATAGTAATATTGTGCAATGTATATTTATTAGCATATACTGAATCAACTAAACCAGATGGAAAGGACGAACCGCATAGTTGGTGGTTTTTTAAACAAAACGATTTTATGGTTATAAAAAATCATATTCAATCCAAGTTACAAGAATTAATCACTTATTATTTCAATAATTATATAAGAGAAGGAGCAGTAGTAGGAGAAGGAGCAGTAGTACCAGTAGTAGGAGCACCAGGAGCAGAAACACCAGCAGTAGTACCAGCAGTAGTACCAGCAGTAGTACCAGACCCAAGAGCAGAAGGAGCAGTAGTAGTACCAGCAGTAGTAGAAGGAGCAGAAACAGTAGTACCAGACCCAAGAGTAGTAGAAGAAGGAGAACAAGGAGCAGTACCAGTAGAAGGAGCAGTAGTAGTAGTACCATCAGGAGCAGTAGTACCAGACCCAAGAGTAGTAGAAGAAGGAGAACAAGGAGCAGTACCAGTAGAAGGAGCAGTAGTAGTAACAAGAGGTGGAAAGAAAAGCCCGAAAAATAATAAAGGTAAAAAGAGAAATAAAAGTTCCAAAAGAAAGAATATAATACTATAAGTTACATTTAAAGTTTGTTAAATTTAAATGTAAATGTAAATATAAAAAAATTGATTAAAGAAAAGGCGTTATAATATAATTAAAAAGGATAATGCGTAAAATAGAGAATCCCCAAGATTTTCGTAATAATATTGTGATTAAATTAAATGATTTATTAGATGACCTAGAATCGTGTAAAAATTTGGAAAAAGGTATATATAATTATTCGTTGGATCATGCAACTAAATTAAATGTAGTTAAAAAATGGGATAATAGTTATTTTATCAGAATTTATCTAGATAGAATTAGAACAGTATATATCAATTTAAAAAATGAAAATATTCAGAATATGATAAATTCAAAGGAAATAAAAGCACATAAACTAGCATTTATGACACATCAAGATATGCAACCGGATAAATGGAATGCTCTTATTCAAGAGAAAAAGATTAGAGATGAAAATAAGTATGAACCCAAGATTGAAGCATCTACAGATGACTTTACATGTTGGAAATGTAAGTCCAAAAAGTGTACTTACTATCAATTACAGACTAGATCGGCGGATGAACCGATGACAACATTTGTAAGTTGTTTAGACTGTGGTAATAGATGGAAGTGTTAAATATTTAAAATTGGATTAATTTTCTTGAATATAATTACCATATGATATATAGACCATTTATAATAATATTTATTTTTTTCCAATACACATTTCATATGTTAAACAAATATCCATTTTTTTCAAATAACATTACTAATGATAGATCATTTAAAAATACGTTTTGCTGTATTGATGTGAATAATTTAGGTTCTATAAGTCTCAGACAAACACCACACATATTGTTATATAATAATAATATAATACTAAAAATTATATTATTAAAGATAATAAAAAATTAATACTTGGGCATTTTTTTTCGTGTGGTTCTGTGTTTCAATATGCGCGTATTTTTGTTATTTGATAGATAAGGCATTAATATATTTATTTCGGTCTTGGACAAATAAGCACCTCTTAAACTACTTAGTGTATTTGCTATTTGTTTTTTTGTACCATTTGATGCAACATGATATTTTTTTGCTAATGTTTTAAATATTTTCATATTGTGTTTGCATGTTTTATTGTTATTGTTATTGTTATTTTTTTTTGACTTTTTGATTTTTCTTCCACCCATCGCGTGTTTTTGATAGGGAGTAGACATTTTATATATATATATATAAACAAATATATTTACTGTTAAATATATAGATAAATTTACTAAAAAAATGGGAAATTCGTATTCAAATCATAACTATAATAATAATAATAATAATAATAATAATAATAATAATTCCGAATGTATCATATGTTGGGAAAACGTAGAAGATATAGATAAAGTAACAAAAAATAATTATATTGATTCAATTTTATATTTACATACAATTATTTTTTCAATCTTAAATCTTATATGACTTCTAAATCTTTAAGATGCCAGTATTCGGAAGTATTATTGGGGATAGGACGTCTAATAATGACAGGAATCTTTTTCTCTTCAAGTTCTTTGAGAGCAATTAAATATCCATCGATTACTGGATTTTTCAATGTAATCATGGGCTTGGCACCATTATTAATTTGCTTTGCTCTTAGTCCAAGAATTTTCGTTTTCTCGAACTTTGTTAAAATAGGAACTGTTTTATGTAAATCATCTACAATAATATTATCTTTATTGCGTTGAACCTTTGCTAAAGCATAAATCTCATTATAATTATTGACTTGAGCTTCAGGATGATATTGTAAAATATAATTATCTCTAATTTCTTTATCGAATTTTTGTAAATAATCAGTATCTTCCTCTTCATCATCATCTGATTCATAGTCTGAATCATTTTTTTCAAACATTGTAGGAATTTCAATTTGTATCTCCGGTATTTTTTCAAATTTTTTACTCTTCAAAGATTTTTTAACTGGTTTATTTTCAGATTGGTCAATAAAATCAGATTCAGGATCAGGATCAACACTAATATCTGTATCGCTTTCATTTCCATCGTCAACATCATCGTCATCGTCCTCAACTTCATTATCATCAATAGCTTCAGCATCCGATAAATCATCATAATCAGCAATTATATTTTCTTCATCATACTCTTTATTAATAGAATCTATTTTTTTCTTTGTTTTAATTATTGGTTTACTAATAGAAGCTTCGTCATCAGATACCTCAATCTCATTATCGGACATTTCTAAATCACTCATTACTATAATAATATAATATAATTACTTTTAAATAAAGATTCAATTTTTATTTAAAAAATATGTAAAATATTAATCTTAATCTTTGTTGTAATTATATAGTTTAATTGTTTTTTTCAGTTTTCCATACAGTGTCACATTTGGCACACAAATATATATATGACATATTCACATCATCATAACGAATATAAATCACTTCTCTAATTGCATCCTCATCTTTATTACTAGAGCATTCACTGTTAGGACATTTAATTGTATTAATTCTTGGTAAAGTCGGATCTAATTTTGTAAATTCGTTAATAATATGGTTATATTTTTGTTCACCTTTTTTTAGTTGTGTCTTTGAAACACATATATTACTTTTTGTAAGATTATCATCTTCATTACCACAATTTCTACAATAGTATATTAGATCATTTTCATCTTCAGAAGAAATTCTGATGTAATACATATTATCGCATTTATTGCAAAAGTGCATGGTCTTTATTATAATATATATTATTATTTATTTCCTTTTTCAATTTTATATTTAATAGATTTAAATCCAGAATTTATATAGCTCCAATCTATTTTTTCATTTAAATTATATATACCTGTAAGTACATGTTCCTTTGGCATATGTTTCCAATAATCAACAATTTGTGTTAAATCATCCTTATTTTTTTTAAATTGATAAAACATTTCCTCTTTAAATAAATCTGTATAAAACTTAATATTAGTAATTTTGTTCAACATTATTTTATTAATACTAAATTCAAAATTTATATATCGAATAATTTTATTATATCGTTCACAATCTCTATGTGTTCTAGTAAATCCTGGTTCATGTAGTAATGGGTTATTATCTAAAATACTTACTATGGTAAGCAATATACTTCTAATGCTTTGACATCCGGTCCATTGATCACCTTTCCACGTATTTAATATAGATAAACAAATTTTACCTGTTTTATACATATTTGGATGAAAGCGTGTCTTACCATCCATATTCATAAATGTCATCTTTGGTGGTCTATGGGGATAATCGTAAGGAAATTCAAATTTATAAAAATAATTTCCTCCAAAATACATGGAATCTTTTGGACCGCAAATATATGCATAACCTAATAACATATTAGATTCATCATGCTTGTAATAAATTCCTTCACTATCTAATGGAGATTTTTGTATATCTTTAATATCTTTAATTAATCTTTTCACAGTATCCTTAGTTATAAGAACATCTACATTTTTGTCACTCATATTAAATATTATACACAAGGTTGTATTTATGTAGCTTTAAATATATATATATATATAATTTATTTATGATAATCTAAAAATCAAGAGATATTTTAGACGAGATGTTATTATATTATGTACGATAAATCTAGTATGTAAACAAATATAGTTTGTTTTAAGATATATTGGGATATATTCTGATAAATATAAATAAAATTGACCTAAAAATTAAATATATATATATATCATACTATGTCAATTATGAAAAAATCATTTGATTCCTATTTAAATTCACACTATTCACAGAAGGGTCAAGGTCACACACATACTAGAATTGGTGATGCTAATTTATCTATAAAAGGAGGTGCCTATACTATATCGAATATACCCGAATTCTATCATAAATATGTTAAACATGTATTTGAAGATGGTAAATTTGAGTTTTTGACAGAAAAACAGCATATTGAAGCTGGTCCTCTGTTAATTGATTTTGATTTTCGATATAATACAGACATTGAAGAAAAACAACATACAGAAGAACATATTAATGATATGGTGGATTTATATTTTCAAGAAATTAAAAATATGCTTGATATTCCAGAATCTACCCAGATTCCAGTTTTCATTTTTGAAAAGGAAGATGTAAATATGTTGGATGAAGTAACTAAGGATGGAATCCACATGATTATTGGTATTCATATGGATAGGAGTCTTCAAATTTTCCTAAGGCAAAAAATTCTTAGTAAATTATCTACTATTTGGGACGATTTGCCACTTCAAAACACATGGGACGAGGTATTGGACGAAGGTATTACAAATGGTACTACAAATTGGCAATTATATGGTTCAAGAAAGCCAGGAAACCAAGCATATCTTCTAAAAAAACATTATGACCTTGAATTAGATAGTGCTGGAGATTGGTGTTTAAATGTTAATGATATTACAACATTTGATCTCAAGACAAGATTTCACGAACTCTCCGCACAATATACTAAGCATGCTCAATTTGAACTATGTGAATCAATCAAAGAGGAATATGACCGTGTTAAAGAGAATGCAAAAAAGAAACCAATCAAGAATAAAAATAAATTAAAAATTGTAGGTAAGAAAAATAATGATATTCTGTCTGTAACTAGTCATGGTGAACTAGAAGATTGTATCGCACAATATACTGATGGTATTGAAATTGCTGATTATTATTTGAAAGAAACTCACTTCTATACAATGTGTCTTGGCAATACTTTCTTTAATCCATTTAATAAATGGATTCGTGTTGGATGGGCATTAAAAAATACACACGAATCGTTATTTATTTCATGGATTGCTTTCAGTGCTCAATCGGATAAATTTGACTTTGATAAGATTTCCGAGTTCTATGATATGTGGTCATCGTGGGACAGATCGAACGAAGATGGACTAACATATAGGTCAATCATGTACTGGGCTAAGAATGATAATTATACAAAATACAAAGAAATTCGCGAAGAAACAATTGACTATTTCGTTGAAAAGACAATTGACAATTTCACTGATTTTGATGTAGCTAATGTATTATTTCATATTTATAAAGATGACTTTGTTTGTGTATCTATTAAACGTGACATATGGTACATTTATGACAAAAATAGATGGATTGAAAATGAAGGTGGAACAAATCTAAGAATGTCCATTTCTAAAGAATTATTCAATATTTATTATAATAAACAAAATAAATTAGTAGATTATCTTGGTAGTGGTGCGATTGATATGAGTAGCGAGAAAGCATCTGCCTTACAGAAAAAGGCAAAAACTATCGGAGAGATTTCTATGAATTTAAAGAGAAGAGGTATTAAAGACAATATTATGCGTGAAGCCAAAGAAATCTTTTATGATAAGGATTTTATTGAAAAGGTTGACGCCAATCCAAAGTTAGTATGTTTTAACAATGGTGTATTTGATTTTGAAATAAAAGATTTTCGAAAGGGAAAGCCAGATGATTATTTATCAAAATCTACGAAAATTAACTATGTAAAGCTCGACGCAGTAAAAAAACATAAGAAACAAGTGGATGAAATTAACGACTTTATGAATAAACTATTTCCTGACAAAGAATTACGGGATTATATGTGGGATCATCTATCTTCTACACTTATTGGAGAAAACAACGATCAAACATTTAATATTTACAATGGAAGTGGAAGTAATGGAAAATCAAAGTTAGTAGAACTTATGGGACATTGTCTTGGAGATTATAAAGCAACAGTCCCAATTACACTTATTACTGCAAAGAGAAACTCGATTGGAAGCACCTCTTCTGAAGTTGTACAATTAAAGGGTGTTCGCTATGCTGTAATGCAAGAACCATCAAAAGGTGATAAAATTAATGAGGGCATCATGAAGGAGATTACAGGAGGTGATCCTCTACAAGGACGTGCTCTATTTAAAGATAGTATTACATTTATCCCTCAATTTAAACTGGTTGTATGTACTAATACGTTGTTAGATGTTGGAAGTAATGATGATGGAACATGGAGAAGAATTTGTGTGTGTCAGTTTATTTCTAGATTCGCCAAGAAAAATGATTTTGAAGATGATAGAGACCATCAATTTGAACTTGATAAGAAATTACAGGATAAATTTACATCATGGGCTCCAGTATTTATGTCTATGTTGGTTGGTCGGGCTCTTATTACAGATGGTATGGTAAATAATGACTGTGCTGCTGTTAAATCTAGTAGTCTTAGTTATAGAAATACTCAAGATTATTATAGTGAATTTGTAACTGACAAGGTAAAGAAATCTCCTGGTTCTAAAGTCAAAGAAACCAGTTTGTATGAAGTATTCAAAAACTGGTATCAATTACATCACGGAAAAAATATTCCAAAGGGTCGTGAGTTATTTGAATATATGAATAAACTATATGGTAAAAAGGTGAGAGGTGTTTGGAATAATGTATCGATTATATACGATGATTTTGACAATGAAATTGATGAATATAATGATGATTAATTTACAATTACACCCTTGGTAATGTAAATAATAATACTATTATTCATTGAATAAAAAAAATATAAATTTTACTATTTTTTTTATTTATTTATTTATTATTTATGTAATGTTTTTACTTACATGTTTGCGTGTAAGTATACCCATTTTGTATCACTTATAACCCAATTATACATCCCAACAATTAATTTAATAATAAAAAATGCTATATATGGATATATGGCCAATGCTCCTACTTTACCCCATAATTGCTTTTCATTTTGTCGTTTTGTCAAAAATATTCCAACAATAAGTAAAAATATAAGCAACCAATATTTAGTTTTAAAATGATGCGCCCACCAATCAATCCAGTTATTTTGTTCGTTTTCATAATATGTCATTCTATCTGATAATTCTATTGAATGTACTTCCCCTTCTATTATTTTTTTTAATTTCATATTCTGTTTTGTCAACATTTTTAACAAGTCCTTTGTATTTTCTAAACTGTTTCCAACTTGTTCTGTTGTCTCGTATTCTCTTTTTAACTGTTGCATTAAGTTCTTATGTCTGTCTAATAATTCTCTCTGTTTATTAATAGCAGTTTGCCATAAACGATCATTTTCTAAAGCATTCTTTTTTTCAGCTGTGTTATTTTTTATATTATTTTGATCTTTAATATATGAATTTAAAAATCCAGTTGCATCTGATATAACATTACTCAATTGTTTATTAAAATCCCCCGTATTTAGTTTTTTTTGCAAATCTGCTTCTGTTAAACATTTATTTGGATCTGTTGGCGCTGGTGGTTCAACTGCATCTTGTTGTTCTGAATATTCAGGATCATATTTTGATACATCTGTACTTGACATAATATTACTATATTATGATATTTAAAACTTGGCATAATTATCATTATTATCTCCATATCCAGTAATTATACCAGTATTCTTAAAGAATTGGATTTCTTCAGTTGGTTTATCAAATGATGATTGAAGACATCTTTCCCCTACGAATCCTTCACTATTAGAACTTTGAACACTTGACGCTACACATTGCTTAGTTGTATCATCCCATACAGTTCCGAAATCATTTCCCTCAGGACAACACCCGTTCCCAACACATGATAATCCCCATTCAGTCTTTTTGGGTTGATCATCACTATTACTATTACTGTCACTAGACAATTCTACATTATCTGCATCGAATGGAAATTTATATTCATCAAATACCATATTATCTCTTCTCATTACATCAATTGCTTGAAAAAATACAATAATAATAACTACTCCAATTAATATACCAATTAACGATAATGCTATATTTTGTGGAATTATACTTTTTTTCATTAAAATCCCTAAAATTAATATTGGGATACAAAAATATACAATTGTTTTCATTATTTTCGATTGTGTTTCATATTTGCTACTATAGTAGTTATTTATTTCAGCCATTCTAGTTTTATTATATCTCTCACTTTGAAGAGCAGATAAATTTTTATTAGCATTTTTTAACTCATTGCTAATAACACCAGTTACAGCGGTTTCATCGACAAGGGCCATTCTAGCCTCAGCTACACTAGATTGTGTGGACGCATAACTATAACTTAAATTTTGATATAGTGAAGTTTTTAATTTTTGAAGTTCTTCAATTTTCGATAATATTTTATTTTGTTTTTGTAAATTAGGAGTTGGAAGAACACTCATTTCTTCTAAAGATGTATACATACTGCGTATTTGTTGTTCTATCTGTTTAATGGTAGTAGTAATATTTTGTACATCTTGATTTCCTTGATCTTGAAACGGTTGATTGTCCATTATATATATATATATATTATCAAGATATATAATATATATTTATTCTTATTCTTTCATTATTTTCATTGCCCCGAATGTTGCACCTAATGCTAAAATACTCCAAATTATATATTGTTTATTGTAACTTAACATATTTAATTCAGTATCCTCTTCAAAAGCCGAATTCTTAGACATTAATGTTTTCTCTCGATTGATCTCCTTATATGCGTGTTCGTATTTTTTTAATCTATTTTTTAATGTTGTATATTCACTCAATAACCTTTGATTTAATATTAAATCTGTTCTAGACAATTCTTGTATTTTTTGCTTGATTTCAATTAAAATTGTTGTTAATTTTTGATATTGACTATTTATTACTTGATAATCACGCTTAGCAATTGTTCCTAACGCACACGTAGTATGTGATGACATTCTTCCATCTGATGAGTATGACATAATATTATTTGATGTAGTAGGTTTAACTTCATTACTACAACTTATATCATTTAATACACTAGGCAATCTTATATATAATTGTGTATTTGTTGTAGCATGTCGTGTTCCACGTGGCCACATATTTTTATTTTTTATCCAATATTTTCCATTATTAACATTAAAAGTAAACCCAGCTGAATTAGGAGTATCTAAACATTTTTGTTTTATTTGTTCTATTGATAATCCTGATCCAGAAGTAATATCATTTCCTCGAGAACCATATCCAGGAATCATTTGAAATTCTGTGCCACCTTTGAGCATATTATCTGAATATTGCTTTTTGGTCAAATCATCTGTTATATGAAATGTATCACCTAAATTAGAATTATTCGCATCTTCAGTCTGGTAAACCGCATAAGCGGTATATCCTCGAATTTTTTTCAATCCTTTCCATTTGCTTTTTACATTTCCTCCCATTCTTCCAACATCTGGTGCTACAGAACAGTTTGAATCTTTGACAATTGTTGAACCTCCCCCTCCTATATAACACTTTCCTTTACTATTTCCTTCATTAGGACCCATAGAAAATACATTAGATCCCTCGTCTGCTGCTCTTTGTTTACACATGTTAAATGTTGTAACACCTAAATCACTTTGATAAGAACCATATTTTTTTGAGCATTGTAAATATTGCGGGTCAGTAGGTATACTAGGTTCAGTTACATACAAATTTTGTCCCGCATTACTACATGATTGATTCTGAATCATATTACTTCCTTTAATTAATTCTTGACCATCCATCTTTATAATACTTCCTATTGGCGCAGTTCTAATAGAATACTCTTGTCCTTCATCCGGTTTCTTATTTATAGTGGATCTCCAATTATTTGGACAACTATTCTTTCCTTGAATTGAATTAGCTATTGTAGGATTAGGTAAATGTTTCCATACACCACGATTTGTTACATATCCAACACTTTTACCATCCCTAACATATTTATTATGAAATTTATTATTGTTCATGTTACTAGCATTGACATAGTCTCTTGAATTTTCAACTAAATCTTTTATTGTTTGATTATATAATTGTAATTCTTTATAATATTTAGTTTGTAAATCCTTTAAGACTTCAAAATCATCCATATTTTTTTCTAAAACTGGACCGTTGTTGCCATATGGTATTTTAAAATCTATTGCTGTTTTTTTCTCATCTTCATCTGAAGCTATTGTAAATCCTTCACATATTTTATCTAAATCTTGTTTCATTCCATTTTCTTTGTACTGTCTATTTTTTATATAAAAATTCCCATCATTGATAGATTTTAACATTAACATTAATATATAATAATAAAATATATTAATATAATTAATTAGTTTATGGCATATCAGATGTAAGAGTATCAGATATTAAATCCCATCCTTTATTACCATATTGTCTAATTTTTCTGTAATAATATGTACAGAATATTATTGTCCAAACACCAACAAATATATATGTTATTGGTGAAATATTTTCACTATCTGTCGTATATAAATGTCCTGCTAATACAATTGATATTATAACTACAAGTATCCATAATAACATAATAATATAACTAGAGGATTGTCTATTATTCGCATCATCTGCCTCTGCAATAGAGGAAGGTTCATTTAATAATTTATCTATTTGAATTCTATCTTTTTGTAATTTTTCAAGTAACTGTTCTATTTCTGTACTTCTATTATCTTTTTCTGTTCTTATTACATTTGAAACTTTTTTTATTCCAAGCATATATTTACTTTGTTTTTTAACCAAATCTTCAATGTCATTATGAATATCTTTCATACGTTTTAACAATTTAGTTCCTTCACTACCACCTAATCTTGATGTTCCATTCGGTGCTAATGATGTAGTTACACCTTGAACATAAGTAGGATTTGTATTCCCACCTTTTATACCTCCATAGCACGATTTATTATAAGCCCCATTATTACCACTAGTATATACAATGCTAGAATATTCATTTTTTTTATCTTCAACCGCCTTTATTTTACAATCAGTTATATTATTTGATTGTCCCAAATATTTCCAATCTGAATTACTTTGTTTAAAATCAACCATTTCAAACCCATAATTTTCATTTTGTATATCTGTCCAATAACCACCATTTGTTATAGGACTATTTCTATAAATTTGATCATTTGTATTAGTATAATAAAACTCATCATTTTGAGAATCTCCTGATACATTAGTTATACCACTAGCTCCACCAGTAGATGATTGATTATCTGTACGACTCCATCGCGTCGAACCATCTGTATCTGTTTCATATATGCTATTGTTCATACCAATAGCTAATATTTTGCCATTATTGGAAGATGCATTTATCCTATTAAATTGCCAACCCCATGGATTTCCAAATTTGCTCCATTCACCAGAACCATCTATATTTTTTCTCCAAGCTTTTTTATTCGTATCTAGACCATATACATACTCTTTGCTACAACTTAATTGAACCATTAATGGTGTTAAAATTTTATTTTTAACATACAATTCTGTCATGTTTACTTGCGTACTATTTGCACCAGGTATAAGACCTTTCCCAAAGGAATTAAAACTACCTATTGCATACCACCAATATGGTGGGTTGATGGATCCACTCATTAAACATGATTTACCATTCCATCTAAGCCCACCCCAATTATTCCCTTTATATGGTACGGAAATTGATTCATATCCCTCAACTTGTCCCTGGCTATTATTTCGAACAGTCCAAGGATTAGATGTTTGTTTCCAAATTTGAGGTGATGTAAGGGTGTTATTTTTTGGATAAGTCATTTTAAATGTTAATTTACCATCATCTCCTCTATAATTTTCCAAATTCTTTAATTGTGAATAGTTGTTCCATGATGGATTGTTAATATTTCGATTTCCACCATTATCATTTGACCATTTCCAATTATTATTTGTTTGACGAAATACTAATGTCCAATTGCTTGATGGTGTTGTATCCAAAAGCCATTTACCATCACACGGTTGTTTACATCTATAGACATTATGGTTAGAATTAACCCCCCATACCCAATCTCCGCCTTGTGAAATATTGTCTAATTTACCGGGAATATGTCTCCATTTATTGCTATGATCCTGATTCATTTTATAAATATTGTTTTTACCATTAACACCCCAAACTTCTTTATCTCCACCTTCTATTTGTGTTAATCTTCCTGGTATTTTTATCCATTTAGAATCTAGACATGGTTTTTTACATGTATAAATATTATCAGATGAATTTACACCCCAAAGCCAATCTTTTCCAGCAGCACTAAGTTGTTTTAACTTACCTTTTAAACTTTCATTTCCTCCACTAGATGGCTTACGATTTGCGGTCTCTTGTTGAATTAATTTATCATATTGAGATTGAATAGTATCATATTCACTTATTTTGAACTTCAACTTCTTTGATAATATTCTGGATTTTAATATTGTTTCATATTTACTTGGTTTGTCTTTTATTATTTCATCTGCAAACGACATATATATATATATAAATTCATAAGAAATTAAATATATATTAATAGCTAATATTGATATTTTTAAATTTATTGTATAAGAAAACCACAAATATTAATAAAAATATTGCTGATATTAAGTAAACTATTGGATTTATTGATTCGCCTTCTTTCCCTAAAGACGAATTAACTGTTAAAGAAACTATTAATATCATTAATAAAATCCATATTAAATACCCGTAATAATTAGATGTCATTCTTAGCGACGCGTCTTCTTCTTCTCCGGACATTTGCATTAACATCCTCTTATTATATAAAAGTTTATTTTTATCATCATCGATTTTAAGTATATGGTTTTGTAATGTTTGTCTTTGTTGTTGTATTTCAGCATTTGCCGTACTATTGTCTAATCTTAATTTACCTAATTCATTGTTTAATTGTACACCCTGTGATTTTAATTGTTGATTCAAATCCTGCAATTTTTTCCATAACCCGGGATTAACATCTAGAGCTAAACATTCTTCGGTAGAAGACATTGAGTTTCCAGATGGTATTAAATTATAGTCTGATGATGATATTTTGATTATATTAACTTCAGCACAACTAGTGGACATCTTTGTTCCTTCTGGGAAGATATGTTTATAACCTTTAATATCTACCCATGCTTGCTCATCAGTATCAGTATTTTTTATAACTTTTCCTGCCATACCACATGGTTGCCCCTTATTCATATTTACACTTGCTGTAAAATCCCCTGGTAATTCTTTAGAATAAGATGTAGTATCGGTAGAACATGAAGGATTTATATTTCCATCATTCCAACTATCAGGTGAATACCAATGATAATATCCAAAATTATTAACATATATGATTGAACCATTAGCATCTACAGTTTTACCTAAATAATCAACTATTGGTTTTTTTGATTGATTTCTTTTTAATAAATCTTCACTAAATTGTTTATATGTATTACTATAATCAGCTAATGTTCTATTAAATTTATTTTCAATGTTTTCCAAACCTTCAATTGATTTTTTATCCTTACCAGATAAATTATAATTCGACATAGATTCAATTAAAGTTCCTTGGGATATTCGATCGAGAGACGGTTTTACAATATCATCAATAGATTCGTTATAATCCAATAATTGTTTTCCCTGATCTAAATTAAAATTCAATAAATTAATTCCGATATTATTAAACATTTTACTATAGATTATATTAATAGAAAAATGTTTTATGGAATTATTGTTTTATTGTTTCATTGTTTCATTGTTTTATTGCTTCATTGTTTTATTGCTTCATTGTTTTATGGAATTATTGTTTTATTGTTTCCCTATCATAGTATTTCCAGCACTATTTATCGTACTTGTAATGAAGTTTGCTACTTTTGTAAAAAAAGTACCTAATACTATTACGGTTATTACTGCGATTAATGTTTCTTTTATAGTTAATTTTAATTGCTTAAAAATGAATGTTCCAACAATAACTCCTATTAACATTACAATTACAATTTTCACCTGTTCTCTATACCAATCTAACTCTCCGTCATATAATCCATCCGCAGTTAATCCTACTCTATGCAAATCTTTTGATTTATCTCTTAATATTTTATTCTCTCTTTTTAATATACTTAACTTATCATTCATTGAATCCATTTCTTGTGACATTTTATCTAAAAGATTGTTCATTTTATTTTTAACAGTAAATGATTTACTGTCAATCGTTTGTAATATCCCGTTTTTTCTTGCTAATTCAGTTCTATATATCTCATTTGCTGGTGCATCTAATGTATTATAATAAGTATGAGCATAGTTTTCTAAATTCAATAAAAAATTTGTATTTATTTCTTTTATTTCTGATCCAATTTTTGTAATTATATTCATGTATATTTATTACTGAGAACATATTCTATAATAATTGGCTGTAATTGCTGTTTTACTTGATCTAATAATTTTACAAACTTCTGTTGGTCTCATACCAATTGCCTGTGCTACTGGATCATATCTTGAAATAGTTGGCAACTCACTATCATCTTTAATATTATAACGTTGCTTCATCCCTTTAATTTCAATTTCATCTATAATAACATGTTTTGGTACGTATGTATGCTCTAAAATATTAAATAAAAGTCTTTCTAAATTATAAATGATAATGAATATTCCTTCACTTTCCCAAATTTGATTTAATATATTTAAGAGTGGTTCATGTGGTTCTTGTTTAATAACGATGACCAGAGTGTCATTTTTTGTCAAAACTTGCTCTAAATGATATAAATCATCAATATAATCATTAATATTTTCTCGTCTGAGTGTTTTTGCCAAATGATATTTTACATATACCTTCTTAGGTTTATCTGATCCTTCTTCATTTGAAATTAACATATCTAATTGCTTATTATTATTCATAGTATGTACTTCATTAACACTAAACTCTTCATAATCCTTTGTCTCGAATCCCTGTTCTTTCAATAAAGCCAATAATGTTTGTCTAGATTTAAAAAGCTTGTTTGTAGTTCCACTTGACTGCGACATTCTTATTTATAATACAAAATTATATTTTTATTTCATTTCAATTTTATATTATAATAATTAATTAAATTTAATTGTTTTTTTATCTCCTTCTTCTTTTTCTTCTTCTTTATTTTTTTCTGGTTCAATGTCATATATTAATAATTCTATACCATCAGATTTATTCGATTTCTGTTTATTAATCATCTTTTCAATATTTTCTATTCCATTATCTGTTGTATCTATAGTTATTTCAGATGGGGGAGAAAGAGGAGGCAACTCATTTTGATTAGGTAACATAATTACTGGATTATATAATATTGTATTACCTCCTCCTGATGCTGCTTCTGCTGACGCAACTCTTGGAATTGATGGAGATCCTGGAGATTCTGGAGGTGTATGGGGTGGAGATCCAGGAGGTGTATGTGGTGATCCAGGAGGTGTATAAGGTGGTGTTCCAGGAGGTGTATAAGGTGGTGTTCCAGGAGGTGTATGTGGTGATCCAGGAGGTGTATGTGGTGATCCAGGAGGTGTATGGTGTGGTGAATTGGGATCATACTGTGGTGAATTGGGATCATACTGTGGTGAATTGGGATCATACTGTGGTGAATTGGGATCATACTGTGGTGAATTGGGATCATAAGCTGGGGATCCAGGTGCATAAGCTGGGGATCCAGGTGCATAAGGTGGTGTTATAGCAGGTTTGCCTTTATTTGTACGTCTTATATTATCTAAACTAATAGCCCAATTGTTAGGTTCTTGAGTGTCCTTTAATTCTTCTATCATAATATTTGGAGGAATTGGTATATTATCATTATACACCAATGTATTCGTGTTCCATTTACTAGGATACCTATTGGGTAATTCACCATCATTATCACCAACAAACCATATTTCTGTAGATTTGCCCATTTTATCAAGAATAACCGAATTATAAGCTTCACCTCTGTCTTCATCATAACTGTAAAAAGACCATCCATATGCTTCTGGTTCTATAACTTTTTTATCCACTGGATATTCTATAGGTTCGTTTAATACATCATCACTATCAATTATATCCGTTTTTCCCAATACTTTATTTTTTTGACTAGTTCTATCCATTATTTCAGATACTATTGTCAATTTTAAATTTTTTTCACTATTTGTCATTTTAACTATATTATTAGAATATCCCATATTTGTCAATTGGTCTACATTATCTTCGGTAATTATTCGCATTTGTATGTTCATTGCCTGTAGTTCTTGAATTAATAATTTAAACGCATACGGAATCTTTAAAATACTGAAGTTTCTTCCAAACTTTGTAATATTTTCCACATTCATGTTTCCATCTATTGTTTCATTAAATTTAAGTGGACCATCAACCATAGGACTAATAAATAAATTTTGACTATTATTATAAATAGCAACAGTTCCGGTATTATTACATACTGCCATATAATATTCATCTCCTCTTTTTATCATAGATTCTTGCAAAAATCCAGCGGCTCCATGTGCAATTACACCATCACGCTCCATCTCTCCTATTCTTAGACCACCATCATTCGCTCTTCCTCCAACAGTTTGTCTTGTTAATTGTTGTATTGGTCCTCTGGCTCTGTAATTGATTTTATCCTTCACCATATGCTTTAATCTCATATAATACGTTGGTCCCATGAAAATATCAGCTTGTAATTGTTCACCAGTCATACCATTATATAATAATTCATTACCAGTTGAATTATATCCATTTTGTGTTAATACTTTACCAAAAATCTCGTGGGTTGAACCTTTATTTATAAATGCTGTACAATCACCATAACCTCCTAGATTTAAACACGCTTTACCCATCAAAGATTCTACTAATTGACCAATTGTCATTCTTGAAGGTAATGCGTGTGGATTTATAATAATGTCTGGTTTTATTCCATCCGCCGTAAAAGGCATATCTGCTTCTGGTATAACCAGTCCAACTGTTCCTTTTTGTCCACAACGACTACAGAATTTGTCACCTATTGCTGGGACTCGTTCTTCTCTGATTCGTACCTTGGCTAGTCTGAATCCCTCTTCGTCTTCGGTCATAAATGTTTTATCAACGAATCCTAATTGTCCTTTTTTAGGATATACAGAAGCATCTCTTGGTTGATCTGGATTCATTAAATTTGTTTGTATTTTTCCAATGACAACTTTCTTATCATCCATTGGTGTATTTTCTTTAATTAATCCGTATTTATCTAACGCACTATAATCATATCCATGTTTTACTCCATCCATATTAGTTTCCTCGATATTTTGGAAATGTGAATCTACTGAATTTTCACCTATTTTTGAACTTTCCTCTCTAGATTCATACATATTATAATAAGTGGTTCTAAACAATCCCCTCTTAAGCGAACCTTCATTAAATAATATAGAATCCTCTACATTATATCCACCATAAACCATAATAGCAACAATTACATTTTCTCCATATGGATGTTGTTCATTATTAATGAATTGTAAATATCTGCTTTTTACTATTGGTGTTTGACCACTATTTAATACTACACCCATTTTATCAATTCGTGAAAAAAAGTTGGAACTATATAGTGAAACTGCTTGTTTAGCCTGTCCACAGAAAAACAAATCTCTAGGCAATTGATTATTTTCTGGAAATACAATTTGATTACCCATAACCCCTAATAACAAGGATGGATGAATTTCAACATGTGTGTATGGTTTTTTTTTATCAAAGTCATATTCGGATGAAATTAGAGCAGTTTCTTCCTCAGCTGTATCTATATAATCAATAATACCTTCAGTTGCTTCCAAATCTGCGAAATTATCAGTATCGTATAACTCTTTTATATCGTATATATTACAAGAATTGACATCATATTCTTTTATTTTTTTCCCTGCAAATCCAGATATTAAGTTACTCCAAGAGAATTTATTATTGTTTATTTTTTCTAATATTTGTTTGCGTTTAAAACTAGGATCCTTGTCCTTTACATAAAAAATAGGTCTACATAATCTTCCAGAGTCAGTAAAAATGATTAATTCATTTTTTTTTATATTCCAACTTGAACTTGTATATATAGGCAATAATCCATTTCTTTTATATTTTTGTATTAATCTTAAAATTTCTTGAGCGTCTGAAATTACTCCTATCCAACTTCCATTTACCATAACCTTTGTAGCAGAATATAGAAATTTATTATTACACTCCTCCAATAGTTTCATGTTACAAATACTTCTCAGGAATTTCATCATAGGATATCCTGAACATCCACTAGTAATGTGTGTAGATATAGCCATATGTTTATGAAATCCTACATTACCGCCATCAGGAGTATCTACAGGGTCTATTATTCCCCACTGAGAACCGTGTAATAATCTAGGCTTAACAACTTTTGAACTAGAATCCATTGGTAAATTAATTTTTCGTAAATGAGAAATAAAACTGTTATATGATAATCTATTTAAATCTTGGACAGCACCTACGCGTTTGGTATGTTCTTGAGAACCCCAATTTCCCTTGAATGCCTTTTTAAACCCATCTTCTAGAACTCTCTCTTTGAAAAATACTTCATAATTCTTGGAAACCACATCTTTAAACGTTTCTCCTTGATAAATGGTCTTTGATTTTTTTAGATTATATTCCGTATCTAATTTTAATTTGATATTATCTTGTTGAAGTTTAAAATATTCTTTGAATAAATCATACATTAACTTTCCAGGCACTTCAACTCTTTTGAATTTAAAACTGTCTCTGTCTGTAGGTTGCTCTAATTTTGTAAAAACTAATAGTAAATTATATACTATATAACCAAGTGAGTATGCTTTTTGTTCAAAATTTAATTCACCTATATTAGGCATGAAATAATTCATTAAAATATCCAACACGTGGGTTACAGTATGTCCTTTTGTAAATGTTTTTATATATTCTAAGGCTGCTTCTTGTGAAAATATTTTTCCTGCATCATGAATAGATGGAATAAATAAATCAACCATGGAACTGTTTTTTTCCGTATCTAATAGACAATATTCAATAATTGCTTTATCTGATATAACCCCAAGAGCTCTAAATAAAATAAATATTGGTATTGGTTTTCTAACATTCGGAATATTGACGACGATTTGATTGTTTGTATTGGTTATTGATGGTGCTACAATTCTCACAGATAGAGTTCTTTCGGGTTTTGAAGCATCTTCAGAAACTGTTCTTATATCAGCACCGTGACTATAAATATCATTGTAATTTTCTCTAATATACAACATATTATCTGCGAATTTTTCTTGACTAATAATTACTTTTTCCTTACCATCAATAATAAAATAGCCACCATAATCATTTCTACATTCACCCATATTGTATCTGACCTCTCTATTTAATCCATTTAATATACATAATTCAGATTGTAACATAATAGGAAATCTACCTAAAAATAATGAATGATATGTTTCCATACTTTCATTCACTTTTCCTTCGTCATCTTCGATAAAATATTTAACTTCTAAATCATAATGAATCGTCATTCCATAATTCATATTTCGTAATCTTGCTTCATTTGGATACATCAAATGTTCGCGATTTTCATCATAAATAACTGGTTTACCGTAATATACTTTTGATCCATCAATACCACCTAAATATAATTCACATCTATATTTATATTGTTTCGTATCTGGATTTTGCTCTTTTTGTAGGATAATTGGATTTCTTTCCTTCAATATTTGTTTTAATCCTGTTCTATAAAAATCATTATACGAATCTATATGATGTTTCACTAAAATTTGGGGATTATCATTAAAAAATTTTTCTATTATATTCCAGGTAGTATTAGTATACTTGATACTCATTATATTATATCTTAAGGATATTTTTTTAAAATGTATTCATTAACATATTAAATTGTTATGTGTTAATGATTTTATTTAATGATTTTATTTAATGATTTTATTTAATGATTTTATTTAATAATACACTTCATTATGAACCATACTTACATTAGAGTTTTTATAAATCATAAATAAGCCTAATAAGGCAAAATATGCTAGTATTGGGAAAAATACTAGAAACCATGAAATAGTTTCATACCCATTTTTACAGAGAGAATCTAAAACAATTGTAGAAAATAATATATAACCTATTTTAATTAAGTATATTACTAGTAAATTATCTACAGGACAATCAAATTCTCCCACACATAATGTTCTATTATTTCCCATATTTGAAATAACCATTATTATTAATGTAACAACACTTAATACAAAGTAAATTATAGCAGGTGAACACATTTTTTTCAGTTTACTTAACATTATTATGTTATAATAACAGAAAAAAATTTGATATTATAATTTTTATTCTATTTTTATATTTTTGCTACACTATTATTGGCATCAATATATATTTGTCTTACATTACTAGGAGGTTGACCAATAAATTTATAGTCAGCATCTATAGGTTGTTCTTGGGTTGGGTAAGGATTTTGCGAGATCGGTTGGGTTTTCCCAATTAAGTTATAATATCCACTATTAACATTATTTTCTCCACCTCTTACTACATTTATAAGTTCCTGAATAAAACCTCCCTTTTGTTTTTTTCCCTTTGTTTTTTTCATTCTTCTACCACCTTTAAATATTTGGTCGTCACTCGTAGAACGCGGTGGTTCTAATCCACCAACAACTATCCCATTCTTACTCAAAGAAAAATGATTGGACATGGTCGCTCCATTTGTATCTAAACCTTCCGACGCTTGTGCACCAGGCCATGTTCCTACATTTCCACCATCCCAAGAATATCCTACAGGCCCAGCAGAAGGACTAGACACCATACCACCATTCATGTTTCCACCGTGACGCATAGATTGTGATGGTATTTGACGATGTTTATTTATTATCATACTGTGTTTTTTTTTATGTTTTTTATGTCTTTTTAATGAAATATGTTTAATATTCTTATTCATTTTCTTGGTACTACTTCTCTTAATACTTCTCTTAATACTTCTCTTATTACTTCTCTTAATACTTCTCTTATTACTTCTCTTATTACTTCTACGATTGATTGATTTTGCCATCTATATATTAGATATATAGATTATTCTATATCCACGTGTGTTAATAAATGTCTTCTACAACACATTTTATTTAATCCTAATTTATCTAAAACTTCTCCTTCAGGTGTTTTATCAATATAATCTTCGGTTAAATAAATTACCTTATCTACCTCCATTTTTCTAGCCATTTTTATTTTTCTCACTTCTTTTTGGTAATACTCATATTTATTACCAATAACTTTTCCGCACGTAAAACACTTTACAGGTATGATCATCTTGATTTATATATATATTATATAAATTTATATATAAATCAATTTTTTTTAATATTAATTATTAATTCTAACATCCACTTCCAAAACATTTATCCTTAAAAAAATAATAATCTATATCATATGTTTTGCCGTCCGAATTACGTCTAAATGTTGGACCGTGTGCGTCTCCTGAATAACATTTTTCTTCACCTTGCATTTTTGCATATACACAACAATCAGTAGATACGCAACTATTTTTTGTTAGTTCACCACAACTTTTATTTAATTCATTTCTATTTCCTTCATGACTCTTGCAAAAACCCGTCTCTAAATTTAAACCATCAAAACCCTCTACATCTACTATTTTTTCTACATATTTATCTTCAATTTGTGTTAAATCAAATCCAATTATTCCAAAATAAACAATTAATCCAATCATTATGATTGATACAATTAACATGAGTGGTCCTAATTTGCTTGTAGTTTTAACCAATGGTATTACATTAACTCCAATTGTCTTAAATAAATACATTATTGTACCAATTATTATTAATAATAATGTTAGTTTCAATATTATTCCACTTGAATCTGACATATATAATATGCAATATATATAATACTAATATATTTATTATATCACATTTCCTCTATTTCAATTCCAATTGTTGTTTTAATTTTTTTATGTTGTTTTCCCGATTTATGAATAGTTATATGACATTCTTCACATAATGTTAATAGGTTTGCTGGATGATTTTTATGAAAGTTATTTATCATATTTTTTTTATCTGCTTTTTCTTGATGTTGTAAATGATGAACTTCTTCTCCAAATGATTTTTTACATATTTCACACATACCCATTATTTTTTTACTATTAAAATGTGATGTTTTTTGTTCTAATACCCCCATTTCTGTCTTTTTATATTTACGTCTTAAAGCATATGCATTTTCCAAGAATGTATCCGGTAAATGTAATGATTTACATACTTCTAATCCATACATACTTGTTCCAGCACCATCCTTTAATTTTCTATCGTATACTAAAATATCTCTAGACGCATCATATTTAACCGACATATGTTTTATAGATAAATTTTCTAATGCCATTATTTCATCATAATTTATAATTTCATGTAAATGTGTTGCAAATATAGCACTTGTTCGTTTTTTACTCAACATTTCTAGTCCTGACACGAAAATACTCACGGCTGAATCATGTTCTGTTCCTGAACATAGTTCATCTCCTAATATTAAACTATTCTCATCTGCTGTATTTAAAATGATTCTTAGTTCGGACATTTCTACAGCAAATGTAGATAGTCCTTTGAATAAATTATCATTTCCCAAAATTCTTGTATAAATACTTTTATAAGGTACAAATTCAAATTCTTCACTAGGAACATATAATCCTGCTTGTGCCATAATGACATTTATTCCAAGTGCTCTAATAATGCTTGTTTTTCCTACCGCATTTGTCCCATATAATAACATTAAATCATTATCTAATCCAATCGATAAATCATTAGCAACATACAGTTCCTCTGTATTTAATTTTTCTATTAACGGATGTCTAATTTGTTTTGCAATAACATATGATTTATCTCCATATTTAATATTGGGTTTGTAATATTTGTGCGTTTCAGCAATATAACACATATTTTGTAATACATCAACTGACGAACAAAAATTAATCAGATCTTGAAACTTACTTTCGTAATTTTCGAGATTTTTTATAAAATCCTTGTAAATAATATTTATTGTGTCCTTCATTTTATTTTTCGAAGCGACTATACTATTACACATTTCTAGAATATCACTATTAATAAGATTCACATTTGATACAGTTGATTTATTACATTGAATGTCTGGGTTAATGTTAAAACATTCTATATTGCCATTATTATTTACGTACTGTAATTTAACACTGTGTTTCCCTAATTCAATTTGCTTCTTTAAAATTACACTCCTACGACTAGTACATTGGAGTGAAATGCCCATTTTATCTGTTTCATGTATTTTAATAAAATCGTTTTTATGTTTTGTCTCTCCCTTACCTATTAGACTATCTAAATATTGACGTATAGCTTCTAATTTATTCGTTCCATTTTCTAAAGAGTTTACATATTTATCCAAGTCACTATTAATTCCTATATTAATAAAATTTGTATCAAAATCCATAGTTGTTACTGTTTTACATACATCCATATTAAAGGTATTATTGAATACTTGTTGGAACTCGTCACATACTTTTATAATGTCCATTGAGTTATTTTTAGATAAATAAGTAGTAATTGTTGTATCTTGTTCTAATGAAGAGAATAATTGACGGATCGTAGAGAGATTTTCATAAAAATTAAATAAATTATGGGGAGTTATATTCGTAACATATATTTGTCTATTTAATTTTTCAATATCTCTTATATTTTTCAATTGCTTTCTCCAGCTACTCCATAAATCAGCAGTTAATAGATATTCTGTTATATCGTATTTTTCTGTCATTTTCTCTCGACAAGTTGTAGGATTGAGAATATTATAGTTGAATGATCTCATTCCCATTGGTGTAATACAATTATTTAAAAATCCACTTACAGAAGCAAGTTTTCCACTATAATTTCCATCTTGAATAATATTAAGTTGTTTTAAACTATGATTAGCTAAGGTCATTCTCTCTGTTTTATTTTCAATGATAGGTTCTTGAATCTTATTTACCAAATTAGGGTTATGTTCATATACAAAATTCAATAAGAACGTATAACTTTGTAGAGCATATGTATAGTTCATACTATTTTTGAAGAGAGAACTACTAATATTAAAAGAAAAGAATTTGTCTAGAATTTCTCTCTGATATACCTGCTTTTCAACATTTTTAACCTTTGGACTATCAATACTTATTTTATGATATTTTTTACTATCTAGTCGAATAAATTGAATTATGTCGGTTATTTCTTTATCACTTATATTTGAAATTATAATTGTCTCATTTGGATTATAAGTAGCAATAAATCTCTCTAATTCGTCATATGTAGTTGGGTTATGAAGATTTTCTGTAATAATTTCATAAAAATTACTCTTTCCAGTGAAGTTGTCAATATTTGACATTCCAATCACAATATTACCATATTTATTCATTTTAGATTTTTTATGACTTTCAATCCAAATACAAGATAAATTATTTGAAATATTGTCCGACGTCTCATCAAAAAAAGTACCTGATGAATAAATTCCCTTTAAACTTCGTGTAGTATTATTGGTTGGTGTATCTTGATCATACACTACCACTGTATAGCCATTATTTACCATTTTTTCTACATATTTTTCTAGTAACATTGAAATACGAGAAGAAAATCCAAACATCATAGTTTCCTCATTCTTCTTACCAGGCACAAATCCAGTAAATAGTCGCAAATCTATTACTTGTGGCTCTGTAATTTCCTTTGTAATAGAATCAACTTTGGTATAAATTTCATAAAAAGATCCAACTTCCATTAATAATAATGTTTTCTCTCCATATGTTTCCCTATATTCATCTCTTAATTTAAAGTATAACTTTAACATTGCCATAGCTTAATAAGTATAAAAGACTGCTTTTATATTTATTAAATAAATGTATTACAATAGTATTTCAAATGTAAAAAAATTGAAGTATTTTTTGAAAAATAGGAGTATAGTATCAACAATCACACCACATAACCAATATGTCGACAATTAGCAAATTTTGCACCGCCAAGTGTACAGCTCTACGCAACTACGAAACCAAAACAGGAGTTTCAAAAAATCCAGAATATCTTCAGATCGAAGGAGCTCCTTGTATAGTTATTGAATCTAATAGCGAAACTAATATGATTACTTTAAATTCACTTACTAGTGCAAGTAGTAGGTGTTTTAAGATTAGTCGTGAAGAGTTTGATATAAATTTTACGGAAATTAACCCAGACAGTGATGGCTACTTACATCTAGAGGCATATCCAGTTCCCATTAATATAAGCGAATTTGTTACAAGAGAAGTCGTAACCTCGCTAGAAAAAAACATAAGACAAATTATTACCAATGAAAAGGTAGACAAAAGAGTAACAAAAATTTTCGAGGATAAACTATTCCAATTGATGCAAAGTCAAGGTGCTCCTTACATAAAAATTACAGATTATTATAAATTTAAAAACGGAGAAATATCACTTTCGACACACAAGAGATTTGGAAATGAAATTTTCAATAGAAATTGTAGATGGTGTCCTCCTATTGATGTTACATACGAAGAATTCAAAGCCAGTAAATCTTATCCAGCCCCATTAGGAATTCGCCCAAAAGACTTTTGTCTTCCATCTGAATTGATTATCACTATGAACGAACTGATCAACCAAATCGTGAATTTTGACGGAATTGACGATGTATCGTTTGAAGAAATGAAAAAAATCTTGCCGTTTATCCACAAAAAAGACCATTGTTGCAAATATTGCGGTGAAAAAATTAATATTGAGAAGTATTGTTCAGAATATAAATCATGTGATAATTACATTGAAATTTGTCACAGAGATCCAAACGAGAGATTCCTACCTAGAAATATGTATTGGGGACACGGTGATTGTAATCGGCGTCAAGGTGGTTACTCAGAAACCGATAGAATGAATGATGGTGTTCGCCTAATGTGGGTGAATGGAATCATCGATAGAGAAACTTATGAAAAGTTGTCTTCAATTACAGTTCAGAATTAATAGTTATAAGTGCATTAACCACTGTTTCATACTTAGAAAAATTTATATTGTTATTAATGTACATATTTTTTATATCCTTTTCTGAAATACCAGCCATTATACTACCAGTACATAAAGAATTATGTTGAATCATAAATTCATCACTAAATAAATTAGCAAATATCACAATAGCACTTTTATAATCAATTGGTCTTAATAATGTAAATCCATTTGTACAAATAATATTATCTACATTATCTAAAATCATTGTAAATGATAGTTTACCTTTCAACTTAGAAACAATTATGTCGTATTTTTCTAACATTATTTTAGCTCTTCCTGGCAACTCGTAACCATACATGAGATTACTTTTACTATAAATCGGCGATGTAATCTGTTTTATATCAAGATAAATATATTCTTTGTCGTTAATAATCTCAAATTTGCCACTTATATTTGGGACAATATATTTTTTGATAGTCATACAATTCATGGATACATAATTACTAACTGTATTGGTATATGTTGATAAATATCGATTGATGTCTAAAATATCGGTATGTAATTCATCTGTATTTACAATATCAATACCTAATATTTCGCTGTCTTCACAAGAATCGTGTGATAAATTAGTTATCTTTTCCTTATTAATAAAACGGACCATTTCATTAAAACAATCTTCCAAATCATTATCAAGAATTGGTTTTCCATCTTTTAAAATATAATTACCATTAATTGTCTTATATTTGTATGGAGTGTTTTTTTTATTGAGAGCATATCCAATATTAATAATTTTTTTTATAAATATATTGTATGGTACTGTCATTTTTCGCTTTTGTATAATTATCATACTAGTTGAAACTCCAGTTCCACTTCTAGAAAATGTATTGCTAGGTAATTCAATGATAGATATTATTCTATATGATAATAAATACGCTCGTAATTGTTTTGTATTTTTTGACGAATTTCCCAAATACCCATTTGGTAATATTATAAATCCAATACCATCGTCTTTTAATAGATTCATAGATCGTTCAATAAACAAAATACCAATCTCTTCTTTTGTTTTATTACGACCCAATTCATATTTATTTAATAAATCCTTGTCCGTAATTACTGTAGAACTTCCAAAAGGTGGATTTAAACAACAATAATCATAAACACCATTATCCTCATCATATGACTTTACACTATTAATACTTGCTGTTTCATATTCCTTACTATTCAATTTATAATTGAATTCACAAATTTTAATTACATCAGGACTTACATCCCATAAAGTTATATCACCATTATAATTAATTATTAGATCACCTGTTCCACAAGCAGGATCGATGATTTTTCTCCCAGATATAGGTAAACTTGTTATAAAACGACCTATTGTTATGGGTGTATAAAACTGATCCAATTCAATCTTAAGTGTTTTATTACCGTAAAACATAAAGACTTTTTGAATTAATTCATTTTTATCCAATGTAATTGTTTCAAAAATATCAATTAGTTTATTTTTTAAACCTTCATCTATTTTACAAGTCAGATCTAATCCTCTAAATTTATAATTGATAAGACTAGTTACAATTTCTAATCGTTGTGTGAATTCAATACCTTCGTTGTGAAATAGTTGATTGATGTCATCAACTACACAATTATTTTTTTTAATGAGGTCCTGTATATTCTTGTCCATTTCGATAGTATTTATTGTAGAATTTATTGTAGAATTTGTGATAATATTATTAATCAATTTTTTATTTAATGTAATAATATTTGATTTCTTTGATTTCTTTGATTTCTTTGGCATATATAATTTTATTGAGTATTGTTTTTAACTAAATACAATTATTACAATTACCGAATTCTTGATTTGTAGAGTGTAATTTAATGTTGGATAATTGTCCAACGTCTAATATACCGACAGATAAATCATCACCAAATAACGACGACGGCATTCCTAGATTTTAAGTTTCGGGAATTAGGAGGATGCTTTTTATGTAGGTAGGCCTTCACTACATGATATTTTTATAAAAAAACACACATGTAGTGGCATGTAGTGAGCCACTACATATCAAGGGACTATTATCTATCAAAAAAAAGTGGTTTGTTTTAGATACATGTAGTAAATTTACATTTTTCGTGTTTTCCCATTTCATATTTGACTTTTGGAAATTACACACACTATTTTTGTGTGTTTTTTTGATTTTTGGATTATGAATTGAAAAAACAGTGAAAATGTCATTTAGAGCTTAATGCTCTGTTTTTCATTTCAAACTTTTTTTATTTGTTATGACAAAAAAAATGTAAAAAATATATTTTATGTAAAGGATTTAGGCGTTTTATTATATAACTCTAATATAAAGATACAATGGATACAATTCTAACGCCAAAAAACGCCAACAAATTTTATTGTGATAAATGTGACTTTAAATGTCGTAAAGAAAGTGATTGGAATAGACATTTATTAACTGGAAAACATAAAAAGAGTTACAATGAGGATACAATGGATTACAATGTTACGCCACAAAACGCCAATAATTTTGAATGCGATGATTGTGGTAATATATATAAATTTAGACAAGGTTTATATAAACATAAAAAGAGGTGCTCCATTGTTCATGTGGAATGTAAATCAAAAACTAATAATACTCCTACTGTAGACATTGATAAAGAATTACTGATAAAAATGCTTTTGAAGAACCAAGATATTATGGAAGGTGTAATTTTAAAAAATAGCGATGTAATGGATAAAATGATAGAGATGATGCCTAATATGGGAATGAATATTTCTAATAATAATACAAACAGTCATAATACTACTAATAATCAATTCAATATACAGATGTTTTTGAATGATCATTGTAAGAATGCTATGAATCTAACGGACTTTATTCA